>Ga0136651_10000008_pt1 | contig 102861 bp, 81 predicted proteins | sample Mar14236cmmetaG_FD_94867 | JGI IMG/M metagenome (GOLD analysis project Ga0136651, IMG submission 94867) | Marine hydrothermal vent microbial communities from Guaymas Basin, Gulf of California to study Microbial Dark Matter (Phase II) - Marker... ... | reverse complement strand
CCTGTGCAATTAGTCCTCTGCCCGCTTTTCCCTGTGTTTCCCATGCACGGTTAGCAAGTATATTTATTAAAACCTCATAATGTCTATTGGCTAATGGACTCAATAAACAGAGTAAAGGAAGCATAGATTCATAATAGTGTGATTTCAAGAATCAGAATTTTTCCTTTGCCTTTTCGAGTGCGGTTTTAAAATCGGCAAGCAATTCGTTGAATATTTCTTTTACGGTGCTGATCTTTGTTGCAAGGTAGGCATTACTGCCTGCAAAAGCATAACCGCTTTTCATATTACCCTTATAGGCATTGTACAAAGCTGTAATAATACAATAGGGACTGCTGTCCACATCGCATGTCTTGATACAATGGAAGGGACATTTTATTGGCACTTTCAAGCCCATCTTCACCTTTTCAATAAAGCTGTTCTTAACTGCTCTGCCGGGCATGCCAACCGGGCTTTGAATGATTTCCATGTCACTTTCTGCAGCGTTTATGTAAGACTGTTTGAATTCCATGGACGCATCACACTCATAGGTGGTGACAAAGCGGGTGCCTAACTGCACTCCTTTGGCGCCTTTTTGCATGATATTGTAAATATCCTGACCGGTATAAATACCACCTGCAGCAATAACAGGAATTTCCTTTTTGTACTTCTCTTCATAGACCCTGACTTCCTTTACAACCTCGGGAACAAGTTTTTCCAGGGAAAAGTCCGAGTTTTCAATATTGTCTTTTTTGAATCCCAGGTGACCGCCGGCCCTTGGTCCTTCCACCACAAAAGCATCCGGGAGGTAATTATGCAGGGTTTTCCATTTTTCGCAAATGATCCTGGCTGCCCGCCCCGATGAAATAATTGGAACGAGTTTTGTCAGGCTGCCGGGTTTCAGAAAAGTCGGCAGGTCCAGGGGTAATCCTGCTCCTGAAAAAATTATATCTGCTTTTTCTGAGATGGCAGTTCTTACCAGGTCGGCAAAATTTGTCATGGCTACCATTATGTTAACACCAATTACACCCAGGGTTTTCTTCCTGGCTTTCCGTAACTCAATTCTCAGTCCTTCCATGTTGGCCTCAAGGTAATCAAGTGCAGGATTTCGATGCACCAGTCCAAGACCCGCAGCTGAAATAACACCTACACCACCCTGGTTCGCAACAGCCACTGCCAGTCGCGACATTGATATCCCAACACCCATGCCACCCTGAATAACAGGCACAGGAATGTTTATTCCTCCAATCGTTAATTGTTTCATTTCAAGCTCCCTCCCCCGATATTATAGTAAGTTACAAAGGTAAGCAAATATAATAGCAAAGTGACTTAATTAAAATTTTATTATCAATTATGTAATTAATTGATTTTAAGATGTTTTTCTAAACCGCCATTATAAGTGGTCCGGATGCATATTGAATTATTAATGTTCCTGTAAAAAATTATTTCCACGACCGGTACCTCGTAAAGTTTCTGTAAGTAAGGTTCAATCTTGAGTTTCAGTTCAGGTGAGGTGGACCGGTCATACCCAAGCACAAAATAGTGTGCTTTCATACACTTGAGTTTCTTATTGGAAAATATTGCTTCATTATTATTGTTGTTCTACCTGAAAAGAAGGAAGACCATGACACGCATGAGGGCAATTGTGGCCGGGGTTATCAATAGCCCCGGCAGTGATATGGAATACTACAGGTAATAAAATGTTCCGGTTGGTTTTATAGTATAGCCAGTTCATTATCATGACAAAAGGGATCAGGCTTACAATGAAGTTGATGGAATATATTACACCTGATTCCACAAGGTTACTGTGGTAATAATCCTTAATGAAGGATAGCGGAAAGTGCCAGAAAGCCCGGAATACTGAAAATATCAATGAGGCATTAAACAGGTTAAAGCGGGAAACAAGACTGTCTGTACCGTAAGAATGCCATGCCAGTTCTTCCAGCATTGGAGCAGCTATCAACAGGAACCAGACCGGGAAGATCGCAGAGGAAAATCGATATTCCCTGAATAATATCCGGTGCTTCCGGATGTAATTTGCCACATAGACTAACCCCGGATCCCTGTCCCGCCTGCTAAAGCCCGGGGACTAAAGGCGGGCTCCGGGCTGAAGACTGCCGATTGAGGATCCACCTTCGCTGAAGCTACGGTGGACAATGCTGAAGACTGGAGTCTGCCATCAGCCTTTCAAACAATGCACATGGTCTCCTTTAGTACATGGAATTAATGAGGTGCCCGATCTCGTCTCTTTTCTTAAGGGGGAAAGAATGGGTGAGGCCATCTTTTGTGACCACGTTCAGGCCTTTAGTGGAGAATAAGCCGCCGAAAAAAATTACTTCCTCGATAGTTTCCGGTAAGATCTCAAGGTTATGTGATTCATTGGCCTGCTCTATGGCTTTGAAATAAACTCGCTGGTTGGTGACTATTAATTTACCGGGTATCTTTTTCTTATTATTATCGACAGTTTTTGTCGTGTCCCCCGCTTTGACTACAACTTCGTTTGCGTATAAATCTACTGTCATGATTATTGATTTAGGCCAGGTATTTATCATTTATCTAAATGACGTGGAAATGTTATGAATGTTGCATAGGGACAGGGAAGGCTGAGCCTGCATGCACTGAGCAAAGTCAAAGTGTTATAGCAGTTGGGTACCAGAAGTAGATGTTTATCTTAAGACAGTACCTAAGAATTATCAATAGTGGACATGGTGCCTAAATGGTGTCACTGCCGGGCTCAAAGGAGGTGGCATTGATTACCGGTTGATCTCCCTGTCCCAGTCATAATCAGCTGCCTCTTCATACCACACAGGCCAGTGACTGGCCCAGCCGGGCGTCCGGCAATCCCTTACCCGTTCCATCATACGGTATGGTTTGATGTCCAGCACCGGAGTGCCGTTTTCAGCATCGATGAAAAGGGTGTAGATAATCCCGTTATCATGATCAATCTCCAGGACTTTGATCGTGGTTGTCATTACAGGGTTGGGACGCATGGGCGCATGGGTGCCAAAAACGCCTATCTCATCAGGTCCGTTTTTAAACAGTCTCCCCATTTTTAATCTTGTCCTGCTTTCATCATTATCACACAAATGGCCCCACCATATAATATGAAGATGACTGAATCCGTCAATACCTGCAAGGCCTTCTTTGAATTCCTCTTTTATTCTTATGGAATATTTATCTCCTTCAATAAGTACTGAGCCAATCGATTTAAGTTTGTATGTTTCCTCCATGATATGAATTTGTTTACTATTATCTTGTTTCGCCCGATTCAGGCATCTTCTTGAGGTGCCTTGGGAACAAGGCAGCAGGGGCACCGTCCACAATGTCATGGTCGGGGCTGACCGTAAGGTACAGGTGTTCCCTGCTCTCCGGTGTGCCGTCAATATTCACCGGCCTGTCAACTATACTTCCAATGGTAATATTAAGTGTATGGCTCGCAATGTGTAGTTCCCATCCTGCACCCCTGCCTGACATATTGCCCGATGTCACCATTACGGTACCGGCTTTTTTCTTCATCTGGAATGGCGGTCTGTCAAGCATGCGAAAAACATAGAGATGGCACCTGTCCTGCTTTTTACCGGCAAATCTGTTCGACAGATCATACAGCTCCACCGGGTCCCGTCCCTTCAGGTCATCCACCTTTTTGATCCCAATATGCCACAGATCGCCGGCTATTGATTTTTCCACTCCGTGTATGCTTGTTAGGCCTTTCATTTATTTAATGGTTAAATATTATTCAGGTAGTACAGGAAAAGTATCAGACGGTTACCAGATTTTTCAATGTCGCAGATAAGATTCTCCCTTGAGTATAAGGAAAGGTCAAAAATACCTCCGGTGAGGGTTTCCTGTTTTTGTAAATGATCGAGGCAAACGAGTCCCCTCGATGAGATAAGTGAAATAAACCGAAAGAACTTTTTTTTGTTCTTCCCGGGATATCCTGTCTGATCAAGCATCTTAAGCACATCCTTCATCATTGATATATAAACGGACCTGAGTTCACTGACTCTTTTTGTTGTTGTGGCCAGGGTTTTGACCTGTTCATGGTAGTCCTTATAAACATCAAAAATATCATTCTCGAGCTGACCCAGTCCGCCAAGCGTGTAAAGCATCTTATCTTCACTTTCCCTGACCTCTTCAGGGAAGGCACACCTGTAAAAGAGGAGGGAAGCACCACCTTTTTCAATGGTGATGCTTTCAATATCTTCTTTACTTATGCCGGGGTCCTTTTGCTGCTTGCTTCTTACCTGGGCATCACACACCCTGTTCAGCTTTTCCTTGACCAGGCCTGAGTTGGTTCTGTCAAGCGCTTTAAGATAAAACCTGATGAATAATTCCTCGTAGGAGTTATTGGCTAAGGAGGGCCGCGGCCGGTTAATCAGTTCCCTGATATGTTGTTCATCAGTTTCCTTTTCGTCAAAGAAGTCATCAAAGAGTCCTGTCAGTGCCCCCATGTATGTGAGCTGGTCCCTTTCAGCCAGGCTCATTTCTTTTCCCCTGAGAAGGCAGTAGCCTTCACCTAAAACGGATGGCACAGCCAGACCGTAGTAGGTTAGAATTTTTTTGAAGTCTTTATCGCTAAGCGTATCGTCAATATCCTTCTGCACTTCCCGGATATCAACTGCGATGGACTTTTTGATGAATTCTTCCTGCTTCCTGAAATATAGACGGAACTGTCTCATCAAAGCAGGCAGGGTAATAATTCTGTTAACCGATATTCCCATCCCCAAATTCCATTAATTCAAGATGTTTTAATTATGTTCCACCCGGATGAAATCGGATATATTATATCCCAGGTCAGCTGCTATTTTTAGGTATTGCTCCTTTATATCCCCGGGTATGGTTTTGTCACGTGCCAGCATCCACAGGTAATCCATGTTCTTGCCTGCAACGAGGGCATATTTACAGTCCCTGTCGGGTGCTATAACATTGTAAGGAGCATAGAAAGGACCGAAGAATGATACTTTGAGCCCGGCCGCATTTTCTTCGCCGGCAAACTTTGCCTTACCTGTAGCTTCATCCCATTCTTCTTTTACATAATTGTAACCCCGGTTAAGGACTTTAATAGTGCCGTCATCATTGACTGAGTAATTTGCAGTTGTATTGTTCAGGTTATGTTCAAAGCGGAAATCCAGGCGGGCTATTTCATACCACTGGCCCAGGCAGCGTTCCATATCAAAGGGGCTTGCTGGCGTTGCTCCCTCAGTGATAGTAGCACATGAGTTAATCATCAGTATCCAATTATTAATATTGAGAACGTGAAGACTATTTTATTGGTATTCATTGTGATATGGTGTAAATATAAAAAAATGGAGATAACACTTTTTAAATTATTTTTCCAAGGTAATACGTTATTCCTGCGAGTATTAAGATGCTAATTATGACGGCCTGTCTCTTTTTTTTCCCTTTGGTTGTCCTGTTGTACCAGTAATAACTGTTGGGGATCAGACCGATGGCGATGATGGAAACAAGTACAAAGGTCTTTTCGGGGGTGAAGATAAAACACATAAAGAAAGCAAGGTTGCTTATATACGAAAGTGTTCCTGCCAGGATCATCTTATCCGTATTCATGAATTCCAGGCTGCTCAGGAGATCCACTATTATCAGCAGGATTATAATTATTAATATGATTATGTTGACATTAAATCCTACCATGGGATCTGTTATAAATGCAATAGTGTAATAAAGATAAGGATTTTTTGGGGAAAGCTAACAGCTCCTGTTCATTAAGCTTTATCTCAGATGTCACACCCTTCAATAAATGACTGTTATTTCGCTTTCCTCTTCAGGTTTAGCAGACCTTGCCTTTTTCCCCTTGTTTGGAACTTCGTTCCTCAAAATTATTTTCCGGCGAAGAGCGGATGTATCCCGGTGAATAATGAATTTAGCAGGGGTAGAAGCACCGTCCGCCTCTGCGCCGGCAAAAACTGTTAATGGATTTGCAAAAAATGCTCTGTAATTTTTCTTACCTTAGCATTCATAAATAACAAACCCAATAAATTATGAAAACACGTATTATAAACATGCTGGTCATACTTCTTGTCATAGTGGTGGCCGCCTGTAAACCAAAAGTAAATCAATATGATGAGGAGATGAAAGCAAAGCTTGCAAACTTTGAAGAGTTTACTCTTACGACAGACCTCAGCTGGCTGAGCGACAGTGAAAGGGAAATAGTAGGTATACTGATAGATGCTGCAGCCATTATGGACGATATTTACTGGACCCAGGCATACGGAGATAAGGAAGAACTCCTGAAAAGCATTGAGAGTGAATATGCCGGGGAATATGCCTTGATACATTACGGTCCGTGGGACAGGCTCAATGATAATGAGCCTTTCATTCCCGGTGTGGGACCGAAACCGCCAATGGCTCAGTTTTATCCGGAAGATATGACCGTGGAGGAATTTGAGGCGTGGGATAATCCTGAAAAAACAAGTCTGTATACACTCGTGCGTCGCGACGCTGACGGGAACCTGATTACTGTTCCCTATTCAGATGCTTATAAGGACAAGCATGAGAAGGCAGCCGGTCTGATGCGCAGGGCAGCTGAGCTTGCGGAGGATGAGGGTCTGAAGAATTATCTTAACATGCGAGCCGAGGCACTGCTGACAAATGTTTACCAGCCAAGCGATTTTGCATGGATGGAGATGAAGGAATCAAATATCGACTTTGTTGCTGGCCCCATTGAGAATTACGAGGACGGCCTCTTTGGATACAAGGCAGCACACGAGGCCTTCGTACTGGTGAAAGACCCCGAATGGAGCGCCAGGCTGACTAAATTTAATGCCATGCTGCCCGACCTGCAGGCTGGCCTGCCTGTTGCTCCTGAATATAAGGCTGAGATGCCTGGTACCGATGCCGACATGAATGTTTATTATGCTCTTTATTATGCAGGCGATTGTAATGCGGGCAGCAAGACAATAGCCATCAACCTGCCCAACGATCCCGAGATACACCTGGCCGTGGGCAGCCGCAAGCTGCAGCTGAAAAACTCCATGCAGGCCAAGTTTGATAAGATACTGGTTCCCATAAGCAATATGCTGATAGACGAGAGCCAGCGTCACCATATAACATTTGATGCCTTCTTCGAGAATATTACCTTCCATGAAGTGGCTCATGGCATGGGTGTGAAAAACACCATAAACGGTCAGGGACCGGTAAGGGAAGCGCTGAAAGAGCAGTATTCGGCACTTGAAGAGGCAAAAGCCGATATTATGGGACTATACCTGGTGACAAAACTTTACGAGATGGGCGAGATCACCAGCGGTGAGATAATGAATAATTATGTCACCTTTTTTGCCGGCATCTTCCGTTCCAGCCGCTTTGGGGCAGCCAGTGCCCATGGCAAGGCCAATATGCTTAATATGAAGTATTTTGCCGATAAAGGTGCCTTCGTTTACCAGGATGACGGTACCTATATGGTTAATTTTGATGTGATGAAGGATGCTGTTGTTTCCCTTGTTGAGAAGATACTTACCATACAGGGTGACGGCGATTATGAAACGGCAAAAGAATGGATCGAAGCAGACGGTGTTATGACAGGGCAGCTTCGCAATGACCTTGACAGGGTGAATGCTGAAGGGATACCCGTGGACATAGTGTTCAAGCAGGGTAAAGAGGTGCTGGGGTTGGAATAGCCGGTCACCGTTGTAAAAAGTCGAGAATGCCTTCGTAGATTTTTTGGACCATTTGCTGGCGGGAAACCGGGCCGGCGAGCCTTTCCTTATCCTCAGCATGGGAAAGGAAAGCCTGTTCGACAAGCACCGATGGCATCTGGCTTACCCTTGTAAGGGTATAGTTGAATGATCCTACAACACCGAATTCGTCAAGTTCAAGCTTAAGCAACCGGTCATAGATAACATGGCCCAGGGGGGCCCGGAAGGGATTGTGCCAGTAGGTGCTGGTACCATCGACCGAGCGATATCCCCTTCCCCCGGCAATGGCATGAATGCTTATTAGCATGTCGGCCCCCGAACTGACAGCTATATCGCGTTTGTCTTCCAGTGACATGTCAATGTCTGAGTCCCTGACCTGTACAACTTCGGCGCCCATCTGACTGCACAGTTCACCAAGCCTGAAAGAGAGGTCGAGGTTGATATCTTTCTCGGCTAGACCGGACAGGAAACCGATCACCAGTAGCAATAATAATGACAGGCACTTGATACTCATAGCTTTTTATTTATACAGCAGGTACTTACGGCGTATATCGAGAAACTCTTTTATATCTCCCCTGCAGGCATCAACAACCTGCTCAACAGTGCTGCCGGGTTCATCCAGCATTTTAAGAAGCGGGGGAGGCGACCATACCAGGGAGTCGGGGTTTGTTGCACGGTAAGCATCTATTACGTGGAGTGTTGTTTCCACGGGTCTGTATGTCCTGTAATCGGTTACCATGATCTCCACGCCTCCGCTCATCATGTTCCATGGTTTGCCACGCGGGTTTGCATAGCCCTCGTAGTTGGCCGGGATAAAATACACCGGTCTGAATATGGCACCGGGTATTCCCCTCTTGTTGAGATCGGCGGCAGCTTCTTCGGCCTTTATCCATGTTGAGCCTGTAAGCAGGAAGGGTTTAGTTGTACCTCTTCCTTCGGAGATATTTGATCTCTCAAAAAGGCACTGGCCAGGGTAAACGACTGCTGTTTCGAAGGTGCCCATATTGGGTGAGGGCATCACCCACAGCAGGCCTGTTTCCGGCCACAGCATATCCCTGCGCCACCCCTTCATCTTTATTACTTCAAGGTCGGCGCCAAAACCTTCAGTCTCGTTCCACATCATTGCCAGCTCACCGTAGGTCATACCGTGCCGCAGGGGCAGGGGATGCCTGAAGATACCGCCCATATTGAGGGTGGGTCCTTCCACCATGCGTCCGCCCAGGGGGTTGGGCCTGTCAAGGACCATAAAGGTGACACCGGCCTCGGCACATACCTCCATGGCGAAGGACATGGAATATTTGAAGGTATACCATGATGACCCGACACCCTGGATATCAAAAATCAGCACGTCGAGGTCCTTAAGCCATTCCCTGTCAGGAGCATATGATTCGCCGTAAAGGCTGTAAACAGGGATTCCCGTTATGGGATCAGGCTCACCTTCTTTTATTATTTTACCCTGCCTGGCACCTCTTACACCGTGTTCGGCGCCGAAGAGGGCCACAAGGTTAACTCCCGGCGTGGTGGCCAGTATATCCAGGGTACTCCTGAGGTCGGATCCCACTGCGGAGGGGTTAGTTATAAGTCCTGCTCTCTTGTTCCTTATCAGTTCGAGGTGATCCTCTACGAGGACATCAATGCCAGGTTTTACCAGGGGTTCTTCATATGCAGCAGGTCTTTCGTCCAGAGGGTATGCTGCAAGGAGTTGCTCCAGTGATGGTGCATCATCATAGGCAATACCGGTAACGGGATTTTCATTAACAATACTCTCGTTGCCGTACCTGTCGACCGCGCTCACAGCATAGCTGTTCAGGCGTGTGAGTATTTCAGCTTTGCCGGTGATGTTACGGCGACTTTCCTCACTGCCAAGCAGTGCGGCATTTACTTCGAAAGCCGGGAGGGTGATACTTTTTGCTCCCTTCCCGAGCACATCATACTGCCACGTAGGCCCATATTTATTGTAGACTACCCACCTGGAGATATTATCAGGGTCGGTATGAGTCCATGAGATATGCAATGAATCCTTCACCTGTTTCACTGTCACAGCCGGGGCTGCGGGTTTATTCCTGTCGAGCCAGGGCGATGGGGGTACCAGGGCCTGTTTCCTGTACGGCCCCTCCGATATGGCGCTAACGAGGTGAGGGTTACGAACCAGGGGACCAATGCTCCAGTGTACCACACCGGGGCTTTCGGGCAGCATGCCACGGCTTATCATTATCTGGCTTACGGTTTCATCTGCTGCCTTTTTCCCGCTGAACCTCCCGATATTTATCCCGGGCCACAGGTGGCGTCCTTTTTTATTTTCCGATGACCACCAGCCAAGAAGGACGGGGTAACTCTGTTCGAGCTGCCCCGTGGGCCAGTATAGCTGGGGTGTATAGTAATCGATCCATCCCTTGTTAAGCCATAGCCTGGCATCGGCATAGAGTATTTCATGCTGGTCAAAACCTGAGATAAAAGGAGGGTTATAAGGCCGCCAGATGCCAAAGGGACTCAGGCCAAACTTCACATGAGGCTTTTCATCTTTAATGCCCTTATAAACACGTTCTATGAATGTATTTACATTCTCTCTGCGCCACTCGCTGCGACTAAGCTTGCCGCCATTGTCAAGGTAAGCCTGCCAGCTTTTATCATCGGGAAAGTCTTTAAAATTATTATAGTCGGGGTAGGGGTAAAAATAATCATCAAAATGTATACCGTCGAGGTCATATCGCTGCACCAGGTCCATTACCACGTTGAATGAGTGATCCTGTGTCCCTTCCAGTGCCGGGTCTAGCCACCAGTAGCCCTGTTCCAGGAAGAGGGCAAGCTCCGGATCGCGTTTCACTATTGAAGATTCGGTGACCTCTCCGCCCGCCACATGGTGGGCACGGTAGGGGTTCAGCCAGGCATGCAGTTCTATCCCGCGTTTATGAGCCTCATCGATCCAGAACTCAAGGGGGTCGTAATAAGGCTCGGGTGCCTTGCCCTGCTCTCCCGTAAGGTAGTATGACCATGGTTCAAGGTCGCTACGGTACAGGGCATCACAGTGAGGCCGTACCTGGAATATTACGGCGTTGAAATTATTTTGATGGAGAAGGTCAAGCAGTTCGATGGCTTCTTTTTTCTGCTGCTCCACGGGTATGCCCGGTTCTGACGGCCAGTTTATATTAGCCACTGTGGCCACCCATGCAGCCCTGAATTCACGTATGGCCGAAGGCGTTCTTCCCGAGGGATCACCGGTCACCAGGGGCCGGCTCGTGTGGCATTTGGTCATTATCAGCAGCAGGGAAACTGCAGTTGCCAGTAAGGTAGCTCTTCTGTACATGTTCTTTTACTTAATTCTTACAATGTTGCCTGTAAAAATAGTAAAAGTTCCAGATTTCGTGTGCCGCGTACAGCGGTCAGCATTTGTTATTACCTTTCTTGCTCCCATCTCATACATCTTTTTCAAAGGTGCTTCCTGCAAAGCCATCCCGATGCCCTTTCCCTTCACATTTGGATCCACTCCCGGGAGTGTAGTTTTGCGGATAGTAGCGGAGATCATGTTATACCCTGAGGCTCCAATCACCTTTCCATCTCCCTCTGCAATAAAAGCAGGAAATATCCGGTTCAGGCATTTCCTCTGAAGGAACGTGATGCATGTTCCAGTATTCCATTATTCTCAGAATTTCATCACGATATTCTTTTCTTGCATTCGTTCTCAAATTTTCAATTAAGTTATATTCAGTTAATTATAAAATTTTAAACGAATGAAAGACTGGAGGTAATGAAAGACTGATATTTAAAAACAAAGGTAAATTAAAGGCCTGGTGGCAAGCGGTGTTTAGTCCCCTGTTCATAGGAATAGACAAGCTTTATCAGGGTGGCTTCGTCGTACATGCGGCCGAGGAACTGGAGCCCGGCCGGCAGATCAGCCCCGGTATAGCCCATAGGCACTGTAAAAGCAGGTTGTCCTGTATGAGGCGCTATGACCTGGCTGTTGTCGCCCCGGTATTCTCCCTTTTGAATATTCCGTCAGGGGATCATCCGGGTCATATCCTGCTATAACATTAAGGATCCTGGTGGCATCTTCCACAGTCCGGCACATTGGCCCCACCACATCATTGCGCAGGTAAAGGGGGACGACAGCCGACCTGCTGACAAGTCCCATGGTAGTCCTGAATCCGACCAGTGCACAGTGGGAAGAAGGGCCCCTGATGGAGTTGCCCGTATCAGTACCCAGCCCAACGGTGGCAAAATTGGCGGCGACAGCGGCTGCAGTGCCCCCGCTGGGGCCTGCAGGCACATGTTCGGTATTATACGGGTTGCGTGTCGTACCTCCTGTAGAGCTTTCGGTATGCATGGGACTGAAAGCCCATTCAGCCATATTGGATTTTGCAATTATAATAGCCCCGGCCTCAACAAGCCTCTTTATGATAAAGGCGTCCTCACCGGGAATAAAATCCCTCAGTGCAAGTGAGCCTGCGGTAGTAGGAAGGCCTGCTGTATTGATATTATCCTTTACTGCCAGGGGTATGCCATGGAGGGGCCTCAACACCCCTGTCCTTCTGTATTCATCATCCAGTTTACCGGCAATCTGAAGGGCCGCAGGGTTAATGACAGTAAGCGCGTTTGTTTGTTCATCAAGTTTATCAATCCTGGCAAGGTAAGCTTCGACGAGCTCACGACTGTTATACAGACCATCCCGGTATGCCCTGTGAATTTCAGATATTGTTAATTCATTCAAATCTATGATACCTGTTGATTCCGTTGACCTGCATCCGGGGAAACCCGTGAAGAAGATCAGGAATAAAAGTACAGGTATTGCTTTTATGAAGTTATTTTTTCCCATTTCCGGCATAAATAAGAAACAGGACATCGGGTGCCTGGTTTCAAGTTAAAGGGTTAATAGATTCAGGATATGAATGTAAGAAAAATATATGAGAAAATCGAATTTTTGATGACCGGCCGGGTGGTTAAAAAATTCCGTGAATGCACTTGAATCAATTCATATTAGCGTATATTTGACCTTTAATTTTATTCTATTCTAAGCCCATGCTTTTCTGGATAATCTTCATTGCTGCCATTCTCGTTTTTATGGTCATAGACCTCGGGCTTTTTAACAGGCAGGCTCACGTTATATCACTCAGGGAAGCAACATCATGGACTGTAACGTGGGTTTTGCTGGCGCTTGCCTTCTCAGGTGTGATCTATTTGCTTTACAAAAACAACCTGGTTCATAATATTGACAATCTTACCCCAAAATCCGCAGTAATAAAATACATTACCGGGTACCTTATTGAACTGTCTCTCAGTATTGATAATATATTTGTTATGGCAGTTATCTTCACCACCTTCAGGATACCGATGAAATACCAGCATCGCGTACTTTTCTGGGGTATACTCGGAGCCATTGTTTTCCGTCTGCTAATGATACTCTTCGGGGTGATGCTGATACATAAGATAGACTGGATTATTTACGTTTTCGGGGCCTTCCTCCTGTTTACCGCAATAAACATGTACCTGAAAAGGAACAAGGAGAGTGATTTTCGTAAATCACAGGTGTACAGGCTTGTAAACAGGATATTCCCGGTAACAAGCGACTTAAAGGGGCAGAGATTTTTTATTCGTTACAAGCGGAAAATAATTCTGACACCCCTGATGGTGGCATTGATGGTAATAGAAGCTACTGATGTATTGTTCGCAGTGGACAGTGTACCCGCCATACTGGCCATCACTTCAGACCCCTTCCTTGTGTTCAGCTCGAATATACTTGCGATCCTGGGACTGAGGTCTATGTATTTCTTCCTTTCAAACATGCTTGACAGGTTCAGGAACCTGAAATACAGCCTGATTGTAATACTTCTTTATGTTGGTATAAAAATGCTGACGCATGATCTTGTTGATCCTCCTGAATGGGTTTCACTTTCGTTTATCATTGCGGCCATGCTGGCAGGCACAGTGTCTTCCCTGAGGTCTGAGCACGTGGTACAGGGCAGGGAGCGGGGAGCAAAGCGCACAGGGAATGACTAAAAGACGGAGTGATGAAAAGACTGGGAGGCTAAGGACCTTAGTCCATTAGCCTCTCGGTCTTTCGTTTCTACTTCTTTCCCGACTTGTCAGGGAAGGGCGGTATCGGTGGCAACTTGACAGGTGATTTTTCCAGTTCTTCAAGGATTACCTCAACAGCCTTGTTAAGCTGTGCGTCCTTACCCTTATACAGTTCGGCAGGATCGTTCTCAATAATTATATCGGGTATTACACCTTCACCCTCAATGACAAATCCTTTACCATCCTTATCATATGGTGCGTATGAGGGTGTAATAATTGATCCGCCGTCAATCAGGGGAATGGCTCCGCTGTATCCTACCACGCCGCCCCATGACCTGGTTCCGATTGTAGGTCCCAGTTCGTTGACCTGGAAGCGGTAGGGGAAAAGATCACCGTCGGATGCTGAATATTTATCAAGCAAGGTAACCTTTGGTCCAACGTGCATGCCCACCGGGTTTGGATCACCCTCCTGCTGACCGGTATGCATGGTCATATAGGTAAGCTGTCGCATCAGTCTTTCAATTATCATTGGTGATACATTGCCGCCACCATTGCCTCGCACATCGATAATCAGGCCTTCCTTGGTAAGCTGGGGATAATAATATTTTGCAAACTCATTTAGTCCGCTCACCCCCATATCGGGTATGTGTATATAACCAACCCTGCCATCGGTTTGTTTGCTTACCTCTTCTATATTGTTGTGCACCCACTGGTAGTAATACAGTGATGATTCATTGGCTATGGGTTTAACAAGCACTTTGCGACTGCCTTCCACGGCAGGTCTGGAATTGAGCTCCAGCATCACCTCATTGCCTGCCTTGCCTGCCAGGAGGGTGTAGATATCATCAGTGGTAGTGACATCAATGCCGTCCAGGGAGATTATATAGTCGCCTTCGTTTGCATTTACACCTATAGCACGAAGGGGGGAAGCAAGTTGATCACTCCAGTTGGCTCCCTGCAGGATTTTATCAATACGGAAATACCCGCTTTTATCTCGGCTGAGCTGTGCACCAAGCAGGCCCAGTTGTATTCTCTCAGGCTCAGGTTTTTCACCATTATTGACATAGGCGTGCCCCACGTTCAGTTCGGCTATCATTTCGCCCATAAGGTAAGCCAGGTCGGAACGATGGCTTACATGGGGGACAAGGACATTATATTTATCGTATATGGCCTTCCAGTCGACACCGTGCATCCCGGGGTCATAGAAGAAATCACGCATATGCCTCCATACCTCGTCGAACATCTGCTGCCATTCTTCCTGCAGATTGACAAGCACTTTCATTTCCGATACATCAATCCGGTCCCTGATTTCTATTTTTCCTGATGGCAGGTCAATTACTCCCCACTGCCTGTTCATGCTTACCAGCATTTTCTTGCCGTTAGGCGTGAGGCTATACCTTATATTACTGCCCAGTTCTGTTTCCTTTTTCTTGTCCAGGTCATACATTTTCATGGTGCTACCCCGTCCGGAGGAACTACGTACACTATAATAAATTTTCCCGTTAACACCAATGACGCCTGAATAATTACCCGGTGACACGGGCAGTCCGATTATGCGTTCCTGTATACCGTCTATATCGATTTTAATATCTTTATTATCCGTGTCATTTTTCTTCTTCTCTCCTTCTCCTTTTTTCTCTTCCTCAATCTTCACAACATCATTCTCCGGGGCGAAGGGTGAAGGAGTATCTTTTGAAAGGGTAACAAGGTATATACGGCTCATATCCACATAGGCGTGGTTCCATTCTGTCTGGCTGTATACAGGGTTGAAATCACGTGACGAGGTGAAAAGAAGGTATTTGCCATCGCTGCTGAAGGAAGGATTATATGAGTTATACCAGCCTTCTGTGACCTCATAGGATTTTTTATCCTCCAGGTTATATAGTCTTATGATAGTCATATCCCTTTGCGGGCGGGTATAGGTAATCCATTTGCTGTCGGGCGACCAGTTATAGCTGAATCCTGTTGAACGATCTGACTGCTCTATTACGGTAACCTTCTTTGTTTCAACATCAACATAGCATAATTCCCTTTTCTTGTTGTGGTAAAGTAATTTTTTACTGTCAGGTGACCATTCCAGTGAGAAGATATAGGTTTCATTGCCCATGGTGAGTTGCACCGGTTCACCTGTACCGTCCTGTGGCATGATATATATTTCAAATTCACCTGAAACATCTGATATATATGCAATATGTTTACCGTCGGGTGACCATCTGGCATCGCGTTCATTAACACCGGAGGTAGCGGTAAGATTATGAGTTATCCCGTTTTTCGCAGGTAATGACCATATATCACCCCTGGCACTGAATACCACCCGCTCGCCGTTGGGTGAAGGGCTTGCTTTCCGTATACTTTTCGAGGCATCTTTCCATTCGCTGCGTGCCCACGGGCGGTCATTTGCTATCCGGATGTCCGGCTTTTTTGCCTGCTGTGTTTCAACATCGAAGATATAGATGCAGCCACCTTTTTCAAAGGCTATATGCTTATCGCTGTGGGAGGGGAACTTAATATCATAATCGGTGTAATTGGTCACCTTGCGTGTATCGCCTGTTTCAGTGTTATAAGCAAAGAGGTTCATTATGCGGTCGCGGTCGGAAAGGAAATATATTTCCTTACCTATCCACATCGGGATGATATCCTGGGCGGGGCTGTCTGTTATTTTTTCAACCTTCCCGCTTTTAAAATCGTAAATGCGGATATCATCTGCCATGCCTCCCCGGTAATATTTCCAGGTACGGAATTCGCGGAATACCCAGTTAAAGGCAAGTTTTTTGCCATCGGGTGAATAGGAGCAAAAGCCCCCGTCGGTCAGTGGCATCTCAGCGGAGAGTCCTCCGTTTGCCGCTACGGTGAAAAGCTGACCGCGGAAGTCGTTGAACGACTGCTTGCGGGAACGGTATACAATATGTTTACCATCGGGCGACCAGGCCATTACTATGTTGTTAGGGCCCATACGGTCTCCGATATCATCGCGGCGCAGGGTGGCAGTATAGGTCAGTCTTTCAGGTGAACCACCCGCCGCGGGGATTTTAAACACCTCTGTATTGCCGTCATACTGGCCCGTAAAAGCTATCTCGCTCCCGTCGGGTGAAAATTTGGGAAACATCTCGTAACCATTGTGTGTGGTCAGTTTGCGGGCCATGCCGCCGTTAATGCTGCTTGTGTACAGGTCGCCGGCATATGAAAACACAAGCTGGTCACCCGAAACGGCTGGAAATCGCAGTAATCTTGCCTCGTCCTGTGCAGACAGCTGTAGTATGGATGCCAGTGCTGCAAGGATGAAAATAGGAAGTATTCTTTTCATAATAAGATTTGTTTTATTTGGGTAAACAATAAAAGTAAGTCAATTATTAATTCTTCTGAAAAAGGAAGTGTTAAAGTTAGTAAAAAGAGTACATATTTCAGGTTCTGGCTGCAAACTCAACAGCTCCGGTCGCAGGGGCTCTAAACATCGAATGCCAGGGACCTTTTTATTATAACGGCTGTGTTTTTAACGGTTTTCATCCTGTTGAATATCCAGGAATTAAAGATCAGCAGGGCCACTACAATTATTATGACAATTGTCGGATTAAGTATTGACTTTAATATATTGAGCAGTTGTTCCATATCCTGTAACTTTTAAGGTCCTGAATTAATTAAACGCCGGGGTACGGATCCGGTCAGGATGACAATTTCTTACAAATTATTATAAATTCTTTGGAATCCTTGTGGAGCGGACTGCCTTTATAATCGCCTATGATGCTGTAGTCTTCGAAGTCGGATCGTTCAATCAGGTGTTCCAGTTCATACCTGAAGAAAAAGCGCATGGGAACCCCCCATTCTTCGGCCTTAATCCCCTCATCTTCTTCCCATTCAAGACGGAATAATATATTCAGTACCTGGTTTACAAGGTCGGGCATGGATGTGACGATGCGCTTCAGTCTTTTACCGGGTTCATATTCATCATCAAAATCTGTTTGTTGATCGATACCTTGATGGAGGATACCCGTATCAGGTACAAAGGCATCAAAAATGAATCTTCCACCCGGTACCAGGTGCTTATAAACATTATTGAGAGCCATAATCTGCTCCTCTTTTTCGATTAGGTGCATAAACACCCTGAAAGGAGCAAGCACAAGGTTAAAGCGGAAGTCAAAGCTAAAGTCAACCATACTTTGCAGGCTAATGCGGTGATGCTCCTTTTTATCAAGTTTCTTATATAAAACATTCAGCATTGAACGGCTGATATCAATGCCGTAAATATCAGCCCCGTCTTTAAGAGCCCGGATAAAATGGCGTCCGGTACCCACTCCTGTTTCAAGAATTTTTCCTTCCGTTTCCCTTATCAGGTCATGGAAATACTCACTGTCGGTACCATCACGCATTTTCTTGTAGATGGTATCATAAAAACGGGAGAAGTTTTCAGGATATTCATGTTTCATAGCAGCTGAAATGGTTTATTCTACGTAAAGATACTAAGTAATTGTTGAATTATTGAAAGCAGCCGTGCCGCGGTGCTTCGTCTAACTCGTTACCTTCGCCATGAGTTCTCGGGGCTCTGGTTCCTCGGTCCCATCAGTCCATAAGATGATATCCATACTCAAGGTATCTGGATATAAGCAGTTCGTCTATTTTTCTGTACAATTCTTTGATCTGCTTCCCTGAGGGCGCTTTTTTGCCCCACACGGTAGTTGCTTCATCGGTAGTTTCGAGTATTTCATCTTCCAGATGCCTGATCCACTGCGCATATCCGGTCTGCTCCTGATTATAGATTTTATTTATATTGATATAGTCCTGGCCGTGACCACGTCTGATTGGTATACTTTCTCTCTTCATTTCAAGAGCTGTCATGCACATCCGGGAATTTTCTTTTTCGGGTGCCGTAAGCAGTTCAGGCAGTAAGTGGTCATCATTAAGCCACACAGGGTATGCAGGAGTGGCAAGAGGCCAGCCTCCAACAGCCCACATCATTGTCTCAGCAGGGTCATCGCCTGGACTAACACCCTTAAAAACGGCTGATGATGTTGAAGTACGCCGTGCAATATTATCCCTGAAATGAACCATCTTCACTTCATCTTCCGATGTGGCAAGGTCGGCCAGGTTAAGGCCCGTAAATCCATTTACCATGCTTCTTTCGGCATTGCGAAGGATAAATTCAACGCTAAGATCATCCAGCATGGCTGCCCTGTAGAAAAGATTATAGGCGCTGATATACCTTGCATAACCCTGTCCTGTTTCAGGATCACCATTAAATGAGTAGTTTGTCATGACAACAAATCCCAGGGGTGCCACTGTCTGATCATTGACATCAGTTTTCGTGATGCTGCTATCGCCTGCCTCGTAATATGCCGCTCCGCCCAAAGCATCAATAACACCAAAATTAGATTCGAGTCCGGTGGGCCTGTCAAGCCCTTCAATCAGCTTTTCAAAATCTTCCAGAGTGGCGCATGATGCCAGTGCAAGCCCCATAATCTCACCTTCGCTGTATTTCCCGTTATCATCATCACCGGTGTTAAGATTGTATGATGCCGTGTTCATTATGCAGAAGCCTCTGCTATTCATTCCCATCCATGCATCTTTTTGTTCATGGTCGCCGACATTTACCATGGCTATATATTCATATCTGCCGGTCCTCACATAAACCAGTTTATTATATTCATTACTTGTGTCCCTGTGCTTCCACATTATTGGTCTGCCGTCAGGTGTGTACTTGCCACTTATGATAACAGATGTGCAGGCATCAATTTTTCCCGTGAAGCTCAGGGCAAGCAATATCAGTATCAGGGTCAGATTTTTCATATTATTTATTTTGAAAAATGATTAATGCGTTAATGTACTGATAGTAAAAAGAAAAGATCAGATTAAGAAGACCCGGGTCCCGCGGCTCAGCAACATATACTCTCTGACTTAACGAGCCTGATCCCTGCCTTCTCCATTTCTGTGATAGCCTTTGCTTCGTTTTCCGATCCGGGCTCCACAGCTGCTATTGCGTCGGTAATAAGCCATGTATTGAAGCCTTGTTGCACTGCATCAAGAGCTGTGGTCTTAACACAGTATTCGGTTGTCAGCCCTGTTATATAGACTTCTGTTACCCTTTTGGTAAGAAGATAACCTGTGAGATCTTCATTTGTGGCCTCGAAGGCTGAATAGCCATCATCTTTGTTGCCGGTGCCTTTGTGAAAACCTTTTTGAATCCTGGTAATATTCAAATCAGGATGAAACAGTGCTCCCCTGGTTCCGTCAATACAGTGCGGCGGCCACTTATCAAAATGTTTGGTATCGGGAGGGTGAACATCACGTGATGCCACAATAAGACTGAATTTGTCCATCAGTTTATTAATTACAGGGATAATCTCATTTGCCCGTGGTGCCGGAAGCGCACCTCCGGGGCAAAAATCATTTTGTACATCCACTATTATCAGCGCTTCCATATCTTATCCTTTAAATTATTTCGTAAATCCATTAATTCCTTGCCTATACCTACCTTATAAATGTGAGGGTTATCAAACCTTTTTGTTTCTTCGGGTACCTGTACCAGCCTGTCAGCTGCGTATTTTGCAGCTTCATCAAGTGACATGGAGGTGAGAATATTACCCTTATCCATTACTTTTTCAACGAGCGGGGTGTGGGAATATTCCTCCAGCTTACAGTTTTTTTCGGGATGATGGGGATGGTAGATCTGGTGTGGCACTCTTGAATCAGCCAGCTCAATAGCATCGGCATAGAAAAGCTTTTCTCCATTGACAAAACGGTAGATTTTCTTTACCCCCGGCAGAGATGTCTTGCTGATATTATCTGAAACTTTCATACTTGGATGGTCATCTATCTGTGCCAGTTTATATACACCGTCGAGTGCACCTTCACCCATACCTGTTACCAGGGACGTCCCCACCCCGAATGAATCGACCGGGGCATCCTGGTCAAGGAGGCTCTTTATAAGATATTCATCGAGCTGGTTTGATACCACTATCTTAACATATTTAAGACCCTCCCTGTTAAGCATTTTTCGTGCTTCCTTGCTCATATAGGCCAGGTCACCGCTATCAAGTCTTATCCCTATCAGCCTGTGGCCTTCATTTTCAAGTTCCTTTGCCACCGTTATAGCATTGGGAACACCTTGTTTAAGGGTATCGTAGGTATCGACCAGCAATATGGATGAATCAGGGTACAAACCTGCATATTCCCTGAAAGCATTGATTTCCCTGTCAAAGCTCTGGACCCATGAATGAGCCATTGTGCCGGTTGATTCAAATCCGAATCTGCTGGCACTGAAAGTATTTGAACTGCCATTGAAGCCACCTATAATTGCTGCCCTGCTGGCATGTATGGCACCAAGGCCCTGTGCACGCCTGAGGCCAAAATCAACAAGAAGCCTGTCACCGGCAACAAGACGCATCCTTGCCGCTTTTGTCGCTATGAGAGACTGGAAGTTAATAATGTTAAGGATCAGGCTTTCAATAAGTTGTGTTTCAATTATGTTGCCTTCCACCCTCAGCAGGGGCTCACCGGCAAATACTATCTCCCCCTCGCGGACGGAATGGATGTTTCCCCGGAAACGGAAGCCCCTGAGGTATTCAATGAATTTATTATTAAAACCCTTTGATTTAAGATAACGGCAGTCTTCTTCATTGAAACGGTAGTCTCTTATAAACTCAAGCAGATTATCCAGCCCTGCAAAAACGGTAAAACCTCCCCCATATGGATTTTTACGGAAGAAATAGTCAAAATTGGCAGTGGTGTCATTTTTACCGGTCAGGAAGTATCCCTGTGCCATGGTAAGTTCGTAATGGTCGGTATAAAGCCCGGAATTGATATTTATTGGTAACATTTTATTAGTTTTCACTTAAATCTTATTAGTCTGGTTTCTCATCGGTGGGCAACAGATCAATACACAATCTTATACCCGGTTCAAAAATTTAACAATTTAACGATTCAACAATCTTCATCCGCACGATAAGCACCTTGTGGCTGTGGGCATAGCTTTCATCCTTTCAAATGGAATTGGCTTTTTACACACTGTGCATATACCGTAGGCAGGGCTGTCAATTCTTTTCAGTACCTCATTCAATATTTTTAATCTCTGTTTTGCCTTGACAAGGGCCTGTTTGTTGATTTCTTTGCCCGTGTTTTCCTTGGAAGTAAACCAGTCATTGGCATCTGACTGAACTTCATCGTCAGATATCAGGTCGGTAAGTGTTTCGATTGATTCCCTGAGGGTTTGAATTTCATGCCGGACCCTTTTCCTTATCACGCTCTTTTCTTCTGCCGTCATCATAGTACTTTAAATCCAAAATTAGAAAAAATTCATTGTATCAGGATTATATTTTTTTTTTAATGTAAACGAAATGTTGTAGAGATATTTCTGGTGAATCTCAGACTGATCACTGCATTAGATATCCGTACAATTTTATATGTACGTTGTTTGAGGTTAATGGTTGCTTCTAATCCTGCCAATCGATAATTATTATATCTTTATATTATTATACTATGAATTTAAATATGATGATAACCAGGTTATTTCCAAGTCTGCTCTTGCCATTTGTCTTTAGTGGCCCGGCAAACGGGCAGGACACAATACTTACAATAAATAAGGCTGTGGAGTCAGCATACGAAAGAAACAGTGTTCTGCAGCAATTGAGGGCGGCATTGAGGCAGGAAGAGCAAAGCTGGAGAACGGAGACCGGCATCGGGTCACCTGAGATAAGCTATTTCAGGGAAGGTATCCGGACGGGACCGGAAGATCTTTTCGATGAGCAGCGGATAGCCATATCGCAGGAAATTGACTTCCCGCTTACAATTATGTACAGGCTAAAAGCTGTTAAGCAGTCAGTTCTCTCCCTCGAATACCAGGTAAAAGCTCTTGAACGGCAGATAAAAACCGAAGTGAAGAGCAATTATATTGAAGTTATTTATGCCCTGTATCTGCAGGAATCAAGGCAGAGGCAAATGGAAATAGCAACAGACCTTTACAATGCTGTTTATACAAGGTTTGAGATTGGTATGGCTACAGGTGTTGACCTTACAAACGCCGAATTACAAATGGAACAGGCAAAGAATGACCTTGATGAATCTGAATGGATACTTCACAGGGCAAGGTATACTCTTTTTTATTCTATGGGATTACCGGGCGAAGAACAGTTATATACAATTGAATTCAGTGATACACTCCGGGCTGAAAATGAAATATTCATTGAACGGGATTATATACCGTAATATCATTGATCCGATACTGTCACGGTATTATCCTCGCATAACTGAAGAGCTTAAGCCGGATGATACTGTTCTGGATGTGGCCTGTGGCACAGGATCACTGTCGCTGGCCATGTCGGGCCTGTCATCCCGGGTATGGGGTATTGACCTTTCTGAAGAGATGATAGGTATTTCCAATAACCAGGCAGATAAAAAGAAGGTTGAAAATGTCATATTTAAGGTTAAGGACGCTTCATATCTTTCATCGTTTGGTGATAATGAGTTTGATGTAGCCGTTATGTCAATGGCAATTCATCAGTTTGATTCAGAACTTGCCCTGAAGATCCTCAACGAGATGAGAAGGATTGCCCCGAAAGTAATTCTTATGGATTATAATTACCCGATGCAGCCAGGCATATCAAAGCTTGTGATCTTTATTATTGAGCGGATAGCCGGGGGCGATCACTACAGGAACTTCCGCAGGTTCAACACTCTGGGAGGCCTTGATTATTTCATTGAAAAGGCAGGCCTCCGCATCGAGTCAGATAAACTCGGAAAAAATAGTGCTTTCCGGGTAATGGTATGTGCTTAAAAGAATTTGCAAAATGCTAACCGGGCCGGATCTGAAAAGCTCAGACAGAAAAGCGCTTTCCCGATTGTGGTTTGCAGATGATAGTCTGCAGTTTAAAATTGCCACTAACAGCTTGATGTTTGTTAATCAAGGATTCTCCTGCCTGTAAGCATTGGGTCACCGTGATAGCCAAGTGCTTCCCAGTCGAGCCGCCGCGGTTCCCTCTTTGAGTGACATTCGGTACATCTCAGTGAACTGCCGGCAGGAGCAACCATATGATTGATTGGCCAGTACATTTCGGTTTCAACAAAACGTAACCTCCCCGAAAAGTCGAGATTAATTGTTTTCATACCCAGTTCTGCTGCTTCATCCCAGTCATAAGTTTCCCAGTAACCCTTTTTACCGAATAATTTTGCCACTACGAGATAATTGTTGCGGGCGTCGTAAGGCTGTTTGCCCCTCATAATTTTGAATGGAGTGATTTTAGCATCCGGATCTTCGAAAGAACCAAGTAGTTTATTTAGCTTAACAGCTTCTTTAGGTTTAATAATATCGCCATACAGGTAATAATCGGTCTGCCCGGTGTACCACCTGTATTCGGGAATAACATTTTTATCCCATTTAAAATCTCCTTTTTTTCTATCATAATCAGGCATCCCGAATTCATCCGGTGCAGGCTCCCTCTTTTCACCTGCTGTTGACCAGTCCCACCAGACTTTTGTCGGTTCCTCCCTTGCAAAAGCAGGGATGTGGCATGTCTCGCATGCTACTGATTTAATATGATCATTTACAATTTTTCTCCTGTGTGGTGTGTTGCCATGGCAATTAAGGCATGAGATATGGTTTGTGCCTGCGGCTAAAGAAGCCTGACCAGCCCCAAGAATTTCGTGATTCATGCCTGCATGACAATCTGAACAGGTAAAACCAAGTTTCCCTATGTGTACGTCCAGTTCAGGTGAAGGATTAATCATACTGCCATCCATATCACCGTGTTTGACACCGGTTCCCCCGCCACCGTTAAAATGACATATACTGCAATTTTCAATGCGGGTAGGCCCTACGCTCTGGGCCACCTTTAGAAGATCAACCGATGGATCAGGCATTCCTGCACCTGTTGGTACTTTTTTATATGTGTCAGTATGGTCATGGCATATAAGACAATCGATATTTTTGCCATCGGTGAAGTCGAATGTTTCGTCTTTCCAGCCATATCCTATATGACAACTTGTGCACCTGGGCCAGTTTGATGGTACAGCAATACAAAAATTATTGATCATATTTTTCTTGCCCAGCCTGATTGTTTTTCCATCAGAGGTGGTAAATTCATCACCCAGCCAGTTCCAGTGCCTGGTTTTCATGATGTCTTCATCATAACCAGGATGACATTCAAGACAAAGGGCGGTAACTTCCTGCGGACTGTCGAAGGGGCCCTCTATAAATTCAGAATGATCTACCTGGGCTGAAATGTTAGCTGTGAGAAAAAGACTTGCAAGGATAAGTACTGCATTTTTCATGATTTTCATGATATAACTAGTAATTAATTTATTTTTATTTAGTTTGTTTAAACCAATAAATGTATGCAAAAAATCTATTGGTTGATTGAAATATGCCGGGAAAAATTAATTTAAAAGGCCTGTGTGTCACCTCCTGGTTCTTATGGGGATAAACCTTGGGGTTTTCTCCTGGTACTCAACGTACCCTGGATACTTGCTCATGGATATAGACTCACTGAAGCTGCTGCTGCCGTAGAAAAGCAGTATAAGCAATACAGCGCCTATGACTGACCAGTTAAGCCAGCTGCCTGTTGCGGAAACGCTGAAGAAGTAGAATACTATCCATATTGATTGTTCCGATGCATAATTCGGATGCCTGACAATGCCCCACAGACCTGAATCAAGAAAACCCTTTTTGTATTTCTCGGGTAAGACTTGACCCGACTCAATTAAGCGCTTTTTCTCTTTCTGGAAGTTCCATTGCTGCTGGTCTGCTACTGTCTCTATTACCACAAAGCTGATTGCTATAAATGCTATCAGGTAGTCGACCCAGGACAGGGGCCCGGATCCGAGGCTTTTCAAAGCCGGCAGTGTGATCAGAAGGATCAGTCCCATCTGGTAAAATGAAATAAACAGGAGGTTGAAGAGGGTCCATTTCCATTTTGCTGCAAACTCCGGCTTTTTTCTCAGCACTGGCCACCTGTAATCCTGTTCCCCAGCCCATATCTTCAGTGAATACCCGCCCCTCCGGGCAAAATTATATGTAAGCCTTATACCCCATATGCTTGCAACCACAGCCATCAGAAGCAGCCTGGCCTCATAACCTGACCGTATGCATATTATCCATACATATATTACCGGCATGATGCTCCACAGCTTATCCACCTGGGAGTAATTCCCTGTTATTGTACTGGTAATGAAACAAAGGGCAGCCGCTATAATATAAATCCGGAGCAGGTCGGCTAGTATGGCCTGCTGTCCGGGGCTCAATGGTGTATCAATTCTGAAGGCTAAAAAGGGAATAATAATTATTGTTACTATCAGGAATAACGCAGTTTTCCACATAACACCGGGTATTTTATGTTTGACATTATTACATATAATAATACGAGGATCTTTCAGTAAAATTATTTATACGGTAAAAAATCGTATGATTAGTACGTTCTGTCATTTTGGTGACCTCGCTGCGGACCTGAATTGTCCACAGCGGGAGATTTATCACCTGAACAAATCGGGATCAAGTGATCGCACTCCATCTTTAAATGCCACCACAAATGCCTGTTCGTAACCTGCTTCCCTGCAGGCCTTCCTAAATTCAACGGCATCACGGAGCAAGGTAAATTCACCGACCGTTATGCGCCAGGCTTCCTTGTAATAGTATTCATATGTATCATGGGTTTTTCCTTTGACCCTGATATTATATTCAACACCTTTTATGGTGCTTGCCAGGATCTGTACCCTGTAAATAACAGCATCCCTGGCAGCTTCCTCCTCTTTTTGTCTTATTTCCTCCATTCTCAGGCTGTCGGCCACTCTTTTTTCTTCAGCCAGTCTTTCAGCTTCTAATTGTACGGCAAGCAGGCTGTCGGCTAACCTTTGTTCCTTTGCCAGTCGTTCGGTTTCCTTTTGTACGGCAAGCAGGCTGTCGGCTATCCTTTGTTTTTCTTCGGCTCCGGCCTTAACCACTTTCTCTGTTTCAGGACGTCCGGCTGTTTCTTCTCTTTCCTTATAAAGCGCAAGGATGGGTGGATCAACGGCATAATCTTTCAGGACATCTGACAACAGTAATGATTCATCTTTTTTATACTCATCATTCAGTTCAAGCTTAAAGAGATGCCTGCTTAACTTTTTCTTTGCTAATCCGCTTCTTTCAATCATGGTATAAAAACCATAATTTGCACCTTCCCTGTTAATTTTAAAGGCAACCTCATCATTTACCGTATTAATCTGGTCATAAAGATTTACGGGTTCATCCCACCCGCTGCCATTAAAACTGCTGAAAAATATATCATACCCTCCAAGGCCGGGCAGGCCATCAGATGAAAAATAAAGATTACTGGCATCATCAAGGCAGGCGTATAGTTCAGAACCTTTGCTGTTAAACTTTACACCCATATTTTCAGGCCTGGTCCATACATTACTCTCATACCTGCTAATATAGAGGTCCATTTCACCTGAGCCTCCGGGCATATCTGATGAGAAAATCATCAGCTTGCCATCGCTTGAAACTGTCGGATGTGTATAATTATTGTAATCATAGCAGAATGAAAGAGGTGTTCCGCTTATATGCCACGATTGAGGATTATCCCCGGTGCCCGCTTCAGCCCTGTAAATTTTGACCCTGTTATCACTACCTGATAATTTTGAGATATATGCCACTGACATGTCCCCGGTAAAGGTGGTCCCTTCAGCCGGAATAAGTAACTCACTATCAGTTTTAAAAGGGACCGGGTTGACAGGGACGGAATCGTCAAGTGTTGCATAGTATAATCCACGGTCTCCAAATGAAATATGCTTGGGAATCATTTTTGCATTCCTTTTCGAGAGAGATGAAAACAGGATGCCGTCTTTAAAAAACTGGATTCCGGACGAGGGGGTAATTAGTTCAAGGTCGAATTTCCTGATTTTAAGATATGGATTAGTGTTAATTGTATCAGTTTTCTGTAATAAAATACTGATCAGATTATCCTGGTTCACTGAATGGCCATTTACGGGGATTCCCCGTAAAATGACGGCCTGAAATATTATTAAAATTAAACTAATTCTTATCGCCTGTTTCATTCTTAATAATTTTCTTTTCTACCAGTGAAAACGTTTATATTGCCTTGATTTATTGTAGGATAAATTAATTCCTGCAGATAATTCAATCGAAGGTACACTCTTATAATAGGGGGATTTCCGTGATACGGCTAAGAATCCGCCAATATAAAAACCAGGATAATTATATCTGAAAAATAATGAAATTCTGTCCCTGTCATAATAATAGGTACCAAGGCAGAAATTATCAATATATATCTTTAGCATCGGGTGGATACGCTTCAGAAAATTATTGAAAGTGGTATCAGAGACACTGAAAATAACCGAGGGTTCAATCAATAAGTTAAGTGGCCGGAATAAAACGAATTTATAACCTGTGAGGAAATGATAATGTCTTTCTTCATGACCATAATATATACTGTCATCCGGCAAGAACCCTTCAAGTATCCCGGTTGCCGATATGCCGGCATAGAAAGAGGGACTGTAATAATAGAGGCCGAAGTCAACATTTGGATCGTAGCTTGTCTTAAGTATCGTGCTGTCAGGGGACTCCATATCTGGCACATAAGAAAACTTATTCATGGTAGCCTGCAAGGAGAGTCCGATTGATAAGAATGACATTGAATTTTCATCAAGTTTTATGTGGTAGGATCCGCTGGCTTTAAAACCTGTTGTACTGATATCTTCTGAAGACCTGTTGAATAAGTAGTAACCTATCCCTATGTTCCTGTAACTGTAGTGATCGGGGATATTATAGTAGCCTTTTATTTTTTTTACAAGTCGGGTATCCCCGTTCAGGATCATTGAATAATAATCTTCCCCCGTGGCATAAGTGAAGTTAATGGAATTGAAGTCTTTTGAACCTGTAATTGCAGGGTTATACCAGGAAGGATTATAAGTCCAGGTCCCGGCAGTGTTTAAGAGTGGATCCTGGCCATGTAACGCCAGGGGGCTTACGATTAAGATCACAATGCAAATTCTCCTGAGAGGCTTGGGAAAGATCATATTTAATATTTAAAAAAGCAGACTCCCAAGTTATAAAAATTTGGATAATCTTCTATAAATTAAAGTAAAATAGCCTTATCAGGCCTGTATTTTTTATTAAAAATATTTATATTTATAATGTCTCAGGGAAGAAAAATCCTTGTTATCGGAGGCTTGAAAATACTGCTTATTTAACATTTCTGAACACTTATCCATAAAATGGAGCTGTTTGTCAAATTAATTTACAGGCTGCAATTTATTTTCATACATTTGGTATGTATTCAACATATGCTGAGTCTGTAAAATCCAATTGTTGGATTGCTATTCTTCGGAATCAAAGATCAATTTCAAGAATCGGTTTTACATCCCGGCAATTTTGAAATACAGAAAAATTTCCTGCTTTGTCAGTCGATGTTCAATGTGATTGACGAGGCGTAAGCATACCTTCAGGTATTATTTTTATTTCGTAATTTTATGAGTGGCTTAAAGATAATCTCAAAAAAAATCACATCATGGGGCACCTAAAATTCCTTTTAACCTTATTAATTTCCATTCTGTTTGTATCCCCGGTCTTCTCCCAGGTAAGTGCCGGTGATGATCAGGTTGTTTGCGGTAGTTTAACCACTACCCTTGATGGCAGTAACCCTGTTCCAAATCCGGGCCTATGGACAACGGTGGGTACTCCTCCGGGAACTGTGGCGTTTGAAGATGCCACAGATTATAAAACAGACGTTACCGTTGGTGCCTATGGTACCTATACTTTCCGTTGGACCGTAAGCGGTGTAGGCTCGGATGATGTGGTAATAAAGTTTGTCGATCTGCCTGCAGTAACAGCTTCTGATAACGGACCTGTTTGTGTTGGGGAGCCTCTGATCCTGACGGGTGGTCCGGATAATATGGACTCCTACGAATGGTCCGGGCCGGATAGTTTCATATCAATTCTCCGGAGTCCGACTGTTTCACCTACGGCAACTATTTCCATGGCAGGTAGTTATACGCTCGAAGTTACTGATAGTGATGGATGTGTTAATAGCGCATCAACAACAGTAGTGGTGAATTTACTTCCCAGCCCGACAGCTGGTAATAACGGTCCGATTTGCGAAGGTGATGTACTTTCACTCAGTGGAGGACCTGATGGCATGGCATCATATTTCTGGACCGGCCCCGATGGTTTCTCATCTCCACTTCAGAATCCGGTTGTCTCAGATAAAGCCACTCCTGACATGGCAGGAGAGTATACCCTTACTGTGGAAGATGTTAATGGTTGTCAGAATTCCGCATCTGCTGAAGTAGTTATAAATCCATTGCCTACCGCAACAATAAGCGGGACAATTGCAGTATGCAAAAACGCCCCCTCACCTGATATTTTATTTACAGGAGCCGGAGGCAAAGCCCCTTACACCTTTGCATACAGGATAAACGGTGGTTCAATTCAATATGTAACTACCACAGGAACCAATACTGTAACTGTATCTGTTCCAACCGGCAATGTGGGTAACTATACCTATTCCCTCGTTAGTGTAAAGGATGCAAGCAGTACAGAGTGTGAACAGACACAAACGGGTAGTGCCACGGTTACGGTTAATCCATTACCGATAGCAAGCATCAGCGGCAGCACTGCAGTATGCCAGTATGACCCGTCACCCGGTATCACTTTCACCGGTGCGAACGGTACCCCTCCCTATACTTTTACGTATTCAGTCAACAGTGGCAGCAGTCAGACAGTGTCAACCACTGGCAGTAACAGTTCAATTACCATACCGGTATCAACAAATAATGCCGGATCATTTACCTATGCGCTGATAAGCGTAAGGGATGGAAGCGCTTCCGGCTGCTCGCAGTCTCAGGGTGGCAGTGCAACCGTAGTTGTAAACTCAATGCCGACAGCCACTATTTCAGGAACCACGGAAGTGTGCCAGGGTTCATCTTCACCAAGTGTGGTTTTTACTGGAGCCAACGGTATCCGGCCCTATACTTTTACTTATACCTTAAACGGAGGCAGTAATCAAAGTATAACTACTACCCCGACAAGTAATATTGCCACTTTGGCGGTATCAACAGGCACGCCGGGTACATATACATATGAACTGGTAAGTGTGAGGGATGGCAGCAGCACGGCATGCGAACAAACCCAGACAGGATCAGCTGAAATAACTGTTTACCCATCTCCTGATGCAAGCATTTCAGGGACAACAGAAGTTTGCCAATATGACCCTGCACCGGAGATAACCTTTACCGGTTCCAACGGTACACCTCCATATGAGTTTACCTATGCAATAAATAGCGGGCCGGGCTATGTTGTTGTAACAACATCAGGCAACAGTGTATCTTTGCCGGTATCAACCGAGACAGTTGGTTCATTCACCTATACCCTGCTGAAAGTTGAAGATTCCAGCTCTGCGAATTGCTCACGAGATGTAGGGGGCAGTGCAACAGTAACTGTAAATCCCCTGCCCCTGGCAAGTATCAGTGGTTCAGCAGTCGTTTGCCAGAATGACGAATCGCCTTTGATTACATTTACAGGGTCAAACGGAAGTGAACCCTATACTTTTACCTATACAGTAAACGGAGGTGCTGAACAAGCAGTTACAACTTCCTCCGGCAGCAGCGTCACGGTACCCGTAGCGACTGGAACAGCCGGAACATTTACATATGAACTGGTGAGCGTTGAAGATGGTAGTTTCTCGGTATGTTCACAGGTTCAGACAGGAACTGCCACCCTTATAGTAAATCCACTTCCCACGGCAACCATAAGTGGAACAACAACAGTATGCAGGAATGACGATCCTCCGCTGGTAACATTCAGCGGGGACTCAGGAACACCACCCTATACTTTCACGTATTCGGTAAATGGCGGAAGTGAACAGATGGTTTCAACGATAAACGGGAACAGTGTCACGGTACCTGCACCAACAGGCAATGCAGGGACCTTTGTATATGATCTTGTCAGTGTTAGGGATAATAGCAGTACTGCCTGTGAACAGGAACAGTCAGGCAGTGCGATAATAACTGTAAACGATCTGCCTCTTACATCAGCCATCACAGGGAATCCTGCGCCTGTTTGTCAGGCAACCGGAGAGACCTATAGTGTAACTTTAACTCCCGGATCAACATATAGCTGGACAGTACCTGAAGGAGCAGTAATAACGTCAGGGGCGAATGGGCCTGATAATAATACCATTAGCGTTGATTTTAGCACAAACAATGGGTATATAAGTGTGGTGGAAACAAATGCCAACGGTTGTACAGGGGCAAGGGTTGATCTTGCAATAAATCTCAAGGGATGCGAGTTGAATGCTAATTTTTCCGCAGATAATACAAGTGTATGCAGTGGCTCTAGTGTAACCTTTACTGATATGTCTACAGGCACATCCGGTTCAACAGAATATAGCTGGGACTTTGGTGCCGGATCTTCACCTTCCACAGCAACAGGTATGGGACCTCATACCGTTACCTATACCGGATCAGGGACCAGTACAGTCAGCTTAACCATAACAGACGGGGCTTCAGATGTTGAAATCAAGCTTGATTATATTACAATTCATGAGCTGCCTATAGCAACAATCAGCGGAACAACGGATGTTTGCGAAAATGATCCCTCACCGGAAATTACTTTCACCGGTCTGACAGGAACACCGCCCTTTACATTTACCTATGCAGTAAACGGGGGTAGTGAACAGACAGTGACAACAACCTCCGGCAACAGCGTAACTGTTCCTGTACCTACATGGAATGCAGGTGAGTATATTTATGAGCTATTAAGTGTCAGGGAAGGCAGTATTAATTCCTGTGTACAGGCCCAAACGGGAAATGCGGTAGTTACTGTACATCAACTACCTGAAGCAACAATAGAAGGTACGATATCTGTATGCAGGAACGACCCTGCCCCGGAAATTACCTTTACCGGATCAGGAGGAACAGAACCATATACTTTTACATATACCATAAACGGAGGAGACCCCCTGACAATTACAACAGTATCAGGTAACAGTGTTATCATAACAGTACCAACCGAGACAGCAGGTGTATTTAGATATGATCTGCTTAGCGTGCAGGATGCTGGTGTGGCAGAATGCATACAGGTTCAGGAAGGCAGCGCTGTGGTTACAGTTGATGAGATACCAGTTGCAAATGCAGGAACGGGAGGTGAAGCATGTGATGTACATTTTGAACTTAATGCAATACCAGATATTAGCACCGGTACCTGGACAATGACATCTGGCACAGGCTCAGCATCCTTTTATCCAGATGCAAATGATCCTAATGCAATAGTTACAGTTACCGACTACGGTCTTAAGGAATTCTCCTGGACCGAAGTAAATGGAAGCTGCAGCGATGTTGCAACAATCGAAGTTGCTTTCTTTGAGGTACCGGTTGCTAATCCTGGTTTAGGTGGTGAAGTATGTAACAGGACCTTTAACCTTAATGCCGTACCCGATATCGGGACCGGCACCTGGTCCATGACATCGGGAACGGGCACGGCAAGCTTCAGTCCCAATGAAAATACACCGGGTGCTCTTGTTGAGGTATCTGAATATGGAACAAAAGAGTTTACATGGACGGTGCAAAATGGCCCCTGTATTGAATCATCGACTATTGAGGTAACTTTTTATCAGCCGCCTGTTGCCAATCCCGGGTCGGGAGGCAATAATTGTGGCCTGGCATATAACCTCAATGCTGTACCCAGCCGGGGTACAGGTACGTGGACGCTGGCATCAGGACCCGGAAGTGCGACCTTTAGTCCGGATCCAAACCGGCCAGATGCAGCAGTACTGGTTGATGCATATGGTACATATGAATTTACCTGGACAGAAGTAAACGGACCATGTTCAGATAATGAATCTATTGAAGTCAGGTTTTTCGAAATTCCGTCCGCCAATGCAGGTCTGGGTGGAGAAGAGTGTGATCTGGACTTTAAGCTTCATGCAATACCAATTAATAGCGGAGGTTTATGGTCATTGCATACCGGCCCGGGGAATGCTTCATTTTATCCTGCTGCATCTGATCCGGATGCTGTCGTGACCGTGGATGCCTTTGGTACCTATCAATTTGCATGGACTGAAGTGAATGCCGTATGTCAGTCGAGCGACCTGATACAGGTTACCTTCCATGATTTACCCGAGGTATCAGCCGGAAGGGATACTGTTATTTGCCTTGGTGATACAGTTCGTTTACAGGGTGAAGGAATGGGAACATTTACCTGGGAGCCGGCTGCCTTGCTTGACTCTGCAAATATTCAATCACCCCGTGCATTCCCTGATATATCAACAATATTCAGGCTTTTACTCACCGATCAGTATGGCTGTGTAAATGAGGATGAGGTTGAAGTTGAGGTGCTTGAACCACCTGTGGCATATGCCGGACCCGACCAGGAACTTGACTACGTGTTTGAAACACAGCTTAACGCTGACCTTGAAATTAATGAGAAAGGAACATGGGAAGTGATTGAAGGCTCGGGTATAATTGCCAATGATACCCTGCCGGTAACAACAGTAAGTGAGCTTTCACTGCATGAAAATATTCTTTTGTGGACTGTCACAAATGAAGTCTGCCCGAGCTCTATAGATTACCTGGTTATAACAGTCAATGATTTTATCATACCTACTCTTATTACACCAAACCTTGATGGTAAAAACGACTATTTTGTTTTGCGTGGTATTGAAACACTTGGCAGAACTGAGTTGGTAATATTTGACAGGAGAGGGGCACTGGTGTATGAAAACGGCAATTACGATAACAGGTGGGATGGAGTGGATCAGAAAGGCAATCAGCTTCCTGATGGCACTTACTTCTACACTATCAGGCCAACCAATGGACAACCATACAGTGGATACATTGTAATACAGAGATAACATGAAAAAAGTACTTATAACATTTTCTCTTTTACTGGTGTTAAGCGGTATTGCCGCCGGACAAGCTGATCCGATAAATAACCAGTATGTGCTGAACCCAGTATCAATAAATCCGGCGTTTGCAGGAGGAAGGGGCGCACTTAACCTGTTTACATTTTATGGAAAGCAATGGATTGGGATTGACGGGTCCCCGTCTACAATAGCCATCAGCGCAGATGCACCTTTCGCAGATCAAAAGATTGGTCTCGGCCTTATGATTGTAAGCGATAAAATAGGCGTGACCCGCGAAAATCAGTTTACTACAAGTTATGCATACAGGATGCAAACGGAAAAAGGGATACTATCTTTTGGTCTCGGAGCAGGCATAACTCTTACAAATACAGCATTCTCAGATCTGATAGTCCTTGATCCCGGTGATGAGATACATTTGGTTGATACCCGGACATTTGCCGTACCTAACTTCAGTTTCGGAACTCATTATTCCTATAATAATTACTTTGTGGGTTTTTCAATACCCAGACTGTTAAATTATAGTTTTGACCTTGCAAAAAACAAGTATATACTGGATAATAAGACAAGCAGTTACAGCTATCTGCTGAATACAGGCTATATTTTTGATGCCGGTAACAATGTGAAAGTTTTCCCCTCAGTACTCCTGAGGTATAACTCAATACCATCTCCTTTAAAGTTCCAGCTTGATGTCAATACTCACCTGTGTTTATTCGATAGATTCTGGCTTGGGGCTTCGTACAGGAACAAACGTAACTTTGCAACAATGTTTCAGTTTGCACCAAATGAACAGTTAAGAATAGCTTACTCTTATAATTTTGAGACAAGCCAGCTCGGGAAATACAGCAACGGATCGCATGAGGTAATGTTAAGATATGTATTTAAATACAGCATTGAGGCTGTAAATCCGTTAAACTTTTGAATTTAATAAATTTGAGAGCTTTGAATACTGCATAAAGACCGAACCATAAGGAAAATTATGAATAAAAGAATAGTAATAGGCATTCTGCTATATATATTGATTCATCCTCATATTTTTGGACAGGAAGAAACGTATATCATTGAAAAAACTTCTTTCAGTTCGGACAAATATGATGAGTATTGCCCGGTATTTTACAGGGAAGGACTGGTATTCTCAGCCAATATTAGTGCAAACCCGCTTTTTAATTACAGCAACTCATCGAACAGGGGGGTATTCAATATTTTTTATACTGAAAAGGATTTTGAGGGAAACTGGCTTAAGCCAGAATTATTCTCCAAAGAAATTAAGACACGCTATAATGACGGACCATGCGCCTTCAGCAGTGGTTTTGATACAATCTATTTTTCCAGGAACCTCTATGTAGACAGAACATTAAAAAATAATGCACCTGCCAGGAATAAGCTGGGAATTTTTTATTCCACCCTGAAAAATAACGAGTGGGATAATGTCAGGGCAATGAGAATTAATAATGAATGGTATAATCTTACCTCTCCATACCTGTCGCCTGATGGTAAAAAACTATATTTTGCCTCGGATAATCCTGATGGTCACGGAGGTCTGGATTTATATGTATCTGACTGGAAAGGTAATTACTGGAGCAATCCCGTTAACCTGGGGCCTGTTATTAACACAGAAGGGAATGAAGCCTATCCATTTGTAAACCAGGCCGGAGAATTATTCTTCTCATCTGACGGTCACGGCGGTCTGGGTGCCAAGGATATTTTCTTTACACGTTTGTCAGGAGATGAATGGATAAGCCCGATTCATATAGATTCACCTGTAAACTCAGCTTATGATGACTTTGGAATAATTGCCGATCCCCTGATGAAGGAAGGTTATTTTTCTTCAAACAGGGACGGAACAGTTGATATATATCATTTTTATACTCTCATACCACAGGTGTTCCACAGGAGTATCCAGAAGGAAAATCAATATTGTTTTGTATTCGAAGATTCGGGTTCTGTTGTTATTGATACAAATGCCCTGAAGTATGTCTGGGCTTTCAGTGACGGTAAGTCGGAAACCGGATCAAGGATAATACATTGTTTTCCCGGCCCTGGAGACTATGAAGTGAGGCTTGATATAGTGGAAAAGGAAAGCGGGAGACTTGTTTGCCACAAATTAAGAAACATAATACATCTGAAAAATTTTGAACAACCGTACATCGATTCACCTGATTGTGGGATGACCGGAGAAATACTGCAATTCAGCGGACTAGAATCATACCTCCCTGGTTATGAAATTCTAAACTATGCATGGGATTTTGGTGACGGGACTAAAGACCTTGGTTTCAATACAAACCATGTATATCCAAAAAGCGGGGAGTACGAAGTAAACCTGGGGCTTGAATTGAAATCAGATTCTACGGGTAAACTTATGAGAACCGGTATTTCAAAAAACGTTAAGATCTTCAGTAATTTACAGCAAAAGATTGAATATGAGAAAAGGCTGAATTCGGCAGAATCTGTTCTGGTTGATGTTTTGAGCTACCCGGGGGCAAAACTGGAAACCGTGTTCTCGGTTGAGGAAAACCTCAGGCAGGGAGCTGTATTTCGCGTTGAGTTGTTAACTTCTGAAAACAGGATCAGTAATAACAGGGTGATCAGAAATGTGCCTTCAAAATATATGATTGATGAGGTAGCAAATAGCGATTCCACATTATACAGCTATTTTGTGGAATGGCAGTTGGATTTAATGGCTACATACCCTGCATACAAGGAAATGCACCAACTGGGATTTGATGATGTTGTAATAAAGGCTGTAGTGTTAACGGATCCCCCGGAGAAAGACCTGTATAATCTTCGTAAGATATATAGCACTTCAGCTGACAGATGTTTCAATAATACATATGTACTGACATCCCATGCCTTAATCATGCTCGACCAGGTTGTTAACCTCATGAACAGATACCCTGAAATTAAACTTGAAGTTGGAGTGCATACAGACAGTTCCGGAGCAGATGAATCTAACCTGGGTGTTTCCCAAAGAAGGGCTGATACAATGGTTAATTACTTAATTAATAGGGGTATAAGATCAAACAGGCTTTATGCAGTCGGGTATGGAGAAACAAAACCCATAGCACCCAATTACTTTGAGCATGACAGGAAACGGAATCGCAGGGTGGAGTTAAGAATTGTAAATGACTAATTTACAGCTTGCCTGAATTAACATAGTTATCCCTTTGTTAATAATACACTAGTTCAGGATTTTCTATCATTGATTTAAACTAATCCTCAGTATTAGGTGTTATTACAATTATCTCATCAGAAATTTTAGTAAGCACAATGATTAAACAATATCAACAATTTGAGAATTTATTACGGCAGAAAGCCTTGAGGATGTTTATGAGGTACAGTTTGCCTAGATGGCTGGTATTTATATTCGATAATACTGCAGTATTTCTGATGTTTGTTTTTGCTTATTTTGTACGATTCAATTTTGCTTCCGCTGACATACATCTCAGCGGTGTTATAGTACATGGAGCCATAGCATCATTTGTTTATCTGATATTCTCGATTCTTTTCCGCTCATATGCAGGAATATTAAGGCATACCACACTCACTGATATCACATTATTGTTTGCTGTCACGACATCATCGCTGACGATCCTGATTGGTATTTCGATGGTGAGCAGGCTACTTGCCTGGGGGTATTATCTGACGGTCCCAATATCAATCATACTGATCCATTATGTTTCAATAACTGTTTTCCTTTTCTTTTCCCGGATTTTTGTTAAAATGATTTTTCGTTTTGCTACAATGACAAGAAGAATCACCAAAAAAGTCCTGATTTACGGTGCCGGGGAAATGGGTTTTGTTGTTAAACGGGTCCTTTTAAGTGATCCCTTGTCTGCTTTTAATGTAATAGGTTTTATTGATGATAACAAAAAATTACAGGGTAAGAAGATAAATGGTTTACCCGTGTTCAGTTCAGAAGTCCTCAATACAAATTTCCTTTACAAGCATAAGATTAACACTCTCATAATTGCCATAAAAAACGTAAAACCGGGAAGAAAAAGTGAAATTTTACGAACCGCAATAGACCTTGGGCTTGAAATACTTGAAACACCTGCAATTGATAAATGGCTGGGAGGTCAGCTTAACGTACAGCAGCTACAAAATGTCAAACTGGAGGATCTTCTTGGAAGAGATCCAATACGATTGAACCTGGATCTGATCAGGCAGGGCCTGAATGATAAAACCATACTTGTTACTGGTGCTGCCGGTTCTATTGGTTCGGAAATAGTAAGGCAACTTGCACTGTTCAATATTAAAAAGGCAGTACTTATTGACTATGCTGAAACACCAATGTTTCATCTTGATAATGAGTTGCGACAACATTTTAGTCACCTTCAGTTTGATTTAATACTGGCGGATATAACAAATGCTGAAAAAATGGAGCTGGTATTCAATCAGCATCGTCCTGAAATTGTTTTTCATGCAGCAGCATATAAACATGTTCCACTGATGGAAGCCAATCCCCATGAGGCTTTCAGGGTGAATGTAGGTGGCACAAAACTAATAACCGATCTTTCCATTAAATACGGAGTTAAGAAATTTGTTATGATATCATCGGACAAATCCGTTAATCCGGCCAATATTATGGGGGCATCCAAACATTTATGTGAAATGCTGGTACAATCAAGGGTACAGGAGAAAGATAAAAATACACAATTTGTAATTACACGCTTTGGTAATGTACTCGGTTCAAATGGTTCAGTTATACCCATATTTGAAAAACAAATAAAGGACGGAGGCCCTGTAACAGTTACTCATCCAGAAGTGACAAGGTATTTCATGACAATCCCTGAAGCCTGTGAGCTGGTACTTGAGGCGGGGTTTATGGGCAAGGGTAGTGAGATATATGTTTTTGACATGGGTGATCCTGTTCCTATTGTAGACCTGGCATACCAGATGATACAGCTTTCAGGACTGGTTCCTGAGAGAGATATCGAAGTTATCTTCACGGGTTTGAGACCCGGTGAAAAATTATTTGAAGAACTTCTGACCAAAGAAGAAAATACTCTTCCTACCCATCATCCCAAAATTAAGATAGCCAGAGTGAAGAAAATTGATAATATGATATTCAATGAAAAAGTTGACAAACTTCTCAGCGATCTGTACAGCCTTTCAAAACATGAAATTGTGAATTTCTTTGAAGATATGGTCCCGGAGTACAAGAACATGAACGATAAGTCAAATTGAGCATAATTGTAATATGAAATATTGATGGATGAGTGAAAGTTGAACAGTGATACCATAAAAAGAAGAAATAAAAAGTAAAGAGTGTCTGTTGATCTTAAACAAAAAACAGTTAGTGGACTAACCTGGAACTTCACGGGTAATGCTTTTGAAAAGGCAATTAGCTTAGTTGTTGGCATTATATTAGCCAGGTTATTGACTCCAAGAGAATACGGCCTGGTCGGTATGGTTACCATTTTTATTGTTCTAACACAGCCTTTTATTAATAGTGGCTTCAGCCAGGCTCTCATAAGAAAACAGGACTGCGATCAAAAAGATTTTTCAACGGTTTTTTATTTTAATCTTTTTGTTGGGCTATTAATTTATGTCATTCTTTATTTTACTGCGCCTTTTATAAGTACCTTTTTTAAGGAACCTCAACTTACCAAGCTAACACGAGTAATAGGAACAATAGTAATAATTGATGCTTTTACCCTAATTCAAACAACAATACTCACCAAGGAAATTAATTTCAAGAAGCTGACCCAGATAAATATTGCATCAATTTCAGTGTCAGGCGTAATTGGGATATACCTTGCATACAAAGGTTTTGGGGTGTGGAGCCTGGTATACAGAGCGATATCACAGCATATTCTAAGGTCTGCCTTTTTATGGACAGGTAACCGATGGATGCCATCAAGGGTGTTCAGCATAAGAAGCTTTAAAGAGATGTTTGGATTTGGATCAAACCTACTGGTAACAGCAATAATTGATAAACTGTACTATAATATTTATAATCTTGTTATAGCTAAGTTTTTTTCTGCCAAGGAGCTGGGATTGTATTCCAGGGCTGATATGTTTAAAAGTCTAGCTTCGACTCAAATTAGTGAAATAATTGCAGTAGTGGCATTTCCGGCACTATCTCGACTACAAAATGAACCTGAACGCTTAAGTGATAATTATAAAAAGATACTTAACAGTACAATGTATGTCGTTTTGATTTTATTGTTAATTATTGCTGCAAGTGCTGAATCATTAGTATTAACACTAATTGGTGAAAAGTGGATTGAATCAGTTATATATCTTCAGTTGTTATGCTTTGTAGGAATTTTTTACCCTCTGAATGCAATGGCCAGAACACTGCTGTATGTATACGGAAAAGGAAGACTGACTCTTAAGTTGGAAATAATAACCAAACTATTTATGATACCTGCAGTGCTTACAGGAATATTTCTGGGCATTAAGGCTATGATTGTAGCAATGATTATTGTAAGTGCTGCTGAATATATATTAAAGGCATTTTATTCCGGGAGACTAATTGGATATTCAGTTTTGAGCCAATTCAAAGATCTATCAGCATCATTCTTTATAGCTATATCCGTAGGAGCCTTTCTGCTTCTTGTTGATCATTTTATTGACTGTAGTATTGCTGTCAAATTTATTTTGCAGATTGGTCTCGGAACAATTTTGACAGTTAGTGTATCGGAAATTTTTAAAATTCGTGAATATATGTTCATTAAAGAGAATTTAATAGATATTATTAAAGGGCTCTTGAATAAGAAATCATAACTTACTTATTATTATCATTCAGTAATGAATAGTCATATTTTAAATGAGGCTCGTATAAAATAATATGAAAATGAACCCAGACGTATCAATACATCTATATTCAAAGTTTAAACCGCAGAAGATAAATCTTGGTTCGTTCAATATTTACCTTAATGGTATGCCAATATTGATGGGAGAAAAGGTATTGGGATATGATTGGATCCGAAAAATATATGACGAATTTGAACATCCGCATTTCAAGTCTGATAGTGCATTAAAATTAAAAGAGATACTTGAAAATACTACCGGTTCATTTTCATTAATTTTCAGGGATGGGGATGATTATATTATTGCTTCTGATGTTATTAGAAGTTACCCACTTTTTTATGGGGTTTATAAAAACAAGGTATTTATAACAGATAATCTTGAGGAGTTCCAGAAAGAGAACGGTAGCTTTAAGGTTGATTATAAAAAACTTATAGAGTTTTGTAGCTCTGGTTCTGTATTTAATAAAGGTACAGTATATAAGGATGTTTATAGCATCCAGGCTGGTGAGATTGTTACTATTCGTAATAATAATATTATTTCAGACCGATACTTCGAACTCAAACCAAAAGAATCTGTTAGATATAGGAATCTTCCGGAACTTGATTATATAAAAGAATTCGATAGTATACTCATTCTCATTTTCTCTCGTTTGATCGAAAACCATCCGGATGTTAACAGGTGGATAATACCCCTCAGTGGGGGTCATGATTCAAGGCTTGTTGTTAATTATCTTTACAGGCTGGGAATAAAAAATGTTATTTGTTTTTCATATGGTACACGCAATAATGAACAATCAGCTATAAGTAAGAAAGTTGCTGAAGCTCTTGGTTATGAATGGCATTTTGTAGAATATACAGATACAAAGTGGAAAGTGTTGCATACATCAGGAGTATTTACTGACTATCTTTCCTATTCATGGAATGGGGTCTCTACACCTCATATCCAGGATTTTCTGGCTGTTTATGAATTAAAGGAAAAAAGGATTCTACGCGAAGGGGATATATTTATCCCCGGACATACAGTTGTTCCCGAAGATGCATTTAACGCGAATACCCAGAAATTAGAAACCAGAGAGGAAGCTTTGGAATATGTTTTCTCAAAGAATGTCCTAACTAATAAAATATTAAAAGATAGATCGTCAGTATTTACTGAACTTCAGTATATGTATGATAACTCGAAAACTACCCCTAAGAACTTTATGGGGTATTGTGATTGGCAGGAAAGGCAAGCGAAATTTATCTCAAACAGTATTAAAGTATATGAGTTTTTTGGATATAAAACCTTGCAACCTACATGGGATAGGGAGTGGATTGATATCTGGATGAAAATTCCAGCGGAAAAGAGAGTGAATAGATCACTCCAGTTTTTAATGGAAGAACGAAGAGGATTAGTAAGTCAGTTAATGAATATCCCATATGCCAACGATGATCATAAAGAAAGTAAATTCTCATTAAAATCTATTTTGAAAAGGGGATTACCAAATTATGCAATAGTCTTACTATTACGATTAACAAGGAGAGGTGTTGTTCTGAATGAAGGTATGAACCTGGTATATGCAGTTGGAGATGTAACTGTGAAAAACTTACTTGATCCGATAGAAGATTTTCCAGATCAAGTCCTTTCCTATTACAAAGACATAATGCTTCGTTACACTTATCAGGTTGACTCAAATGTACTGACAGTACTTTATATCGTCCGAAGACTTCTGGATGGAAAGAGAAACTGACAGAAAGATACAATGTATAACTTTAGTAAATTTAACCAGACAAGATTATTCTGTTAGGAGATTATTTCTATAACTGTGAATAGACGAAAAATACTGATTGTTTCAGCAACGTTTTACCCCGAGAACTCACCCCGTGCTTTTCGAACCACTGAGCTGGCAAAGGAATTCGCAAGACAGGGGCATGATGTAGTGGTATATTTCCCCTTCAAAGGAATTGATTATTCTGATTTTTCACAACAAACAAAGATCAAGCTGAAGGACCTGGGAAACCTGAGGTTTAAACGAATCAAGTTAACCGAGGGAGGACTTGGATCATTCATCAGGCGTGCAGTTAGACGGTTGCTGAATTTGCTTTTTGAGTATCCGGATATTGAATTAATGTATAAAGTTGCGGCAAAGCTGAAAGCTGAAAACAATTACGATTTGCTGGTTTCTATAGCTGTCCCTTTCCCAATACACTGGGGAGTGGCAAAAGCAAGAAGAGGAAAGCACAGGATCGCAGATATCTGGGTTGCTGATTGTGGGGATCCATATATGGGAGATACCACAGATTCATTCGGCAAGTTATTCTATTTTAAATATATTGAGAAATGGTTTAGCCGGAAAGCTGATTTCATCACAGTACCATTTGAGGGTGCAAGAAGTGCCTATTACAAAGAATTTCGTGATAAGATCAGAATTATACCACAGGGATTTCAACTTGGTAATATCAATTTGCCTTCTTTCAGGAAGGAAGCAGATTATCCTGTGTTTGCATATGCCGGAGGATTTATCCCGGGCAGGCGGGATCCTTCATCAATGTTAAAGTATTTATCCACTATTAATAAAAAGTTTAAGTTCATCATATATACTTCTCAACCAGGCTTTTTAATGCCATTTAAGGATCTGTTGAATGAAAGATTGTCAATAAGAGATTATGTGCCACGTGAGGAATTATTAAAAATCCTGGCAGGTATGGATTTCCTTGTTAATTTTGACAATAATACACAAACGCAATTACCAAGCAAACTGATAGATTATGCCCTCACCGGCAGGCCTGTACTTAATATTACATCGGGGACAGACTTATCAGTGCTTGAAGAATTTCTGGATGGAAATTACAGCAGTATGATGAAACTGGCAGATCCAGCCAACTATGATATAACAGTTGTAGCAGAAAAATTTCTTGATTTGATAAATAATAAATAAGTAGTGGACAGGGCAATACAGGAAAGACTATTCAGTTATGCAAACAGGCAGGAAGGGATGAATTATTATATAAGTTTCCTCTTCTGGCCTTTTGGAGTAACACTTGGAGCCTTGAGACACTGGGACAGGCCCTGGGCAAAAAATGTTTTCTGGTTATTTTGTATTTTCCTGGGATTAACATTTATCATAGCTCAGGAAGGTGGTGCCGATTCGGACCGGTATGCCAGGTTATTTCTCCGGTATGCCCATTCTAAAATGAACCTTGAAGAACTCTGGAGTTCTTTTTATTCCGAAAGTACAGGCTATGTTGATATTGCCTCACCGCTTATTACTTTTCTGGTCTCCAGGCTTACAGCCAATCCGGTTATACTTTTCACAGTTTTCGGGGCTATTTTCGGCTACTTCTATTCAAGAAATATTTGGTTCGTGATCGAAAAAATGGAGGGAAAAGTCACCCTCCTGGTCCTCGTTTATATTTTCTCCTTTGCATTGCTTAATCCAATATGGAATATTAACGGCTTCAGGATGTGGACTGCTGCCCAGATCTTCCTTTATGGTACCCTTCCCTATCTTCTTGATGGAAATAAGAAAAAGCTGGTATGGGCTTTAATATCAGTCTTTTTCCATTTCTCATTCATGTTTCCGATAGGCATGCTGGGTATATATTATGTCTTGAAAAACAGGACTAATATTTACCTGGTCTTCTTTATTGCAACTGCATTCATTAGAGAAATTAACCTGCTCGATGTCCGGTCAGCCCTCTCATTTTTGCCCGGTGTTTTTTATAGCAGGGTAATTGCATATACAAATCCCGACTACGCAGAATCAGTAGGTCTGGCCAGGGAAGCCCTGAACTGGTATATGATTTATTCTAACCAGGCTGTAAAATGGGTTATCTATGCCATGGTTATCTATATTTATCTATTCGGAAGAAAAGTACTGAAGGAAAGGAAGGATCTTACATCACTTCTCTGTTATTCACTTTTATTGTATGGGGCTGCAAATATTTTTAGCCTTGTACCGTCAGGTGGAAGGTATATTGTTGTGGCAAGTACCTTTATGCTGGCTTTTATTATCATATTCATTACCTCTTTCCGTGAGGTAAAGGGAATAATATTTATTCAGGTTTTGTCCCTACCCTTTCTGGCCCTTTTTTGCACTGTGGCGATAAGGATGGGCATGGACTATTACGGTCTTATGACCTTTATAGGAAACCCGATAATTGCAGCATTTTATACCGACACGGTACCGGTTATAGAGAGTTTAAAGAAGCTATTGTAGAGTTTCACCCCGTCCGCTTTTAGATTTAAATTGACTAATCATATGACTTTCCGTTCTTTACTCTCACGCATGTACACCAATTTACCTGGTTGGCGTACAAAGCGTAAGATAGTTGTAATAGAGTCTGATGACTGGGGAAGCATAAGGATGCCTTCACGTGAAGTGTATCAGAAATGTTTAAATGCAGGTTACCCTGTTGACAGGATTGCGTATGAAAGATATGATACGCTCTTAAGCCAGGATGACCTGGAATTACTTTTTAACCTCCTGAAAACTTTTAAGGACAAGAATGGTAATAATCCCGTATTTACTGCAAACTGTGTGGTGGCTAACCCTGATTTTGAAAGAATAAGGAAAGATGACTTTAAAAAGTATTATTATGAGTTAATAACTGACACTTTTAAGAGGTATCCAGAGCATACCAAAAATTTCAGTTTATGGAATGAAGGAATAACAAACAGAATTTTCTTTCCCCAGTATCATGCCAGGGAACATCTGAATGTCAGTCTTTTCATGGACGCTCTTCAAAAGGGCAATGAGGCTGTTCATTTTGGTTTTGAAAATGAAATGCCGGGAAATTTAACCCTGGGTCCTGAAGGCCTCGGTAACTACTTTGTTGAGGCCACAAAATACAGTTCTTTAAGAGACAAAGAGGAAAAACTTAAAGTTTATCTTGAGGGACTTGACATATTTGAAAAACTCTTTAAATACAAATCCAGAACAATAATACCGCCTAATTATATATGGAGCCCTGACCATAATAACGCAGTCCTTGAAAAAGAGGTTAATATTTTTCAGGGTATACGCAAGATCTGTGAACCGGTTCCAGGACAAAAAAGTATTTACCATAATGTCTACCTCGGGAAAAAGAATAAATTCGGGCAAATTTACCTGGTCAGGAATTCAATCTTTGAACCATCATTGTTTAACTCCGGAATAAGGGATCATGTAGGTAGATGTTTAGGAGATATGTCAATCGCATTCAGTATGAACAAGCCAGCAATAATAGCCAGTCACCGTATAAATTACGCCGGCTTTGTTGATGAAAAGAACCGGGACCGGTCTCTTGTGTTGCTGAAACAACTGCTCACAGAAGCTCTCAGACGCTGGCCTGACATAGAATTTATGACCTCCTTACAATTAAGTAAATTGATAACTGAAGTCTGATTCTTAACAACCGCATGATGTATAGAATAATAATTCAGAATAATAAACTGCCTCTTAAAGAGCGACTTAAGGGGGTAATCAGCTATTTGTTGATCAGGAGAGGAGCACATATTCTGTGGAAAAGAAGGTTTAATAAGGTTTTCGATTTATATCCGGACTTCAATAAGCCATGTGAACGATCTGTAGAAACCGCTCATAAGGAATTCTGGAAACCCTTCAGCAGGAGGCTGAATATGGCTACTTTAAGGGTGTGTTCCAGTATATCAGGTGTGGCAAATCCAAAGTACATACCGGAAGAAATATTTGTAAGCGATATCGAGCCTACTTTAAATCATACTAAAACAGTTGAATATCTTACATATAAAAGTTTTTATAACCACTGGTTCCCGGGCAATATTTTCCCTGAAGATTATTTTCATAATGTAGACGGTGAATGGCTGGATAGTGACCTGAATCCTGTTGACTTCAGTGACATTGAGTTCATCTCCGGCAAACTAAATTACCCGGTGGTCGTTAAGCCCAACAGGGATTCTTACGGGGGTCAGAATGTATATTTCCCCAGGAATAAGGATGAACTTGCTACGCTTATAAGGAATAAGAAGAACTTTTTGGTGCAGGAAAGAATAAGGCAAGGTTCATTCTATGAGCAGTTCAATAAGAGCGGAATAAATACCTTGCGGGTAAATATTTATCGTTCTGTTAAGGATAATAACTTACATATTGTTAATGTTGTCCTGAGGATGGGTGTTGGGGGTTCACTGGATAATGAAACGGCTGGAGGTATTGTTACAATGATAAGACAGGATGGGGCAATGAATGGTTTTGCAGTGGATAAATATGGTAAAAAGTATATTGAACATCCTGATACCGGTGCAAGGTTCACTCAGGAAATTCCTGATTTCGAAGGATTGAAGGAAACAGCACTTAAAATTGCCGGAAAAATATTTTACGCCGGAGTGGTATGCCTTGATCTTTGTTATGACTCGGAACGCAGATGGAGGATGATTGAGGTAAACATCAACGGAGGCACCATACGATTTGCTCAATATCATGGCTCTTTGTTTTTTGGTGAATTCACCGATGAAGTTTATGAATATTGTATTAATAATCACTGGGCACTTAAATAATAAGGACAAAGATGGGCTCAGGGAATAGTATCTGGCGTTTTATATTAACCCTCCAGAAGTGGTTTCATTATTTCTATAAGAAATGGATTTTTTTCAATGCAAGGGCAAAGGCAAACAGGTTGAGAAAAGGTGTTATTCGCCGAAAGGGAGTGCGAATAACAAACAGGCGTTTATTGAAAACAATAAAAGACTACTCAAAGCATAAGTTTGGCACTACTGCTTACTGGCCTTACCTGGCACTTTATACTGAAATAAGAGGAGAATTTGTACCCGGGTGGATGCCTTACGATTACTATGTATTTATTTTATTGCCAAATCTTAACCCCAGACCGGGTGTTCTAATTAATGACCTGAAGACATATGACTACAGGCTTTTCGGAGACTTCGCTATCAAACCGCTCCTGATTTATGTTTCAGGTATGTTTATTGATCCGGACATGGAAATTATTGATAGAAAACGGCTAATAAAATTTCTTTCTGATTATAATGATACTATAGTTATAAAACAGGAAGGTGGTCGTGGTGGTAAGGAGGTCAGTATACTTCATTCTTCAGAATTTGTTCCGGAAGAACTGGATAAGAAGAAAAACTATGTTATACAGCCCTATATTAGGCAGTATAAAGTACTGGATGACCTGTATCCTGACAGTGTTAACACTTTCAGGATAATTTCTTTCTTAAGAAAGGACGGATTGGTAAAGATTATATATGTTATGCTCAGGTTTGGTGCTGATAACCTTAAAGTTGACAACCTGTCATCCGGTGGTTATTATCTGTATTTTAATTTAAATGGGAATCCTGATAGCAAGATATATGAATGGCAGACCGGCATAGAAATAGGAGACAGACACAAAAATACGGGCTATGTATTTTCAGATATTGAAATTCCTATGTTCCACGATATGCTGGAAAAATGCAGACAGGCACACAAGAAATTTCCCTATGCCCGTGTAATTGGCTGGGATGTTTGTATAGAAAACACGGGTGAACCAAAGCTCATCGAATGGAATGCTGAAGAACCCGGCTTTTATCCTTTCGAGGCTAAATATGGTCCCTTATGGTCTGAGGATGATGATATCTGGGATCTGGAATATTCTGTAAAGCATCTGAATAAATGATAAGGCTTTACCTTGGTAAGATAATCATTCGGCTAAGAATGATCTTTGAAAAATTTACAGATGCCCTCCTGCATAAACTTATTCTTGCATATCTCAGAAATGATGCTCATATGGGACGGAATGTGGTAACTAAAAGTAAAGAAACTAAAGTTTTAAGTAATAAGTTAAAAAAGTCAATTAAAGAATATTCAAAAGATAGGTTCGGAAGTAAAAATTACTGGCATTACCTCGCTCTTTATACAGAAATCAGAGGAGAGTTTCTGGAGGGATGGTTGCCGTATGATTATTACAGGTTTGTGTTCCTGCCAAGGATCAATCCTAAACCTGCACTTTATCTGAATGATTTAAAGACCTATGACTACAGGCTTTTTGGTGATTTTGCATTAAAACCTTTGTTTCTTTTTATCTCAGGAATGTTCTTCAATACAGATCTGGAAACCGTAGGGAAAGATGATGTAAAATCTTTTATGTCAGAATATAATGATAATATTGTCATAAAGGAAGAATCAGGATGGGGCGGTGAGCAGGTAAGAATTATTAACCCGGCATCTTTCAGCCCTTATGAACTGCCGAATGATAAAAATTATGTTATCCAGCCCTTTGTTGAGCAATATAAAGTCTTAAATGATCTTTACCCGGAAAGTGTCAATACCTTCCGGGTCAATACATTTCTTAAAAAAGATGGTTCTGTCATTCCAAAATATGTATGGCTCCGATTTGGTAAAGATGGCATGAGAGTCGACAATGGTACTATGGGTGGTGATTTCCTTTTCTTTGACCTGGCCGGGAATCCTGAACCTTACAGTTACGATCATAAGACAGGGATGAAGATAGGAGACAGACATAAAAATACCGGTTACCTTTACTCGGATGTTAAGATACCGATGTTTGGAGAGATTATTGAGAAATGTAAGGTGGCACATAAAAAATTCCCTTATTCAAGGTTAATAGCCTGGGATGTTTGCATTGATAGTTCCGGGAAACCAGTACTTCTTGAGTGGAATGCCAATAATCCTGATTTTCCGACAGAAGAGGCTAAATTCGGACCTTTCTGGCCCAATGATGAAGAAATCTGACTGAATGAGATATTTGATCAGGCTTTATTTCGGGAAAATTATCATTCGTATAAGGATGATGATTGAGAAATGGTCGGAAAATGTTAAACTGAAGATAATCCTGGCTCATATACGGAATGAAGGGCATTATCTCAGGAGAGAAGTTGAGAAAAGGAAGGGCGTAACGATCATGAACAGAAAGGTTAAGAAAGATATCAAAGAGTATTGCAGGCAAAGGTTCGGGAGCAAAGCCTGGTGGCCTTACCTGTCTTTTTATACCGAGGTCAGAGGAGAGTTTATCAGGGGATGGATCCCTTATGACTATTTCAGATTTGTGTTGCTGCCTAAGCTGAATCCTAAGCCGGCCCTCTATATGAACGATCTCAAAACATATGATTACAGGCTTTTTGGTGATTTTGCAGTAAAACCTCTCTTCCTGTATATCTGTGATATGTTCCTTGATTCAGAACTTAAAGTTGTTGAGAGGGGAGAGGTTGAAAAATTTATGTCAGAATATGATAAAAAAGTTGTAATCAAGGAAGAAGGAGGCTGGGGTGGGCAACAGGTGAGAATTATTGAAGCTTCAGGTTTTATGACGGAGAAGCTTAATCCAAATAAAAACTATGTCATACAGCCGCAGGTAAAACAATATAAACTCCTTAATGATTTATATCCTCACAGTGTTAATACATTGCGTGTAAACACATTTATGAGAAAAGATGGGTCAACAGTGGTTAAATATGTGTGGCTACGCTTTGGAAGAGATGGGACCTATGTTGATAGCGGGACAATGGGAGGTTATTATGTCTACATAGATCTGTCCGGTAAGCCGTCTGATTATTGCTATGATCCGGCACTGGGTCTTGAAGTCACCGACAGACACCCTAACACAGGATTTTTAATTTCCGATATCAAAATTCCTATGTATCAGGATATACTGGAAAAGTGTAAAAACGCTCATAAACTATTTCCGTATACGCGATTAATTGCATGGGACGTGTGCATTAATAGCCTGGGAGAGCCAAAACTCCTGGAATGGAATACTAATAACCCGGGATTTTCTTCACCTGAAGCAGGTTATGGACCATTCTGGACGGATGATGATGAAATATAGCCTGCCTGCCTGATTATTTAGCGAAATGGATATTAAGATAGCAATTCAGTATCGTAATGAAGACTATACAACAGGATGGATAGACTATTGCGAGAAAAATAAAATATCTTATAAACTTGTAAACTGTTACGGCAGTGATATTATTGAACAAATTAAAGATTGTGATGCATTGATGTGGCATTTTAATCATGAAAGCCCGAAGGATATACTGTTTGCAAAGCAGTTGATTTATTCGCTGGAGATGTCAGGGAAAATTGTTTTCCCTGATTTCAGGACCTGCTGGCACTTCGATGATAAAATAGGTCAGAAATACTTGTTTGAATCAATAAAAGCACCGCTGGTGCCCTCCCATGTCTTCTACTCACTCAATGATGCTATTAAATGGATAAGGAAAGCAGAGTTCCCAAAGGTTTTTAAGTTAAGGGGTGGATCAGGATCAATAAATGTGAGGTTGGTGAGAACCCGTAGTCATGCAGTAAGGTTGGCAAGGAAAGCATTCAGGAGCGGTTTCAGGTTGTTTAATTCTTCATTTTCCCTGAAGGATAGATGGCTGAAATACCGCCAGGGCAAGGAAACGCTGTTCGGCGTGGTAAAAAGTATTGTACGACTTGCTTTTCCGCCCAGGTACTCTCATATATCCGGTAAAGAACGCGGGTATGTCTATTTCCAGGACTTTGTTCCGGATAATGATCACGATATAAGACTCACTTATGTAGATAAAAAATGTTACGGACTGAGAAGAAAAGTGCGGGACGGTGACTTCAGGGCTTCAGGTAGTGAAAACTATGATTATGACCCTGATCATATACCGGAAGATGCAATAAAAATTGTATTTGATATGGCAGCTAGACTTAAACTGCAGACGGCAGCATTTGATTTTGTCGTGTATAATGGCCGGCCGATGATTGTTGAAATAAGTTACGGGTCAGGAACCGCACCGGAATATTATCATCACGGTTACTGGGATCACGATATGAATTACTATCCGGGCAAATTTGATCCGTATGGATGGATGGTAGATAATGTACTGGAACTGGTTAAGTCAGGGCAGATTAATTTATTGGATTAAAGATTACACTAACAGTGAAGATTGGAATTCATCATAGAGAAGGATCCTTCAGTAAATACTGGATAGAATATTGTGAATCCAGGAATATACCCTGGAAACGGATTGACTGTTACAAAAGTGATGTAATGTCACAGCTTTCTGATTGTGATGCATTTATGTGGCATCATTTTCATATAAGCCCCAAAGACACACTGTTTGCAAAACAGTTGCTATATTCAGTTGAGATGTCCGGCAGGGCAGTTTATCCTGATTTCAGATCTAACTGGCATTTCGATGACAAACTGGGCCAGAAATACCTTCTCGAAGCAGTAAATGCCCCTATGGCAAGTTCTTACGCATTCTTCTCGAAGCATGATGCACTGGAATGGATAGCTAATACTACATTTCCCAAGGTTTTTAAACTTAGGGGAGGGTCAGGTTCTGATAATGTTAAACTTGTTAAAACAAAAAGAGAGGCCAGGGTATTAGTAAACAGGGCATTTGGAAAAGGCTTCCGGATATTTAATGCATACACTGGTCTGAAAGAACGATTGAGGCAGTACAAAAAAGGAAAGGCAGATTTAAATGAGGTTTTCAAGGGCATAGTCAGGTTCTTTATCCCTACTCCTTATTCAATAGTGCATGGGCGAGAACGAGGTTATATATATTTTCAGGATTTCATACCGGATAATACTCACGATATAAGGGTAACATATGTATTCAACAGGTGTTTTGCTCTGAGAAGGAATGTGCGGCCGGGTGATTTCAGGGCATCAGGAAGCGGAATGATCGATTATGATATGTCAATGATACCTGAAGAAGCCTTAAAAATTGCTTTCAGTGTCGCAAACAGATTAAAGCTGCAGTGTGCTGCCTTCGACTTTGTTTTACACAATGGGCGGCCCCTTATTGCTGAGGTTAGCTATGGGTTTGGCTATGATGAAGATCAGTTCAACCATGGCTACTGGGATGAAGACCTTGATTACCATCCCGGGACCTTCAATCCCTATGCGTGGATGGTGGATGGCATTGTGTTTTCTGTTAAGGATACTGATGACTAATATAATATAAGACCTAGTAGTTGAAATGAGAAAGAAAAAGCTGTGTTTGGTTATTCCGTCCATGGGGGTAGGAGGAATGGAGAGAGTAATGTCTGAACTGGCATACTATTTCTGTAATAAAGACGATCTTGAGGTTCATATGGTTCTGTACGGTAAAGATCCTGTTTTCTTTTATCAGGTACCCGAAAACCTGAAAATCCACCTGCCAACGTCTGTTTTTAATGACAGGCTGAGGTTCATTTGTACCATCATCAGATTGTCTTACCTCAGGAAGGAGGTCAGAAGAATAAAACCTGATTCTGTTCTCAGCTTCGGAGAGTACTGGAATAGTTTTGTCTTACTGGCTCTGATGGCTTCTCCCTACCAGGTATATATATCAGACCGTTGCAGCCCTGAAAAGAAATTCAAATTATTACAATCACTGCTGAGAAAATGGCTCTACCCAAGAGCAAAAGGCATAATTGCCCAGACATATACTGCCAAGAGAATATACGATAAACATTTCAATAACGGTAATATTTCTGTGATTGGCAATCCCATCCGTTTTGTAACCTTCGATAATATTTCTAAGAAAAGAGAAAAAATTGTGCTGTCGATAGGCAGGTTAATAAATTCAAAAAATCATGATAAACTGATTGAATTGTTTTGTGATATAAACAGGAGGGGATGGAAATTAATCATTGTTGGAGGTGATGCCCTGAAGCAGAAAAACATGGTAAGGCTGAATGAGCTAATAGCCAGGTTGAATGCTGGCAATTCAGTTTTCCTTATGGGTAAGATTAATGATATTGACAGGTTCTACCTGGAGAGCAGCATCTATGTTTCCACTTCGTATTCTGAAGGATTCCCAAATGTAATCGGCGAGGCCATGTCTGCCGCATTGCCGGTAGTGGCATTTGATTGTGTTGCAGGTCCGTCAGAAATGATTACCGATGGGGAAGACGGCTTTTTGATAAAAGTAAATGACTATTCTTCATTCAGGGAAAGGCTGGAACAATTAATGGATGATAAGATGCTACGAGAGAAGATTGGTGCAAAGGCTAAAGAATCGATAAATAAATTTTCTATTGGAGAAATAGGCGAACAGTTTTATAAATTTATTCTCCCCGAATGAAAGTGCTCCAGATAAATACGACTGCCAACTCCGGCTCACACGGACGCATTGCTGAAGATATTGGCAGACTGGTAATTGAAAGAGGGGGAGAGAGTATAATTGCTTATGCCAGAACCGTTAATGAAAGTAAGTCTGAGCTGATAAAAATTGGAAATAAACTGGACCTGGCCTTTCATCTGGTTAAAACACGGCTTTTTGATCGTCATGGATTTGGTTCATATGGTGCAACAAAAGCTCTTGTCCGTAAAATTGATGATCTGGATCCTGATATTATTCATTTTCATAACCTCCATGGTTACTATCTAAATATACAGGTGCTCTTCGACTACCTCAAAAAACGGACTAAACCCCTGGTGTGGACTTTTCATGACTGCTGGCCTTTTACCGGCCATTGTTGTCATTTTGAACATGTCTCTTGTAATAAATGGAAGAGTCAGTGTTTTGACTGCCCCCTCACCTCAGCTTATCCGATAAGCTGGTTTGCCGATAACTCCAGAAAAAATTTTCAGCAGAAGAAAGAGCTGTTCAGCGGTATGAAAAATATGATCCTGGTGTCTCCCTCTGAATGGCTGGCCAGATTCCTGGAAAAGTCATTTCTTTCAGAGTATAAGATTAAAGTCATAAATAATGGCGTTGATATTGACAATTTTAAACCTGTTTCTTCTCACGCCATAAAAGAAAAGTACAAGATTGACAGGAAATATATCATTGGTGTTGCAGGTACATGGACTAAAAACAAAGGTCTGGGCGATTTCATCAAATTGAGGTCAATTCTGGATAAGGAAATAGAGATAGTCCTTGTTGGCCTTACAGGTAAGCACATGAAACAGGCAGGCCATGAAATAAAAGGAATATCCCGTACCGAGAACATTGGAGAACTGGCAGCACTATATTCGGGGGCACAAGCTTTTATTAATCCAACATATGTTGATAATTTCCCTTCTGTTAATATTGAATCCCTCGCCTGTGGCACTCCTGTCATTACTTATAAAACAGGGGGGAGCCCGGAATCAGTTGATGATAATACGGGTATAGTAGTAGAAAAAGGAAACATCAGGGAGCTTCATAATGCTATATGGGAGATAATAAATAATAGTGACAGATATAGTGCAACAGTGTGCCGCGAGAGTGCACTCAGGAATTTTTCGGCAAAGGATCGCTTTGAAGAATACCTTGAACTTTATTATGAGTGCCTGGTTAAGGAATAAAACTTATGTCTGATCAATGATTGCAAATATTAAAAACAGCATACGGTTAAATCTTAAGAATATACCGGGCTGGCGTACATCCCGTAAGATCCTCGTTCTCGAATGTGATGATTATGGAAGCACAAGAATGCCTTCAGAAAATGCCTATGAACGTTTATCCTCAGCAGGTTTGAATATAGGATCAGCAAGATACGACAGGTACGAAACCATCGAAACGAGGGAAGACCTTGAACAAATGTTCGAAGTACTTTATGAAGTAAGAGATCAGCACAACAAGCCGGCAGTTATGACCGCTGTAACCAGCATGACAAATCCTGATTTCGGGAAAATACGCTCCTCAGGATTTAATGCGTATTTTTATGAGAAATTTACAGATACTCTCAAAAGATACTACCCTGAGAGCAATGTATTCGAAATGTGGAAGCAAGGAATGGATGCAGGTATCTTTGTGCCTGAACTACATGGACGAGAGCATATTACCGTACAGCTCTGGATGCAGAAGCTAAGGGAAGGGGATAAAGACCTTTTATTCGCATTTGATGAAGGCTTTGTTTCCCTGGCAGTCCCTGGCATACATTCTATTGCAAAAGGATTCAGGGCTGAGTTTTATTTTGATTCAGAAGACCAAAAACCCTTTCTGGTAAATTCAATTAAAGATAGTGTGATACTTTTCTGGGAGATATTTGGTTTTTCACCCAGGGTTTTTGTGCCAAGTAATGGTATTTTTAACCCTGAATTTGATAGAGTGGTAGCCGGGGCAGGAGTCAGATTCCTGAATGTCAATCATTCTATGCCTTATTGCGTTAACCGCGGGGATTTGAAATACAGGCATTTTATCACAGGACAGAAGGGACCGGAAGGTTTAACATATTATACGCGTAATTGTGCATTCGAACCTACAGAGGCTAGTTATAATGGTATAGGTTTTACAATGAAACAGGTTGAAGCAGCTTTCAGATGGGGTAAACCGGCAATTATAAGTACCCACAGGGGGAATTTTGCAGGCGGGATAGACGATTCCAACCGCAAATATGGACTTGGAGAATTGCGAAAACTGCTGAAAGCTATCGTGAAGAAATGGCCGGATGTGGAATTCTTGAGCTCAGGGGATGCGCTGGATTTTATGCAGCAATCAAGATAAATAATAACTGAATGTAATGGAATAGACTAATTCTATGAATATACTTTTTGTTACAATACTTAGAATAAATGATATAGAAGACAGAGGTATTTATCCCGACCTGATGAGGAAATTTTGCAGGGAGGGCCACAAGGTATTTATTCTAACACCCAATGAAAGGAGATATAAGCAGGGAACGACACTAGTAAATGATGGTAATGTTTCAATAGTGAAGGTCAGAACTTTAAATATACAGAAGACTAATGTGCTGGAAAAATGGCTTGGCACCTTGTTGATCAATTATCAGTATTCGAAAACTATCAAGAAATATTTCCCCGAAACAACCTTTGACCTCATAATCTATTCCACACCACCTATAACCTTTACACCGCTAATTAAGTATGTAAGACGCAGAGACAATGCTGTTGCCTACCTCCTGCTTAAAGATATTTTTCCGCAAAATGCAGTTGATCTGGGATTGATAAATAAGAAGGGTATAATGTATAAATATATGCGGAGACTGGAGAGGAAACTATATGAGATTTCTGATTATATTGGTTGTATGTCCCAGGCAAATGTGGATTATCTGATTGAAAACAACCCCGATGTCGATCCTCATAAAATTGAGGTTAATCCAAACAGCCATGAATTATTTGATGAAGAAATAACTGATAAACAAAAAATATCTATCAGGGAAAAATATAATCTTCCCATGGATGCAACAGTGTTTATCTACGGAGGGAACCTTGGCAAACCACAGGGTGTCGATTTTATAATCGATTTCCTGAATACACAGAAGGGGAAACCTGATACCTATTTCATTATAATTGGCTCAGGAATGGAATATAATAAAATTGAGAACTGGATAAATAACGAACCATGCGATAATATAATGCTTCTCAAGGAATTAGCCAAGAATGAATATAATATGCTCGTACAGTCCTGTGACGTTGGTATGATTTTTCTGGATAAGAGGTTTACCATACCAAATTTCCCCTCCAGGATTCTATCCTTCATGGAATATAAGATGCCGGTAATTGCAGCAACAGACACAAGTACCGATCTGGGTAAAATTATTCAGGAAAATAATTTCGGACTATGGTCAGAAGCAGGAGATACTGATACTATTTCTGAAAATGTAATGTTGCTTGCTAATAACAAGGAATTGAGAAAAGAACTCGGTCTGAACGGGTATAAACATTTCAATGACAATTACACGGTAGATATCTCCTATAGACTTATTACAGCTCATTTCACCAATATCTGAACATTTTTATGACTTATTACCTCTCTATCTCTTTCCTGGAAGGGTGTCTAACCCAGGATTTTAATTAAGAAGAATTGTGGCAATCAGATAATAATCTGTCTTTATGGTAGTAAGCTACTTAAAAAGAATATTATACTTCATTTATTACCTTCAAAAGCAGGATAAACGGAGATTCAGAAAATTCCTGGCTTATGCTAAACAAATAAGTAGTAAATCCTATCCAGCATTAATAACTGATATTGTCCTGTCATCCTTCAGGTATAATATGTCACTTCTGGACTATTTCTATTACAGGTTTTATATGCATGGCAAGGACGAAAGAAAATTATGGGCTGGTTCAGGTTTTATGTATGAGTACCAGTTAATTATGAACCCCAAAAAATCCCGTGATGTTTTGCAGAACAAAATATCTTTCCTTAACTCTTATGCTCCCTTTTTTAAACGCGGTTATGCTGATATTAAGCAACTGCTTAATGATAGCACCCTGGTGAGAAAGATGCTGGATAACCCTTCAGGCAAACTGGTAATGAAAGCATCAGGAGGCCAGGTGGGGGCAGAGGTTGAGGTGATAAGGTGCTCAGAGTATACTCCTGAAAGCTTATTGAGCTTAATGGAGTCTAAAAATTTTGATCTGCTGGAGGATTACATCATACAGCATCCGGATTTGATGGACTTATCACCGTCAGGTTTAAATACCGTACGTATAATCACTCAACTTATTGATGGCAGGGTAGAATTTCCCGGAGCCAGGTTGAGGATAAGTGTAAATTCGTATGTTGATAACCTTGCTGCAGGGAATCTTGCAGCTCCGGTTGATATTGAAACAGGCCTGGTATACGGGCCGGGTATATATAGCGATATAACCAGGGAGGAAGCAGACACTCATCCCGTAACGGGGCAAAAAATAAAAGGTTTCAGGGTTCCATACTGGAATGAGACTATTGACCTTGCAAGAGCAGCTGCACTTTATATTCCTGAAAACAGGTCTGTTGGCTGGGACATCGCTGTTACAGAGCTTGGCCCCGAGCTTATTGAAGGTAATCATAACTGGTGTAAATTGCTGTGGCAACTGCCTGTAAAGAAAGGTCTTAAGTATGAACTTGAAAAATACCTGAATTGGAGAAATTCCTGATTTTCATCAAACATCATTTCAGGTTTATCTGGAGAATAATTGAATGGGTGAATGGACAAATGTTTTCACTTCTCCACCGTAGCCGGCTGTACAAAGTTCTTCCTGGAGTTTTCAGGGACTTTTCCCGGCCTCCATTCATATACAGCCTGCTTAGTCTGGAAGACTCTGAACCATTATTTAAGCTCATAAATTCACAAAATAAAAAAGATCTTGATTATTTCAGGCCTCACGGATTCGACCTCCTCAGTATAAAGAAACAATTTGCAAACTCTTCCTTCCTTATGATGGGGGTCTTTGACAAGGAGGACCTGGTTGGATATTTCTTTCTGCGGTTCTTTGCAAACAGAACGTGCTTTGTCGGACGGTTGATTGATAAACAATACAGGGGGAGTGGAATAGGAAGGGTTATGAACGATATAATGTATCATACTGCCTGGCGTATGAATTTTAGATGCTTGTCAACTATTTCACGTAACAATGCTGCTGTAATGAAGGCCCATTCTAAAAATCCCAGTATGATTATATTGAAGAAACTCAAGGATGGTTATATGCTGGTGGAGTTCATAGATCAAACCCGGTTAAAGGGGAAAGCTGCTCAGCATTAGCTTAACTACTTTTATTCTATCTTAATTATTAAATACTTATGGTCACCTATTTACTGGTAATATTATTTGTCTTCTCCTTACTAATATATCTTATAATTGACTACACAGGCCCCAAAAAAATTCTTTTAGAAAAGGATATCGTATTCAATATGAAATGTATGCGGGCAAAGGATCTGATGGTACAGGAATATGATAATGAAGGCAATCTTTGGGCGTCACGTGGCTTAATCCTATATCGTTTAGCAAGGGAGGATGATAAGTTTGTAAGGATGACGAGGGTACCAAGCGGTTTCTCTCTTTTCTGGTTAAATAGTTTCAGCCTGTTCCGCAAGTTTACTCTTAGACCGGAATGTGTGGAGATGACGATAGCAGATAGTGGAGCTATTTGTGCTTTCTCATCAGGTAAAATGTGGATAGCTTCCGTATACACCGGTAAGTTTCATAAGACATTCACCCTGCCTAATTATGGGTTCAAGGTGGGCAGAGGGATTATGAGTACTGGACTAGCCCGCTACAACAATGGGGAGTTCCTTATTGGAGAATACTTCAGTAACCCTGACAGGACCAGTGTAAATATTTACAGGAAAGTACCCGGCAGAATGCAATGGGAAACAGTTTACGAATTCAAAAAGGGCCAGATACGTCATATACACGCAATCCAAAGCGACCCTTATACCGGTAAATTATGGATATGCACAGGAGATGAAGATGATGAGGCTATGATTGGGTGGTCTGATGACAGATTCAAATCTATAAATGTAATAGGTAGTGGCAGTCAGGTCTGGCGCGCATGCCAGCTGGTATTTACTGAAAAGGCAGTATTCTGGGGAACTGACACAGGATCAGAAGAGTTGGCAGGGATTTACAGCTGGGATAAAAACACCGGGAATCTGAGCCGATTATATAAAAGCACCGGGGCTATTTTTTTTGCCACTGTGCTTGATGATGGAACAATAGTAATGAGTACAGACAGGGAGGGTTTCCCGAATGAGAAAGATGATAAGACAAGGTTATTAATTATTGATAAAAAAGGGAAAGTGTCGACTGTGATATGCGGAACCTGGAATTATAAGAGGCACGGATTTCGTTTCAATTTTGCAAAACTTCGCTTTCAGCGTAACCAGAATTACGACCGGCTGGCCGTATCGGTATTGAATCAGGAAGAACTGCCTGATGGCGACATGATAATAATTGATAAGGGTGAACTCAAGGCTCATACCTGAAGATGACAAAAAGACTTTCAGTATTTGAGATTGATGTTAAAAATACTTTGATATGAAATTTGATTATGTTACGCGCTATGAGCAGCTTAAAAATAGTTCTGTATTATTATATAAATACAGGTCTGTTCTGAGAGGAGCAATGCTCACATTGTTGGCAACGATAAATAAGAAACAGGATAATACTTTCTTGCGGTGTTTATATTGCCACTATGTTTATGATGACCAGAGGGAAGAATTCGAGCATGTGATCCAGGAACTGAAAAAGATTGGCCGGTTTGTTGATACGGCTACGTGCATAAGAATGCTTCGGGGAGAGGAAAAAATTGACAAGAGATATTTCCATTTATCTTTTGATGATGGTTTTCGTAACCATTTTACAAATATTGTGCCCATATTGAAAAAGCACAATGTGCCGGCCATCTTTTTTGTTCCGTCATCCCTGATTGATGCCGACTGGGATGAAGCAAGGAAGTATTGCATTCTGACGAAGTATAAGGGTGTAATTGAAATGCTTAGATGGAGTGATCTCAGGGAAATGGTTTCCATGGGATTTGAGATAGGTTCCCATACAAGAAACCATGCCAGATTTTCTGATATATCGGGCAGTAAGGCCCTGCTGAAGGATGAAATACTGGGATCAAAGAGAGATATTGAAATAAATATTGATTATGAATGCAAATATATATCGTGGCCGTATGGGCGACTGAGTGATGCAAATCTGGAATCCTTGCAGATGGTGGCTGATGCAGGCTATAAAGCATGTTTCGGTGCTTACAGGGGAACTGTGATGCCCGGTGCGACTAATATTTACAGTATCCCGAGACATCATTTTGAGGTAAACTGGCCCCTTTCACATATTTTATATTTTACCAGGGGTAACATGGAAGTAAAAAAGGTCATGTAATCTTCATCATTTAGAAATGCCGAAGAGACTTTTTGATATTATAGCTTCAATATTTGGACTGCTGCTGCTTAGCCCCCTGTTGATAGTAATAGCATTAATGATTAAAATAAGTATGCCCGGCCCTGTACTCTTTTGCCAGAACAGAACCGGAAGGTATGGAAAACCATTTACAATTTATAAGTTCAGAACAATGATTGTCAACCATGGAGGAAGCACTGTGTCAGTTAAGGGAGAAAACAGAATCACTCCACTTGGATCCAGACTCCGAAAATATAAGCTTGACGAATTGCCCGAACTGTGGAATGTGCTTACTGGCGATATGAGTCTTGTCGGTCCCAGGCCTGATGTTCCTGAATACTATGAGACATTGAGCGGTGAGGAAAAGAAGATACTGGAGTTGAGGCCTGGAATAACGGGCCCTGCCTCAATAAAATACTCAAATGAAGAAGAGATTCTGGAGTCTGTTGCTGATCCAAAGAAATACAATGATGAAATACTATGGCCTGATAAGGTAAGAATAAACCTGGAATACTACCGTAACAGGAGTTTTTGGGGTGACATAGCTCTTATCTTTAAGACAATCTTTAAAAAAGGTGAAAAAAAGGATCCATAAATTATAATAAATACAAAATGAGCCCAGCTGATGCTTCTGAACGGGTTTCCGTAATAAAGCATTTAAGCAAAAACAAGGATATAGATTGTTTGCTTATGTTCAGCGGAGGGAAGGATAGCTCCTACCTGCTTTTTTACCTGTCTGAAGTGCTTGGTTTGAATGTTGCAACCATAACACTGTCTCATAAATTCCTTTGCCAGGAGACACAGGATAATATAACAAACTTCGCCCAAAAATACAGTAAAAAACATATTTCGGTTGAGAATATATATCTCAACCATGCGGGCACTCACTTTCTTGAAGCCTGGATAAATAAACCTGAGGAAGCGAGTCTTATTACTCTATGTACAGGTTGCAGAATGGGCCTGATAAAGCTGGTCATTGAGACAGCAAAGAAGGAGGGAATCAATGTGGTTGTAACAGGATTAACTCCATTTGAAGCTACAGATTACAGAATGAGACTCGTTAATTATCCCAGGGGTAAAGATGGTAAGCTCTTCTTCTTCATAGGTTATATCCTCCTGGTCTTGCGTAACCCTTCACTTATTTTGAACTCTAAGGCACTGAATTACCAGATTCAGGAATTTTATTATTTCAGTAAACAGAAAAGCATTTATAAAAAAAATGATCTTTACCTGATAAAACCTTTTTATGATTACCTGGTATATGACGAAAAGGAGATTATTGAAGCTCTAAAAAAACTAAAATGGAAAAAAGCTTCAGTAAGCGGCAATTCTTACTGGAGGGCTGATTGTGACATGAATGCTGTGAGACAGTATTTTCACTACAGGATAAGCGGTTATAATGAACAGGAATATTATTACGGTCAGATGCTCAAGGATAAACTTATAACGGAGGAATACTACAACAAAAATATAAAGAGATTTGATCAGACAGAAAGGATTATAAATATCTTGAGATCTTCTGGTATATCATCTAAAGCAATGAAAAAGTATGAGAAATATCTTAGTGTATAAGCCTGAGATTTATCATCGACATCTGGTCTTGAATCACTTACGCATCAATAATATCATCTCCCGGCCGGGAAAAGTAAATATCTCCTGAAACATGAGAGCAAGGCTTATTTTTTTTTGCGCCTTAACACTTATTTTGATTTTTTATGCTGTTATATTACGTTCGGCAGGAACCTGGCTTGTGAAAGATGATATGGTGGTCAATGGGGATGCTATTATTGTATTGATGGGTAATATTCCTGACAGAGTACTTGAAACGGTTGACATTTACGAAAAAGGTTATGGTAATAAGGTTCTGGTAGTTGAGGAAAATATGGGCGCATACAAAGAACTTAGAGAAAGGGGAGCTGACATAATCAGTAATACACGTCAGTTCTGTATGGCAGCATTTGATCTTGGCATATCACCTGACGATATAGTAATACTTCCCGGTCAAGCAACGAGTACACAGATGGAATCAACAATAATCAGAGATTACCTTAAAGCAAAGCCTCACATTGACACTTTATTGCTGGTTTCGTCAGCTTCACATACGAGGAGAGCGGCAATGATATTTAAATCAGCCTTCAATAAGGCCAAAATGCCGGTTACTGTCGTTAGTTGCCCGAGTCAATATTCAGGTTTCAATGCTGCCGGATGGTGGAAAAACAGGGAGGATATTCAGAAAGTCCTTCTGGAGTACCTTAAGATTGCTAACTTTTTAGTGTTTGACAGACATAATTTATAAGTTAATATTTTCTGTCCCTCAAGGGATATTATTAAGATTACCTGGATCAATATGTTAGAAAACAAAAAACGTATATTCCTTTCATCTCCTCACATGTCCGGGAATGAGATGAAATATGTCAATGAGGCCTTTGACAAGAACTGGATAGCACCACTCGGCCCAAATGTTGATGCTTTTGAAAAATCACTCGCGGATTACTGCGGTGTTAATCATGCGGCAGCACTATCCTCCGGCTCAGCAGCCCTTCACCTTGCTTTGATATTACTGGGTGTTGAGAGAGGGGATGAGGTTATTGCCTCTACATTTACTTTTTCAGCTACCGTTAATCCCATAGTTTACCTGGCTGCAGTTCCAATACTTGTAGATAGTGAACCTGAAACATGGAACATGGAACCTGAAAGGCTGGAAACTGCAATAAAAGACCGTATCACAAAAGGCAAAAAACCTAAAGCCATTATTGTAGTACACCTGTATGGGATGCCGGCCAATATGGATAAGATAATGGGAGCTGCAAATAAATATGGTATTCCGATAATTGAAGATGCAGCAGAAGCCCTGGGAAGCCGTTATAATAATAAACCCCTGGGGTCGTTTGGAAGAATGGCTGTCCTGTCTTTCAATGGAAATAAAATCATTACAACTTCAGGAGGAGGCGCCCTTATTTCAGACGATAAAGAATTAATAGATAAAGCAAGGTTTCTGTCTACACAGGCACGCGATAAAGCACCTCATTATCAACATAGCCGGATAGGTTATAATTACAGGATGAGCAACGTGCTCGCAGGTATAGGCAGGGGACAGATGGATGTAATTGAACAGAGGGTAAGCAGAAGAAGAGATAATTTCAGATTTTACTACGAAAACCTGAAAGAATACAAGGGAATAAAATTCCTGGTAGAGCCTGGCACCAGCTATTTTTCTAATTTCTGGCTTACAACAATTACTGTTGATCCGTCTGAAGCCGGAACAACTCGGGAAAAAATCCAGGCGGAACTCGAAAAAGAAGACATTGAATCAAGGCCCCTGTGGAAACCCATGCATCTGCAGCCGGTGTTTTCGCATTACCCCTCATATATATCAGGAGTATCTGATGATCTATTTCTAAAGGGTTTATGCCTGCCCTCCGGCACCAACATGACTGATGAAGAAAGAGAAAGAGTATTGAATGTTATCAGGAGAATCCTTGCTAAATAATCTATTAATATGTCTATAGTGCAGGTTCTTTTCTGTTTGTTTATGGTGAAAAAATAAGAAGATGATGTTAAAAAGAATCATTAATCGTATATACAGGTTTTATGCAAAAATGTCAGGCTCAGAGGCTAAAATTAAATATTTCAGGAAGCAGGGGATGAAAATAGGGGATAATTGTCGCTTTGAAATAATGTCATTTTCAACTGAGCCATACCTGGTTGAAATAGGAAACAGGGTTGGTATTGCTATCGGGACACTATTTATTACACATGATGCCGGAATAGGCTGCTTCCGTGATGAATTTCCAGCTCAGGATGTATTCGGTAAGATAACTGTCGGGGATAACGTATTTATCGGATCTAACTGTACTATCCTGCCAAATACCACAATTGGAAATAATTGTATTGTGGGAGCCGGTAGTGTGGTCAGGGGTAAATTCCCTGATAATTCAGTAATAGCAGGAAATCCGGCTGAAGTAATAACAAATATGAGTGTCCAGAGATTGATATATCGTCAGAGCCCTAACCGTTTAAATACCGGCCATATGACTGATGATGAAAAGAAACCGATAGTGATACAGCACTTTAAGAAAATCAAGCAGGATAATGATAATAAACTTTAATAATATTAATGTTACTCCTGGAAGCTGTTTGCCATGCATGAGTAACTTTCTGAATTGTATATTTGAACATCGTATCACTTTAAGATAAATATGAAAAGGATAATTTTTTTACACCATAGTACCGGTGAGAGCATCTGGGTTGGCAGGACTAACCATTATGTATATCGTCTGGCAGGGAGAGCCGATGTTAATTTATGTTTCAAGAGGTATAACAGAAAGAATAAGACCAGGTATTCCATAACACAACGTAACTTCCCTGCACTGTCTCCTTACGGATGGAAGAACTATCCTTATGATTATTATAATATCTGGGTGAAGCATGCAGGGGATAAGCCATACCTTAATGAACCAACCCTTGAGATACTTACACAAACGTATGATATTATCATTTTCAAGCATTGTTTCCCGGTAAGTATGATAAAGGGAGATACTGGTAAGCCTGATATAGACTCCAGTGAAAAAAGACTTGAGAATTATAAGGTACAGTATGACGCATTGAAAAGAAAGATGCATGAATTTACGGACAACAGATTCATAGTGTGGACTCCCCCGGTGATGGTGGAAGGGGGGAGGCTGACAGAGGACCAGGCCATAAGAACCCGTGAGTTTCACAGGTGGATAATGGAAGAATGGAATGAGAAAGGAGACAATATTTTCATATGGGACTTTTATAATTATCAAACTGAAGGCGGACTATATTTTAAAGATGAATATTCTAAAGGCGGTGGTGATTCTCATCCATCAAAGGATTTTGCAGGTCGCCTTGCTCCACTCTTTGCCAGGTTCATAATTGATGTTGCAGAGGGAACTACAGCTGGCTAGTACAAAATTTATTCAAATAATAAAAAAAAAATTATATGGATTTTGCGGGAAAAAGTCTTATGATTACCGGTGGTACCGGATCTTTCGGAAATGCTGTTCTTAGACGGTTTTTAGATACTGATATTGCTGAAATAAGAATATTCAGCAGGGATGAGAAAAAGCAGGATGATATGCGACAATTCTACCGGAATAATAAAATCAAGTATTTCATTGGAGATGTTCGCGTCAGTAATAGCATAAACAATGCTATCAGGGGCGTTGACTATGTCTTTCATGCGGCTGCCTTAAAGCAGGTGCCTTCATGTGAATTTTTCCCGATGGAGGCCGTAAAAACCAATGTCCTGGGCTGTGAGAATGTATTGAACTCTGCAATCAGGCATAACATTAACAGGGTAATTGTGCTGAGTACTGATAAGGCTGTCTATCCTATTAATGCTATGGGAATGTCAAAGGCACTGAGTGAAAAGGTAATGGTGGCAAAATCAAGAGATCTGAATGGTACTGGAATAACCTTTTGTGGGACAAGGTATGGCAATGTTATGGCCTCAAGGGGCTCGGTTATACCTCTATTTATAAACCAGATAAGGAACAGGCAGCCCATTACTATTACTGATCCGGCTATGACCAGGTTTATGATGACTCTTGAAGAAGCAGTGGAACTAGTTTTATATGCATTTGATAATGGAAGTAACGGGGATATTTACGTACAAAAGTCGCCTGCCACAACAATTGAAACCCTGGCATATGCACTGAAAGAAATATATCAGTCGGAGGTGGATGTGAAGATAATTGGAACAAGACATGGTGAAAAACTTTTTGAAACACTCGTCAACAGAGAGGAGATGGTTAAGGCTATTGATGAAGGTGATTATTTCAGGATACCCGCCGATACGAGAGATTTAAATTATAACAAATTTTTCACCGAAGGCGAAGAAAACGTATCATCGGCCCTGGAATATACTTCGCATAATACCACACAGTTAAATTTAGAAGAAACCAAGAAACTATTGCTAAAGCTGAGCTTAATAAGGGAAGATGTGATGGGAGAGAAGAAAGGATTGACTTATGAACCATAGGTGAGACTAAATAAAATTATTCTGGTAAAATGATAAAAATTGGTATTACAGGGCAGTCCGGATTCATAGGTACTCATCTTTATAATTTCTTCGGATTAATGAAGGAGGAAATAGAAAGGGTAGATTTTAAGGATGAGATGTTCTCGGACAGGAAAGAGCTTGAAAATTTCGTATCTGAATGTGATGTGGTCATCCATCTGGCCGCCCTTAACAGGCACAATGATCCCGGGCAGATTTATAATACGAACCTTGACCTGGTTAACAGACTGATTGCATCATTAGAAGCGAGCGGATCAAGACCACATATACTGTTTGCATCATCAGTGCAGGAGGATCGTGATAACATCTTCGGCAGATCGAAACGCGCCGGAAGAGAACTGTTGGCCCAATGGGCTGAGAAAGAGGGGGCATCGTTTTCGGGTCTTATTATACCAAACGTCTTCGGACCCTTCGGACATCCGTATTACAATTCTGTTGTGGCTACATTTGCACACCAGTTAACACATGATGAGGAGCCTGAAATTAAAGTTGATGCAAAATTAGAGCTTATCTGTATAAATGACCTGGTTAAACAGATCTATGGGATAATCCGCAATAATATTACCGATCCCGGATTAAGGATACAACATACTGCCGAAGCTTCCGTTTCGGAAATACTCGAATTACTGAGAGGTTTTAAAGATCTGTATTTTAATAGAGGAATCATCCCGGATCTAAGGGATGAATTCCAGCGGAATATGTTCAATACCTTCGTTTGCTATATCGACCTTGAAAAACATTTTCCGGTTCATTTAACTAAATCTACTGATGACAGGGGATCATTCGTTGAGACCGTCAAGCTACATAGTGGGGGACAGGTATCATTTTCAACTACACTTCCGGGAATAACCAGGGGAAATCATTTTCACACACGAAAGGCAGAACGTTTTGCTGTTATTAAAGGCAGAGCGCGGATACAGTTACGGCGTATAGGAACCGGCAAAGTATTTAATTTCGAACTGGATGGTAATGAACCGGCATTCGTAGATATGCCTGTATGGTATACACACAATATAACAAATACCGGCAACGATGAGCTTTATACCCTATTCTGGATTAATGAGTTTTTTAACCCCGGTGATCCGGATACTTTTTATGAAAAGGTCTGAATAATAAAAGGCCGGAAGGCCTAATATAAGATTCGGAATGTATATTAACTACTTTTGTCTTTTATCTTATATCATAAAATAAGGCATAATGGAAATTAGAAAGCTTAAAGTGCTTACCGTTGTGGGCACCCGTCCTGAAATAATCAGGTTGTCCAGAGTAATGACATTGCTTGACCGCTACGTAAATCATATTATTGTCCATACGGGCCAGAATTATGATTATGAGCTTAATGAAATATTCTTCAGGGATCTTGAACTAAGGAAACCTGATTATTTTCTGGATGTCGACATAACTTCACTTGAATCTTCCATAGGTGACATTCTCAGGAAATCAGGCGAGGTATTGAGGAAGGAAAAACCCGATGCCTTACTCGTGCTTGGAGATACCAACTCCTGTCTTTCGGCATACATGGCCAAGCGTTTGCATATTCCAATCTTTCATATGGAAGCTGGAAATCGTTGTTTTGATTTTAATGTGCCTGAAGAAATAAACAGGAGGATTATTGATCACATATCCGACTTCAATCTTGTTTATACTGAACATGCCCGCAGACACCTTATCTCCGAGGGCATTCCTCATCGACGCATTTACCTGACAGGGTCACCAATGTATGAAGTTATTCATTACTATAAGGCAAAAATTGAATCCTCTTCAATTATTGAAAAGCTGGAGCTGGAGCCGGGCAGTTATTTTATGGTATCTGTCCATCGTGAAGAAAATGTTGATAATCAAGAAAACCTGAAAAGGATATTATTTATCCTGAATGGTCTGGCAGTTGATTACGGTCTTCCTGTAATCGTTTCAACCCATCCTCGTACACGAAAGAGGATGGAAGCTACCTCCGGGGAAGATATGAACAGTCTTGTCAGTTTCCTCAAACCGTTTGGGTTTACTGATTATGTTAACCTTCAAATGAATGCGCTGTGCACTATTTCAGACAGTGGCACAATAAGTGAAGAGTCAGCAATACTCAATTTCCCGGCAATATCTCTGAGAAATTCTATGGAGAGACCTGAAGCACAGGATGCAGGCACTATTATACTTACCGGATTTGACCCTGATATTGTATTTGCGTCAATTGATCTTGCCTCAAAAGGACATAAAAGCGATATTAGCAAAGAGATACCTTCTGATTACAGGGTTCCTGATACATCATGGAGAACACTGAAGTTAATCCAGGGTCTTGCTTCTTTATCAAACAAGTGGCACGGAATAGCATAAAGATCATTATCTCTCCTCCCATATAACTGCACCAACCTGCCATTTCCCTTTCTGTTTTGTTGTGTCGGGGTATTGCCCTACTACCCATTCTGCAGTTGTAGCTAAACCGGTACTGTATTCATCCCCAAGATCCATACCATAGTCAAATCTTTTTCCGGGTATCATTTTGATGGTATCAATGAAACCGGGATCCATTATCCTGGAATGTGTATCGTAACCCAGAGCCTGCCACTCAGACCATGATACCGACTTTCCTTCTATCTCAAACCTGGGTTTATGGTCAATACAATCTTCACAATAATAAATATTATGGTCTATGATCAAACCTTCGGTCGCTCCTTCATATACTCTGATTGCCGGGGAGTTTGATTTTTGATAGAATATATTATTAATTATTTCAGTATTCTTTGCAGGTGCATAGGGCGGAGTCTGGTCAGAACCATTGTTCTCCAGTATGCCAATGTGATGCCAGTTATTATACCTGGTATTATAATAAGTGTTGTTATAAATTCTAACACCACTCATTCCTTTAACCACGGTTCCAACCTTGACATTCCGGTGGATATTATATGAATGGCTGCCTGAGGTCCAGGTCATTGGAACCCTGTTCCCACCTTTGTAGATAAAAGCATAGGGAATGCCATCAGCATAGTTATGCCTGGTTGTATAATTTATATTATATCCCATTACTGCCCCGTGTAGCAAACCCTTGTAAGGGGGTGGTGCCTTCCAGACAAACATGTTGCCGATTATTTTTGCACCATTAAGGTTATTATAATTAGAAGCTACGTAGCAATCATCTCCGGCATGCAGAACGATACCATTAGATTTATCTGACGCAAATAAACTGCTTCTGATAGTCAATAAACGAGGCGAAGTACGTTGCACATAATAAACATCAGTATTGAGACCATCAAGTGTTACCACTTTCTGGGAACATATTACTGTGGTGAGAGAGAGTAGTGAAAGTATTAGAAAGAGCTTTTTCATAATTTTACTTTAAAAATCAAAGAAGTTCATATTTGCAGTGCAGTCAATACAAACTTAATAAAATTTATGTAGATCTTGATTAGGGGCAGTGGTGGGTAAACGCAAAAATCACTGCTTGAGGAATTTCTTTGTGGCTATTATCTCGTTTATTGAAAGGGTGAGGATATAAAAACCCGGACTGAGATAAGACAGATCAAAATGTTTAGTCGATTCTCCCTCCTCCATATATCCTTTGAAAACGGACCTTCCATCCAGAGAACTGATAACTATATCACCCGGATAATTCTGCAGTGGATTAATGAATTCGATAGTGAAGATACCATGGTTGGGATTTGGATAGAGAGTGATCAGATCATTAAGGTCATTAAAAACCCGGTCTTCCACTATTACATTTACCGGCAGTGAGGTTGCTTTCTCATTCTTATTGTCAGTAGCTACAGCAGTCAGCAGATAAGTACCGGCCTCTATATTATCCCATGTAAAGGACCAGGGAGGTGATGAAATATCGCTTATCCTGGTTGCACCATCATATAATTCAACCTTTATAATCTCTCCATCTATATCAAAAGTCTTTACCTGAACTTCTACAGTTGCGGGAGGGGTTGTCTTGCTGTTTGGTGTCGGTGTTTTGATTTCAACAGCAGGAAGCATATTCGATTCAGGTTCCCGGTATTCATAAGCACCGAGATCAGGAGAATCACCTGTATAGGGCAGACCGACATTAGTCCCTGCATCTATCAATGAACTTCCTGGAGATAACTTTAAAAAATCCAGATCCGGCAGGGATCCATCCTTTTGTCTGGGACCGGCAAGACCCGTTGAGTCCACACTTAAAAAATCGTTGTCAGTAATGTTTATCCCTGAATATGTATCCCAGCTGTTATGATCATGTGAATAAACAGCACCTGCCCCAACTAAAACAGCACCATTTTCGTTATCGTAGGTTATGTTGTTCTTAAATATCCTGGTCAATTCTTTTTGATCGGAACTTATTGTGTTGTAGATGAAGAATCCATAAGTAGGAATAGACCAATCATTATAATATCCATTGTGATAGGCTATATTATTAAAGATATGCATCGATTGTGCCAGGTATCCAAGGTCATTGGTTGTAAAGCCACATGCCCTGTTATAAGCTGCAATACAATTATTTACCTGTCGGGCAAGGGGTATTGATGCATCAGGATTCCATCCCAGCTTGAAACCATGCCCCCCTCCCTTAATTTTTCCATTCCGGAATGACCAGCATCCGTCATATTCAGTATATGAATATGAGCCGGTTGAGAATCCCTGGTCTGAACAATTCCATGCCCTGCAATTCTTATAATAAACACTGTATCCTGTTTCACTCCAGTTGAGATCAAAAAAACCTGTTCCTGCATCACCCGGTCTGGGGTTACTTACGGGAACAGTGGTAAGTTCATTACAATGGTTGTATGAATCACAGTTTATAAAATATGTCTTATCACATGTCAGACTTTCAAAACCGTGACCATGAGTATTGTAAGCCGTGCAGTTTTCAATAACAATATTGCTGGAATGAGAAATAGTGAATGCCTGTGCCTCATCATCACCGTCCTGCTGCCATACGTTCCTTACGGTAAGACCTTTCATTTTTACATATTCCACATTACTGACACGGATGCCGAAATGAACATTGTTGTTATATATATATCCCTGAGTAACATTGTTAAAATCAATAATCGGGACCTCACCGGGGTGGTTCATGAAAAATATAGTATCTGACTCTGTACCACTTTTAGTGAGTGTATATCCTCCTTTATGATCGGAGGGAACCATATATACACCACCCCTGAAATATACTGTATCACCGGGTCTGACACTGTCAAATGCTTTTTGACAGCTCCGCCAGGGCGAATCAATTGTGCCGGCATTGCTGTCATTACCATTTGGTGCTACATAATATGTTTTGGCCGAGGCTATGGTGAATAAGGCAGAAAATAAAAGTAAAAAGATTCCTCTCATGTTGTCAAACCGTTGTCAGCTGTCGAAATTATAACTTGGCTTTTGTTACTTTTTAACGTTGCAGTGTAGAATTTGTTACGTTTACCCGGAATGCAAAAATACAATTATTTTCTAATTCTCCTAGAGGACTGATAAATATCATAAAAAAAGCTGCCCTGATCCATGGCAGCTTTTTTAAAACCTACTGCTAATTTCTTATTCTGTTATTTCATCATAATATATTTCAAAAGCCCTCGTGGATGATGATTCGTCTTCAAAGAAAGGGAATCCTTCATAATTGGTTACATTATCACCATTACTGTCCTGACCGAGAATATAAGCAGGGAAGCCCCCGGCAGTACCCACGTAGAGGTATGATTTCTCGAAGGTCCAGTCATCGTATTCATCATCAAAAAACGCATAAATCTTAAGATAATCTTTATCCTCTGTGTCAGTTTCCTTCGTGACTATTACATAGCCTACGATATCGTCGTAGTACCTGAAATAAAGTGTGATATCTTCATCGTCTGTTGACTTATAGCCAATATGTAAAGCATCATCATCGGATCCTTCACCGTGAGTAACCGCCCAGGCCATGTCTTCTTCCGGATATCCTCCTTCGGGAAGTATATATGTCTTCATAGCCAGCACCAGTTCAACTTCATCTTCTTCACATTTAATGAAACAAGAGCTAAGGTTGCTCAAGCCCGCAGGATTACCCGAGGCATTAACAGGTGACGAAAGGCCACTGTCACCAAGGGTGCCATCAGGACCCATAATAATACACATTGGCATCATTTGATCCCTTAACAGTAACAGCATGACAGAAGGCTGTTTTTGATGAACTAGAGATACGTGATGATGAACATATTCATTCAGTAGAGAAAAAATAATGTTTGATCACGGAGGCTGATTGACATTTTGTCTTTCTTTACCATATCCTGTTACCCATTTACATGTATAAATAAAAAAAGCCGTCAATTAATGACGGCTTTCTTATTAAGAGAATGGCTATTATCCAAATACTTTCAATCGTTAATTTCAGCTTCAATATCAGTTTTTAGTATCCGGAAAACATAATCACTTATTTTGTTGGCATCACCAAAGGGTAACAATTCAAAATATGTATAATATTGACCTGCGTAATATACAAGATAGTCTTCCTCATAATCCTCGGCCGTGCCAATATAAATTTTGGGGTCAACAATACTAAATTCCTCATATGCTTCATTAAGTTCAATTGTAACCATGAAGTGTTCGTTGAACTCCTTAACTGTAACAGGGCCAACAGGATAAGATGCATAACCCCACTTGTATATGCCTATATCATTATCGGTGGTATACTTATATCCTATAGACAGACTGTTATTATACGAACCCTCTCCAACTGTACAGGCCCAGGTCCTTTCTCCACCCAGCTCCAGGTAAGTTTTAATGACAATTACATATTCCTTTTCCTCCTGATCATCTTCAACCAGGCAGAAGGTCAGATTACTTAAGCCTGCCGGTTTGCCTGACGAATTTATTGGTGCTGCAAGACCGCCGTCACCCATCGTGCCAAAACCGCCCTCACCATAGAAATATACATTTGCCTGGTCTGATCCTTTGACTATAACTGCTGCAACCTTAAAATCCATTTCCGGATCCACCGTGAATGTAATATATCGCTCATCAACTACCTGAACATCAATGCCAGGGAATGCATCCTCACCGAATCCACCATTATAGTCAACTTTGTTACCACAGCATAAATCATCAACATCCCATTCCAGAGCAACGTCTTCACAGGTTCTGTTACCGCCCTTGTTATCCCCGGGGATGACGCAGGGTGTTACATTATTGTCACTGACAGGCGCACTGGCCATTCTTTCAGTGATCTCAGTTTTTTTTGCTTTAAGCAGTCCATCATTATAACTTGCCTCCTTCTCACAGGAATAGAATAATGCTATTGCAAAAAGGCTTACTAATAAATAATTCAATTTTTTCATATCCCCTATTTTTATTCATGGTATATAAAATTAAATACACGATTCCCTTGAAAAATTATGAAAATAATTCCCGGAATGCACGGATTAGCTTTGATTTTTGATCAATGTATAAAAAAAATACCATGACGAAATCAATTAATTCCGTGGTGAATTAAGCGCCTCGCCTGTTCTATTTATATCCGGTTGTCAGTTCTTTTTAATCTTCTTGCCTGTGGCGGTGATTGTCAGGTTATCCTTTATCTCCCAGACACCCGGAATCTTAAACAATGCCAGGTGTTTTGAACAATGTTTTTTGATTGAATCCTCCGTCAGTGAGTCTTTATGGTCCTGCCTGACAACAACAGATGCCTTTAACTTTTCACCTTCTATCTCATCTTCGATACCTGTAATAGTACAGTCAATAATGCCGGGAATTGCCAGTATTACTGCCTCAATTTCTTTCGGACTTACTCTCTTTCCCCTGACTTTTATGATTTCTTTGGATCGTGCTGTCAGGTAAATATAACCATCCTCATCAACGGTTCCCAGGTCTCCAGTATGGAGCCAACCGTTCCTGATTGTTTTCCTTGTACCTTCTTCATCGTTGAAATAGCCGACCATTACATTGTCACCTCGTGCAACAACTTCTCCTATTTCCCCTGGTTTTATTTTTTCACCTTTCTCGTCAACGACTGTTAGCTCAACACCGGGTATGCCTCGCCCCATTGATCCCCGTCTTTCATCAAGCAACTCAGGGGGTAGCCACGATAACCTTGCTGTTGCTTCCGTTTGACCGTACATTACTATGAACCTGATCTCAGGGTGCGCCTCACGGAATTCATCCATAAATATTGTGGCCAGCTTGCCGCCGGCCTGGGTAACATACTTCAGGTTAGGAAAGCGTGTTTTTTTGAATGAGTCCGACTTTCTGAGAAGTATCTGGAAATGGCTTGGTATCCCGGCAAATCCTGTGCATTTATATTCAAGGAGATCCTGTATGACCTTACCCAGGAAAATAAATGAATTGTTGAACACTATTGAACCTCCAACCCTTAAATGAGTATGGAGCAATGATAAACCATAACAATAATAGAAGGGCAGAACAACAAGCATCCTGTCATTGCTGTCAAGTTGAAGGTATTCAACAATTGAACTGGTGTTAGCAATTAAATTCTTATGAGAGATCATTACGCCTTTTGGTTCTCCGGTTGAACCTGATGTGAATATTATCTCAGCACATTTCTCAGGATCAGTATCATCCTCGAAATCGGATGCTTTGTAAGTATCAATGCTTTCAATATCAGACGGTAAGACACAGTTATAGTTATCAAGATCCAGTCTTTTCCTTATATTTTCAGTCACAAGAACCATGGATGGTTCAGTCAGCCTGGCGATAAACTCAAAGTTGCTCAGCTCAATGTTAGGATCGAGAGGAATACAGACATTTCCTGATTTTATGACTGACAGGTATGTCTTCAGCATAAACAGGTTATTGACCGAGAGGATAATGATGTTTTTACCTGTACAATTCTCTTTTCTCAACCACGAAGCCAGGTCAAGGCATTCCCTGTGAAGGTTTTTAAATGTGATTTCCTCTGGTCCTGCCAGAAAAGGCTTTTCCAGTGTTGAGGTATTTTCGAAGAAATAATCAAATGCGTTCATATTTTTATATTGCTATGGGCTCAGGGTAAGGGCTTTAGGCGTTGAGCGTTGTTATCAGATACTATTTTAGGTAATTATTATTGGTTTTGCTATCTATTCATTACTATTAATTATTCGTTCAGAGTAAAGGAAGGGAACTCTTTACTATTCCTTTTCTCTATGCAATTAGTTTTTTACGGAAACTTGTTATCATTTTGCTAAGTATTAGTAGCCTGTTATAAACAGTATATTTTTCATCTGGTCTTATAATCTTTCTTCGGACATAAATGTGTAGTATGTTTGCACATTCAAATATTGAACGTCTGGATATATTTAAAAAAACTTGCAAATTCTTTGTCAGAAAATGAGCCAGAACCCTCGGCGATATTATTAGAAATGCTCATTCCAGCAGCTCTTAATTGTTCTGCGAACTTATAATACCGTTTCTTTTCTGCAAGATCAGAATAATCAAAGATAACATCAGAAAGACTAACGGCTTCTTTCCAAACTTCCAATTGTTCAAACCTGAAATCTTTCATATATAAATCTATTTAGTGATGCTTCTATATTTAAGTTCCTGGTTTCTGCTATGAACTCTGTGCTCCGTGCTCTGTGCCTTTTGCCATTTCGCAAGATTCAAATTCCATAGTAATCTCTCACCGGCGCCGTTCTTAAATATTCTGTGGTTTTCTTTTTCCTTTCGAAATTAATAAACAGTGCCTTGATCCGTTCTGCTGTTTCGCCCATCGCTTCAGCTATCTCTGCAGGCTCATATCCATTTTCAAAGCCGTACCAGTAGATATCCATTTGCTTAAAAGGCAGCTGGAAGAAAAACTCCTCCTGTGTTTGTTCTGCAGTGTAGGTATCTGTAGTGGGTGTTCTCTCGATAATTTCCTTTGGAACACCAAGATATTCAGCCAGCTGGCAGACCTGTGTTTTATACAGGTTTCCGATAGGCATGATATCAGCCCCACCGTCACCGTATTTTACAAAGAAACCCTGTTCCTGTTCATGTTTATTGGGGGTGCCAACAACTGCATAATGCAATCTTTCAGCATGGTAATATAACATTGACATCCTCGTACGCTGTTTAAAATTTGATGCTGCAACAATCTGCAGATATTCGTTTACTGGAAGATGTTTTTCTTTACTATTGCCGCTACTGTCAATTATAGTTAAGGTGAATATTGGCGGCAGTTTGGAAAATAGTCCGCTTTGCTTTATACCTATCTTCATTTTATATGTTGCGGGGTCATATTCAGGGAACACTTTTTTTACGGCTTCATCGCGGCGTTCGTAACAGCCGTAGCCCGACAGGGCAGAGGTTATCTCTTCCTTGATGGCCTCAACTCCAAATTTATTTGCCAGGTTCCGGGCAAGCTTTTCGCTGTCAGGGGATGAATCTTTTTCGGGTAACATTACTCCCAGCACATCTGAAGGTCCAAATGCTTTAACGGCCAGAGCCAGGCATACTGAGGAATCAATACCCCCGCTGATCCCCACAACTCCTCCTTTTCGTTTCATATAGTGCAGAACATCATCCTGCATCTTCTTTACAATGTTATTGACTACATTCTCAACGTTATCCAGCAGGATAATATCTTTGGAAAAAGGTTTTTTATTCATAGTTTTCCTGTTTTGTTTCTTTTGCGTTTCTGAGGTGCAAAGCCTTGCGCCTCTACTGTTAACAATTATTGCATCCTTCCTGCATATTTTCTTGCCTCAGCCTTCCCCGCCCTCCGTAGTCCCGAGCAATCGGGACGAAGGAGGAAGCCTCAGCCTTAAGCTATCTTATCTACTCTACACCTTCTGTTATTATCCTCAAATTCTTCAATCCTTCACTCTGAAATTCAGCATTTTCACTTTCAATGAACTGATGATTCAGGAGATGGGTTGATACGACTGCAGCCAGTACCATATTGTCCATCTCAGATGCTATTCCTGTTTTTTCTATTTTATCCATTATTGATGAAATGGATGACCAGTCAAAAATACCTGTTTGCCTGGTATAACTTTCAGAAAGCATTTCTCTTGCATAGTCAGGAGTGTTTTCGTTAAGAAAGACACTGCTTATCGGGGCACGATATGGTTGCTTCGGCCTTTTTATTATGCTGTCAGGTATCCTGGATTTCATAAGCTTTTTCAATATAAATTTTTCATTCAGTCCCCGTAGCTTATATTTCGAAGGCAAGCCTGAACAGAACTCTATTAACCTGTGATCGAGGAAGGGGTACCGGCCCTCTACCGAGTTAGCCATTGCCATCCTGTCACCCTGTGAAGATAAGAGGTAACCTGACATAAAAACGGTGGTTTCCAGCCACTGTGCTCTGGCTAGTGTATCCCAGGAATAATAATCGTCAGGGAGTCTTTCGGCCAGCCTGGCAAGCGGGTCGTAGTTATTCAAACTGTCTTTAATGGCATTTGAAAAATGCTTTTTTATATGGTTTGAGTTGTTCCATCTCAATAAGTGGGAATAGAAGGGGTTATTTACGTCCTCCAGCTTATAACCGAAGAACATTTTAAGAATATTCGGACTGGCATTCTTCAGGTGGGGGATATCGGGATATATTTTCTTCAGCAACAATGGTCTTTGAGAGGAAAGTGGTTCCCGCGCCCAGAACCTTCTTATCTCAGATTCCCTGAAAATACCATAACCGGCAAGTATTTCGTCTGATCCTTCACCTGTTATTACGACCTTAATATCATTGTCTCTTACCAGTTGTGAAAGGATCATCATGGGCGTTGGTGCCGTTCTGGTTACAGGTGTTTCGGAATGCCAGACCACCCTGGGGAAATAACTGGATATATCGTATGAAGAACAACTTATTGATTTATGATTTGTGTTCAGGAATCTTACAGCTTCCTCCTGGTACCTGCTTTCATCAAACACCTTGTCTTCAAAGCCTATTGAGAAGGTATTCAGTATACGTGGTTCAACTTCCTTTATGTATGCTACGGTTGCACTGGAATCAATTCCGCCGCTCAGATAGGCGGCAACCTCTACGTCTGCTCTTAATCTTAACCTGACAGCACTTGTAAGTAACTCATTCAATTGTCCCATGGCATCAGAGAGGGAAAGATTCATATGCTTGTTGATGAAATCCAATTTCCAGTACTTCTTAACCTTTATCCCCTTTCTGCTGTAGTACAGGCAGTGCCCGGGGGATAGTTCATATATATTCTTAAATACTGTGTCAGGCGTAATTGTTGTCCAGAAGGTATATATCTGGGACAGGCTTTCGGGATTGATTTGCCTCGGGACTGATTCCTGGCGAAAAATTGCTTTTATCTCTGATGCAAAAGAAAATACATTATCGTTAATGGTGTAGAACAGAGGTCTGATACCGACCCTGTCACGCGCCATAAATAACTCTTCTTTCTTTTTGTCCCATATTGCAAATGCAAATTGTCCATTCAGATAATTGAGACATTGTTCCCCATACCGTGCATAAAGGTTGACCAGTACCTCAGTATCGGATTGTGTATTAAAGCGATCACCTTTATTTTCAAGCTCGGCTTTCAGTTCCTTATAATTGAATATTTCTCCGTTAAATACTATCCAGTATCTTCCGGAGGAGTCAGATAAGGGCTGCTGTCCACCAACAATATCAATTATTGAAAGACGTACATTGCCCATGGTCGCCAGAGGGGCGTGATAAATACCACTTTCATCAGGCCCTCGGAAGCTTATTGAACGGAGCATCGACTCTACCCGTGTAACCTTATTTGATCTGCTGTTATAATCAATTATACCGGCTATTCCGCACATTAAGAATTATTTAGTTTGCGGCTTACAAAACCTGTTATTGCATTTATAGATTCAAAATTTTCCTCTATCAGGTCTTCATCACCGGTTCTAATGTTAAACTCTTCTTCCAGAAATGATATCATTGTAATAAATCCCATTGAGTCAAAATATCCTTCTTTGAAAACAAGTGTTTCATTCTGAATTTTTTCTTTCTCAGCATGGACTGATTGGAGAATATAGGATTTTACCTTTTCTTTTATTGGGTTTTGATTATCTGTCATAGTTCTTAATAGATATTATTATTGACTTCACATTTTATAGTTTTATTTTGTTTTTTTTCTTAACGTCCTTCGGCTTTCTGTAATAACCATGATAACGGCCATACCTGCTTTCCTTTACCTCCATATCATTATAAATGACATCATAACTCACAATACTGTGCGTGTTATAGAAATTCACAACTCCGGTAAACACATCCTTCCTGGTATGATTATCTCTACAAACGAGCAGGCTCAGTGAAGCATATTTCATGAGTAATGCAGCATCAGCGACAAGGCCTGATGGGGTGGTGTCAATTATTACATACTCATACTTATTCTTCAGATATTCAATAAGTTCATCCAGTGCACCTGATTCAATCAATTCGCTTGAATTAGGGAGAACGGGTCCTGAGGGTATGAAATCCAGGTTGTCAACAAAGGTGTTGATAATGATATCCTCTATATCAGTTTTTTCTGCCAGATATTTTGACAGACCACCAGAATTTATGACATTAAATTTTTCGTGTAGTGTTGGTTTTCTCAGGTCACAATCAATTATTATTGTCTCATATCCAACGGCAGCTATTGATGAGGCAAGGTTCATTGCTACGAAGCTTTTCCCGTCCTGTGGTTGTGAGGATGTAACCAGAATCACCTTCAAAGGGTTCTTTTTTGACATTAGGAAAAGACTGCTTCTGAGGTTCCTGAATGATTCTGAAATTGCTGATCCGGCAGCTTCATGTACTACGGCTTCAGTCTTAAAAGGATTATTATAAATAGTCCCCAGGACGGGTCGCTCTATCAGATATTCAATTTCATTTATCCGTGTAATTTTCTCATTGAAAAAATCTTTGAGAATAATAAATAATGACGGTATTAATAAGCCGAGAAAAACAGCAACCATATAATTAAGCGTAGGTTTTGGTGCAATCTGTGTCATGGTGGTTTCTCTCGCTGGCTCAAGAATTTCATAGTCAGGATAATTTGAGGCCATAGCGATACCTGCTTCTGACCTTTTCTGAAGCATATAAGTATAAATTGCATCAGTAAGGTTATATTGCCTTTGCATACTTACCATATTCAGTTCTGTCCTTGGTAAGGAGGAGATTTGATTTGATAACCTTCTTTCCCTGTATTCGAGCTCATTCATTGTCAGGCTCAAGTTGTTCAGGTTATTCTTTACATTTTCTATAATAGTTTTTTTCTGAAGATTTATTTTGTTTTCAATCTGATCAAGGAAAAGATTTTTCTCAGCATTATTGCTCAGTATTGCAGATCTCTGTGCATTCAGGTCAAGGAGCTCCAGCACAAGGGTATTCATAATGGGATCAACGACATTGGCTGCTGAAGGAGGAGCCAGTCCCGCTATATCTTTGTTGGTATTGAAATAGTCCAGGATATAATTATAGTATCTCTCCTGGACCTTGAGTGTTGACTTTTCGTTTTCAATCTGAGTCATCTGGTTCAGTGCCTGCTGTCCCTGATAACTCAGGTCGGTTACCTGGTGTGTTGAACGGTAATCTCTTAGTTTCGATTCTGAGAGGTACAGTGAGTCTGATATTTCAGATAACTGGGCATCGATGAAATTCATGGTATTGAGAGCAATGCTATTCTTTTTTGCGAGGTCATTATCAAGATAAGTCTGGATATAAGCATTGAGAAAGTCAACTGTAAGCTCACGGTTTTCCCCCTGGAAAAATACGTTTATCAGTGTCGAACGTGTACTTACCGGTTCAACCACAAGTCTCTTTAAATACTGGCTGGTAATGTTATCAACATGATGTAACCTGAAAAAAGTGGGTAAGCCGCCACCCTTGTTACTCCCTGTCGTATTAAGGTCACGTGTGACTGAAAATTTGAAATAGGGGGTAGTAACCGTTTGGTTGAACTTACAGACAGTATCACTATAAACCTGGATGCCTGAGCTTGTTATTTTATTGTCAAGGTAGTTATAAAGAGATACGTTATCCTCTGCAATTCTTAGCCTGTAGGTAGTATCTGTTAGCGCTTCAATGTAAAACCTCGCATTTATCGATTGAACATGAGACTTGTCGATATTAACAGTATAATAATTGCTGTTATAAATTTGACTTGTTTGTTTAAGTAAATTATCTGATTCTCGATAATAAGCTATCTCAAGCCCAAGCTTTTTAATTGTCTCAGAAACCAGGCTGAATGACCTGAGGCTATTAATATCATTTTCCAGGTTTCTCGACTGGTCAAGTTCGGCCAGACCGGAGAAACGCTCAGCACTTTCGAGAAATGACGATCTGCTTTCCTCAACAGGCCCGATGGTTGAATTGACCTGGTATATCGTAGGGGCAAACCTGTTGTATAAATAAGCTCCCGCGACAAGTAAAAGGATACATAAAATATAGAAGAATTTATAAGAAAAAGCCTTCGCTATAAATTCTTTAACATTGAAAGTATCGGGTCTTATATCATTCTTATTAGACATATTGTTTATTATTAAAATTCAACACCAGTGAAAAGAAGTATTGCAATTAGAGTGGTTATAGATGATAAAATAGTAGTGTAAGTGATGTTTGAATAACTTGAAGAAATGGCCCTCAAAGGTTCAACAATCAAAATGTCATTCGGGTGAATATAATAGTAATTCTTACCTGTGATCCTTGAATCTGAAAGATTCAGTTTATATTGCATTATTTTATCATTCTCATTTCGAATTAGAATAACATTCTTCCTGTCACCATAGCGGGTAATCCCTCCACCAAGCCCGATAGCATCATAAACGGTAATTTTATCCTGTGTGAAATTATATACACCCGAGGCTGTAACCTCTCCCATAACAGTTACTTTATTATCTATATATTTTACCGTAACCGAGGTTTTACCAACATATTCACTTAAGGCCTCCTGTATTTTCATTGCAGCCTCACCTGTAGTGAGTGACCCAACATTAATATCACCAACAAAAGGAAAGTTAATGTTGCCGGCTTCATCAACAAGGTAACCTATGATGCCTGTGCTGGTAGCTGAATAGCTCATCTCTGTCGGGGCATTGAAAATAGTATTTATCTGTGGGTCAATGCTCAGTATACGGATATATAGTTTATCAAATGGCATGATTTTCTTTTGTATACGTGGATTCACAGAGGGTTCTGCCAGCTTATCAAAATCATTGAAGTAAGTTAACTGCTTCTTTGGCACACAGGAAGATGCCATTACAATAACTAAAATAATCAAAAAGGACTTATTTAAACATCTCATGGTTATGGGTTCTTATTAATAGGTTATTACTGGTTTATTCTGGTAAAAAAAGTTTTGATAGTCCTGAACAAAATTAACAAATCCAGCCTAAATGACCAATTGTCAATATAAGCCAGATCCATCTCCATCCATTTTTCAAATTTAATATATAATCTTTCAGGTTTTATCTGCCAGAAGCAGGATAATCCCGGTTTTACGGACAGCCGTCTTAATTGCCAGCGTTTATATTGTTTCGTTTCGTTATGGAGAGGAGGCCTCGGACCTATCAGTGACATTTCCCCCTTTAGGATATTAAAGAGCTGAGGCAACTCGTCAAGGCCTGTTCTTCTAAGAAATTTACCTATTCCTGTTACTCTTGGATCATCTTCAATCTTAAAAGCAGGTCCATCTGCCTCATTAAGACCTTCGAGCTCTTCCCTCATTTTTTCAGCATCCATGACCATTGTCCTGAATTTATAAAGATTAAATTTCCGTCCCCTGAGCCCAATCCTTTCCTGCCTGAAAATTACAGGCCCCGCTGAGGAAAACTTTATTAAAAATGATGTAATGATCATAAATGGCAGAAAAAAGACTATCATCAGAATTGATACTGACATATCCATTAATCTTTTTGCTGTCAGGGAAATGCTTTTGTATGGTACGTTTGAAAATGTCAGGAAATCTTCCCCGGCTAATTTAGTCATTACAGCATTGCTCAGGTTATTATCTTTATCTTTAAGATGTACATGAAAGGTAACCCCAAGTTCCTCACATGAACGGATAATATTTCTAACCTCTGACGCCACTATATTTTTCTTGTAATAAATAACCTCATCAATAAGGTCAACTTCAATAAGGTTATGAAGTTCCTGCATGAACAAGCCGGGTAAGGTAATGACAGTTTCTTCATATTTCCCGGTTATTTCAGGTGATTCTGTAAAAATGGTCTGGATATTATAACCCCATTCTTTGTAAGTTAGCAGGTTCTCAATAAAAGGAATGCTGCTTTCATCGGCAATGATCACTATATTTTTCAGATTATACCCTCTTGCCCTGTAATTTTTGAATAATTTGTACTCCAGAAACCGGATTAGAAAAAGAAAGCTGAATCCCATGAAACAGGTATAAACCAGCAATTGCCTTGGGACAGTATACAACCTGAAGGCAAAATAGATTATGACAAGTAACATAGCTATGATGAAGGCTGAAAAAAGATATTCGAAAAAGAGCATCCTGTATCTTTTTGTCCTTGGGATTTCAGTAACCTTTATTAAATATAAAATCAATAACCATGCAGGTAAAATGAAGATAAATATTTGAAGAAGTATCTGGTCTTCTGTGAAGAGGCTCTCCCACGTATTATAATAAATGCCGTAAGATAGCTGGAAAGCAGCCACAATAGCAAGAATGTCAAGAGAGCCCAGAATGATATCAAGAAGCCTCCATCTCTTAAGGAAGGATATTATTTTTAGCCTATGTAATACTTTGAATAAATCCATTTCTTATCCTAATACACTTTTAAACCGGGTTCTGTTCATTTGATACCCATTTCATGATACTGCATCTCGACAAATTATTTGTTTCTGAGCACAGAAGAATGTCTTTTCATTCAGGCCTGTAATATCAAGTACTTTAAATCCAGTGCTTTCCAGTAATGGTTTTAAACTTTCCTTATTCTCATTTTTGCATTCCTCAAGAAAAACAGTGAAATAGCTGTAGACAGGAAGTAAATCTAATATACTGGAAAGGAGGCACCCTAAATCTTCGATTAAATTGAGTGGTTTAAGATTTACAAGTATTTCTGTATCATCAAGATTTTCTGGTATATAAAAGTAAGTCGTTGCCGGCAATACAATAGCATTACAACAATCACCAAGGTTCATCCAGTTAATGTATGTAAATAAATCCTCACATCCGTCATTCAGCAATGTTATGTACATATTCTCCCTGTTTGAACTCCTTAGATGAGACCTTCTCCGCTTAACATAATTTCTAATGTCAATATCCCGGTTATCCATTACCATATTTGAATGTTTACATAACCAAAATTAGTTAAACAAGATCTGTGAAACAAGTATGCTACAGTATGTTAGCGATATTAAAAGGCGTTTTCGCCAGGTTCAAATCAAGCTTAAAGTACGATTGGTCACAAAACATTTATCACTGACGTACTGATTGACTTCTTTCATCAAAAAAAAGGTAATTTACATTAATAAATTCAGACTATGCTGGCAATTTAATATTATATATATACTAATGGCCATATAGTCAACGATATAGTGTGTTGGTTTTAATTGTAATTATTATTTTGGTCTTTGTGGGTATTTTGACAAATGACCTAATAAATTTGACTAAAATTCAACCAATATTTTAATAATGCCATGAATGAAAGCTTTAATATTTTCTGATAGCTATACCAACAGTGATGAAAAAATGAAACATTTTGTCGTTGATATGCGTTAGTATAATTTGTAGTATCCCATTATAATTTAACTTGATATTTAATAAAGGTTTTTATGACTGATATTTTTATCTACTGGTATATTCCTGCAGTTTGTGTCAATAGTGAAATTAGACAAGGATACGAATATCCCTGTAGATGAAACGTTATTATTATATATTGTTGTTTTTTTTGACGCCTCTGATATCTTCAGGCCAGGTAAGTCTGATTATCGAAGGTATGGAATATTTCAATACTCAATCAACCTGGGGGGGAGTTGATATTGAGAGGACTGTTCCTACACTGCTTACGTTCAGAATGAATTCCATAAGCTCTCTTAATACAGCGGGCTACATGCTGCAATCAGGAGATGACAGCTATCTTGCAACTGCAGGTAACCTTGACAATGCTTTGATATCCGGTAATTATTTTGACTGGAATGGCACACCTGGCGCTACTCTCTGTCATGGCATAATGGCTGGTTATAACATTAATTATGATATCAGGCATAATTATATCGATGGTCCTTACTATGGTGTGGTGCATGAAGGTGGTTATGATGATGGTTCCAGCATGGTCAATACAGAAGGAGGAATAAGATATAATATATTCAAAAATTCCCCTACTCCGATAATAATACTGGGGTATGAAAACCCAATGGTTTATAATAATACCTTTTATTATGGTTTGTCGAGCAACACCAATGGATTAATACGAATTAGTTCCAGTAATGGAACTGAAGTGCCTGCACCATCCAGAAATGTTAAGATTAAGAATAATATATTCTATGTGGTTAACAGCGTCACTGTAATATCCCTTGCTGAAGAATCAACGGAGGGCTTCGAAAGCGATTATAATATTTATTATTGCGAACAATGTGTTGATAATGAGCCTGTTTTTAAAATAGCGGATAACACTGTAACATGGGATGAATGGCAGGCTTTAGGCTATGATACTCATTCACTTGTTATTGATCCCGGTTTTATTGATTATACGGATTTTGTCCCATTATCGAGGCTTGATTACGGAATAGATATGGGAGCGGATTATGATCTTGGATTATCTATTTCGGCATCATGGAATCCCGGTCAATATCCGTCCACAGTAAGACAAAATGGCTCATGGCAGGTTGGAGCAATTCTCTTTGATGAAGATGCAGATCCGGTCCCGGTATATCTAAGGTCGGTAATAGAAAATAACACACCCGATATTCTCGAAATGACTTACAGCCTGTCAATGTCAACTAATCCTCCACCATCTTCAGCCTTCACAGTCTATGTTAATTCCGTGAGGAGTATTGTGAATTCAGTCGAAGTATCTGGCACAAAGGTTTTCCTGTCACTGGCTGGCGGAGTTGAATACGGTGACAGGGTAAGGGTTACCTATACCATCCCTCAAACGAATCCCTTGCAAACACCTGACGGCAGGCTGGCTGCTTCAATAACAGACAGACCGGTAACAAATAACTGTGTTCCGCTCCCCAACCAGCCCCCCGTTATATCTATCTCTTCCCCTCGGGATAACAGTTCCTTTGAAGCTCCCGCAGTGATAACACTCACTGCAGATGCTCTGGATTCGGATGGAACAGTGGAAAAGGTGGAATACTTCATTGATGAAGATAAAATTGGTGAGAGCTTTACTTATCCTTATAACCTTTCGTTTGATTTTCAATATTCAGGTACATTTGAAATAACTGCAATTGCAACTGATGATGAAAATGCTGCAACAAAGTCTGATCCAGTTAAGATCATCATTGTTCCCGGAGAGGATCTTAGTGAACTGGTCCAACTATTCCCGAATCCAAATGATGGACGGTTTTCGGTTGAATTGCCCTATTCTCCTACCGGAGAAGTGACCAGGCTGGCCATTGTTGACTTGGAAGGCAAACCAGTATTTGAAGAATTATTGGCATTGGAAGAGACTCAAAGGGATTTTGATTTGTCAGCTCTTAAAAGTGGCATATATGTATTACTGGTAAGTACAGACAAGGAGATTATAACAACAAAGCTCTTCATTAAGAAATAAATGGGAGGAAGAGCGTTCCGTGGTTAAGATACTCATTGCTTCTATCATATCACATTAAGTCTGATGTTATAATAAAAAAACAAGCCCCCGCATCAGCAGGGGCTTGTTCATGAATATAGTGTCTTGATTTCAACTAGTCTTCAATACAGCGTATTGACAGACCAATCTTTTTGTTGAACTGAGTCAGGGTTATATTGGTGTTGTCGTAACTCAGGTACCTGTACCATGCAAGGTCTTCATCAACCTGGACTGGTAACCACCAGTGTCCCCAGGCACCCATGTTTACATAACCTCCGTTGGACAGGCGGTAACCACCTGGAAGAGCAGTAAAACCTGTTTCGTTTGTTGCACCTGTATTTGGACTGTTCCAGTGAACCGTACCTGCTTCCTTTAGTTTGCCTGCCTGGTCTGCTCCTCCTATGTTACTGATCAGTATTGACCAGTCATTAGCGGTAGGTACATGCCATCCGTCGGGACAAAGATTACCGGCGTTTACAGCATACCAGTTATAAAGTGCTCCGTATGTCGCACCATACGTAGCTTCGTCATTATTGTAGAAGCAGTAACCGGGGCTTGTTAAATTACTCCATTCCGTGTTACTCGTCACAAGTGGAATTGCTGTGCCATCACTGTATGATGAGGTTGCCAGTGGCTCTGCCATCCATACCTGTGAGCCTATCTCTACTGTGGCATACTCATTTCCATCGATGTCAGATAAGGATTCCGTGGTAGTGAAGCTTACCTGGCTGCCATAGGCTGTTCCCGCACTGTTGGTTGCATAAGCACGCACATAATAGGTGGTTGATGCATCCAGACCGCTTAGTTCACTGGTGAAGGATCCTGTGCCTGTACCACCCGGTATGGTATTATCACTGATAGTGGGCTCAGCTGTTGTTGACCAACAGATACCCCTGGCAGTTATAGTTCCTCCGCCATTACTGGTGACATTGCCACCTGACATTGCCGTGAAGCTGGTGATAGCACTGGCATTTGCCGTCGTGAGTGTGGCCAGGACTATTTCATCGGTGGTGAAAGAAACCTCATTGCCATAAGCAGTTCCTGCACTGTTGGTTGCATAGGCACGTACATAATAGGTAGTGCCATCTGCCAGACCTGTCAGGTTGCTGGTGAAGCTACCTGTTCCAGGACCTTCATCTGTGAAATCGTCATCAAGTGTAGGTGACTGTGAGGTGCTCCAGCAAACGCCTTTTGCCGTAACATTACCACCCCCGTCGTCAGTCACATTACCTCCTGCCACTGCTGAAGAGATTGTAACCGTACCTACATCTATTGCATCAGTTGTTACCGTTGCCAGTAGAACCGGGTCGGTGTCAAAGCTTACTTCGCTGCCATAGGCCGTACCGACACTGTTGATCGCATAAGCCCTTACATAGTAGGTAGTACCGGGAGTAAGACCGCTCAGGTTACTTGTGAAAGCACCTGTACCGCTGCCATCGTTTGTAGTGTTGTCATCCGTTGTAGGATTGCCTGATGTTGACCAGCAAACACCTTTTGCTGTAACATCGGAACCGCCGTCGTCGGTTACATCTCCGCCCAGGACTGCTGATGTCTGTGTCACCTGGTCGGCTGAAGCAGTGGTTACAGTTGCCAGCTCGAGAGCCACGGTGGTAAATGTTTCCTGGTTGCCATAGGCCGTTCCTGTGCTGTTGGTAGCATAGGCCCTTACATAGTAGTCGGTTCCGGGTGTCAGGTTTGTTAAATCACTGGTGAAGCTTCCGGTACCGGTACCATCTTCTGTCTTGCTGTCGTCAGTGGTAGGGTTCTCAGATGTGCTCCAGCATACACCACGTGCAGTAATGTCAGCACCTCCGTCATCAGTGACGTTACCACCGGATACAGCTGAGGTTAGTGTGACTGAACTGGCAGCAGTCGTTGTTACTGTGGGTAGTAAAACATCACCCGTGGTGAAAGTCTGTTGATTACCATAGCTGGTCCCGGCCTCATTGGTAGCATATGCCCTTACATAATACTCAGTGCCGGGTGTGAGACCTGTAATATTGCTGGTAAAACTACCACTTCCCTGGCCGTCAGATGTCTTGTTGTGAGCAATTGTAGGGTTTTGAGATGTGTTCCAACAAACACCCCTTGCTGTGATCTTAGCTCCTCCATCACTTGTGATGCTCCCTCCGGAAGTGGCGCTTGTCTGTGTGATTGCAGAGACACTTGCCGTGGTCAGTGTGGGAGGATTAGGTTCCTTCTCACATGAGGTAAGGTATATTCCCAAACTTATCATAAGAATAAGAACTGCTGAGATTTTAACTAAATTTTTCATAACTATGCTTTTAATAATTTATGAATATTGATTTCTTCTATAGTAAAAATGATTTTAATTAAATGATTTAAACAGACATATAGCAAAATTATACTTTTTATTCATATTAACGGCTGTTTCTTGGCACAAAAGTATGTTTTACCATTCAGTTCAGTCATGTCGAGTACTAGAAATCCTAATTCGTTAAGAATTGATCTGACATTTTCTTTTCTTAGTTTAATGGCATTTTTTAAATTAAAAACCTTAAAGATTTTTTTAAGCATTCCTTTCCATATTGCTACATCAAACTTAAGATTTAACATATTTCTGGGGGAATTATTGCCTTTTAAATTACTGTTTTCATTTATACCATTGATAAAACAGCCGATAAAAAAACAGTCGGATGGCAGATTACTGTAAATCTTCCCCAGGAATGAAGCCAGGTCATTAATCTGGTTAAGACATTTTAAGTTAATAAGTGTATCAGTTTTCGCAAAATCCTCCGGATGATAATAATAATGGTTGGATAAGGGTAGAACTATAATATTAGGACTCTTGGAGAGATCTAACCAGTCAATATAAGTATAAAAATCCTCGCAGTCCTCATCAGCTAGGATTTTATGAAGATTTACCTTATTTGGATCCTTTACCGGAGCCCGGTAACGGTAAACAGAATTCTTAATTTTTGTTATCATAATGTCTGTTTTAAATATCCGGTTGAAACTTCCCGAACTATTTAAATAACAGATTCAAATTTAAACATAAGGAATATTCGGAACAAGCCATAGGATGAGACCTGGCGGCGTTTTGAGTCTTATTTCCGGACCCTTAATCAAGGCAATTATGACACTGGTCAGGTATCTTATTTATTTAATGGATTAATAAATGCAATTCGTCAAAAACAAGAAGAATTACACGGGCAAAAATTGAATTCTTAGCGCCCCGGAAAGGTTTTAATCTGTAAAGATCATATAATCAGCTAAATAAGCGGTAGTTTATTTAAAAATTAAGCGGTTTCGAATAAAATCACATTTTGATGAATGGTTCTGAAAATTTGATTAAAAATTCCAGGTTTTCAATGTAGAAAAGTAACATCACCAACTTTTTCAAAATACGCCCCGTCAGCATACTGCCCGCTTACTTTCCAGACATAGACACCCTGAGGGGCAAGGTTGCCGTTTCCGAAATAGCCGTCCCACCCTTTATTGAGATCATAACTCTCATAGATAAGTACTCCCCACCTGTTGAATATCTGTAGTTTATAATCCGTGACATTCTCAAAAAATGGCCTGAACACGAAGTCCATATCTTCGTGGGCACCTTCCTTCCATTCACCTCCTGATGGCCCTGTGCCATTCCATTTGAAAACATTTGCGAACCTTATATTGCCTTCCTTCCAGTCAACTATAATCGGTGTTTCGAGGGTGGTGGAATCGACGCATCCTTCGCTTGAGGTCACCGTGAGAGAAACGTTGTATTCACCCGGCTCCTGGTACTGGTGATATGGATTCTCTTCAGTTGATACCTGCCCGTCTCCAAACCTCCATAAGTAGAGAGAGTCATAATAACTGCCATTGGTAAAAACAACAATTTGTTTATTGTTTATCACTGTTGTTGGATATGCACTGAATATAGCCGTCGGATTCTGGTAAACATTGATTATAGCATTGTGTACCGATTCACCTGCCTTATTACTGGTTGTTAATTTGACTATATAACTGCCGGGTATAAAATACGTATGTTCAGGATTTGCCTCATTTGAATATACTCCGTCACCAAAATCCCAGATATAGGATTCGCCATGTTGACTTTGATTTATAAATTGCACTGTCAGTGGGGAACATCCTGCTGTATCCGCACTGAAGTCGGCCGTTGGAGGGGGAAGTATTACCACCCTGACGTGTATGGTATCTTCGGCCATACATCCCCACCTGTCGGGCAGAGTCTCATAATATAAGACATGAGTGCCGGTTCCTGCAGCCTGTGGATCAAAGATATTTCCTGTTATACCCGGCCCCGACCATATACCGCCTGAGGGGCTGGCGATTAATGTTACTGGAGGAGCAGTGTGGTACATGGTTCCCGGATCTTCAATGGTGATGATGGGATTAGGCATGACAGTGATGATTGTACTGTCAGTATCCCTGCAGTCAGCATTTGTTATTGTATACCTGATGAGGTGATCTCCGATCCCCGCTATGACCGGGTTAAAGGTATTGCCAACAACACCGGGTCCTTCCCATACCCCTCCCAGGTCATGAGCCGTAAGAGTAAGCGGCGGGCTGTCATTGCACAGGGTATCTACCGGTGTTATTGTTGCATCGGGGGTAGCTACCGTTATTATCGTTTCATCATAGTCTGTGCAGCCGTTCTCATCAACTATGGTGTAGCTTATCACATGGTTACCTGAGCCTGCGACTGCAGGATAAAAAACATTACCGCTAACACCCGGTCCTGCCCATATACCTCCGGGCTCACGGGCCTCCAGGGTGAAGGGTGGGTCTGTCGAACACACTATGCCTCCGGATAATATTGTTGCGTCGGGTATGGGCACAACTCTTATTGTCGTTTCATCAATATCAGAACATCCGTTCACATCTGTTATTTCATACCTGACAGTATGATCTCCGGGACCGGCCACCTCGGGATCAAAAATATTTCCATTGACACCGGGCCCCGACCATGTGCCTCCAGGGTCATGTGCAGTTAAGCTGACAGGCTCAGCATTGGCACACATTGGATCAACAGGCGTTATGGTAGCATCAGGATATCCTACTATTAATATTATTGCAGTGGTTACTACGGGTGAGTGGTCTCCGTTTACCGGATCTGCAGGTGGACCCGGAATGGCCGGGTCGTCATAAGGATTGCAGTAGTTCCAGTTACGCAGTGTTACTTCAAAATATTCACCTATTAATTTGTCATCAGCTACATTGATAACATCTGACAACATTCCTGAACCTGTCACAGGTCCGGGTAAAGTGATAACATCATCTGTATATGGGTAAGTTCTTGACATTCCCTCTATTGTAACAGGAGTCCCTGTCATGGTAATATCAGTTCCATAGATCCATTGTATCCACCTGGTATTGATATTAGGATTATCTTCTTCCTGTGGAGGGACACAATTGAATTGTGTTAAATCCTGGAAGCGGACATTTGCACTGGTGCCGAAGCATATTGGATATATAGTTGGACTTATGTGCATTTCACCGCCGTTATGGTCGTCATCATCCCATACTGTTACTATCTGCTCCTGTGATGTGGAAGTGCATACAACCCCGTTGACTATCAGAGTCGCCTGGGGATGATAGTTGCACACATTGCCGGTTGATGTATAGACATGGACAGCAGTTGCTTCAAATAGTCCGTCACCGCTACTTGTTGCAGCAATTGTCTCAGTCACCCCGTCATCCCAGTTAAACCTTATGCTTACAGGTGTACCCGCATCATTAACCCCGGTATAGCTGACATTCCAGGTAGCTGTTACAGGAGAACATAACTTATCGGGTGTAATATTATTAGCCTTGGAAAGGATGGAGCAGTTTTGTCCGTTTGTGTATAGTGACAGCAGTGCCAGTATGATATACAGAAAATATCTTTTCATAATCCCTGACTTGCTTATACGTTAGGAAGGTCATCCCGGTTACATTAATTAAAGATATTTATCCTTCATTTACAATGATTTGTACTTTTATGCCTTTACTAGTCTTTTATGCACCGGGTCGGTTTTCCACAATTCATATCTGCATACCACCAGTATAAGTAATCATCATCATAGGCAGTGTAGCGGAAACTGGCATTTTCAGCATCATATTCAGAAGAAATCCATGAATGACCATAAGTCTCAATGTTAACATATGTCCCGCCCGGTAAACGGAAGCCACTTGGGCGGAAAGTGAAACCCGTCTCATTAGTGGCTCCTATGTTCGGGCTCCGCCAGTGTATCGTCCCGGTCTCTTTCAGTTTGCCGCCTTCTGCGTTGCCACCTATGTAATCTATAAGAACAGACCAGTCATCGGCAGTCGGTACGTGCCATCCTTCAGGACATAAATTATCTGCCTCTATAGTATACCAGTTATATAAAGCTCCATAGGTATCACCAAATGCAGGTTCATTATTATTGTAGAAGCAACATGCAGGACCTGTTAAATTACTCCATTGCTCGTTATCTGTTATAACCGCTATTGATGTGCCATTATTATATGTTGTTGTTCTGAGGTTTTCTGCCATCCATACCTGTGAGCCTATCTGCACCGTGGCATACACATTTCCATCAATGTCAGATAACGATTCCGTGGTAGTGAAGCTTACCTGGCTGCCATAGGCTGTTCCCGTACTGTTAGTGGCATAAGCACGCACATAATAGGTGGTTGATGCATCCAGACCGTCTAGTTCACAGATGAAGGATCCCGTTCCTGTACCACTGGATAGTGTATTATCACTGATAGTGGGCTCAGCTGTCGTTGACCAGCAGACACCCCTGGCAGTTACAGTTCCGCCGCCATCATCAGAGACATTACCACCGGATGCTGCAGTGAAAGAAGTTATAGCACTGGCACCGGTTGTTGTTAGGGTGGCCAGTAAGATCTCATCCGTGGTGAATGATGCTTCATTACCGTAAGCAGTTCCGGCATTGTTGGTTGCGTATGCGCGGACATAATAGGTAGTCCCGTTTGCAAGACCGCTCAGGGCACTCGTGAAGCTACCTGTTCCCGGACCTTCATCTGTGAAATCGTCATCAAGGGTAGGTGACTGTGAGGTGCTCCAGCAAACACCTTTTGCCGTAACATTACCACCACCGTCATCAGTCACATTGCCTCCAGCCACAGCTGAGTTAGCTGTTACATAAGCATCATCGATTGCGGCTGTTGCGACTGTTGCCAGTTCAACCGGGTCAGTGTCAAAGGAAACTTCACTGCCATAGGCAGTACCGATACTGTTGATTGCATAAGCCCTTACATAGTAAGTAGTACCGGGAGTAAGACCGCTCAGGTTACTTGTGAAAGCACCTGTACCGCTGCCATCGTTTGTAGTGTTGTCATCCGTTGTAGGATTGCTTGATGTTGACCAGCAAACGCCTTTTGCTGTAACATCGGAGCCGCCGTCATCGGTTACATCTCCTCCCAGCATTGCTGATGTCTGTGTTACATGGTCGGCTGAAGCAGTGGTGACAGTTGCCAGCTCGAGCGCCACGGTGGTAAATGTTTCCTGGTTGCCATAAGCTGTTCCTGCACTGTTTGTGGCATAGGCACGCACATAGTAATCAGTCCCGGGTGTGAGATTTGTTAAATCACTGGTGAAGCTGCCGGTTCCACTGCCATCCTCAGTTTTATTGTCTGCCGTGGTAGGATCCTCAGATGTGCTCCAGCAAACTCCTCGGGTGCTTATATCTGCACCACCATCATCAGTAATATTTCCTCCTGAGACTGCTGATGTTAAAGTAATTGATCCGGCTTCAACTGTTGTTAATGTGGGTGTTAAAATATCAGTCGTCGTAAATGACCGCTGGTTACCATAGCTTGTCCCTGCTTCATTAATGGCATATGCCCTGACATAATACATGGTCCCCGGTGTCAGCTGGTTGATAATGCTTGTAAAGGTACCCGTACCAGTGCCATCAGATGTCTTATTGCCAGATGTGGCAGGATTAATTGATGTGCCCCAACAAATGCCTCTTGCAGTTATTTCTGCTCCCCCACTGTTTGAGATAAATCCCCCGGTAATCGCTGATGTCTGTGTAACAGATGTGATATCTTCCGTAAGTATTTCAGCAAGAGCAGGTTTTTTTTCACATGATGAAAGATATAATAATGAACCGCTTATAAAGAGAATCAATATCATTCCTTTATAAAATCTATTCATAACTTTATTTTGTAAATATGGAAATCTATATGAACTGACAACTGTCAAAAGTAAAATTTATTCTATTATTAATAAAATTCAGGAATTTAATATTCCTTTTTACTGGATTATCTTGAAAAAGTTACCTGCTTCTTAACTCCAGCCTGCGATACGTGCCCAAAGATGCCAGGCAGCATAGGCTTTCATGTTTGCATTCAATGGTTGTGTATGAGCCGCAGTGCAGGTATACCAGTCGACACCCTCTGTATGTGCGTTCTGCCAGTCTACGGCCCAGTTGGAGTCACGGGTACCATCATTATTGCTGTCATAATAGCAGCCATCATTTGCTGCTTTATCAAGGTAGTAGTTTCCGTCAGGATCCCAGGACTCAATGTCTGCAAAATCATAAAGAAATTTATTATTTGTTTTACAGTAATTCCTTATTTGTTCATTTCTCAGATGCAGGTTCCCGGTCAATCCCGTTCCGTCAAGATGGCCTGTCATATACACAAAAATTACTCCCGGAAAATCCTCTTCAAGACCTGACATGAGGCCAAGATAGGTATCTATATTTTCTTCGGCGGCATAAGATACCTGGCCGCACCAGGACCATATTATTACATTGACATCTTCGTTTGAAGCAAGGTAGTCCCTCGTTTCAAGCTCCCACCCTGTAAAATTCGGACTCCCAAGATCGCCACTCATGGCATAATCATGAAGATCAAGAGCTCCATCAGCCCCTCCATTGTTCCATGCATATTCAGACCCGAGAAAAGTCACCAGACCGGTCATCCCCGTGGTGATCTGGCTTCCGTGTGAAGTGTGTCCGTATGCTATATGAAGTTTTTCCTTCGCTTTTTCTATCCAGTAGTCAGGGATGTCAGAGATATTAATAGCAGTATGATCTATTATATATTTATTTTCTACTGTTAAAAGATTATCCTCTTTCGTACAGGCAGAAGAAGCTATTATTACTATGCCTGCAATAATCAGTGCTTTATTCATGCTAAGTTTATTAGATCGTATTTGTATTAAAACGGATTAGCAAGTAAAATGTTGCACCTTATACCTGTGTATTAAACGACGGACAGGCTGAATAAGTTGTAACTTTTCCGGACAGGATCGGTTTAATAGTTATATATTTGAAGTTAATAGTTCCAGTAGTGATGATTCTATTAAAGTGTGCGCTAATTGCGGTATTTATTTTTTCTGCCTCACCCGCTTTGAAGGCTGATGGGATTGTTTGCCTGCGCGGGGGAGGAAGCGATACAACACGGTTTATACGATTCCTGCCGGGTGAAGAAGGGCTAGAAGCTCATACTGCCTTTCTTTCGCTAAGCAGTGAAATACCGGGGATTATGCCGGGATTGACTGTCGTGGGTGATTTTAACGGTGACGGAAGGAGTGAGATATCCCTTTTTATGAAAGTTCCCTATGAACCCAATATGAATCCGGACTATACCTGCAGCGATATAATGGTTTTCAGACCGGGCGGGAAGGACCTTCTTCCTGCAGGAACCTGGTATTCTGTCATCGACACAGAATTTGATTTCAATTATGTCGATTATGCTGTGACAGGTGATTTTAACCTGGATGGGAAGGATGATATAGCTGTGTTTTATAATAATCCTTTGGACGAAGAACAGGCAATTTATGTATTTGAATCTGGTGGGAAAGAATTCTCTCAACCTAAGAAATATTTTGGGAGTTTGAGGAGCGAATTCAATTTCACCCACATTAAATATGCCCTTGCGGGCGATTTTAACAATAATGGCAAGCCCGATATCGCTGTATTCTATGATTACTCAGGGGAGGACCCCTCGACACCTCAGAGAATCTTCATCTTTGAATCCGGCGTAAATGCTTTTTCTTTGCTGCCATCTTTTTATTCAACCACCCTGCAGGATCTGGATTTCGAGCATGTGAAGGGTGCCGTTACGGCAGATTATGACACTGACGGATTCAGTGATATAGCCTTATTTTACAGTGACCCGGCTGCCATTGACCATCAATTGTACCTTTTCCGGGGCGAAGTATCCTCTTTCTCCGGGCCTGATACCTGGTATGCAGGGAATAATGTAACTGTTGATCCTGCCGGGCTTCACTATATGGTCGCAGGATGTTTTAACGAAGATATGCTTCCTGATCTTGCTGTACTTTATAATAACTCAGTTAGTGGCTTTGGGGAGATTTTGCTATATCCCGGAAACGATGAAGCGTTTTCTGAGCATGAAACTGTGTGGTCGGGTCCGGGAAGTATTTTTGATGATATTACCGCAGTAATGAGCGGGCCTTTTCATCGCGATGAGATGATACGTGCCACTACGTGGAAGGATAATCATAAGGGAGCGGTAAGCTTCACCTTCGACGACGGGGCTTATGGTGCCTTTGCCTGTGGAGGAGCATGCCTTGACCAGGCCGGGCTGAAAGGTACATTCTATATTTTTACGGATACCACCCAGGTCTATGACGCTCCGCTTGCAGGAACCCCGTTGATAAAATCGTACCGGGATAAAGGATTTGAAATAGCTTCCCACACCAGGAACCATTCCAACCTGGGGCTTCTGACAGGCGAGGGGGATATAGATTATGTAAGGGCCTTATTGCGTCAATCAAAAGAAGAACTGGATGAGAGGTTTGATCAGAATACTCTTACACTTTCCATCCCCTTCGGCAGTTTTCAATATGAAACTCTGGGGCTGATAGCTGAAACATTCCTTACAGCCAGAAACAGCGAATATGGATATAACCTGGCCACCCCGGCTAATTTCTTTGCTCTTAAATCTTTTCCTGTACTCAGTACGACTTCACCTGCCACTGTATTGAACCGTGTAGCGGTAGCCGAAGATTTTGGCTATTACCTGCCCCTGATGTATCATGACATAAAAGATGAGTACTTTGATCCCGAATCCAACCTGTATGCATATAAGCTGGATGATTTCTGCGTAACGGTCGACTCTGTTTTGAAAAGGGATATCTGGGTGGATACTCATGAGAATGTATATAAGTATATCATGGAAAGAAATGGTCTGGTCGTGAGTATACCCGACTCTTCAGATGAGATGTTTGCCTTTACTGCGGATGATGGTCTTCCTGATTCTGTTTTTGATATCGAATTGACTCTTCAAATGATGATCCCGGCAGACTGGGATGAAGATTGGGTGACAATTAATAATGGAATTGAACTGACAAGCCTTGAAGTGATATCCTCCGGGGATGAAAGATATGTGTTTTATAATTGCCTGCCCGGCGGTTCGGAAATAACAGTGTATAAGGGAGTATATACAGGGATTGAAGATGATGGAGGAGATATTAGTGAAAATACTAAAATAAAGGTGTATCCCAATCCTGTTGGTAATGAACCGCTGAAGATTGAAGCAGATCTCCCTTCAGAGGGTGAGGTAGATCTTGTTTTGTACGACATGCGGGGGAACTGTATCACACATATAAATCTGGGCAGAATGCCTGCATACAGATTAGACTACTTCCTGGACACTGGCATTCTGGCCCCGGGACTCTATATTTTGCATGTCTCAACATCCGGGGGAAGGGTTAAACCGGTTTTGTTTATTAAGTTATAGTATAGTTCAGGATGCCTGAAAATGAGCCGGGTTAATGATGTGGTCTGGCTTTTTTTATTACCTTTTATTACGAATACCAATTAATGATAAAGCCTTAAACCGTACAGGAAAAAAGATGTATTTCTTACCTGTAAAACAACAGAGCGGAAAAAAGAAGGCGCAAGGAAAGAGCTGGAACAGTCGCTGAAAAACATGCAGACTGATAATTTCAACCTGTAACAGTTGCCATCCCTCCCGGTAATGAGGCTCTTTTTGCCATGGCACTCAGGTTGGCTGTTGATTTCAAGGAGATGAACCAGGAAGAGATAATGGCAATGAAGAAAAAAGGATTGTAGACAGAAGCCCTGTTCAGGTATTCAGGTTAGGTTGATCTTATATCAGGCTCTTTTCCATCCAGCCAAGTTTTATTAACTCGATCTTTTCCGGGTCTGCCGTGCCCAGTTTATGCCGGGTATCGGCCAGGAACACATGTTTGGCCGGTGGATTAAGAGGACGGTCTTCTCCGAAGAATTCCTTTCTTTTTGCCTGCAGGATCCGTATGCCTACTGAATCGACTGCAACAGGGTCAAAGCCAACAAGCAGGCCACAGTATTCCCAGGTATATTCCTTGCTGAAGTGGTGCCTTCCGACGCCATGGAAGAGGGGGTTCAGCATCACCAGTACATTCAGCCTGGTCTTTCCCTCTACCTCCGGAAGTTTCCAGAGGCTTGCAAGATCGGCACATGAATCACCATGCAGGGAGGCGGGATTGTCGATAAACATTATGTAGTTTTTTATCAATGATCCTACTCCTGACCAGGCATGGGTGCGCAGCGGCCTGGTATTGATAAGGGCCGTGGCTTCCTGGAACAATGGTTCACGTGTCAGACCCCGGTCTTTAATCCCAATGTTTTCATCCCTGACACCGGCTTCCATAGCCCTGGTTTTGATAGCCTGCTCCAGTTCCGGGGGTGTTGGCAGATAATTCCATACATTGGTTTTGATACCAAGGATATCGTCAGGCTTAACAATTTCTTTCCATGCTTCCAGCGGATCGCCCTTCCCTGTTAATGCAACTACTGCCTGATCAATCATGGTAAGTATCCTGTCCGGCTTAGGTTTATTAAAATCTGTCAAGAGATCCTTATCGCGGATTAATATTACACGTGATTTCCACCCAGCCTGTTTATTAGTCCCTGAGATGGTTTTCATGGCCTTTACCGGGCTGTTGAGGTAAAGGAATCCTCCTATTGAGGCCAGGGCACCTTTCTTTATTAGCTTTCTCCTTGTAATAGTCTTTCTGGTCATGATGATAAGGAATTGGTTTTTATTTTTTAATGACAGTATTTGCCGGCTGTTTTATCAAGAAGGTTTTCAACCTGTTCTTTTTCCTCAGCGTTAAACACACAGATCAGCAGGTCCTGTTTCAGAAGGCACCCGGTCCATTTCCCATCCTCCAGTTTGACAGCAATCTCATCCCTCAGTTCCGGGGCATAATGTTCAAGGAAATTATAATATGCTGTTTTCGCTTCCTCGCCTGACTGATAATTTATCATCAGGAGGTAATGCCTGGATTCCGGTTTTCCGTATTTTGCCAGAACAGCATCAGTTGTTTCATCAATGTTAAGGAAATTATCATTTGTTATATAGAAGAAAGCATTTATCCAGATATAATGATGAAAATAAAACACACTTTCAGGAACAAGTCCTTCCTCCGGGATCCAGTCAAGTATGGGAGGAAGTTCTCCGGTTGATTCTATCAAATCATCGATCATAGCTGCCATCTCCTCAATGGCCTTTTTAGATGCTTCGGTTTCTTCATCAGTAAACACAGAGATATAGTACTTGTCCTTCCAGAAAAGGATTGCTCCCACATATGTCTCAGAACCCTGTCCATAGGTTTGGTCAAGCTTCTCCCTTCCATGGGTGAACACCCCGAAAGCATTCTTGGCCTCCCCCATATCAAATATATCTGCAACAATCTTTGGTTCCCCGCACCTTTCATATGTCCTGCTCACTACCTCTTTCAAACCATAGGAAATAAATAATTCTGCCCCTCCATTAATATATCCGAACAGGGTTTCGGGGCTGTAATTTATGTCTGAGCCGCTTGCTTTATATCCATACACTTCTTCAGGCAGGAAATTTTTCATGTTCTGGGAAAGAGCTTTCATGGTTATTATGGTTAAGACAAAAGCTGCAAAAATGAACTTTATGTAGCTTAAATTACTTTTCATCTATACACCACAGTATTTAATTAAGATATTTTAAAAATAAGAAAAAAACTCTATGACATTTCTTTATAGTTTATTATTCGAGAGTGATATATGTCATATACTTCTGTTGAGATGTTGTGAGGACGTTAATTGTTAAATTGTTGAATCGTTAAATCGGGTTATTGTTGCAGAAAAAGAACAAACTACGGATAGTAGTTCATAAAATATAGAATATTGAAAATATGAAAAAGAATATGGGTGCTGCAGATAGGTTTATCGGGCTGGTAATAGCTGCATTAATTGTGGTTTTGCTGGAATAAACGGGCAATGTGACCACCTTTCGCCGATTGAACCTGACCATTGGGAGCCGGGATTGTTTGACCCCCCAGTATGTTTCAAAAACAACAAAGTACTTTTCTTAAGCTGATACGTTAAAATTACAATTTGTTCTGAGATTTAATTTTTTTCTATTGTAAACTTCTTCTTCCTTCGCATTATAACGTGGTTTAAAAGTGTTACCATCAAACAGGATATTTTGATCCCGGCCTTTTGTCTTGTTTGATTGATGCAGTTTTCAGAGCTCCTGTTTTCCAGATAAACCCTTGAAGATTCTCAGTTTCATTTTTCGATTTAAAACATG
>Ga0136651_10000006_pt1 | contig 106678 bp, 91 predicted proteins | sample Mar14236cmmetaG_FD_94867 | JGI IMG/M metagenome (GOLD analysis project Ga0136651, IMG submission 94867) | Marine hydrothermal vent microbial communities from Guaymas Basin, Gulf of California to study Microbial Dark Matter (Phase II) - Marker... ... | reverse complement strand
GTTCTGGCATAAAGCTCTTCACCGGCTCTTTTCTGATCGGGCCGTGAGTAGGTGTCCCTGTAAACACCTCTGTTTATGTTTACCACTACTGTTGGTGAATATACTCTAACCCTGTTGCTGTAAAACCTGTCATACCTGTTCCAGCGAACATGTTTCCAGGGCCTGTAGTTCCTGTGATAATAGGTGTTCCAGTTATAGTGGTACCCGTAATAGAAGTGCCAGTAATAGGGACTCCAGGGATCCCAGTAAACCGGGTAATAACCCCAGTACCATGATGAGCGCCAGACCACATAGGCGGGATGGCAGATATACCTTATCACCGGCCAGGCGGCTATATCATAATAGTTTGTAGTAACAACAGTCACACCTGATCTGTTCCCCGTTCTGCCTATATAGCCGGGATTGGGTGTTTCGGAATAAATGGGTTCAATTATATAATTTTCCCCGTACAAAGCTTCGTCGCCAATAAGCTGTATCCGTACTTCCCCGTTTCGTAATTGTTCAACAACAAAAACAGCCACATCCTGGCTTTCATACTGATTAAGAAAAGCTCTCAATACTATTGTATGAACATTTCCGTCAACATAATCAGAAACTGTTAAATAATCAACCATGTTATCGCCATTAAGGTCGAGATTGTTTATCCTTGAATCCTCTATGTTCAGATTCCTTTCAAAGCCTTCAAGTGTTTCAGATTCCTGGAACAATTTCATTACGGCATAAAGATTCAGATTGTCGCCCGGCAGGCCCAGATATTCATCAGGGTAGTCCGGTGCCCCTATTGCGTTCCATCCTGTTATCAGGAGTGTGAGGATCGATGTGATTATTATTTTTTTCATCTCTTTTAATTTTAGAAGAGCTGTATCTTCATTATAAACACCTCAAAACCCGTACCATAATATGCATATGCCCATAATATGGAGGTTTGAGTGTTATTTCTAATCCTTATTCGATCTTACTGGATTTCAGCTATACTTTTGTATTCCCTGCATGGTGCATTATGGATCGCATCTTTTTAATCATATAGCCAAGACTTATTCCGGCGAGGATGCCTGTGAGTGCCAGCATTTCAAAGGATCCTAAAAACATATTAAATCTCTCCGGTTCGCTAAGGCCTGTAAATGTATTAACCCGTGATGGGGCACTTCCGAACATTACAACCATCCATCCGAAATGCAAGGCCCAGGAATATCCTATATGCCCAAAAATAATTATAAGGTTATTTCTTAAAAATCCAACGAGGCACAGGACTATCAATGTTTCAACCTTTATTATTCCCGTTTCAAGGAAAATCCATTTATAAAATACAAAATGGATTAAAGAAAATACCAGGGCAAGACCGACAGAGGCTTTAAGCGGAGCGATCTTATATTTGTTTAGTAATAAATATATAGTTATGCCGCCCAGTATTATTTCTTCATTGAGAATATAAAATATATTATGGTAATATTTGCCGAAATTTGTATAGTGAATAGTAACTCCATTTTTAGAACCTATATAGCTAATTATTATCACAGAACAAGCTATAATCGTAACAGTAAGCATGAGGGTTGTTAAAATGGTTTTTACTGAAAGCCTTAAACCTGTAACATCAGGGAAATTCTTGCCCCATATCAAATAGCTGAAAAAAAGTACCAATAGCGTCCCTATGGATGAATACCACCATCCGTCAAAAGTGTTATAGGTGAACATAAGGTAAGAAGACAAGAGCAGCAGTGTAAGTATTCTATAGCGTAATGATCTAATCTTCACGGAATATTCATTATTGTTTTTCAGCTATCACCAGCATTTCGAAGTCTTCAGTGGTCAGCCTGTCATTCCTGGAAAAGGCCCCGAGACGGGCCCCGAAAATCTCAATCTTCCTGTAGCCAAGTGATTTTAATAGCCAGGTTATTTCACTGGGGACGTAATACCTCTCGTTTGCCTCAAGTGTCTTTTTATTACCGTTATCATCTTCAAACTCCGTTTTATTATGGTCGCGAAAAGTCATAAGGTCAAAGGTGGTACTTCTATATGTAGCATTGCCATCACCGCCTGTTGAATCACAAAATTCCTCAACGGAATGGTATAAGGGGAATAATCCGTTAAGAGTTGTAAAAATAAACTTCCCCTTTGCCTTCAGTGACTTAGTAACGCTCTTCAGTATCCCGAAATTCATCTCGTCAGTTTCCATCAGGGGGAATCCTCCTTCGCAAAGCATTATTGCTACATCAAATTCATTTTCAAAAGGTAAATTCCTGGCATCATGTTGCTGAAAATTAATTCTAAGCTCACTGTTCTCAGCTTTTTCTCTTGCTCTTTTGAGCTGTGACTCAGATAAATCAATGCCGGTAAGACTGTATCCTCTCCTGGTAAGCTCTATTGTATGTCTTCCAGTGCCGCATCCTACATCCAGGATTTTGTGGCTTTTATCGTAGTTAAGCTCCCTTTCAATAAAATCACATTCACCGCTTGTGCCCTGTGTGAAACTTTCACTGTCGTATTTTTCACCGTAATTCTCAAACAGTGTTTCGTACCATTGTTTCTTACTATTATTCATTCTTTTTGAGTCTGTTTGCCCTTCTTGATTTGCTAATATGTTATTTCCCATTCAGCATGCAATTTAGAAAATCCTGAATATATGCAATCACATACCATTCCTTTTACTTTCTTTGCCAGGGAAGTTATAGCCTTAACCTTAGCCATACCATGTTAACCTTAGCCTATATTTTTTTCATAACTTGCCAAAAATACCTGGCAGCCAGAGGCTGAGATCAGGAAAATAGGTTACCAGGAGCAATACAACGATCATTGCAATAAACATCGGGATAAGCGGCTTTATTACCTTCTCTATGCCAATATCAGCGACTGAGCATCCTATGAAAAGGAGGGATCCTACAGGCGGCGTTGTCAGGCCAACACAGAGGTTAAGGACCATAATTATGCCGAAATGTACCGGATCAAGTCCTATTTCGGGCCCGGTCACAATGGGCAGGAAGATGGGAGTGAAAATAAGCACTGCTGGAGTCATATCCATGAAAGTGCCGACTATCAGGAGTATAAAATTAATTATAAGGAGTATAACGATTTTGTTCGAAGACAGTCCCAGCAGGGCATGACTTACCTCCTGTGGTATGTTTTCATATGACATCACCCAGGAAAGCCCAAGGGATGTTGCAACAAGGAAGAGGACAATGGAACTTGTCTGAACCGATTTAAGGATCATTGAAGGCAGATCCTTAATTTTAATCTCACGGTATATCGCACCTAGTATAAGTGTATACAAAACAGCCACGGCTGAAGCTTCAGTGGCGGTAAAAATTCCGCTTGTGATGCCTCCGATCACTATCACCAGCAATAACAGGCTTGGTATGGCATCGAGGAAAATAATTAATCCTCTTTTGAAACCGGTGCGCTCACCTGCGGGATAATGTTTCCTGTAGACCGTGGCAGCAGCAATACCCATAAGGAAGAGCCCCGTTAGTATCCCGGGTATGTATCCGGCAAGAAAAAGTGCAGCAACAGATAAGCCTCCGCTCGCCAGTGAATACACTATCAGAATATTGCTTGGGGGTATAGTCAGACCGGTGGAGGAGGAGCTGATATTGACAGCTGCAGCAAAGGAGCGATCATATCCTTCATCTGCCATCTTTGGTGTCATAATTGTCCCTATGGCACTGGCTGATGCGGCAGCTGACCCTGATATTGCACCAAACAACATGTTGGCCATAATATTAACAAAGGCTAGTCCGCCCGGTAAACGACCCACCAGCACCTTTGCAAATTCAATCAGCCTGTGGGCAATGCCACCATGATTCATTAACTGGCCGGCAAGAATAAAGAAGGGGATGGCCAGCAAAGGGAAGCTCTGAAGGCCTGTCGACATCCTCTGTGCCAGGGTGGTGAAAGCAGGTATGGGCAGTATGCCGGCAAGCATGGTAAGCATGGCACTGATGCCTATGCTGTAGGCAATGGGAACACCTATTGCCAGCAAAAGGAAGAAACTTATAAGCAGTATTAAGATGCTTGAGAGTTCCATATTTAGTTGCTAATATTTCTGTTTCCTTTTCTTAATTGTTGTAGGGTAGCCTTTATCCACAGAAGCTTGATATCATCTATCACATAATATATTATAAAAAAACCGCTCAGTGGCAATACAAGGTACACATACCACATGGGCAGCTGCATTGCTGCCGATAACTGTTCCAGCTTAATATTTATCAGTACAAACCTGATGCCTCCCGTAATCAAAACCAGGACAGCAAACAAAGCAATCAGAATGTTTATGAATATCTTAAGCTGAAGCAGGTTTCTTTCTGATAATTTATTGCTAATGAGTTCTATAGCCAGGTGTTGTTTCTGTCCTGTCACATAGGCAGCCCCCAGGAGACCCACCCATATAAGAAGGAACTCCGCCAGCTCATCGGTAAAAGAGAAAGGATTGGATTTGCTTATGAAGATACCGGCAAATACCTGGAGCAAAACATCAATAACAAGTAATGACATTAATATTATTACAAGTCTGCTGAGAATAAGATCAATTATTTTCCTCATACCTGGTGCTCTGTTTTATCCTTTCAATAAGCTGCCCGACCACCGGATCGGATGAAGCCTTTTCATACATTGGTTCCACGGCATCCCGGAAAGCTTCCCTGTCAATTTCTTCAGAGGCTATAATAATTGTACCCGCTGCTTCTAACTGCCTCATGGATTCTTTCTCATCTTCAATCCACAACTTGCGCTGGTATAAAGATGAACGACGGGCAGCATCTTCCAGCCATTTTCTTTCTTTTTCTTTCATCTGCTCCCACGTTATTGTGCTTATTAACAATACATCAGGCACTGAGGTATGCTCGTCGAGGCAATAATATTTGCACACTTCATAATGGTGCGAATGAAAAAAGCTGGGTGGGTTATTTTCAGCAGCATCTACACGGCCTGTTTGCAATGATGTGTATAGCTCACCCCACGAAATAGGTGTAGGGTTTCCACCGAAACTGTTTATCATCTCCATAGCTGTTGGACTTTTCATTACTCTTATACTCAGTCCTTTCAGGTCGTCAGGATGTTTTACCGGCCTGTCTTTGGTGTAGAAACTCCTGCTGCCGGCATCATAAAAGGTAAGGCCTCTGAGCCAGTATTTTTCTGATGACAGTAAAATTTCTCTGCCGACTGCACCATCGAGTATTTCATAGGAATGTTCCCTGTTGTCGAAAATAAAGGGTAAACTGAGCACCTTGTAGGCAGGTGCAAAACCTTCCAGTGCCGAAGCAGATACTTTCGTCATATCCAGGCTTCCTATCTGCAACAGTTCAATGCATTGCCTTTCAGATCCAAGTTGTGCCGATGGGTATATGCTAATTACAAGACTGCCCCCTGATTCCTCCTTCAGTATTTCGGCCATGTAAACCATGCTCTTATGAACGGGATGTTCAGTGTCGAGTCCGTGCGCAAGCTTTAATACCCGTACCTTGCTTTCATGTGTACAAGCTGCGGACAGTAATACGAATAATACCAGCAAAGAAAATCTTATGATTTTCATCCAGGTTGAATAATAATCATTTACATCATGCAAGAAACAAAAATAAGCCGATAAATACTAAATCGTAAATTCAAGGTTCAATTCCCTGAGGGTATCATCTTCAGGTCGTGATGTTGTTTTATCCCAACCTCTTGATTCATAATACTTATCAAGATTTTTAGTGAATTCGTTACGCTTGACTATCGCCCCTTTATGGTCACCATACGTAAATTCATTATTGAAGAATTTTTCCGGTATGGTATCATCGGCCCGTCTGAATCCTTCGCGGTAATTAAACATTTTTTCCATGGTGAATATTCGTGTTCCGGCCTTATTGAATTCTTCTTCTGTCCATTCGAGTCCTGTTATCGCTGACAATATATGCCTGTAATGTACTTCATCCCTGTACCATGATGAAGCAAAGCTGCATGCACCCAGTGAGTCACGGAGGCATGCACCATCCTGCCTGTTGCTGTTACCACCGTTCATATGACAGGCACCCCTGTTTGAGGTGGCATATGTTATTGACCATGATGATGAATTAACAGGAACATTCCACGCCGCCAGCTCATGACCTTTCACATGTATGGCATATTCTTCCGAGCCTTTCCCAATAAGTCTTGACAGTTCTTTTACACCCCGGCAGGCCAGTTCACCCACACCTTCACGGTAGGCCATCTTTCTCATCAGCTCAAGTGATGCTTCAACATTACCCCAGCTCAGTTCTATTCCATCCAGGAATCCTGCATCTATATGTCCTCTCTCCATTGCTTCCATAAGAAAACCTATGGTGTTACCTGTTGAGATAATGTCAATGCCATAGTCATCACCGTCATAGATAAGTTTATGAAGTCCGTTCAAGTCGGATATCAACAGGTTTGCTCCCAGCATAGTACCGGTTTCATATTCTGGTCCGTCATGCACCTGCACCCCGTAAGCTCCCTTGGCAAAACCACTTTTCTTGCAGGCCAGCTGGCATGAGTAGCATGCGAAATCCCTTTTCCAGATTTTCTCCCTGTTTGCTTCGGTGCCTATTTTTTCAATATCGCTGTAGGTTCCCTCGCTGTAATTTTTTACCGCCTGGGTGCCGTTGCGTGATGAAGAGGTGAGAGCATTGGCAGTGCCGCCGTAACGCCAGTCCATAACCCTTTCGTCTTTTTTCATAAATGAGCCCCTGATTTTTTCCAGTAGTTCATTATATTTTTTAAGATCAGCCACCTCCGGTATGCCGGAACCTTTCACTGCTATGGCTTTCAGGTTCTTAGAGCCCATTACGCATCCTGTTCCTCCTCGGCCTGCCGCTCTTGCAGCAGTATTTATGATGCAGGCCATAGGCACCAGGTTTTCACCTGCCGGTCCTATGTAACACGATTCATACCTTCCTTCACCAAGGCTTGAATGAAATATCTTATCAAATTCATCGGTTTTCATCCCCCAGAATTTCCCTGCATCTTCTATTCTCACATCGTCATCTTCAATGCGTATATATACTGGTTTATCCGATTTCCCTGTTACCAGCAATCCGTCATAACCCGCATATCTCAGTTCCGGACCGAAGAAGCCTCCCATATTGGCATAGCTGAGTGTTGAAGAGTGTTCGTATTTCTTCTCCACGGGGCTTGTGCGCGGAGATTTGGTCACCACACAGGTCCTGGAGGAGGAGGGTATGGGGTAAGCCACGAAAGGCCCTGTCATGAACATCAAAATGTTCTCGGGTGACAAGGGGTCTGTTCCCGGTTTAAGCCTGTCATACAATATTTTTGCCCCCAGACCGCGTCCTCCAAGAAAATTTTGTATATCACTGTCGAGTATCCTTGTTTTTTCTATTTTACCGGTGCTGAGGTTTACCTCAAGCAATCTTCCGAAATATCCTTTGGTACTCATATCTGCTGTTCCCCTTTTTTAAAGTTGTAGAATTTATCTATCATTATCTCAGCAAGCTTTTCTGGTGCCAGCTTATCCAGATTCCTGTCTGCCGGCATTTCAATATACTTCAGAGCGTCATACGGGCAGTATTTGACACACTGGGGATCACCACCACAGAGTGTGCACATGAATCTCGGGTTACCCGTTTCAGGATCGGGATGGATTACACCTGCCCTTTTCTGGGCACAGGCAAAGGCACAGCTCTGGCAGCCAATGCATCTTTCAGGATCGTTAACTATAGTATGAAGCTTTTCATCCCTGTAAAGAGCCTTACGGCCTGTTTCCGGGTGAGGTTCTACCGGGCAAGCCTCAACACATGGCGCATCATCACAAAGAGCACATGTTGAAGGGATATCAACATCGGGATTGAAATGATAAACCCTTATGTTTGACAGGGCAGGATTACCCGGCCCGTTTATCAGTTCACCATTAACCATTACCTTGTTATTGTAAGCTGCACATACAGATTCACAGGTACGGCAACCGGTACATTTCTCAAAATCAACCGCTATTGCTCTTATATTACCTGTAAGGCTGTCTCTTTTGATGGAGAAGCCATAGCTTCCCAGGAGTATTAAACCTCCTGCACCATAAGTTATGCGCGAAAGAAAATGCCTTCTGCTCTGTTTTTTGGTGATGAAAATGTCTTCCATATATGTGAGAGTTTAAAAAAATTACAGGCGGTATTTTACAATTATATAATAAATCATCCTTATTTTCATCCTAAGGGATCAGCATAATTTTGCATATCAATACTTAGTTTGTAGGGGCTTTTAAATGTTGGTATATTTGCATCTGATGAAAAAGAAAGTTGTCATAGGTTTATCCGGAGGCGTTGATTCAAGCGTAGCAGCCTGGGTATTAAAGGAACAGGGTTACGATGTTACTGGACTGTTCATGAAGAACTGGCATGATACAACAGGTGTTCTTGAAGGTGATTGTACATATGAAGATGACATTATGTTTGCGGAAATGGTGGCGGAAAAAATAGGGATACCTTTTCTCAGTGTTGATCTCAGCGGGCCATACAAAAGGAGAGTGGTAGATTATATGTTTTCCGAATATGAGGCCGGCAGGACTCCCAATCCTGATATATTGTGTAACCGTGAAATCAAGTTTGACTCTTTTGTGAAAGAAGCACACAATATGGGTATAAAGCTTGTAGCCACGGGTCATTACTGTCGCAAGGAAACTGTATTTGTAAACAGGAGGATGATACACCGTTTGCTGGCAGGAGAGGACCCTAAGAAAGACCAGAGTTATTTCCTTTGCCAGGTAACCCAGGACCAGCTGGCCGGCGCTGTTTTCCCGATAGGAAACATGACCAAGGCAGAAGTGCGTGAACTGGCAGCCCAACTCAAGTTGCCAACTGCCACGAGGAAGGACTCACAGGGTATATGCTTTATCGGTAAGGTTGATCTTCCAACCTTTCTCCAGCAGCAACTCAAACCCAGGACGGGAAGGACAGTAATTATACCTGCCGGCTGGGATTTTCCTGCTTATGGCCGGGGACTACCAGAGGATGGGATTAGTGATGAAAGACTGGGCGAAATGTCTGGTCCCTATACCTATAATCCCGGCTGCGGACTTACGATAGGTAAACATAACGGGGCTCATTATTTCACGGTCGGACAGAGAAAGGGTATTAATATAGGCGGTTATAAGGAACCACTTTTTGTATTGTCGGTTGACAGCAACAATAATATTATCTATGTCGGCGAAGGTCAGAATCACCCCGGCCTGCACAGGAAGGGCCTGCTGGTAAAAGAAGAAGATATACACTGGATCCGGCCTGACATGAGCATGAAAAAAGGCGAAATCAGGGAGTATGATGTCAGGATTCGCTACCGTCAGGCGCTGGAGAAAGCAAAATTGTACAGGAGGGAAGGAGGGATGTACATAATATTTGATAAGCTGCAACGTGGTATTGCTCCCGGGCAGTTTGCCGCATGGTATGCAGGTGATGAACTTTTAGGTTCAGGTGTTATTTCTTCCTAAGCTATTTACCTGAAGCCAGCTCAGCCAATTTGTCTCCAGTAAGCCTGTAAACTACCCATTCGTTCATTGCTGTGGCTCCAAGGCTGTCATAAAATTTGCGGGCAGGATTCCAGTTAAGCACCCACCATTCAACCCGGCCGCAATCTCTTTCGAGTGCAAGCGATGCAATATGGCGGAGCAATCCCTTGCCTAATCCCTTACCCCTGTATTCAGGCCTCACATATAGGTCCTCTATGTATATCCCCGGCCTGGCCAGGAAGGTTGAATAGTTATGGAAAAATAAAACAAATCCTGCCTCCTTGCCATTGACTTCGGCCAGCACCACCTCAGCATAGGAACGATCACCAAAGAGTGATTCCCTTAAAGATTCCCTGCTCGCAACAACCTCATGCTCCAGTTTTTCATACTTTGCCAGCTCCTTTATAAACCTGTGAATAACAGGTATGTCCTTTTCATTTGCTTCTCTGTACGATATCTTCATAATCAGGTGGATTATTCTTAATAAAAATAAGAAAAATGAGTGAATATGTTAGTAAATATGATGAACAATTCCCGTCTTACCAGTTAAAAAATAGGTATATTTATCTTTCTCATGAGACCAGGAATTCTCATACGTTATAGTGCATCTGCCGGTTCGGGTAAGACTTTTAAGCTGGCTGGCATATATCTGCAGGCTCTGTTCAGGGATCCGCAGAGCTACAGGCATATTCTTGCAGTAACATTTACCAACAAGGCAACAGCAGAGATGAAGGAAAGGATACTGCATAATCTTTACCTCCTAGCGTGTGGGGAGAAATCGGAATACCTGGAGTTAATAACAGAATCAACAGGTAAGAATGAAGTTCGGGTCAGGGAAGATGCCTCCTCAATCTTAAACCAATTACTGCACGATTATTCACGTTTTTCAGTTGGCACAATTGACAGCTTTTTCCAGAAAGTGCTCAGATCATTTGCACGCGAATCAGGATTGCAGGCAGGCTTCAATGTTATCCTCGACTCTGAAATGATCTTACTGCAGGCTGTTGATGAATTGCTTAAGGATGCAGAAGGTGACAGGCAATTGCTTGACTGGCTTATTGAATTCAGCCACAGGGAAATACTCGAAGGTAAGAGCTGGAATCTTAAAAATAAAATACTGTCGCTGGGCCGGGAAATTTTCAGGGAGAAATACAGGATACTTCACGATAAAGGCTATATAAATGAAGATAAAGAGAAGCTGAAGTCAGCAATATCAGATATGCACACCTTTCTGAATTCTTTCAGGAAGCGTTTAAGCAGCCTGGCAGGTGAAGCTCTTGATATCCTCGGCAGTAATGGGGTGGAAGCAGGTATGCTCTACCTGAAAAACAGGTCAATAATGAAGTTTCTTGCGGAAGCTGTGAATAGTATACCGGGAATAAGCTTCAGGGCAATGGGAGCAGCTGCTGATGAACATAAGTACTTTTCCGGTGCAGCACCAGCAAGCGAGCTGAAAGCGGCCCTGGAAGCCGGGCTTGACACATGTGTTAAATCTGTGGCTAAAGAATACCGGGACAATATTGTTCTTTATAACTCGGTAAAGCTGGTTCTTGAAAACCTGTACACCCTTGGAATATTGAATGATATTGCAGTAAGAACAAGGAAATTGCTCACAGAACAGAATAAGTTCCTGCTTTCTGATGCAGGAGATATTCTTCGTCGAATTATTGCATCTGACCAGGCCCCGTTTATCTACGAAAAAATGGGAAACAGGTATAAAAATTTCATGATTGATGAATTCCAGGATACATCAAGGGTTCAGTGGGAAAATTTTCTTCCACTGATATATAACAGTATAGCAGAAGGTGAAGACAGCCTGGTGGTGGGTGACATAAAACAGTCAATCTACAGGTGGAGGAATAGCGACTGGGAAATTTTCGATCGTATTGGTGAATCGTTTCATCCTGAGTCGTTTGAGACTGTAAGCCTTGAGAAAAACTGGAGAAGTGCCGCTAATATAATCCGGTTCAACAATGCGATTTTTTCAGAATTGCCGGGCAGGGTGGAGAAAGATATGGAACTGGATGCCAATATCATTACTAAAGTATATGCCGATGCGGTCCAGGGCGATCCAGGGAAATACATGGATGGCTATGTAAGGATGAAAATGTATGATCATGAGGATGAAGGTAAACAAAAGGCGCTTGACGATCTGCCGGGTATAATAGAAGACATTCAGGACAGGGGGTACAGGGCATGTGATATAGGAATACTTGTACGAACACGAAACGAAGGACAGGAAGTTATTGACAGGATAAGCCGGCATGCTTCATCAGAACACCATAATCCGAAATACTCTTACCACGTCATATCACAGGATTCCCTCCTTCTTGACAGCTCCCCGGTAATAATCTTCCTGGTGTCAGTGTTAAAATACCTGGTAAATAAAGAGGATAAAGTGAACTATGCAGTCATGCACCAGCATTACCTTCTTTCTTTCGGAAGCAGCACGATTGACAGACCACTCTTCCTCCACGACAACAGCGTGCATATCATGGGCAAGGAAGGTCAAGAAGACTTTGACAGTTTCCTTGACATTATACGCTATCTGTCCGTTTATGAAATAATTGACAGGCTGATCGATTACACCGGGCTTAATAAGATTGATCATGCCAAACCCTATCTGAACACCCTGCAGAATAGTGTGCTTGAATTTGCAGGTACCGAGACTAACGACCTTCCTGCCTTTCTTGAATGGTGGGAAAATGAAGGACATAAGCGCTCAGTATCATCAACAGACCAGAGTGATGCAATGCAGCTTATGACAATACATAAATCAAAGGGCCTGCAGTTCAGGGTGGTAGTATTGCCTTTTATATCCTGGACCTTCAGACATGAAGTGAATCCCTTTTTATGGATTTATTCCGATCAACACTTACTCAATAAACTGGGAGCCGTGCCGGTAAACATGAAAAAAGACTTCATGGATACTTACTTCAGAGATTTTTACCAGGATGAACTGGGCAGGGCTGCAATAGACAAAATGAATATACTTTACGTCGCTTTTACCAGGGCACGGGAATGTCTTTACGGGAACCTTCTGTGTACAAAAAGGGGTAAAACTGCCGGGGCCTACCTTTTTGATATCTTCTCGGATTCTAATTCAGGAAACAAGCTTGGATTCACTAAATACCTTGACAGGGAAACAGGCATCTTTGCATTCGGGAAGGTACCGGTAAAAACTGCCGGAGAAGAAAAAAATCCGGATGATCCTGTAATTGATTATCCCCTCATAATAAATGATGACAGGCTCAGACTTAAATTGCATGGTAAATCTTTTTTTCCAGGAAGAAAAGAAGGAAAGGACGGAAAAAGACATTATGGTCTGCTGATGCATGAAATACTGGCATCGGTGAATACGGCAGGGGATGTTGATGAAGCCGTAAGACATTATCTGAAGAAAGGCGTAATCAGATATGAAGAATACCGGGATATACGTGATAAAATATTGAAGGCCCTTGAACATGAGGATGTAAAAGAATGGTTCACAGAAGATGTCAGGGTAAAACGGGAAAAAGATATTCTTGTGCCGGGAGGCCCTGTGAGGAGACCTGACAGGATAATCTTTGAAGAAGACAGGATTATTATTGTTGATTTTAAATTCGGAAATGAACTCATGGTTCACAGAAAGCAGGTTGGAGAGTATAAAGATTTGCTCACTGCCATGGGCTATGAGAGAGTTGAAGCTTTTTTATGGTATGTTGATCAGTCAAGAGTGGTTGCCGTATGATGAAAAACACTAAGATACATAGCTTTCCCTGGGGGCATGAACGCAGGTTTAATGCATATTCCAATTACTTCAAAACCCTTTTTGGAGGCAGGGTGCAGAAACTTAGCATAGATGCCGGATTTACATGCCCAAACAGGGATGGCACACTTGGAACAGGTGGTTGCACCTTCTGTAATAACGATGCTTTCAGTCCTTCATATTGCACACCTGATATAAGCATTACCGAACAGATAGAAAAGGGTATTTCATTTCACTCAAAGAGATACAGGAAATCAGTAGCTTACCTGGCATACTTCCAGTCATATACCAATACATATGCAGCCCTTGATGAGCTTAAAAAGAAGTATGAAGAAGCTTTACGGTACCCGGGAGTTACCGGGTTAATAATCGGTACCAGGCCTGATTGCATCTCTGATGAACTCCTTGACCACCTTGCTTACCTTGGGTCAGATCATTACCTTGCTGTGGAATATGGCCTTGAATCGTGTTACGACCGCACCCTGGAGAGGGTAAACCGGGGACACGGTTTTGCTTCTTCTGTGGCAGCTCTTGAAAAAACTGCAGCAAAGGGTATTAACACAGGTGCTCATTTCATTTTTGGACTGCCGGGCGAATCACGGGAAGATATGATGAATGAAGCAGGGATTATTTCAGACCTGCCTCTCAAGACCGTGAAATTTCACCAGTTACAGATTATTGCAGGAACAAAAATGGAGGAAGAATACAGGTCAAATCCGGAAGATTTTGATCTCTTTACCTGGGAAGAATACAGGGATTTTCTTGTTGAGTTTTTGGAAAAACTGAATCCTGGAATTATTGTTGAGCGGTTTACGGGAGAATCAAGTCCGCATCTTATAAGAGACAGAGGATGGGGCAGGCTGAGGTCGGAAGAGATGGTAAGATTATTTGAAAAGAGGCTTGAAGAACTTAATACCTGGCAGGGAAGGCTATATACCCCCTCACAGAAAAAAATCCGGGACAAATCACTATGAGAATATTCTTAAAAGACATTGCATCAGACCTGCTGTCCGAATATGGGAACGCCCTTGCCGATCATTGCGTGGTATTCCCGAATAACCGCTCCATACTGTTTTTCAGGAAGTATTTGTCAGAGTTGATATACAAACCCCTGTTTATGCCTTCACTGCAGACAATCAGCAGCCTCTTAAGCGGACAGAGCAACCTGAAGGAGGGTGAACCGGTTCAACTGGTATATGAATTATATAAGGTTTATACCGAAACCGGGAACATGAAGAAGTCATTTGATGAATTTTACCACTGGGGAGAAATGCTCCTGGGCGATTTTAATGATATAGATAAATATCTCGTCGATCCTGATTTACTCTTTACCAATCTGGCAGATATTAAGGAGATTGATCAGAAATTCGGGGGGCTCGACGAAAATGTCATCGCAATTATTAAACAGTTCTGGACTAATTTTGAGGTTTCGAATATGACGGGGGAGAAAAAGGATTTTCTTAATGTCTGGGAAACTCTGCCCGCCGTTTACAGAAATTTCAATAAAATCCTTAAATCAAAGGGCCTGGCTTATGAGGGAATGATATCCCGGGAACAGGTTGAAATGGTAAAAGCTTCACCGGCCGGGTGGAAGGAGGAAATACACCTGTTTCACTTTGTGGGATTCAATGCGCTTAATAAGTGTGAAAAAACAATTCTGGGAGAATTGAGAAAATCGGACAGGGCGAAATTTTACTGGGATTATGATCCTTATTATTTGAATAATAGGGATCATGAAGCCGGACATTTTATAAGGCAGAACATAGATGAATTCCCCCAGGAGAAAGAATATTATTTAAACAGAGAAACGGGGTGCCGGATAAGGGTATATTCAGCTCCTTCCGAAGTTGCTCAGGCCAAGCTCATACCTTCTCTGATAAACGATACCGTGGTAAATGATAATCCGAATGAGACAGCAATTATCCTTGCCGATGAAAATTTACTGGTGCCCGTTCTCAACAGTTTGCCGGAAACTGTAAGAAACATTAATGTTACAATGGGCTACCCCTTATTTCATACCCCGGTATACAGCCTCGTACACCAGTTGCTTCGACTTCATAAAAACAGGACTGAAGGGACCGGTGGCATTACCTTTTATTACAATGATGTAATTAATATACTGCAACACCAGTATGTAATTTTTAATTTCCCCGCTGATGCAGGCTCTGTAATAAATGAAATCAGGGAAAGAAATCTTCTAAGGATAAACAGAAACTCTCTTTTGCTGAATGAATTGTTTGAACTGATTTTTACTGATGTCTTTAATAACAGAACCTACCTGCAGGATGTGCTGTCAAAGGTGGTGGAACTCTTCGAAGATTATCAAGCGGAAAAGGATGGTAATAATTCAAGACTAAAGCTGCAGCAGGAATATATATACAGCCTTATCTTGCCACTGAATCAGCTTAGCCTTATAATGGAAGATACAGGGATGTGTCTTGGGATTGATCTGTATTACAGGCTAATAGATAGAATAATGAGACAGGTCATTATACCTTTCAGCGGTGAACCCCTGCAGGGATTACAGGTAATGGGCATCCTTGAAACAAGATCACTGGATTTTAAGAATATTATATTCCTGTCAGCCAATGAGGGGAAAATACCTAAATCACCTGCAGGTAATTCATACATTCCCTATAACCTGAGAGAGGCCTTTGGATTGCCTACGATAAGACATTCTGATTCAATATTTGCCTATTATTTTTACAGGCTCCTGCAAAGGGCCCGGAATGTTAGTTTTATCTATAACAGCAGTACTGACGGCCTTCGCAGCGGTGAGATGAGCAGGTTCCTGCTCCAGATTAAATATGATGAGAAATATGCTGCTGCTTTCAGGAATACCAGGTTTAATATACTGCCTGCTGCCAGAGTAAAGGACAGGATCGAAAGAACACCCCTTGTAAACGAGGCCATTTCATCTTTATATCTTGACGGGGGCACATCAAAATACCTGTCACCAAGTGGTATCAATACATGGATATCATGCAAAATGAAATTCTATTACAGGTATATCGCAGGACTTCAGGAAGCTGAAGAAGTCCTGGAGGAAGTTGATCCACTGGCATTCGGAAATATGCTTCACCATGTGATGAAGGAAATTTATTTTCCCTATGTGGGTAAAGTACTTAGCAAGGCGGATATTAACGACATTCTCTCCGGGGAGGCCAATCTGGGGAAGATGGCTGAGAAAGCCTTCAGGAAGGTGTTTATGAAGAACAGCCCCGGCGAGATAAGAGGCAAAAACCTTGTTATTACAAGTATTATCGAAAACATGACCCGGCAAATACTTAAAGCTGATACAAAGTATGCCCCCTTTGAAATTGTTTCTCTGGAAGAAAATTATAAGGGATCGGTAACAGCCCGGGTTAATGGTATGACCCGGGAAATACCCCTTGGAGGGAATATTGACAGGATTGACCGCTCACTAGGGGTACACAGGATACTCGATTACAAATCGGGGGCAGACAGTGTGGAAATAAAAGATATTGACAGTTTATTTGATTATGGTGAGAAAAACAGGAACAGCGCAGCCTTCCAGACTCTTCTTTACTGTGAGCTGTATATGCAAAACACCGAAGTGAATAGCCTGAGACCTTCACTTTACCCCGTGAGAAAAATCTTCGATGATGATTTTTCCGATATCTTTTCTGTAAAAAACGGTGAGGGCAGGGGCAGCCTTGAATCCTATGCTGCAGTAAGGGATACTTTTCTGGGAGGTCTTATGAAAATCCTTTCTGATATTTTTAATCCCGCGGTTGATATTGAAATGACTTCTGACAGTCAGAAATGCCGCTATTGCCCTTATAACATGCTGTGCAACAGGAAAGTTTAACCTCTTAACCTCCTGATTATATCAACCATCCTGATGGCTGTGAGCGCAGCTTCGTCACCCTTGTTGCCATGCTTCCCTCCCGAGCGGTCGATAGCCTGCTGAAGGGTGTCGGTGGTGAGGAGCCCGAAAATGAAAGGTTTATTATATTTCAGATTAAGCTGTGTAATACCCTGCGTTACACCCTGGCATACATAGGTAAAATGAGGTGTTTCCCCCTGTATCACACATCCCAGGCAAATAAGGGCATCTACATTTTTGTATTCGGCCAGCAGCTGTGCAGCCAGGGGTAATTCGAAACTTCCGGGAACATGCTCTATTACTATATTGTCACCTTTCACACCGTGCTTTTTCAGTATGCTGACAGCACCTTCGAGCAATTTCCATGTGATATCCCTGTTCCAGTCTGATACAACTATACCGAAACTCATATCAACGGCCGTTGGTATCTTACCGGGATCGTATTCTGAAAGGTTTGATGTTGCCATTATTGTTGCAGTACCTTGACCCTTGCAATGTATTTATCTATATTGCTTCCTTCAGTACTTTCAGGATACTCTTCCTTTATCCTTTCGTACAGGACCAGTGCTTTGTCGTACCGCCCTTCAAGCTCATGAAGCTGCCCGGCTTTCAGCAGGTATAAGGGTGTGTAAAAAGAGCTTTCCGAATAATTGGCAGCCCTTAGATAATAATCGATACCCTTATCGGTATCCCCTAATTCAACATAGGCATCACCTGTACAGCCTATGGCTTCAATGCTGATAGTCTGGTTTCTTTTCTTATACTTTTCCAGATAGTCTATTGCATCCTCATACTGACCGGTCCACAGAAAACATAATCCTGCATAATAGTTAGCAAGGTTTCCTGGCCTGGTAAATTTGTATTCATCAGCTATATCGATAAAACCCAGGTAGTTACCGTCGCCATAAAGTGCAAGATTGAGGGAATCTATGTTAAAGTAATCTTCAGCTACATACATCTGTGAAAGAGCTTCTTCAGCCTTTTTGTCTATCCTCCTGTTTACCAGCCATACAATACCGACTATCAGGACTATCACCGCCAGACCGTAAGTTATGGGTTTCCAGTTGCTCTCGAGGAACTGCTCTGTCCTGGTCAGGGTTTCTTCAACACCTTCTATTGCCTTTGGTGATTCCTTCTTCTTGCCTTTTGCCATTTCTGTTTTATTTAAGCTTAAAGATCATTTTAATTAAGTTCCGCAAAAGTAGTTTTTTTAGTTCTTATATAAAATATTTCTATGAAAAAAAGGTCATTGCGATAATTGGCACTGCACATTAACACTATGTTGAAAAAGAAATATAATAGTGCCGGATAGTTTTAGTAAATTTGTTCATAAATAATGAATAATATGTACCTGAGCAGGCTAAATCTATCCAACTTCAAAAACTACAGTGAGATTGATATTTCATTCTCACCTAGGATAAATTGCTTTGTCGGTGATAACGGAGTGGGTAAGACCAATATACTTGATGCAATACATTACCTTTCCCTTACAAAGAGCTATTTCGTTAATATTGATAGTGTTAACATAAGACATGGAGAAAACTTCTTTATAATAAAGGGCATTTTTCAGAATGATGATGGAAACGAAGAAGTAATGTGCGGATTACAAAGGGGTAAGCGCAAGACATTCAGGCGTAACGGAAAGGAATATTCCCGCATCTCTGACCATATTGGCAGATATCCGGTGGTGATGATATCACCTGCCGACAGCAGTATAATTATCGACGGGAGCGAAGAGCGACGCAAATTTATAAATAATGTGATAAGCCAGTTTAACCGTAATTATCTCAATGATATAATTACCTACAATAAAGCCCTGAAACAGAGGAACCGCCTGCTGAAAGATTATGCTTCAGGAGGAAGGTTTGACAGGCAAATGCTCGTACTATGGGAGGAGCAGATGCTGAAACCTGGCAGATCAATATATGAAAGCAGGGCCGGGTTTGTAAAGGAGATAATTCCATTTTTCCAGCAATATTATGATCATATTTCCGAGAGGAGAGAAAATGTAAGATTAATATATAAATCGCCTCTCGCAAAATACTCGATGAAAGAACTCTTTGAACATAATATCGAAAAAGACAGGATACTGGCTTACACCACCTCGGGGATACATCGTGATGACCTCAATCTTGAAATGGATGGATTTTCAATAAAGGATATTGGATCCCAGGGCCAGCAGAAATCATACCTGGTGGCACTGAAGCTTGCCAAATTTGAATATATAAGAAACAAGGGAGGACTTAAACCTATACTCCTGATGGATGATGTATTCGATAAATTTGATGAGAAAAGGGTAGCCCAGATAATACAACTGGTTTCAGAAAACAGGTTTGGCCAGATCTTTATTACAGATACACACAGGGACAGGATGCAGTCAATACTTTCGGAAATTAATATTGAATATAAGCTCTTTCTGATCGATGATGGTATAGAAGAACTTGTAGTGAACGGAAAAGAAAAACAATCATGAGGCGCAACAGGACAGTGACACTGAGTGAGGCTTTAAAAGCCTACCGGACTGAGATGAATATTGATGACAGGCTTAAAGAGGTTAGCCTGATGAATTCATGGGAAGATATTGCAGGCAGGGCTATAGCAAGGCGTACATCCAAAGTATATCTGAAGGAAGGTAAACTTTTTATCTACCTTACTTCCTCCGTCGTCAGAAGTGAGCTCTCGCTGGCACGCGATTCATTGCGTGAAAGACTGAATGAACAGGCTGGTGAAGAACTCGTGAAGGAAATTATCCTGAGATAAACATGGATAGTATAAATTTATTCCTCAACCGGATAGAACCTTTCAAATTCTGAGAAAAAGAAGGCCGCTTCCTTAATTGCATTTTCCTGACTGTCAGATCCATGGATTGCATTCATCTGAACCGAAGAAGCAAAAATTTTCCTTATTGTTCCACTTTCAGCCTTTGAAGGATCGGTTTCACCAATTAGTCTCCTGAACTCTTCTAAGGCATTTTCGCGGCTCAGTATCATAGCCACAACGGGACCCGATGTCATAAATTCAATTAAACCATCGTAAAATGGCCTTCCACTATGTACCCTGTAGAAGGCCTGTGCCTGTTGTTTTGTTAGAAGAATCATTTTCATGGCGCAGATTCTAAACCCGGCATCATTAATCATTGCCAGAATGGGTCCGGTCTTTTTGTTTTTAACAGCATTTGGCTTTATAATGGCGAAGGTGAAATCATTATTCATAATCAAATATTTAAGTCTAAGGTAATAATTTCTATATTTGAACCCTGTTAGAAAACAATGAGAAAAAAGACGGCTAAATATAGTAAACTATTATCTGATTTACTTAAAAGATCAGACAATATAATACTGGTTTGTCATCAAAATCCCGATGGAGATGCAATAGGTTCAATGCTGGGATTTGCCCGTTACCTGGTGAATCAAGGCAAATCACCTGTTATGATTAGCCCGGACCAGATCCAGGAATTTCTCAGGTGGATGAAAAACTCAGACTCAATAATTATTAATGAGAATGAACCGGGCAGGGCAGTGAAAAGTATTAAAGAGGCAGATCTTATAGTGATGCTCGACTTTAACCATGTTGACAGATCCGGCAGGCTCAAAGATCATATACTGGCATCCGACGCAAGAAAAATATTGATAGATCATCACCCTGACCCATACTTTGATGTTGATCTGCTTATCTCTGAGCCGGAATTCAGCTCAACGGCAGAAATTGTTTTCTCCCTGGTAAGAGATATTGAAGGAGAATATTACCTCGACCCGGAATTCATTGAAGCTGTTTATGTGGGCATAATGACCGATACAGGTAATTTCAGTTACGGAACTTTTAATGGAAATACCCTCAGGGAGGTGGCAATAATGCTGGATAAGGGGTTGGACAAAGACTTGATAGCAAGCAGGGTATACGATAATTTCTCAATTGACAGGCTTCGTTTACAGGGATTTGCAAGTTGTGAACGACTGATTTATTTGGAGGAAGCCAGGACTGCCTATATCTACCTGACCAGGGCCGATCTGGACAGGTTTAAGCATAAAACAGGCGACACCGAAGGTTTTGTCAATATACCTCTTTCAGTAAAAGGTATTATTGTATCAGCACTGTTTATCGAGAAAGAAAACCATATTAAAATTTCTTTCAGGTCAAAAGGGGATTTTAATATTAATACCTTTGCTGCAGAATATTTTAATGGAGGAGGGCATAAAAATGCCGCAGGAGGAAAATATAATGGTACCATGAAAGAATGCCTTGAATACTTCGAAAAACTAATTACCGGTAGCAGCCTGCTCAGAAAATAAACTATCTGACCATTATGAGGAGATTGGTGTACCTAATGCTTATAATCAGCACGTTTAATGTGATTTCCTGTCGCGAGAGAAGTGGAAATAAGGATGTTAAGAAAGGAATTAATGCTGAGCAACTTGCAGAAATAAACAGGCAGTTGCTCATTAAGGACCGTGAACGTATAGTAAGCTATATCAAAAGAAAAGGCCTTGACATGAAAGAAACAGATACAGGTCTCTGGATAAGCAGGAATGACAGTGGAACAGGCAGTATTGAAGATGGAGATGTCGTTACTCTTAAATATGTTTGCAGTTTGCTCGACGGTACAGTAGTTTATGACTCCGATAATAACGGATTGATGAATTTTGAAGTTGGCAGGTCAGACATCCCCTCAGGACTGAACCAGGGGGTGAAGTTGCTCGGGAAAGGATCGGAGGCTGTACTTATAATGCCGGCTTACCTTGCTTACGGACTTGTGGGTGATGGAAGAAAGATCCCCGCCCGCTCAGTCCTTGTTTACAGGATAAAAGTACTGTCAGTGGAATGAAGAATTTTTGCATGATATTTGTTATATACTTACCTGTATTTATTAGTTGAAAAATATGAGAGAAAGAGTCAGACTGGTCCTTAAAGTATCACTGCTTGTTCTTTTTATTACAGGTTTTATTTCCTGTTTCAAGGAAAACCTGAGTGAGGAGAATGAGAGGGAAATAATTAATAATTACCTTAAGGAAAAAGGGATAGATATTGAACCCACGGAGAGCGGACTTTATTATGTTGAATTAATAAAAGGAACAGGAGCACAAGCTTTCCAGGGTGACACCGTGGAGATATTCTATATAGGCTACTACCTCACCGGGAAAATTTTTGCCTATAATATTAACACTGATCCCTATCGTTTTGCCATTGGTTCAGGAGATGTTATACCTGGACTTGATGAAGGTGTTTCATACATGAGGGAAGGGGGGGAGGCCTTGCTTGTTATCCCCAGTTCCCTTGCCTATGGCTCCGAGGGTAATTATCAACTGGGTATCTCAGGCTATACACCTCTTGCTTTTGAAGTAATTCTTGATAAGGTAATACCCGGACTATAGTACAGATTTAGAGGAGGAGTAAGCAAACCGTCAGGTTTGGGAGGGGTGGTGTACTTATGATAAAGCCCCTGCCACGATTAATCAGGCAGGGGCTTAAATTACTTAAGAGGAAGCTTCAGTCTTACTGCAATATCTTATCAAGGGTTATATTATTCTCCTTAAAGAATTCAACATACCTTGACCAGTGTTCGTTTATGAAGGAATCAATCATCTCTTCTGCCTTATCCATTGCATCCACGGCTTTCCTGACCGATTTTTCATCTGACTGGCTTAGAGCCCCTTTGGCTGTATAAAGTACATTAATACCAAACATATCCCTTGATAATCCTTCCCTTCTGTTGGTCAGCGACCTCAGGATATTGTTATATTCTTTATTTACAGAATCATATACCTCTTTATGCTTATCTGCGAAGGGCATATCATCCTTAATTAACTCGTTCATCTTCGTAAGATTCTGTCTTATCTCCGTGAAGCTTTTGTATTTGTTGTTATAATCCCTGATCCTTGACTGCAGGGCAAAAGCCCTTGACCAGTTTGCCTTAATTGCTTCCACGTCAGGTATTGGCATCCTTGGATCATTATTGACAGTGATATCAGTTGAAGAACTTGCCTTATCGTTATTTAAAACAAGTTTATAGGTACCCGGCAATACCCTTGCGCCTCTGCGGAACCTGTAATAATTTCGACGCCCTTCGCTTTCCTCATCCATTATTACCCCGGGCATTTCGGGTGCATCCATGGTAAAATCCCAGAGTATCCTGTTAAATCCTTTCTTATAATCCACAGCCATTTTTCTGAGTGTGTCACCATCTTCATTCAGAACAAATAAATTCAATTTATTCTCATTACCGTCACTGGCTGAATAGAATGAAATCATTGCGGCATTTGGTTTATTGTCTCCTTCGTACAATGCATCTCCCCTGAAATAATATCCGGGCAGGTTTTTTGTCTCGGCCATGGTGGCTTCGGGTGGTTTGAACAGGACAATATCCTGTTTCAGTAAGTCAGCACTTCCTTCTGCCATTTTCCTGAGAGGTACTATATCATCAATAATCCAAATCGAACGCCCGAAGGTACCTATCACCAGGTCGTTTTCCCGGCTTTGAATTGCCATGTCATAGGTCGATACTGTAGGATAATCCACTGTCCACTTATTCCAGGTCTCTGCCCCGTCAAAACTTACATAGAGCCCGTATTCAGTGCCGGCAAACATAAGATTGGCTTCAACGGGATCCTGTACAAAGCACAGTACGTATCCCCAGACATCATTATCATCAATTACCTGTTCCCATGATTCCCCGTAATCTTTTGTTCTGTAGAGGTAGGCACCGTAGTCACCCACCCTGTAATTATTTACAACTGCGAAGGCTTCGCCTTCATTATGTTCGGAAGCTGTAATCTGCGGTATCCATGCTCCCCGGGGCATGCCTTTTATATTTTGTCCCACTTCGGACCAGTTTTCTCCGCCGTCCCTTGTGATATGCAGTTTGCCATCGTCAGATCCCGTCCAGATAAGTCCTTCCTTCAGGGGGCTTGGCTCAATGGTGAGCAATGTACAGTGATTTTCTGCACCTGTTGCATCAATAGTAAGGCCTCCGCTTTGCCTTTGCTTTTGTTTTTCCGGATCGTTGCTTGTAAGATCGGGTGATATTTTTTCCCAGTTGTCGCCCCTGTCGGTACTCTTATGGACAAACTGACTGCCAAAATAGATTGTATTATTATCAAAAGGATCCTGTGCACAGGCTGCATTCCAGTTAAATCGCAATCTTTCATCCCCTTCAGCTGCAGGCCTTATGCTTGCGCCATTACCGGTCTGTAAATCTATGCGCCTGAGGGCACCACCCTGCGATTGCGCATAACAATATCTCGGATCACCGGGTATTGGGATGGCATCAAAGCCATCACCACCTATGAGGAAATCCCAGAATTCGTTGATAATACCCCCATTGGTCCAGGTATAGGCAGGACCTCTCCAGGAACCGTTATCCTGTAATCCGCCGTATACATTGTAAGGTTTCTCCATATCCACGGCAATATGATAGAACTGACCTACGGGCAGGTTGGTGATATGTCTCCATGATTTGCCCATATCATAGCTTATTGCAAGCCCTCCGTCATTCCCTTCCATCATATGCTTTGGATTCTCAGGGTTTATCCACCAGGCGTGACGGTCGAGATGAACCGTCTCACCTATTGATATGGGGAAAGTCAGTCCACCGTCTTCACTAACATTGACCCCTGAAAAAAGTGTATATACCCTGTTTTCATTTGAAGGATCAACATAAATTTCTGCGTAGTAAAAAGGTCTGGTTCCTATATTTTCTGTTCCTCTTTTTTCCCAGCTGAAGCCGCCATCAGTAGAGCGGTATATTGCATTGCTTTCTGATTCAATATAAGCATATACGTAATCAGGCCTGCTCCTTGCAATAGCCAGGCCTATCCTCCCCAGTTTTTCAGGAAGGCCTTCAGTAATTTTTTTAAAGCTTTCTCCGCCATTAAGCGTTATATATAAGCCCGATCCTTCCCCACCGCTGTTGAAAAACCATGGCCATCTCTGGTGATCCCACATTGCCACTATGAGTTTATCCGGGTTGTAAGGATCCATTACCATCTCAGCAACGCCTGAAGTCTCATTGGTATAAAGGACCTTCTTCCATGTTTTGCCTCCATCAGTAGTCTTGTATAAACCTCTTTCATCGTTTGGCCCCCAAGGGCTGCCTATGGCACCAACGTAGACAATATCACTGTTATTTGGATTAATAAGGATCCTGTGAATATGCCGGGTATTCTCAAGTCCGACAAGCTCCCATGTTTTACCTGCATCAAGGCTTTTGTACAGGCCGTATCCTCCTGTAATACTATTCCTCGGATTCCCTTCTCCTGTTCCTGCCCATACTATATCAGGTCGCTGTGGGTCAATGGCAAGAGCACCTATTGAGGCTACCTCCTGGTCATCAAAAACAGGCTCAAATTTGGTTCCTCCTCCGCATGTCTTCCATAAACCTCCTGAAGCGGTTCCAACATAAAATATCTCTGGATCGATGGGGTCAACAGCAATGGCTGTTACCCTGCCGCTCATCCCGGCCGGACCAATATTCCGGGGCTTAAGCCCGTGAAAAAGATCCATATCAACTTTCTGGGCGTTAACATTAATTAATAATCCCAGCAATAAGGTAGTAATAATTGCTTTTCTCGGTAACATTTAAATAGGCTTTGGTTATTATACCGGCAATTTATTAAAAAGAATCAATTATGACACTTTCCGGACTGATGTTTAATAATACAAAATTGTTCAGGCTTGTTTCTCCCCGATAATAAATATAGCAGGTTTCTTTTCAAGGTGAGGAAAGCCTGATTTCAGCCATCCTGAAACAGTCCTGGTCATAATGAATTCACCGGGGAGACTTATGTTGGCTGCAATGCACAGATAAGTGCTGCCATTCAGTGTCCCGGCAATATCATGTAAAAGTTTCATGTTACGGTACGGGGTTTCCATGAATATCTGGCTCTGTCCTCCACGAACCTTTTTTTCCAGTTTTTTAATTTCCTTAACGCGGTCAGCCCTGTCAATGGGAAGATAACCGTTAAAGGCGAAATTCTGTCCGTTCAGTCCTGAGGACATAAGGGCAAGGAAAATGGAAGACGGGCCTGTGAGGGGAATCACCCTGAAACCATTTGAATGAGCCATCATTACCAGCTTTGAACCCGGATCAGCAACCGCGGGTATGCCGGCTTCACTCATCAGACCTGCATCATGTCCCTGCCTTAAACAGGTAAGCATACTTTCAATTTCATCAGACCGGGTATGCTTGTTAAGTATCATGAACTCACAATCATCAATGGGAAATTCCGGATCTATCATTCTTAGATACCTGCGAGCACTGCGTACATCTTCAACAATGAATTTTCTCAGCGAGACACTTTGTTCCAGTACCCTGGCCGGTATAACATAATTGTAGTCAGTAGATCCCAGTGTAACGGGTATCAGATATAATTTACCATCCACGATATTGTATTTTGCCCTAAATTAATAAAAAATACCCTTCAGGGGGAAAAGCCTGGTTCCGGAAGTCAATTATTTTGACTTATTTTGAATACTTAAAACAGCCGTAGTGAAAATAACTTTTCTTGGTACAGGTACCTCCCAGGGCGTTCCGGTTATTGCCTGCAACTGTAAAACCTGTAAGTCGGCAGACAGCAGGGATAAACGACTCAGAACATCCTTGTTCATAGAAACGGAGAATCAGAATATAGTTATTGATGCAGGACCCGATTTCAGGCAGCAGATGCTAAGGGCAGAGGTAAAGAAACTTGACAGTATACTGCTGACCCATGAGCATAAAGACCATATAGGAGGAATGGATGACGTGAGAGCTTATAATTATTTAAGCAAAAAACCAATCGACATATATTGTGATGAAAGAGTCCAAAAAGCAGTAAGAAGGGAATATCCCTATGTCTTCTCGGAATATAGATACCCCGGAGCTCCCCAGATGAACCTGATCAGAATTGGTGATGATCCCTTTTTTCTTTGTGATTTAAAGGTTATACCTGTTAAAGTGTACCATTACAGGCTGCCGGTTTATGGTTTCAGAATTGGCGATTTTGCATATATCACAGATGCAAATTATATATCCGAGGATAATAGGAAAAAGCTTCCGGGAGTTAAATACATGGTAATTAATGCACTGAGAAAAGAAAAACATCTTTCTCATTTTAACCTGAGAGAAGCACTTGATCTGATTGACGAAATTTCCCCGAGAAAAGCATTTATTACCCATATCAGTCACCAGATGGGTTTGCACGATGAAGTGTCGAAGGAATTACCGGCAAATGTGGAATTGGCTTATGATGGATTGATTGTTGAAATATGAACAGGAAATAATCAATATTCATGTTTCCTGTAACTTCTTTTAAGCTTTTTCTGGTACTCATTCGAAAAGAAATACTTATTTCTGCCCAGCTGTGTGGCATTGATGTATGAATTCCTTTTCTTTCGTGCATAAGGATTCTGCCTTGATGCAAAGCAAGAAGTCATTAATATTACAATAATCATTAAAATTAAGTACTTGAGGTACTTCATTTCTTTATTCCGGTTATTTTTTTGTGCATTATATCAACTAAAAGTACAATTTTTTTGGGTAGATATAAAGAACATCACATATATTTACGGATGCGGAAGCAAAAAGTTATATACCGGTTTCATTTTTTTTTCTTAACCGTAACATTAATAAACCTATTCAAAATATAAATTCTGAAATGAAGAAGTGTTTTATCGCGGTGATGTTGATCTTATTTATTTCCCTGCAGCCTTTGTTATCGCAGGAACTGGAAAATTTCGGTTTATCCACCGGTAAAGGCCTAAGGATTGAAAAAATTCTGTTGAGTGACAGCACAGAAGCAGGCCATGACCTGTCATGTCCTGTTTTCAGTTTTGAGCAAAACGGGAGATACCATCTTTCAAGTGATGTCAATGCAAGCCTTGCAGGCACACGCTTTCTGATGAGTTTTGAGAATTCACTGCGTGTTTCTTATACCTCATATGGGGGAGGTTATCCAGGCTGGCGGGGAGTAATACATTTTCAAAACAACAGCTTTGACACCATTGAGATAAGTAATGTTTTACCACTGGGAGAAGATCCTGCTAATGTATATATTACAGGCAGGGGTCCATGGAACCTGGCGAGGGCATACTTGCACCGTCCGGGCTATGAACCATTAAGGGTTATTCTTCCGGACAATGCATGGGAACTCGGCTTTTCCATAAAGCATATTACAAATGATATATCCCTTGTAATGCTGGCCAGGAGGGGTAGCAATAACGGAGCAATTGAGCGCAGGTACAGCACCTTGCTCCCACCGGGAGCAACGGCATCATTCAATCTTTACGGGGAAGTTTTTACAGGCCTGTGGCAGGATGGCTTGAAGCTTATTTTCAGGGACAGATATCTGTACGACCTGACTGAGTTTGACAACAGCCTGTTTGAGAGGGATGACCTGGAATGGATCCGGAAATCATACCTGGTCGTGTTGCAGCAGGCATGGGATAAATCTTTTTATGACAGGTTTGAAGGTAAATACCGTTATGGCGAACAATTAAAGCAATATAATAACCTGTTTGGCTACCCGGATGTTTACGGAATATGGCCAACATGGCCACGCCTGGGAGTTGACATGAGAAACCAGTGGGACCTTTATGATGACCTGCCGGGAGGAACCGGACAGCTGAGGAATTTTGCCAGGATGTCAAGACAGACAAATACCAGGTTCTTTATTGCCTATAATCCGTGGGATCAGAGTACGAGACAGGAAAATCCATATACGGGAATGGCACGGCTGATTAATGAAATTGAAGCCGATGGAGTGGTGCTGGATACACGTGGAAGTTCAAGCTTTGAGTTGCAGGCTGCTGCTGACAGCGTCAGGGAAGGAGTGGTAATGTATTCCGAAGGGATGGCAATAATAAAAGATATGCCGGGAATAGTTTCCGGAAGGGTTCATAATGCTATTTTCCTGGCTCCTGAACTGAACCTTAACAAGGTGATAAAACCTGAATTTGCCATTTTCAGGGTACTCGATGTGGGTGAAGCAATACTGCACCGCGAAATAGCAGTAGCATTTTTTAACGGCTATGGCTCAGAGCTTAATCTTTACCGGCCGGGAAGATATCATCAGGTCGACCGGGATTACGAATATCTTGCCAGGACAACAATGATACTAAGGGAAAACAGTGACGCCTTCCTGGATAATGACTGGCAACCCCTGGTCGGATCGGGTAAAGACAGGCTACATGTCAACAGGTGGAAGAATGGTGATAAAATAATATATTCAGTGTTAAATATGGATCCTTCCGGTTGCGATGAACCCTTAATAGAAATTGAAAAGGAGGAAGGCTATCACTATGTAAGCCTGTGGCATCACAGGGAACTGGAACCTGTAAAATCAGGCAACAAATATCTTGTGAATGTGTCAACGGAACCTTATCATCCCTCATACACCGGAACAAGGATGGAAGGTAGTCTTGACTGCATAGCCCGTTTCCCTGAATTACTGAGTGTTAAAATGGCCCGGGATTCCCTGTATATAAGCAGCCAAATGAAGGGCCTCCTCAGGATATGGAATGAAATGCCATCATACCGGTCTGAAGCTGTTGAGTTAGACTTAAACGGGAGTGTTAACCTTGATATTAATACCCTGTTCCCGGCTTTTGAAGGGAAGATCATAATTCAACTATTCTATGATGATATACTTGTAGATGAGGTTGTTACGGAATTCAGGGGAGGCAGGCCCTGGCTGATAAGTGAGGTGGAAAGGACAGAAGCCCATAAGGGTAAATATCCCAGGGATATGGTATTGATACCCTCGGCGGAAATAAGTTATGAACTGAAATCAAATGATGATTTTATTCCCTATCCCGAGAGCAGTAAGGAAATTGTACGTCAGATTGATTCTTTCCTCATCGATAAATTTCCTGTTACCAATGAACAGTATTACAGGTTTATAAGTGAAACGGGCTACCTGCCCGCTGACACTGTAAATTACCTTAAACACTGGGTTAACGGGATTTATGAACAGGGTAAGGGAAAGTATCCGGTTGTCTATATCAGCCTTGAAGATGCAAAAGCATATGCCAGGTGGGCTGGGAAGAGGCTGCCCACTGAAGCGGAATGGCAGCTGGCAGCCAGGGGCACCGATGACCGTTTGTGGCCCTGGGGCGATGAGTTTCATGGAACAAAGTGTAATAATGCATTTGGAAGACCAACACCCGTTGATGCCTTCAGTAAGGGTCAGAGTCCTTACGGTGTAATGGATATGGTAGGAAATGTATGGCAGCTCACAAATGATGTTTACGATAACGGGATATATTATTTCGTAATAATACGGGGCGGAAGCTATTACAAGCCAACCTCAAGCTGGTGGTATGTGCAGGGAGGACCTCAATCACTTGATAAGAGACAGATGCTCCTTCTCGTATCGCCGGGTTTTGACCGTTGTGCCACGGTGGGATTCCGGTGCGTAAGGGATATTTGATGGTTTATATCTGCCTTACTCCATCCTCAATGGTGGGCAGGTAGAATTCGGCTTTCAATCCTGTTGCAGAAGTGTAGGCCTTGCCGAGTTTTTCAATGAAACTGTTGATCCGGCTTCTTGCCACAATGCTTACACTGCAGCCCCCGAAGCCGGCACCGGTCATCCTGCTGCCAAGAGTACCATCGATTTCACGCGCTTCATAAACAATTGCATCCAGCTCTTTGCCTGTTACTTCATAATCATTCCTCAGAGAGTCGTGTGATTCATTCATTAACTTACCGAAATTAATCAGGTCACCCTTATGAAGAACATTTACTGCCTGCAAGACCCTGTTATTCTCTGTTATAACATGCCGTGCCCTTTTCCTGACTGTTTCGTCAGGAATCAGCTCATCAAGCAGATGCAGGTCATTTATGCTTAACTGGCTGAGGTGGTCGATATGTATTTTACTCCTAAGGTATTTCACAGCCTTTTCACATTCGCCACGACGCTCATTGTATTTTGAGCCGGTGAGCCCTCTCCGCTTATTGGTATTGCTTATAACTATCTGGTAATTTCGGAGCTCAACGGGAATGACATCGTAATTCAGGGTACCACAGTTCAGGAAGATAGCCTTTCCCTTCTCACCCATCCCAACAGCAAACTGATCCATTATGCCACAATTCATCCCGACAAAAGTATTTTCCGCATGCTGGCTGAGTTTAACCATCTCTGGGATTGACAGGCCTGCCTTAAACAGTTCGTTCACTGCATAGGCAGTAACCATTTCTATGGAGGCTGAAGATGAGAGGCCGGCTCCATTGGGGATATCACCATAAAAAAGCATCTCCATGCCTCCCGGTTTAATACCCCTGTCAAGATACTCCGATATTACACCCAGGGGGTAGTTGACCCATTGGCCAGATTCATTTTTTTTTATAGAGCCTGTGCTCTGTGAATCTGAAAAATCAAAATTCATAGTGTTCAGCAGGAGTCGATCATCATTCCTCTTTCTGACGAGTAGATAAGTCCCGAAATTAAGTGCACAGGGAAGAACAAATCCCTTATTGTAATCTGTATGTTCACCTATGAGATTAAGCCTGCCGGGACAAAAAAAAATAACAGGATCATCTGTCCTGTTACCATATTTTCTGAAGAACTCTTCCCTGAATTTTGACAGTTCCATACTAGACTTTTATTTTCTTTTCTATTTCCGTTATCTGATTCCTGAAGTGTTTATCGGTATCAATAAGGTTATTAACTGTTTTACAGGCATGCAACACAGTTGCATGATCTTTACCTCCTATCTGTGACCCTATGCTGGCCAGAGAAGCCTTGGTAAGGTTTTTACTGAAGTACATTGACACCTGCCTTGCCTGAACAATCTCTCTTTTGCGGGTTTTACTCTGCATGAGCTCTACTGGTATCCTGTAATAATCACAGACAATTTTCTGGATAAACTCAATAGTAATTTCTCTTGAGGTATGCTTGACAAGCTTATTAATCATCTGCCTGGCCAGTTCAAGGGTTATCTCTTTCCTGTTAAGAGTTGACTGGGCATAAAGGGATATAAGAACAGCTTCCAACTCCCTTATATTGTTTGTAATATTTGCAGCCAGGTATTCAAATATTTCCTCATCAAGCTCTATGCCATCGTTGTAGGCTTTCTTCTTCATTATGGCCAGCCTTGTCTCATAATCTGGTTTCTGAAGATCGGCTAACAGGCCCCATTTAAATCGCGACAATAATCTCTGTTCCATGCCCTGAAGTTCAACAGGCGGACGGTCACAGGTCATAATAAGCTGTTTCCCGCTCTGGTGAAGATGATTGAAAATGTGAAAGAAAGTGTCCTGTGTTTTTTCCTTTCCTGCAAACTCGTGAACATCATCAAGAATCAATACGTCAATCATCTGGTAGAAATGCAGGAAATCATTCCTGTTATTATTTCTTATTGATTCGACAAACTGAGTCTGGAATTTATTGGCATTTACATAAAGCACAACTTTTTCATGGAACTGCTCCTTAACCTGTATGCCAATGGCCTGAGCCAGGTGAGTTTTACCAAGCCCTGAATCTCCATATATCATAAGGGGATTGAAAGCTGTACCTCCGGGATTGTTTCCCACGGCTATTCCGGCCGACCTTGCCAGCCTGTTACAATCACCTTCAATAAAATTCTGAAAAGAATAATCCGGGTTGAGTCTTGGATCAAAATGAACTTTCTTAATCCCCGGGATAATAAAAGGATTCTTAATTGAGGTCTGAGCTACCTCATAGGGCACCGATACAGGCTTATTTTTAAGTTCTGTCTTATTGCTCGAAGGATATTTAACTGTATAGGGTTTTCCGTTGGAGAACTGGGTATTCTCCATCACTACATTATATTCCAATTTTGCATCATTGCCTAATATTCTCCTGAGTGTTTTGCGAAGAACATCAATGTACTGCTCTTCCAGGTATTCATAAAAGAAGGGACTTGGGACCTGGATGGTCAGTACATTATTCTTAAGCTTCAGAGGTATGATAGGTTCGAACCACGTTTTGTAACTTATCGATGGGATTATGTCCTTAATAATCCCAAGACATCCTTCCCATACCTCATGATGTGATTTATTCATGTAGATTAGCGGTTAACAATTTGTAAGGTCTAGCACAGGGTTAAAATCAGAAGCAATATTTGCAAAAAAAAAACTTAAAAAAAAAATTTTTTTCACTTGACTTTTACAAAAAAATCCTATGGTATTAGCTTTCAATCAATTAAAATTTTAAAAAAAATAATTAATCTTAAAAGCCAGAAAATCAATGATATAGGAGTATGATCGTGAAAAATTACGTCTTACATGCCCAGACCATGGGCTTTATTTATTTTTACCGAAAACAGAAAAATTAATATAACGCCCGGGATTTGATTTAAGATCTTCAAGTAAAAGGTTTAAATGGACGAGACTCTGTGTTAATTCGGTATATAATGAATCATCATTCAGAAACATGCCGGCTGAACCTTTGCCACGATTAAGGTTTTCCAGGAGAATGCTCGTTTCTTTGACGGTTGAATTGAAATTAGCAATTGAAGCTTCAATATCTGAGTCTGATAAGTTATCTGCGATAAGCGAAATCTTATTAATAGTGGTATCCATTACTGCAGAATTTTTACCTATCATAGTTGCAAAACTGTCAAGGTTCACGATAAGATTATTGATGTTTTCCCCGGAGCTCTCAAGGATCTTATCCATCCTGTATGTTAAATTCTCAATATTTTCGGAGCTTTTATGGAGATTCTCCCTCATATCGTTGGTAATAATTAGTTTCAGATCCATCAACAGGGTATCAATGTCTGATATTACCTGGTTTGCTTTATTGATAACAGGAGCAAGGTCATTGCCGATATTTCCGATGACTCCCGGATTGATTCTGGATTTTAAGGTATCGCCGTCACTGTGGAAGGCCGGTCCTTCACCAAGTACAAGATTCATTTTCATTCCCGCCAGTATGGATTCAGGTGTTATTTCAGCAATTGTACCTGAAGGTAGTTTATATCCCCGGTTAATACCCAGTGTGACAAGGAGCCTGCCCGAGCCGTCGTTAAGAAATTTTATGTTTCTTACAATACCGGCCTTGTAACCGTTTATCTCAACAATCCCTGACTCTTCCAGTCCGCCAATATCATCGAAAATTGCATGGTACCTGTCATTCCTGTTGAGGATATTATTCCCTTTCAAAAAGCTGAAAAGCCATATGAAAACCAAAATGGTTATTACTGCTGTCAGACCTGCCAGGATCTCTTTTGAAATATTTTTCATATTATTTACTCCCTGTTAATTCAATAGCCTCCTGCAGAGGTATTATTTTATGGTTCCTCACAGCTATAACGAAGGCGTCAGGAAATTCTTCCTGTAATTCCTTCCTCCTTAGAGCCGCTTCATTGTATGTTACATACTTGCCGGTGGCATATTTGAAATATTTTCCTGATTCCAGTTCCGTAATTTCACCCGTTCTGGTGAACTGTTCAGGTAGTTCTTCCCTTCTTACAGTAGATGTTGCAAGTTGAATCATAAACCATATTTTATCATCTTGAATTTTTTCTTCTCTGGCTGAAGTGCTGAAATCGCTTTTCTGGTCAATTGCTGCTTTATAATCCCTGAATGCCCTGAATATAGCCGAGGCTATATAATCCTGTCCCCGGCCTGACTTAAGAAAGCGTTCTTCCTGTGAATTTGTTATGAAACCGGCTTCTACAAGGACACTGGGCATGGTGGTTTGCCACAAAACTATCAAACCTGCTTGTTTAACACCACGGTCATCTAGTCCCACACGGACTCTGAACTGGTCCTGTATATAGTTTGCAAAGTTGAGACTCTGTTCAAGGTAAATATTCTGCATAAGGGAGAAGATTATAAATGATTCAGAAGAATTGGGGTCATAACCCTGGTACCTTGTTGTATAGTCTTCCTCAAGGGTGATCACCGAGTTTTCTTTCATTGCTACTTCCAGGTTACCCTGGTCTTTATGGATACCCATAACGAATGTTTCAGAACCCTTGATCCTGCTATCCCTGAAACCGTTACAGTGAATCGAAATAAACAGGTCGGCTTTTGCCTTGTTTGCTATTTCGGCTCTTTTATAAAGTTCAACAAACTCGTCTCCCTTTCTGGTATAGATGACCTTTACTCCATTGAGCAACTCCTCTATGTATTTACCTGTTTTCAGAGCGATGGCCAGTGTTATGTCCTTTTCCTTACTGGTTCTTCCCTTGGCGCCGGGATCCTTTCCTCCATGACCTGCATCAATTACTACCACCCATTCATTCTCCGGCGGTTCATCAGCAAGACAGATTAATGAGGTAAATGAACCTGAAACAGCGGTGATAAAAAGAAATATTGCCAGAAATGATATGGTACAATGTTTGTAATTTTTAATCCTGCACTTCATGCTATGAAGATGATTTTAATTAGTTTTACTCCGTTCTATAAAACATTACAAAAATAGTACTAAACTTATTTACTATTTCAGCGACAAAGATACATATTATCCTCATAAGCACTTTTTTTTCAACATTTCTGTTTGGCCAGGAAATTCAGAGAGTGCCAGATTCACTGGTGGCTGTAATGGATACGACAGCTTTCATGCAGGATACCATACGTGTTGATACCATGGGAACAGGCTTGGAGGGAGTGCGGAGATTAAAAATTTCTCCCGATGCCGTTGATATGCCTATTGTGTATAATGCCATTGACAGCCAGTACGTTAATATGGATGACCAGAAAGTGTACCTGGTTAACCAGGCCTCGGCAATATATGGTGATATCAGTCTTGAGGCATACTATATAATCCTGGATCTAAATACGAGTGAGGTAAATGCATGGGGCAGACGTGATTCTACAGGCAAGATGGTGGATATTCCAAGGTTTAAAGACGGGGATGAAGAATTTGAGGCAGATGAGCTCACGTATAACTTCAAGACAAAAAGAGCAATTATACGAAATATAGTAACCGAGGAGGAAGGGGGTTTTTTACATAGTAATGTTACAAAGCGTCAGGATGACGGAGCTCTTCATGTCCAGGGTAGTAAGTACACCACGTGCGATGCGGATGAGCCACATTATTATGTTAGCCTGCCCAGGGCAAAAGTGATACCCAATGAAAAAATCGTCTCCGGTCCGGCATACCTTGTTCTGGAAGATATTCCCCTGCCACTGGTTTTGCCATTTGGTTATTTCCCGGTACAGAAAGAATACGCCTCTGGTATACTTATTCCAAAATATGGCGAAGAGAACAACAGGGGGTATTTCCTGAAGGGCATGGGATATTATTTTGCTGCTAGCGATTATTTTGACCTCAGTTTTACCGGTGATATTTATACAAACGGTACATGGAGGCTCAGTGCTGCAACAAATTACCGCAAAAGATATAAATTCAATGGTAATTTCAGTTTTAATTATGCAAATAATATAAGTGGCTATAAAGGGCTGGAGAATTATTCAAAGAGCAGCAACTATTCAGTCCGTTGGACTCACTCGCAGGACACAAAGGCAAGGCCGGGGACACGTTTTTCGGCCAGTGTGAACCTGAGTTCCGCCGGATTTGACAGGGAGAACAGCTACAAGGTACAGGAGCATGTCAATACCACCAAGCAATCAAGCATAAGCTATTCAAAAACATGGGCCGGGACACCTTTTAATTTTTCTGCAAGCCTTAATCACAGCCAGAACTCGGCAGCGAAAACCGTAAGTCTTAACCTGCCTAAAGTAAACTTTGGCATGTCAAGGATTTATCCTCTCAAATCACTTGGAAGCGGTGGAGCCACAAAATGGTGGCAGGAACTGCAACTGCAGTATACCGCCAGTCTTGATAACAGGATATCCACAACCGATGAAAAAATGTTCACCGGTGAAATGTTCGAAGATATGAAAAACGGCTTCCAGCATGATATACCCGTAAGCCTGCCTATCAGACCTTTCAATAATTTTTCCATCTCTCCATCCCTGAGATATTCAGGTGTCATGTTCACGGAAAGAACCCTGAAAAGATGGGAGCCTGAATACATTGACCCGGTCACCAACGATACAGTGAGCAAGGTCATAAGCGAGCAGGAAGAAGGATTTTTTTACGGGCATGCCGTTAACCCTTCGATAAGCGCAAGTTACAGCCCTCAGATCTTCGGGATGTACCAGTTTACAAACCCTGAATCACGCGTAATTGCAGTACGACATGTTGTGAAACCTTCAGTCTCATTCTCATATGTGCCAGCACTTGAAGGCTTCTCCTCGGATATGTACCGCGAAGTACAGATTGATACAACAGGCAGAACAACGGAATATTCAATATATGAAAATGGGATTTACAGAACACCGTCATTATCACGCAGGAGCGGCAGCCTGAATTTTACACTTACCAATATAATAGAAGCCAAGGTCAGGGAAAGAAAAGACACGGCGAATGCTGAAAGAAAAGTTAAGATACTTGATAACCTTGCATTAAATACATCATATAACATTTTTGCTGACTCGCTGAAATGGAGCCCCATGTCCATGGTTATGAGAACAACCCTGTTCAATGAGCTCAGCATATCTGCCAGGGGCAATTTTGATTTCTATGCAACTGATTCGCTCTTCAGAAGAATAAATGCCAGCGTTTGGTCGGTCAACAGGAGACCGGTTAGAATGACAAATTTCAATATCAGCCTTAACTTTGAATTGAATAAGCTTCTTAAATCCTTTATCGGGGAAAAAAAGGAAGATGAAACCGCTGCTTCCGAGCCAGACAATGCAGGAACCACGATGGGGGGGATGCCAAGATCACTGGAGGAAGCGGGCAGGCAACAACGGACAGGTGGCATGCGGGACGGACAGGGAATGACATATGATGAATATGGATATGTTAACTTTAATGTCCCGTGGACAATGAGAATAGCATATAATTTCTATTATACAAAGACAAGGGAAGAATCCTTAATCAACCAGAACCTGACAATGAGTGGTAATGTTACTCTTACAAAAAACTTTGCCATAACCTATTCTACGGGATATGATTTCAGGAGCAAGGAAATAACAATGACAAGGATAGGCATCAGAAGGGACCTGCACTGCTGGGAAATGAGCTTTAACTGGATACCTGCCGGGTATCTCAGGAGCTGGGATTTTACAATACGTGTGAAGGCAAGTGTACTGCAGGACCTTAAATATGAACGAAGGAAAGATTATCACGATAATTATTAAAAATACACCTTATGAAAAAAATCATTCATACTTTAAAAGCACCTGAAGCTCTCGGACCCTACAGCCAGGCTGTGGAAATAAATAATACACTCTATATTTCAGGTCAGGTTCCTGTTGATCCTGTAAGCGGCTCAGTCGTACAGGGAGGAATAACTGAGCAGACAGAGCAGGTTCTGAAAAATATAGGTGCAATACTCGAAGAGGCAGGTTACTCCTTTGAAAATGTGGTAAGTTCTACATGCCTTCTGTCGGACATGTCCAACTTCAGGGCAATGAATGAAGTGTACGCACGTTTTTATCCTGCCAATCAACCTGCAAGAGCTGCTTTCGCAGTAAAGGACCTGCCCCTGGGAGTACTCCTGGAGATAGTTACTATAGCTGCAAGGTAGTTGTATCTAGCAAATTCTTACTCGGCAATTATTTCAAATTCAATCTCAGCCTTAACTTCTTTGTGAAGTTTTATCTGTGCCCTGTATTTGCCAATTTCTTTTACCTGGTCGCCTTCAATGGAGATATTTTTCCTGTCTATGTCAAATCCCTTGTTCTTAAGGGCTTCGGCTATCTGAATTGTATTTACTGAACCGAAAATTTTTCCTGAGCTGCTTGTCTTGGCTCCAATGGTCAGAGTAACATCAGCAAGTTTGCCTCCAATTTCTTCAGCTTCTTTCTTTATCTTTTCTTCTTTATGTGCCCTCTGACGTGTATTTTCCTCGTGCACTTTTTTTGCTGACGGGGTTGCCAGTACGGCATATCCCTGCGGGATAAGGAAGTTCCTTGCATATCCGTCTTTAACGGATACTATATCACCCTTATCACCTAATCCGTTTACATCCTGTTTAAGTATTATATCCATTTTTTTTCCTCCTCAGTTTATTTTAGCAGGTCAGTAACATAGGGTAACAAAGCAAGATGGCGAGCTCTCTTTATTGCCTTGGCCACCTTTCTCTGGTACTTGAGTGAAGTCCCGGTAATTCGTCTCGGCAATATTTTACCCTGCTCATTTAAAAACTTCTTGAGAAATTCAGGATCCTTGTAGTCAACATATTTTATCCTGTTCTTTTTGAACCGGCAATATTTTTTCTTCTTAATCTCAACTGTCGGTGGTGTCAGATATCTGATTTCTGATTCATTCTGTGCCATGATTTAGTCCTCCTGAATTTTTTCCGTTTCTTTCTGCTTCCTCTTCTTTTCTGCGTACTGTACAGCGTATTTGTCCATTCTAAAGGTCAGGAATCTTATTATCCTTTCGTCACGCCTGTACTGGATTTCAAGCTGTTCTATCAATTCGCCCGGCCCTTTGAATTCAATAAGATAGTAAAACCCGGTTGATTTTTTCTGAATGGGATAGGACAGCTTCTTCAGGCCCCAGTTCTCTTCGTGGATGATTTCACCTCCCTTGTCGGTGATCACCTTCTTGAATTTTTGTACCGCTTCCTTCATCTGGTTCTCAGACAAAACGGGAGTTGCAATGAAAACGGTTTCGTAATGGTTTAACATAATTTTTAACTTTTTTAATTAACTGAAATCGGGCTGCAAAAATATGCTTTTTTCTTAAATTAACCAATAAGTTGTTGATATATTTAAGATTCGAAAGTTCTCTTAGGATACCATTATTTCTTATATTTGTTCATTATAACTAAAGGATAACAGATAAGTTTTGTAATGGAGAGTTTTATTGTTTCTGCAAGGAAGTACAGGCCGGTTATATTTGATAATGTAGTGGGTCAGGAGTCAATTACATCAACTCTTAAGAATGCAATTAAGACCAACCATCTGGCACAGGCCTATCTTTTTTGCGGCCCCCGGGGTGTAGGTAAAACAACCTGTGCCCGGATACTTGCAAAAACCATAAATTGTCAGAACCTGAGCGATAAAACGGAAGCATGCGGTTTATGCGAATCATGCAAGGCCTTTGACAGCTCCAGGTCATATAATATACATGAACTCGATGCAGCTTCAAACAATAAAGTTGATGATATAAGAACCCTTACAGATCAGGTGAAAATACCGCCACAGGTGGGACGCTATTCGGTTTATATAATCGATGAGGTACATATGTTAAGCACATCAGCATTCAATGCCTTCCTGAAAACCCTTGAAGAACCACCGCCTCACGCTGTATTTATCCTTGCTACCACAGAAAAACAAAAAATTATTCCCACAATACTATCACGATGCCAGATCTTCGATTTCCACAGGATAAGCATTGATGATATCGTTAACAGGCTGATTTTTGTTGCTGGAAAAGAAAATATTGAAGCCGAACAGGAAGCTCTGCAGATTATCGCTCAAAAATCTGACGGGTCAATGCGCGATGCACTGTCAATCCTGGACCAGATTGTAAGCTACAAAGGAAAAAAAATAACATATGCTGATGTAATTGAGAATCTTAATGTACTGGATTACGAATATTACCTTAAAGCTACCGATGCCTTCCTGTCCGGCGATGTATCCAGTGCACTTTTGCTTTTTAACGACATACTCGAAAAAGGCTTTGATGGTCATAATTTCATAGCGGGCCTGAGCAGTCACCTGCGTAATTTGCTTGTATGCAAAGATGAGGCTACACTCAAACTGGTCGAGGCGGGCTCAGCAATCAGGGATAAATACAGGGAACAAACACTCAGGTGCCCCCTGAGATTCCTGTATAAAGGCCTTGAAATCTTAAGTTATGCAGATATACATTATAAATCAAGTAAAAACCAGAAGCTCCATGTTGAACTTGCATTGATAAGACTGGCTGCAATTAATACTGACCACGGGAAACCGCAAAATACTGAAAGCGGTAAGGAAGAAAAGCAAAATGATATTATGCCGGGAAAAAGAGACGATGGAAGAACAGAAAAAAGAACCGACCGGGCTAAAAAAGATGAAAAAATTTCAGTAAAAAAAGATGAATATTCTCCGCCAAAGTCTTTTTCAATAAAGGAAAGACTGAAAAATCAACAGGAGAACAGTGAATCCGGAGTTGCTGATACCGTTGATACTTATAGAGAACCTGATGATGCTGCAGAAGTGAACAGGGAATTCGATGAATCAGATTTGATGGAAGCCTGGCGTAGTTTTGGAGATACCCTTAAATCGGGCAATCCACGGATGTCCAGCATTATAAAAGCTATGAGGCCAGTGATAGAAGACGGAACCATGATTATACTTGAACTTAGCAACAAGGCCCAGAAAGATTACTTTGACCAGAAATACAAGCATGATGTCTTAATCCACCTGAAAAGGCAACTTTTTAATTCGAAAATTGAATTTCATACCAGGGTAAGTGAGAAAACCGAAGCGACAACACCTTATACTGATGAGGAAAAATACAGATACCTCGCTGAGAAAAACCCTGCCCTTGATAAGCTTCGTAATGAATTCGGACTGGAATATTGATTAGTAAAAAATGCCTGAACTGTCCCAAGAAATACTGAACCACCTGCTCGATAATTCTGATTCGATGATCAGCATAATCGATGATGAGATGAGGTACGTTACTGTTAATGAGCCATTTTGCAGGTCATTCAATATGCAGAGGAACGAGCTGGTCGGTAAATGCCCTGCAGATTTGTGGGGGGAGGATACCTACAGGGAGAAAATCAGGAATAATATTGAAAAGAGCCTCAGTGGCGAAACTGTCAGATACAGGGCTTATTTTGATATTTCAGGTTCCCCGGGCAGGTATTACGATGTTACGTACAAACCCTTTAAAAGTCCCGGTACGAATATAAACTATGCCATAATCGAAACAAAGGGCGTTAAGTTCGAAAAAGAAATAAGTGAAAGCAATACAGGCCGGGACCTGAAATACGAATATATGGAAAAGTACCTGCCTTTCGGTGTTTTCTCATGTGACAGGGATGGCATGATACTGGAGGCAAATGAGACTTTTTTTACCATACTGGAAGTGGGTGCTTATGACAGGGAGGATTTGAATTTTAATGATTTACTGAGGACTGACCGCCGTTTTTCCGACTACCTGAGGTCAGGTAAAGCCGGCGAAACTGCTGCTTTTAGCAAGATGCAAATGCTTACTTCACAAGGCAGGGAGATCTATGTCAGGATAAGCAGTCATAACCGGAAGGATGAGCAATATGGAATTATCGCAGATGGAATACTTGAGGACGTAACCAGGGAAGTGCTGCTGGAAAGGCGACTCCAACAGTCACAACGACTTGAAACCCTTGGTACACTGTCAGGTGGGGTGGCTCATGATTTTAATACTATACTGAATACTATCTCTGGATACGCTGAAATGACCATGGAAGAAGTGGGCAGGGGTACACAGGTATATGAGTATATGTCAAGACTCAGATCAGCTGTTAATAAGGCAGTGAGCATAATTAACCAGATGATGGTATTCAGCAAACAGATGGACCAGCATATGGTGTCACTCGAAATTGATAAAATAATCAGGGAAGCTGTTGAATTTATTAAATTGTCATTGCCGGAGAATGTTAAACTGAAAACACTGTATAAGAAAATTGAAGGCTCTATTCATGCCGACCCATTGCAGCTCTTCCGGGTTTTTCTGAATATTATGACCAATGCCCTGCATGCAATGGAAGATGGGGGAGGTACTATGACAATCAGTCTTTCAGAATCAAAAACAGATGACAGGAGCTTTGCCGATATATCAATTGCCGATACGGGAACAGGAATTGATCCTTCTATTACAGACAGGATTTTTGAACCATTTTTTACGACCAAAGAAGCCAATAAAGGAACAGGAATGGGCCTTGCTGTTTCACATGGGATAATAAGCGGAATAGGGGGTGAGATAAATGTTGAAAGTAATCCGGGTGAAGGCTCTGTTTTTACTTTGAGAATACCCCTGAAAAAAATGGATTCAAAATCCTTTAATACACCTGATGAACATGCCGGTAATATTTTCTTCGCACACGATAATCTTCATCTCTCACGTACCCTGTCTATGGCTCTCGAACAAATGGGATACAGGGTAATTTTATTGAATTCAATGAGTGATATTGAAAATGCAATCAGCTATCAACTGTCTGACTGTGATACCCTGTTTATAGTAAATAAATTTGCTGACACGAAAATATGCGATATCCTCGAAAGAAAACAAAATGAAGGCATGAGTTTCAGGCTTTGTCTTATCAAGGATAAAGATACAGGCATAGATAAAGTAAGTCCGCTGACTAAAAACAGGAATTTTGCCCTGATAAAAGAACCCTTAACATTGAAGGATATATTAAGTCATTTATACTAATACCATTGTGCAGTGGCAGGAATATTACTTGTTGAAGATAATGATGATCTCAGAACAATGCTTAAGGATGCTCTGGAAAAAAGAAGACATTATATAATTGAAGCATCAAACGGAAGGGAAGCATTAAGCAAATTCAAGTCATCGGCTACTGATCTGGTTATCACAGATCTCCTGATGCCTGAGCAGGATGGCATTGGACTTATCATGGAACTCAGGAAGGTACAACCGGAGATAAAAATAATTGCCATTTCCGGGGGTGGTAAAATAGGTCCCTCAAATTACCTTGATGTTGCAAAAACACTTGGCGCCGATGCAGTTTTTCCGAAACCTTTTAACCTGAAAAGCTTTATTGAGGAAGTTGAGAGACTGGCTGTGCGATAATGCCGGATGAATGAGGCATTAATGAACTTTCAGAGGAAGAAGTTGTTTATTTAATAGTTGATTTATTAACCTTTTTGAAACTACATAAAATGCTTAAAAAATCTGTTGAAGATCTGCTTAACAGGCAGATAGAAAGGGAAGGATACAGTTCCATCCTGTATCTGTCAATGGCTTCGTGGGCCGAGACCAGGGGATATGCCGGGGTTGCAGAATGGCTTTATGCCCAGGCTGAAGAAGAAAAGATGCATATGCTTAAAATAATAAGGTATATTAACAAAAAGAGCGGTAAAGCTATTATTCCATCGTTCGACAGGCCACCAGCAGAATTTGAAGGCTTGAAAATTATGTTTGACCAGGTTCTGGAACATGAGCAATATATTACCGGCAGCATAAATGAGATCGTCGCTGAAACGGAAAAGGAGAAGGATTATTCTACTAATAACTGGCTGCAATGGTTTGTTTCAGAGCAGGTTGAGGAAGAGAGTTCAGTACAGGCCATCATCGATAAGCTGGATCTGGTAGGTGACCATAACCTTTATATGTTCGATAGGGATATAATGTCTATGCGAACTGAAAAGGGCGGAGAATAAAGCTGGATTTTACCAGGGCCTCAGCAATAAGACAACATTCCACTTAGCCTTTCCTTTTATTATCGGGAAAAAGACCTTAATTTTGTTCTTTATTCTTTGATTTTTATATCAAGGAGTAAAGAATAGCAATTAATGATTGGTAAAATAAGATGAACGTATTAAATAAGGTACTGGGAGTATTTCTCGGTAATAAATATGAGCGCGATTTAAAGGAGGTGTCGCCTTTCGTTGACAGGGTCATGCTTGAATTCGAAAAGCTTGGCTCCTTAAGCAATGACGAATTGCGTTCAATGTCCGGGAAGCTCAAACAAAGGGTAAAAGATTCAATAAAGGAGGAAGAGGATCAGATAAGGGCGCTTAAAGATAAGGCTGCTGCTGAAGATGACATTATTGCCAAAGAAGCTATCTTCGATGAGATAGATAAGATTGAGGAGAAAATTGATGGCAAACTTGAAAACTTCCTTGATGAATTGCTGCCCGAAGCTTTTGCCCTTGTAAAAGAAACGGCAAAACGCTTTAAGGAGAATGAAGTGATCGAGGTCACAGCAACTGATTTCGACAGGGATCTTGCTGCCAGAAGAGAAAGTATTGAAATTAAAAAGGACAAGGCTTACTGGAAAAACAGGTGGATTGCAGGGGGTAATGAGATACAGTGGGACATGGTCCACTACGATGTTCAGCTAATAGGCGGGGTTGCCCTGCATAAAGGTAAAATTGCCGAAATGGCTACAGGTGAAGGTAAAACTCTTGTGGCTACCCTGCCGGTATTCTTAAATGCACTAACAGGCAGGGGAGTGCATGTGGTTACCGTTAATGACTATCTGGCACGACGTGATGCTGAATGGATGGGACCTATTTATGAGTTTCACGGACTTTCGGTGGATTGCATCGATAAGCATGAACCAAACTCTCCGGCCCGCCGCAAGGCTTACCTGGCCGATGTTACCTTCGGTACAAATAATGAATTCGGCTTTGATTACCTGAGGGATAATATGGCAATCAATCCTGAAGACCTGGTACAGAGAAAACATAATTATGCCATTGTTGACGAGGTCGACTCTGTTCTGATAGATGATGCACGTACCCCCCTGATAATATCAGGCCCGACAGCCAAAAGCGATACCCAGCAATTTGACGAACTTAAACCCAGGGTTGAAAAACTTGTCAGTGCCCAGAAAAAACTTGTGACACAGCTTCTTGCTGATGCCAAAAGACTGATTAAGGAAGACAATACCGATGAAGGCGGACTTTTACTGCTGCGGGCATATAAAGGCCTGCCGAAAAACAGCGCTTTGATAAAATACCTCAGTGAGGGAGGCATAAAATCCCTGTTACTGAAGACAGAGAATTTCTATATGCAGAATAACAGCAAGGAAATGCCCAAGGTGACTGATCCCCTTTATTTTATCATTGACGAAAAAAACAATTCCATAGAACTTACCGAAAATGGTATTGACCTGATCTCTACTTCGGTGGAAGATGCCAGCTTCTTTGTGCTTCCTGATGTGGGTGCCGAAATTGCCGAGATAGAGAGGTCTGAACTTTCAGAAAAAGAAAAATTTAAGGCCAAGGATGAATTACTGCAGGATTTTTCAGTTAAATCGGAGCGTGTGCATACCATGAACCAGCTGCTCAAGGCATATACACTCTTTGAAATTGATGTTGAATATGTAGTAATCGACAATAAGGTCAAAATTGTTGATGAGCAGACCGGACGAATAATGGAAGGCCGCAGGTACTCCGATGGACTGCATCAGGCAATAGAAGCAAAAGAACGGGTTAAGGTTGAAGCCGCTACCCAGACCTTTGCTACAATAACCCTCCAGAACTATTTCAGGATGTACAATAAACTGGCTGGCATGACCGGTACCGCTGAAACCGAAGCAGGTGAATTCTGGGATATATATAAGCTGGATGTGATGGTTATCCCTACAAACGTGCCTGTCATAAGGAACGATATGGATGATATGGTTTATAAAACCAAGAGGGAAAAATATAATGCCGCCATAGATGAAATACTTGATCTGAACAGTAAGAAAAGACCGGTACTGGTAGGTACAACCTCGGTTGAAATATCTGAATTGCTGAGCAGGATGCTCAATATGAAGGGCATCAAGCATAATGTCCTGAATGCCAAACTTCACGCCCGTGAAGCTGAAATAGTAGCTGAAGCAGGTAAGGAAGGAGCTGTCACCATAGCTACCAATATGGCCGGTCGTGGTACAGATATTAAATTGACCCCAGGTGTGAAAAAAGCAGGTGGCCTGGCTATAATAGGTACTGAAAGACATGAATCACGACGTGTTGACCGTCAGCTCAGGGGAAGGGCAGGCAGGCAGGGCGATCCGGGCTCATCGCAATTCTATGTCTCACTGGAAGATGACCTGATGAGACTCTTCGGATCAGAGAGGATAGCAGGTGTTATGGACCGCCTTGGTTTGCGTGAAGGGGAGATGATTCAACACCAGATGATCTCCAAATCAATTGAAAGGGCGCAGAAAAAAGTTGAAGAAAATAATTTCGGTATACGTAAAAGACTGCTTGAATATGATGATGTAATGAACAGCCAGAGGGAGGTGATATATAAAAGGCGAAGGCATGCATTGCAGGGCAGCAGGCTTAGTGTTGATATAGCTAATATGATGTATGATGTTTCCGAAAGTATAGTCAATACCTACCTTCCCGAAGCAGATTATGAAAATTTCAGCATCGATCTCCTGAGATCATTCTCAATGGAATCACCGGTGGATGAAAAAGCATTCCTGAAAATAAATGCTGATGAACTGATTGAGATGTTAAACAGGAATGTTATTGATACATACAGGAGAAAAGTCGAGAAAATATCATCGGAAGCCTATCCCGTGATAAAGAATGTGTATGAGCGACAGGCACATGTATATGAAAATGTTGTTGTGCCTATATCAGACGGAACTAAAGTATACCAGGTTATTACAAACCTTAAAGCAACGGTTGAATCAGACGGGAAAGAACTGGCCAGGTCTTATGAGAAAACAGTGGTGCTGGCTACCATTGATGAGCTCTGGAAGGAACACCTGAGAGAAATGGATGAACTCAAGCAGTCAGTCCAGAATGCAACATACGAACAGAAGGACCCGCTGCTGATTTATAAATTTGAGTCGTTCGAGCTGTTTAAGTCCATGATTGAAAGGATAAACAAAAGTGTTATATCCACTTTGATGAAGGGACATATACCCAGCCCCGATCCTGACCAGGTACGTGAGGCTGAACGGAGACGAAGAACGGATATGAGCAGGTACAGGGCCTCGAAGAGTGATTATTCATCATACAGCGATACTTCAGGAGGAGGGGGACAGCCCGACAGGCCACAGAAAGCCGAACCGGTGAGGGTGGAAAAAAAGGTGGGAAGAAATGATCCGTGCCCCTGCGGCAGCGGCAAAAAATATAAGCACTGCCACGGAAGGATCAGTACAGGTCCTCCACAACAGGCACAGAAAGGAGTCTAAACAGTAGCTTTTAGCTTAAGATCCTCAAGAGTCGTATTTATCTTTATGCCTGTCTGTCTGGATACGGCCGTCAGGGGAAGACGAAGGTAGTTCTGACACAGCCCCAGGCTGTTCATTACAGACTTGATGCCAGCCGGATTGCCATCAATAAAGAGGAGATCAATAAGTTCAGTGTATTTGTAATGAAGCTCACGTGCACTGCCGAGATCAGATTTAAGGGCAAGGCTTATCATCTCTTTCCACTCAGAGGGAAAAGCATTTCCAAGAACTGAAATTACTCCTGATCCCCCAAGGGTGATAATGGGTAATGCTATCAGGTCATCACCTGAGATTACAAGGAATTTATCGGGCTTGTCCTTTATTATTTTCATGACCTGGGCCATATTGCCGGATGCTTCCTTTATCCCTACAATGTTATCAAAACCCCAGGCCAGTTCAAGACATGTTTCAGCGTCAATATTACTGCTGGTTCTGCCCGGTACATTATACAGAATAACAGGTACTGGTGATACCATGGAAATCTCTTTAAAATGCAGCATAAGCCCTTTCTGACCCGGTTTATTGTAGTATGGTGCCACAGAAAGAATACCATCTATGCCTTCAAAATCAGTTCGCTTAATTGTATCGGTTAAGTGCTGGGTATTATTGCCGCCCATACCAAGTACAACAGGTAACCTTCCGTTATTTATTTCTTTGATATAGGAGGTGACAGCCTCCCTTTCCTCCTGGTTAAGGGTCACTGTCTCACTTGTTGTGCCCATAACAACAAGGTAATCACAACCATTGTCAATAATGTGATTGGTAATAACTTCCAATGCTTTAAAATCAACACTCCTGTCCGACTTGAAAGGTGTTATCATGGCTACACCAAGGCCTTCGAATTGCTTCATAGTGAACATTCATTTATATTTTCATTTACTGGTATTAATCATCTCGAGGTATAATTTAACCTGTTGCAGATAATAGACAAGGTCATTCTTCCTGTTTATATTGATGGTCATATCTAATTTATCCTTGTAATCAGAATTTCCCGGGCCTACCTTGAATTCAGCCCTGGACAAGAGCGAGATGAATTTAAGGGGGAAATGATTATTGTTATTTACGTCAATCAGAATCTCATAGGGAGTATTAATAAATTCGTCAATGTCATCTGATCCGGGTATGCAGAAAAAATTCAGATCTGTTTTTTTTATGCATGTCAGGTACCGAATTGCCGTATATTTATCAGGGAGGATGGTTTTTGGATAGTAACAAACTATATCAACCTGAATATTTATTTTAAGCATATCCTGGTAGAAGGCTGAAACAGCTTCAAAATCGTCTGTATTGGTACCATCCCATACTATTCCTATTTTGTGTGCATTACGGAGATTATTGAATTTCTTCTGGCGCCTTACTCTTTTAAGACGCTGCTTTAGTATGAGCCTGCCAATTAATAGCCTTATCACTTTACAACGTTCCATTATGCAAACCTAATCGATTTTTGAAGAATATATATTCTGAAACCTATTCTTTATTTAACATTTTGAGAAAATCGTCTTCACCCATTATCTCAATGCCCAGTTTTTCAGCTCTCTCCCTTTTTACCGGCCCCATATTTTTACCTGCAAGAATAAAACTGGTATTTGAACTTACCGAAGATACATTCTTTCCACCGTTTTCTTCAATAATTTGCCTGTATTCTTTCCTGCCGTGCCTTGTAAACTCACCTGAAATTACAATACTTTTACCCTCCAGGATTGCTGATTCTTTTTTTTGAGACTCTCTCAATTCCATATTTACACCATATTTCCTCAGTCGCTCAATTACCTTCCTGTTATTTGGCGAGCTGAAATAATTAAGTATGGAGTCAGCTATTTTCTCTCCAATATCCGGAATACTGACCAGGTCATCATATCCGGCTCTGGCTAATTCATCTATTGAACTGAACTGAGAGGCTAATAATTTTGCCACTGTTTCACCAACAAACCTGATACCAAGGGCATATAATACCCTGTTAAAAGGTGCTGATTTTGATTTCTCAATGCTGTTTATAATATTGAATGCCGACTTTTCCCCCAATCGTTCCAGGTCAACCAGGAATTCTTTTTTAAGAGTATAAAGGTCGGCAATATCATTAACCAGTCCCGACCTGTACAGGAGGTCTGTTGTTTCCTCACCAAGTCCGTCTATATCCATGGCTTTTCTGCTGATGAAGTGCTCTATCCTTCCTTTTATCTGTGGTGGGCACTCATAATTGTTCGGGCAATAATGATTGGCTTCTCCCGGTAATTTGCGCAGGGGGCTTCCACATTCGGGGCAACTTGCAATAAATTCAACAGGTTTTGCATCGTTTGCCCTCTCATTAATATCAACCCCGACTATTTTGGGAATAATTTCACCTCCTTTCTCAATAAAAACAGTGTCATTCATATGGAGGTTGAGTAATTTTATCTGGGCTTCATTATGCAAGGTGGCTCTCTTAACCACAGTGCCTGCCAGGGCTACCGGCTCAAGGTTGGCCACCGGGGTAACAGTCCCTGTCCTGCCTACCTGGAAATCCACTGAATGCAGTTTTGTTTTTGCCTGCTCAGCCTTGAATTTATAGGCTATTGCCCATCTGGGTGATCTGGCAGTGTAACCAAGCTTCTCCTGATCGTCAATGGAATTAACTTTTATCACAACACCGTCTATTTCAAAAGGAAGACTTTTTCTTTTACTGTCCCAGTGATTAATATAATCCATTACTTCCGGCATTCCTTTGCAGGGGCTTACCTCGCGGGGTACCCTGAATCCCCATTCCCTTGCTTTCTGCAGGTTGTCATAATGTTTATTATGCGGGAGTGTTTCTCCAAGGATGTTATAGATATAACAATCAAGCGGCCTGCCTGCAACTATTGCAGGATCCTGCAATTTAATGGTACCTGCGGCTGTATTCCGGGGATTGGAGAATGCTTGCTCCCCGTTTTTTACCAGTTCTTCATTGAGTCTTCTGAAACCTTCGAGGGGGAGAAAGATCTCTCCTCTGACTGTCAGCTCGGCAGGGTAGTCATAATTTCGTAATCTGAGGGGTATACTTCTAATAGTTCTCACATTGTTGGTGACGTCATCGCCTGTTTCTCCGTCACCACGGGTCACCGCCGACTCCAGTAAGCCATCCCTGTATGTCAGGCTTATGGATGCTCCGTCATACTTTAGTTCGCAAACATATTCAACCTCCCTGCCAAGCGCGCCGGTAACACGTTTATTAAAATCATAAATCTCTTCTTCACTGTAAGTGTTGCTCAATGAGAGCATGGGATATTTATGTTTAAGCTGCCTGAATTCACGGGTAAGATCGCTGCCGACTCTCCTGGTGGGTGAGTCATCGCTACGGAGATCCGGAAATTTTTCTTCCAGGTCGGCCAGCTCTTTCAGGATGAGATCATATTGAAAATCTGATATCTGTGGCTTATTCAGTACATAGTAATTGTAATTATGATCGTTGACTTCCTTCTTTAACTGCTCAATGCGATCATGTGCTTCCTTTTTGTTCATTCCTTGTTATAATTAGGTTAGATATTACTCCCACACTCCGCTAATTACGGAATTGCAGAATTTGCATCTGCCATTTTCTATATTGTTGGCCGTAATGGTATATCCTCTTCGTTCAACAACTTTCTCTCCGCATTTATCACAAAAGGTGTCACATGCATGAGTACCGGGTACGTTGCCTATATATACATGGTTAATGCCTTCTTCCCTGGCAATTTCCCATGCCCTGTTGAGAATACTTACCGGTGTGGGGGGAAGCTGTTCGAGCTTGTACATAGGAGTAAACCTGCTGAAATGAAGAGGGGTGTCACTGAAACCGTTTGAGTACAGCCATTTACACATTTCCCTTATCTCATCCATTTTATCTGTCCATTCGGGAACTACCAGGTTGGTAATTTCAAGCCAGACTTGCTCTTCTTTTAATATTTTCAGGGTTTCAAGTACAGGCTCAAGCTTTCCGCCGGTAAGTTTAATGTAGGTTTTATCATTGAACGATTTAAGATCAATATTTGCAGCATCTATCACACTGCTGAGCTTAAGGAGAGGTTCGGTGTTTATATAACCGTTTGAAACAAGGATATTCCTCAGTCCTGATTGCCTGGCCAGTGTTGCTGAATCAAATACATATTCGTAGAAAGTGATTGGTTCAGAGTAAGTATAGGATATTGATTTACACTGATAATTATGAGCATTGCTTATAACGCTCCCTGGCATTAGATCTGAATTGCGTGTTTTATCTGGACTTGTCTGGGATATGGTCCAGTTCTGACAGTTCAGGCAAGCCAGGTTACATCCTGCCGTAGCAATGGAGAAAGTAATGGTGGAAGGCATGAAATGATATAATGGCTTTTTCTCTACCGGGTCGAGATTGATGGCACATGGATTACCATAAGCCATGGTATATAATTTGCCGTTTCTCACAATACGGTTCCGGCATTCACTTAACTCACCCTCTTTTAAGACACATTCATTAGGACATATCCTGCACATAATGCCCTTAGCCGATTCTTCCTGGAAGAGGGCAAGCCTGTAATTCCTCTCCTTTACATGCCGGGACGGGCTGCCATGCAATAGTGCAGGGCAGGCAGTAATAACCCCGGCACCCATAAGACAGTTTTTTACAAACTCACGCTTCTTCATGTCTTCTTTTGTGTTTTTTATTGAACAAGATTCCCAATACCACTTATTACCCTGTTTGTAATATATGAGGCAAAATTAAAAAAAGCAAGAATAAAGAAAGTCGATTTTATACCAAACAGGGGTACCAGTATGCCTGCTATAATCATGAAACCCAGGGCCGCTCCACACATATCAGCAAAGTAAATGCCCGAAATAATCTTTGAACTAAGCTCTTCTCCGGTCTTCCTCCGGTAATAGGACCCGGCCAGTACGGCAGGTATAATTACAATTAGTAATGAAAGTATTACTGGTATTGTACCACTCTGTATTTCAAGTATTAATGGCGATACCAGGGCAAATATTATAGCCAGGAATCCAAGCATTACGGGAATCATTTCTATTAACCACGGACTTATTTTTATTTCTGAAGCACTGCCAATGGCAAGCCCTGCCATAACAACAGCTATTAATAAACCGGCAAGCTGGTAGAAATTACCTGCAGTTGACTGGATAAGGATAAGAGCCAGTAACTCCGTACCTGCAAGGTTTAAAGCAGCACTGTACATAGTCCTGGAACTGTTGTTTCCCGTCAGGAAGGGAATAAGCAATAAAACACAGATAGCGGCTATAAAAGGTATCCTGTACCTGCCGGCTTTTTTTAGTTGATGCTTCTGCCTGTAAAAGACAGCCCTGGGTTTGTCCAGCATGTTTCCCGGCATAAGACTGTCTATTATACTTACTACCTGGTCGGAATTAAATTTTATAATCTGCCTGCTCAGATAATAGCTGTTTACATAAGTGGTTTCTATACCCCGGTCTGCTACCAGATCAGGTATGTTTGCGTTCAGCATGCTGTCTGAAGAAATCAGGTAAAGAGATTCTCCCTTTATGGGAAGAATATTTGAAAATACCCCGACCAGGCTATTATATATTGCTGAAAGGGACCCGGTTTCTTCATCACTTAAATAAGTGCCTGATCCGCCTGCCTTAAGCATGAATATCCCGCCCTTTGACATTATCCTTTTTATAGCCTGGAAATATTCTCTTGTATAAAATCGGTTTGTAACTATATTTTCCGGCTCAGCCAGCAGGGATATTATTACGTCATATTTTTTACTGCTACCCCGTATATAACTGAATGCATCATCATTTTCAAATACCACTTCGGCACTGGTGTAATTAATGCTTGTGTCCCTGGTGCATGCAATCAAAACGGGGTCACGCTCCAGATAGCTTATTGATTTGACCGAGGGGTATTTAAGCACTTCACCTATATGTTTATCGGCTCCTCCCGAGATAATAAGTATTTCTTCAGGGGCCTCACTCTGTAGCATTGCATAATGAATATTTTCTTCTGTCTGCTTTTCATCCTGCTCATAATCTATAAGCCTGTGATTATAGAAAACACTCCCTGAACCCTCGTATTCACTGATTGCCACATTGCCGTATTTGGAATCAATACTCCGGGTAACCTTGACACTGCCCAGCAGGATATTCCTGACGAAGGTATCGGGTTTAAATATTATCACGGCCACCAGGCACAATGCCGCAATGCCTGTCAGTATTCTATAATACCTGAATCTGCCTGCAATCAGATAAACGATATAATATAAAATAATTGCTGCAGCCAGTATCTGGAAATTGCCGAGAATATTTCCGGTAACAATAGTTACAATTATACCCGCAATCATACTGCCGGTTGTTTCCAGTGCAAATGAGTCGCCCGGTAGTAATTGTGTCTCACGACTGGCGCAGAAGGAAAGTCTTACAAAAAGGAAACCGGAAAGGAAGCAGAAGGGGATTAATGAAAGGCCGGTTATTATAAGAGTATAAATAATTCCCGGTGTAAGCCCTTCTTCGATCATGACTTTGGATAAAACAATAAAAATAACCAGGCTAATAATACTTCCAAGGGGAAGGACAGCCGTCAAGCTTACCAGATTTGTATTTTTGCTTTTCCCGGCCATCCTGGCTCCAAATGCTGAAATAATTATCCAGAACGCAAAAACAGCACCGGTAGCTATTTCATAACCACCTGACAGGTTTAAGATCTCCCTGAGGAAAATGACCTGGACTGCACCGGATATAAAACCCAGTATAAGAAGCATAATCCTGTAATTGAAGAATAACTCCTTACTAACTCCATAATTTACAGGCACGCTGTTCTTTTCACCGCCTCCGGTAATTATTCTTATGTAATAACCCAGGTTCCATGTCAGATGTAAAAATGCTGTAAATGACATGGCAATTCCAGCTTCCACATGCCAGCTAAGTATCTTTTCAACTGACTGTATTTCCCATTTATAGTTTGACTGAAGGGCCAGGAAAATGCCTGCTGAAGCTGCTGTGAGAAAGGTAATAAGAAGAATTGTATTCCAGAAAGCCCTGTGCCCCCTTACAGTGATTATTCTGAATTTACTGGCGGTCAGGGTCAGGAAATACAGAATTAAAAAAACAATGCCTATTAGTATTACATGGTACATAAAATTTATTCCTCCCCGAAAACAAAGGCTTCGTATACATAAATTTCCGCATCCTTCCAGCCTGTCCATCCCAGGCCTGCTTTATCACGCGATAAATGACCAAGAAAATCACTAACTGTCCAGTCCCGGTTATTTGCAACCTGGGGGAGAAACGTTCCTGACCGGCTATCTTTATTTATATAAACACCATGTTTCCCAAGAACAATTTTGTCTGTACTATCAATTCTCCTGAGCGGGCTTAACACTGATATTTCAATTGTAACTTTTTCCAGTTCGTCCCGGCCGAGTGGTTTAAAACGTGCATCATTAAAAGCGGCTTCGAGAGCCATCGCATGCACGGTCTCATAAAGCGGTTCTGAAGGCATGAACCTGCCTATACAACCCCTCAGCTGCCCGTCCATATTAAGTGTGACAAAGGCTCCCAGATGCTTTAGCAGTGACGGAGATAGCTTAGATTCATCTATCTCAGGCTGTTTTTCTTTAAGCAGGAATGATCTTATTGATTGCCTGGCTATATCAAGCAGGCGGTTCTGATCTTCAAGACCTATACTGAAATCCTGGCCATTAGCGCTTGCATCTTCCTTTTCAATGAGGGCAAGGGAATGATAGCCCACAACCCCTGACCGGTCACCCAGCTTGCTGTGTCCCGAATTCTGGTAAAGGATGTGTTTAAATTCCAGTCCCGGCTCTGACTTCGCAAGATGAAGGAGAACAAGACCTGATGTCCAGCCACACATACTGGTTGCAAGTCCATTGATCTTCAGTGCTGAATTTTCCCTGAGGGTACCGAGAAAGGTTTCAGGGTCTCCTGACATTAAACCTTCCAGAGTCAGCCCGTCCACTTTTTCTGCATCTTCAAATGAAGGGTAATGGCTGAAGTCACTGCTGATGACAAAGAGATTATTCCCATTGAACCAGGGTTTGAGAACCGCGGCAATGTCCTTGCAGATTTTACTGTTTTGTGTTCCGATAATAATCGGAACAATTCTTATATTCCTTCCCAGGTGATACTGCAGAAAAGGTAGTTGCACTTCCAGACTGTGCTCATTCAGATGGGCGGATTTCAGGTAAGTGAATATCTCTGAGTTTTCTGTAAGATTTTCAGCTATATCGGTATTAACAATAACAGTACCCAGTGGTGTCCTGTAATTTCCCGCTGAATAGACTGATGCTCCGGGAAAAGAAAGCCTGTGACTTGAACCAATCAGGAAGATATTGTCATATATTGCCTCTGAAGGAATACATCCTATGGCGGATGCTGCCACCGTGCCAGAAAATACGTATCCTGCATGCGGAGAAATTAAAGCCCTTACTCTTTCTCCCTGTTTAACTGTAAAAGACTTCATTGCGGCAGCATCCCTGAAATGCCGCTCAAGCTGCCTTTTCAATTCTGTTTCACCGGCCGGATAAAATGATCCTGCCACTACCGGGTCCCTGTCAAACCCTCTCTGCTGGCCTGAAATATTCATGGTCATAAATATCATTATCAGAAATCCATAAATGGCTTTCATGAATTAAAAAATTATAACGAAGAATAAAATTAAGCAAACGGAAGGAGAAAATGAAGCTTCTCCAGGGTATTTGTCAGAGAAGAATGAGTCTTTCCTTTACAATGGTGTCGTCATCATCTATCCCGAATATTTTGATTCCCAGGCTGACAGTTGCATCATGAATCACTTTCAGGACGATTGAAATGGAATCCTGGAGATCATCGTCATCCATCTCATCATATTCCTCAACATGAAAGTACAGATTTATTGTAAGTAGTTTATCCCTGTCATCAATTTTTGAGAGTACTTTAACCATGCGCGCCATCCAGATTGACGATGCCGTATTGAAGTAACTTAAATTGAAATGGAGAAAAGTTTTTTCAGGCGGATCCAATATATATTCCTTAAGCCATTCAATTATAGGTTCATAAATTTTAGTTGCGTTTTCCGGTATAGATTTTCCCTTAAGTACAAGCATACCGTCATCGGGGTTAAAATCAATCTCTGGTGCGCTTTTTGTTTCTGGAATGTGTAGTTTTGTAATCTTCATCTTGTTTGTCTCAACGAATTAGACGTTGGTTTGTTTCAAAAGTATTCTTTTTTTTTTATACATTCTTTGTTGTTCGTCAAAAAAAATAAACCGTCTGTCAAATAGATATGGTATTTAGTATAAATTGACCGGGTTTCCAGCTCACAAATTTCAAAAATAGGGTATGATAAAATGTATTATCTTTGCTCGCTGTTACCTGTTGTATTGGGATGGGACAGACTATTGAGAATAATGTCATCAGGTTATACGAGGATGGAGAAGACTATTGAAAATAATGTTATCAGATTGCATTAGGATGGAAAAGACTATTGAGAATAATGTTATCAGGGCTTTAAAAGTCTTGTACGGATCTGAGGCTGATACGTCAAATATCCAGGTCCAGCCCACAAGGAAGGAATTTGAAGGAGATATTACGCTTGTGGTTTTTCCATTACTGAAATATTCGGGTAAATCACCCGAAGATACCGCTAATGATCTGGGTAATTATTTGCTGAAGTCAACCCCGGGAATAAGCACATTTTACGTTGTAAAGGGATTTCTTAACCTGCAGGTCAGTAATTCAGCATGGCTCGGTGAATTTATTAAGCTGTGGACTGCCGGGGAAACTAATGATTTATACAAAAAAGGCCAGACCATACTTGTAGAATACTCATCACCCAATACCAATAAACCATTACACCTCGGGCATATAAGAAATAATCTCCTGGGTTTTTCCCTCTCCCGGATACTGACTGAATGCGGGCACAGGGTATTTAAAACCAATATAGTAAACGACAGGGGAATACATATTTGTAAATCAATGCTGGCATGGAAACTTTTCGGACAGGGTAAAACCCCGGCTGATACAGGTATGAAGGGTGATCATTTTGTGGGACAATTCTATGTTGAGTTTGAAACTGCATACAAAAAAGAAATAAATGAGCTCATCCAGAAAGGCATGACAGCAGAGGAAGCAGCAGAAAGCTCAGAGCTTATGGCCGGCGCCAGGGATCTTCTCAGGAAGTGGGAGGCAGGCGACAGGGAGACTGTTGGCCTCTGGATGAAAATGAACAGCTGGGTTTACGAAGGATTTAATATTACATATGAAGCCCTGGGGGTTGATTTTGATAAAATATATTATGAATCTGAAACTTATATGCTGGGGCGGGAGATAGTTGAGGCTGGCCTGCAAAAAGGAATTTTTTACAGGAAAGAGGATGGCTCTGTCTGGGTAAACCTTTCAGCCGACAGCCTGGATGAAAAACTGTTATTAAGAGCAGATGGAACGGCTGTCTATATGACACAGGATCTGGGTACGGCAGTTGAAAGATATAATGATTATAAGTTCGATCATCAATACTATGTGGTCGGAAACGAACAAAATTATCATTTCCAGGTCCTGAAATTAATATTGAAAAAACTCGGTTATGAATGGGCTGAGGGAATTCATCATTTCTCCTATGGCATGGTCAACCTGCCTGAAGGTAAAATGAAATCACGGGAAGGAAAGGTTGTGGATGCTGATGACCTGATTGATAACATGATACATACAGCAAGGGAGATGGCGGAGGAACTGGGCAAGCTCCACGATTACGGTGATGAGGAAAAAGAAGCAATATACCGCAAGATCGGACTGGCTGCACTGAAATACTTTATTCTTAAAGTTGATCCCCGAAAAAACATGATGTTCAATCCCCGGGAATCAATTGATTTTAATGGCAATACGGGACCTTTCATACAATATACCTATGCCAGGATAAAATCTGTGCTGAGACTGGCACAGGATAAAGGATATTCAGTTATTGAAATCAGCACCGACCTGGTATTGAATGAAAAGGAATCAGACCTTGTTAAACTTCTAAGAAAGTATGAAAGTGTGGTGAAGGAGGCAGCACAATCACTTAATCCTTCGGTTATTGCAAATTATGCCTATGAGCTTGCCAGGGAATATAATCAGTTTTACCATGACCATACCATCCTTGGTGAGCATGATCCCGGCCTAAGGAATTTCAGGATAGCTTTATCGGAATATACAGGCAAAATAATAAACAAGTCGATGTGCTTGCTCGGCATTGAGATGCCTGAGAGAATGTAATATTATTAATATATTTGAGAAGTATAAAAAAGGGTAAGAGTGATGTTTGAAAATTTAACTGACAGGCTGGAGAGATCTTTTAAGATGCTTAAAGGGCAGGGAAGGATAACGGAGATAAATATTGCTGAAACCTTAAAAGATGTACGACGTGCACTCCTGGATGCTGATGTTAACTACAAAATAGCAAAGAATTTTACCGATACGGTAAAGGAGAAAGCCCTTGGCCAGAATGTCCTGAATGCTGTCAAACCATCGCAAATGATGGTGAAAATTGTTCATGATGAGCTGGTAAGCCTTATGGGCGGTGAAAAGGCCGATATTAACCTTAAAGGAAATCCCGGCATTGTCCTTGTGGCAGGATTACAGGGGTCCGGAAAAACTACCTTCTGCGGTAAACTTGCACGTATGCTGAAAAGCAAGAATGCGAAAAATCCTATGCTGGTGGCAGGCGACGTGTACCGGCCTGCTGCTATTGAACAGCTGAAAGTGCTTGGTGAACAGGCAGGAGTGCCCGTATATACTGAAGAAGATAACAGGAACCCGGTACAAATAGTTAAAAGAGCAATCAGGGAAGCAAAAAATTCGGGGATTGACGTGCTGATTATTGATACAGCAGGCCGACTGGCTATTGACCGGCAAATGATGGATGAAATAGCATCTATTAAGGAAGCTGTCAGCCCGCACGAAATTTTGTTTGTGGTAGATTCAATGACCGGACAGGATGCTGTGAATACCGCCAAAGAATTTAATGACCGGCTGGATTTCGACGGGGTGGTTCTTACCAAGCTGGACGGTGATACCAGGGGAGGGGCAGCCCTGTCAATCAGGGGTGTTGTTAATAAACCAATTAAATTCATTGGCTCAGGAGAGAAGCTGGATGCCATTGAATTATTTCATCCCGACAGGATGGCCGACAGGATCCTGGGGATGGGTGATATAGTATCACTTGTTGAAAAAGCCCAGGAACAGTATGATGAGCGTGAAGCCGCACTGATAAAGAAGAAAATAGCAAAGAACCAGTTCGACTTCAATGACTTTATTTCCCAGATACGGCAAATAAAGAAGATGGGTAATGTGAAGGACCTGATGGCAATGATACCAGGTGTGGGTAAGGCAATTAAAAACCTTGATATCGACGATGACGCATTTAAAGGTATAGAGGCAATAATCCATAGCATGACCCCCGATGAGCGTTCTAACCCGGTTATTATAAACGGCAGCCGCAGAAAAAGAATAGCCCTGGGCTCAGGTACAACGGTACAGGAGGTAAACCAGCTGCTCAAGCAGTTTAATGAAACACGGAAAATGATGAAAGCCGTGTCAGGCAGGGGAGGAGCCGCCCAGCTGTCAAATATGCTCAGAACCAAATAAAACTTGATATGTATACATTAATCGATGGAAAAAAAGTATCCTCTGATATCAAACTGGAAATTGCAGAGGAAGTTAAAAAATTTAAGAAAGAAACAGGTAAAGTACCCCATCTTGCAGCCGTTCTTGTAGGCAACGACGGTGCCAGCGAAACCTACGTATCGCATAAAGTAAAGGCCTGTGAACAGGTGGGCTTTAAATCAACTCTTATCCGCATGGAAGAAAGCGTGAGCGAAAAAGAATTGCTAGATAAAGTTGGTGAACTGAATGGTGATAAGGGCATTGATGGCTTTATTGTACAGCTTCCCCTGCCTGATCATATATCTGAAGACAAGGTTATCGAAGCAGTCGACCCCGAAAAGGATGTAGATGGCTTTAACCCTGTGAACCTGGGGAAGATGACAATAGGATTACCTTCCTTCGTGCCGGCTACCCCTTCAGGAATTATGGAGCTTATAAAAAGATATAATATAGAAACATCTGGCAAGAATTGTGTGGTAATAGGAAGAAGTAATATTGTTGGCAGGCCTGTGAGCATACTCCTGTCAAAAAAGGGAGTGGACGCAACAGTTACTCTTGTTCACAGCCGTACAAAAAACCTCGAAGAAATAGTCCGGAGAGCAGAGATCATTATTGCAGCCATAGGTATACCTGAATTTGTAAAAGCAGATATGGTGTCAGAAGGCACCGTAATTATCGATGTGGGTACAACCAGGGTTAAATCGGATAAAACAAAATCAGGATGGAAACTGAAAGGTGATGTTGATTTTGACAATGTAGCTCCCAAATGCTCTTACATAACACCTGTACCGGGGGGTGTGGGACCCATGACTATTGTGTCCTTGCTGCAGAATACACTGAAGGCCTGCAAGCAAAAATACTAAGAACCCTCGGCAAGAACCCCGAGGTCAATTCCCCTTAAATAAAGGTCGTAACCACCAAGTCCTGAAGGGCGGTCTGAGGAAAATAAAAGGAAGTGATTACCGAAACCCGGACAGCTGCCAATAAGTGGCCTGTATTCATTATGTTCGGTATTTATCTCCGGTCCCATATTATATGGACTGCTCCATTTCCCGTCACGAAAGACCGAATAGTACAGGTCAAAGCCTCCCAGGCCACCGGGCCTGTCAGAAGTAAATACCATTATGCTATCCCTGACAAAGGGGCATTTGTCATCATAAACACTGTTCACACTGTCAGTAACACTCAGGCTGACAGGGTCTCCCTTAAGCCAGGCATCAAATTGTATATCCTTATTTATTTCAGCTTGCTTAATGTCAAAATTACCGTCACTGTCATTGGTTAAATAAACAGTCGTAAAATCACTGTCAAAACAGATATAAGCATCATTGGAATCACTGTTTAAGGCGCTTATGTCAGCAGGTTCCTGTCCGAAAAGAGAAGCATCAGGATTTGCTGGTGAATAATAAAGATATTTGAGATTCAGGCTCCCTGAAGTATTAGCACCGGCATAAAAGAAATATTCAAGACCATTTTCACTGTTGAAAAGCCTGTATGGGCCAAGCTCATCCCTGTCTGTATTAACCTTGTCTTCCAGACCCTCATAAAAAGAATTATGGAACATGAAACTTTCAATGCAGAAACCTGCATCAACCTGACTGAAGGCAAAATATATAAAACCTGTAATAATGTTAAAATGTGATCCCTGGCTGTTCCTGTTACTGGAAAACATGACAGGCAACTCTCCCGCCAGCTGGGGCAAGGCTACATTGAAATCATCCCAGGCTGAATTGATGCCTTCCAGGTTATATGTTTCCTCGGGGAAAAAACCTGTCTCATAATTTATTTCACCTTCATCCTTTTTTAAGCAGCTGCTGACAATTATCAACACCATAAAGACACTAAGATATATTTTTATTGTCCTTTTCATTCGTTTAAAATTTTATAATTAACTGAATATAACTTAATTAAAAATCTGAGAACGAATGCAGGCGCTTACTTACAGTAAAACTGTTCGTGAGCTCGCTGTGCCCGGTTCGCTCCCGCATGAAAAATTTAGTCATCTTCTATTGTGAAGTAAGAGATTAAATTTATTCATGTTCGTTTCATTTATTTGAAAAATTAATTGGTACATATCAAAAGTAGATAAAAATTATAATCAAAAAAAACCGGGCTGAAACCCGGCTCTTTGAAGGTAGAATTTAGGTTAATTTTAGGGTAATTAAGGATATGAAGGTAACTTAAAATCTCTCCTTTAATTACAAATGTAAGATGAACATCAGGCATAAATGGTTGCGTTTGTTTTTTTTCTTTATAGTATTTTTTTTAACAATCAGGGCTTCTTTATTGTATTAGAGCTGTTTAAAAAAATATGGACATGTTTATAAATCGAAGCGACCCGTGGAGATTGTCTGATAAAATGTATTATTTTTGCATGAAATATAATTTGAGTTGATGGAAGACCAGGGATTTGGAAACATAGAGGAGGAGATACTTGAAATAGTGAAGCGTTACGAGCGGATGCGCGATAATAATGAAAACTATTTCTTTGATGTTGCTGAGTTTGAAACATTAATAGATTATTATCTCGAGATTAATGATGTTAATTATGCTTTTGAAGTTGCTGAATCAGCCTGTCAGCAACACCCGGCTTCAACATCAATCCAGGTAAAGAAGGCAAAGGTACTCATCGATAAGGGACGGCCCCTGGATGTGCTGAAAATAACCAAGGTGATAGAGAAAATAGAAGTCAGCAATTATGAGGTATTCCTCCTTAAGGGAGCCGCACTGGGTATGCTTGGCGATCTTAACGGAACCAGAAAATACTTTGATATAGCTCTTTCCCTTGATGAAACAGAGCAAATAAATATCCTTATTAACATAACAGGGATACTGAATGACCTGAATCATTACAAATTGCTCACCAGGTACCTTGAACGCCTGGCTGAACTGGAGCCTGAAGATACAAATCACCTCTATGACCTGGCATTTGCTTTTGAGAAGCTTGGAGAATATAAGAGCAGTATTAAATACTACAAGAAATACCTCGACATGGAACCTTTCTCTGATAATGCCTGGTATAACCTGGGTCTTCTTTATACCAGGGAAGGGATGATGAAAAAAGCCCTCGATGCCTATGAATTTTCAGTTGCGGTAAACCCTGATAATTTCTTTGCTATTTTTAATATGGCAAATATCCTCAGCAAGGAAGGTAAGTACAGGGAAGCCCTGGAAGCATATCACCATTACCTTGAATATGAGGATGAAAGCTCAGAGGCTATGACATATGCAGCCGAGTGTTACGAAAAAACGGGAGATCGCACCAGGGCCTTTAAAATGTATAATGACGCAATTGACCTTGATCCTGACTTTTCTGAACCCTGGTACGGCTTAGGCTTGCTGATGATGGATGAGAAACCGGAAGAGAGTATAAAATATTTAAGCAAAGCGGTGTCGCTTAAAGATGACGAATACGAATACTGGTATTACCTCTCTGAAGCTTATTATAACTGCCACAGGATAAAAGAAGCATTCAGATCTCTAATCAAGTCAGTAAATATCAATCCTTATTATGACCTCGCATGGCTCAAAATAGGAAAAATTATTATTGAGGGCGGATATTATACCCATGCATCCGGAATACTTGAAAAAGGAATGAAGGTAATAGGTGATGTTCATGGCATAAGGTATATTCTTGCTTCAACTTATTTATACTCTGGGGATAAGGTATCTTTCAGACTGCATTTTGAAAAAGCCATGAATGAGTCCCCTTCCCTTTTTGGCTTTTACAGACCGCTATTCCCTGATAATATGATTGACAGGAAAATACATAAACTTATTAAAAAGAATATAAACGGTTAACATTATGATGGTAAATTTGCCGGGAATGCCCGACAGAAAAGTTAAACCGCGAACGGGCGGACTCACAATGGTAATGGATAAGGGTTTGAGCCTCAGGGAGGCAGAAGACCTGATGAGTGTTGGAAGTGAGTATATTGATTACCTTAAACTTGGATTCGGAACCTCTGTTTTTACTCCTGATGTAAGGGAAAAGGTGGAAGTATATGAGGCAGCAGGTGTAAGAACATACCTCGGAGGTACCCTCTTTGAGGCTTTTGTTATCAGGGATATGTTCGATGATTACATTGAGTTGCTGGAGAAACTGGGGATCAGGTCTGTTGAGGTATCAGATGGATCATTCGAGATGGACCAGGACAGGAAAACAGCCTATATAAAAAAGTTGTCGGAGAAGTATTATGTTCTTTCTGAAGTAGGTTCCAAGAAAAAAGATGTGGTATACAGCCCGGAAGAATGGGTGGAAATGATGGTCTCAGAACTGGAGGCTGGCTCTGATAAGGTGATAGCTGAAGCAAGGGAAAGCGGAACCACAGGTATCTATAACAGCGACGGCTCAATTAACACAGTACTGATCGATAAACTGTCGATTGATGTAGGTTTCGACCGTATAATCTGGGAAGCTCCTTTAAAATCACAGCAGGCATGGTTCATAAAACAATTTGGAGCAAATGTTAATCTCGGTAATATTGCTCCTGATGAAATAATAGCCCTTGAATCACTCAGGAACGGATTGAGGGGAGACACCTTTTTCCAGTTCCTGCCAGGTCAGTAAATAGATATGAGTAAATTTTCAGATTATAGCCTGCTCTTCCTCAAAGGAATGGGCATGGGTGCAGCTGATGTCGTTCCCGGCGTTTCAGGTGGCACAATTGCCTTTATTACCGGTATATACGAAGAACTCATAAGTTCAATAAAATCAGTCGGACTGGAGGCTCTTAAATTACTTCTTAAATTTAAGGTTTCACTTTTCTGGAAAAGGATAAACGGTAATTTCCTTCTTGCTGTTTTTGGCGGTATACTCTTGAGTATTTTTTCCCTGGCCCGGCTGCTCAAATGGATGATGGAAAATCATCCCATATTAATCTGGGCCTTTTTCTTCGGACTAATACTGGCATCTGCACTAATCGTGATCAGGAAAATAAACTCATGGAATTTTACCCGCCTGACAGGATTGCTCGCAGGGAGCATACTGATGTTTTTTATTACCCGCTTTGCACCGGCACAGACAAGCGATGCCTACTGGTATATTTTTATTGCTGGTGCTATCGCTATCTGCGCAATGATACTTCCCGGAATATCAGGTGCCTTTATCCTGCTTATTCTGGGAAAGTACCAGTTTATACTGGGAGCTGTGAGCGATTTTAACATACCTGTACTGCTTATATTCGGCCTTGGAGTTATTACCGGGCTGCTCAGTTTCGCCAACCTGCTCTCATGGCTGTTCAGGAAATATCACGATCTGACCATAGCAGTGCTGGCCGGTTTTATCATAGGGTCGCTCAATAAAATATGGCCCTGGAAAGAAACGATCAGTTCCGTGATAGATAGACGCGGAGAAACAATACCACTGGTACAGCGTAATATTTTACCCCACCTTTACAGGGATATAACAGGTAGTGAACCCTACTTCCTACAGGCAGTCCTGCTGATGATAACGGCCTCTGCCATAGTATTATTTCTGGATAAGCTGAGCTCAAGATGAGTATGAAACGATATGGGCTGATAGGATACCCGCTTCATCATTCTTTTTCAGAGAACTATTTTATGAATAAGTTCCGTAATGAGAAAGTGGATGCTGTATATAATAATTTCCCGATTAAAACAATTGCTGAATTCCCGGATCTTATCAAAAAATACCCTGATCTTAATGGATTAAATGTTACTCATCCATACAAAGCATCAATTATTAATTATATGGATGATATTGACAATGCAGCTCTGAAAGCCAACGCTGTTAATGTAATACATATTACCCGGAAAGGATCTAAGCGAACATTAAAAGGATTCAATACCGATACCGATGGTTTTGTTTTGTCATTGAAACCTTTAATAGACAATAGTATAACTAAGGCACTGGTGCTTGGTACAGGCGGGGCTTCACGTGCTGTCCAGGCAGGCCTCGAAAGGCTTGGAATAGACTGTTCCGTAGTGTCCCGCAATAAGATAAAAGCTGACCTTGGCTATGCTGACCTGACAGGTGAATTTATCACTGATTACCGGCTAATAATAAATGCAACACCCCTGGGCATGTATCCCGATACAACCAGCGCTCCCGATATTCCTTATGAATCGCTGGGGAAAGGATGTATTCTTTTCGACCTGGTTTATAATCCCCCGGAATCTCTTTTCCTGAAAAGAGGGAAGGAGAGGGCTTGTACGATAAAGAATGGCATGGAGATGCTACATATCCAGGCTGAAAAAACATGGGAAATATGGACTTCATGCTTTTCCGGGGGAACTTAAGGAGTAAGGATACTCAACCAGTGTTAAAAAGAGTCCCTTGGCAGGAGCAGACATCCCTGCATTATTCCGATCCTTTGATTCAATAAGATGCTCGAAATCTGATATGCTGAGCTTACCTGTGCCTGTATTAATCATTGTTCCAACAATTGCCCTGACCATATTTCTTAAAAACCTGTCAGACCTGATAATAAAGATATATCCCGTATCAGTGATGAACCATCTTGCATGAGTAATACGGCAGTTATTTGTCTTAACATCGCTATGTAACTTGCTGAAGCTGGTAAAATCATTGTATTTCAATAAAATATCACAGGCCTTATTCATGTCGGTAACTGACAGGTAGCCATACCTGTGCCAGGCCAGGTCTGCCATGAAAGGGTCTTTGTTCCTGGTAATATGATATTCATAAGTCCGGAATAAGGCATCAAAGCGTGCATGGGCATCCCTGGTTACCCTGTGAATGGCCCTTACTTCGATATCGTCAGGCAAATGACGGTTAAGCCGGAATATTAAATTTTCTTTTTGCAGGCCCAGTTCTGTTTCAGAATCAAAATGGGCAATGAAATATCTGGCGTGCACTCCGGTATCAGTCCTGCCACATCCGGTAGTTGAAATTTGTTGCTGCAGGATAACAGAGAGTGAATTTTCAACTGTTTCCTGGACTGTTTGGCTGCCTGCCTGTACCTGCCATCCATGATAAGCAGTACCTCGATAGGATAATTGTAAAAAATACCTGAATCCTTTCATCATATGCAAATATAATGAAATGGCTAATTTAAGCTGCCTGCCTTTCGATTACCAGAATATTGCATATAATAATGCCAGTATGAGTAAAATTACATATGAAGACACATTAAAGGCTTTGCCAGTCTTAAACATTGATGAAACCAGTCTGATACCTTTCGCATCATCGTCTTCCTTATTGGTGGTAAGGCTTATACCGAGTATAATAACCGTGGTGATCAGGAATGTATATAACATCTGATCCATCCAGGGAAGGTCAATAATGCTTAATTTGAGTATTAAAGCAACAGGAATGGAAGAGATGGCGCCTATAATTGCACCCCTTGAATTAGCCTTTTTCCAGAATAAGCCCATAATGAAAACGGCAAGTATACCCGGGCTGACAATTCCCGTGTATTCCTGTATATATTGAAAAGCCTGTTCAATATTTTGCAACAGGGGTGCAACAAGGATGGCAATAATAAGAGCAGAAAAAGCAGCTATTCTTCCTACCCTGACAGTTACTTTGTCAGAGGCATCCTTGTTGAAATACGGCTTGTAAATATCCATTGTGAAAATGGTTGATGTTGAGTTAAGCATCGATGCCAGTGATGACACAATAGCAGCGGCCAGGGCAGCTACAACAATCCCTTTCAGTCCGGAAGGTATAAAAGTGCTTATAAGCCAGGGAAAGGCCTTGTCGTAATTTGTAGTGCCATCAGCCTTGGTAAATGATTCAACAACACCGGGAATGATATTTGTACCCTCAGGCTGTGTGTACATAACCCATACAATAATACCCGGAATTACAATAAATAACGGTATAAGAAGCTTCAGGAAGGCGGCAAATGCAATCCCACGCTGTGCTTCGCGTAAGGATTTTGCAGCTAATGTCCTCTGAATAATATACTGGTTGAATCCCCAGTAATACAGGTTGGCAATCCACATACCACCAATAAGTACACCAATCCCCGGAAGATTAAAATACTCGGGGTTGTCCCTGGAAAGTATCATGTGAAACTTGTCACCGGCTGTATGATAAACATGACTGATCCCATTGCCCAGCCCACCATCAGGTGTTACTTTGTCAAGAGCTATTATGGTGGTAATTATTCCTCCAATCACAAGGAGGGCAACCTGGATAATATCGGTCCATGCCACTGCAGACAGGCCACCGTACAGTGAATATGCTGCTGCAACAAAGGCCAGCCCTATTATTGCGTAAATCAATATTGAACCATCTCCCGTCCCTATTATTGTATCAATGGCTTTGGCACCCAGAAAAAGTACCGAGGTCAGGTTAACGAAAATAAACAGAGCGATCCAGAATACCGCCAGAATTGTTTTCAATGATTTATTGAACCTTTTCTCAACAAATTCCGGAATAGTATAGATGCCTTTCTCAATGAAAATCGGAAGGAAGAATTTGCCTACGATGATCAGGGTTGCCGCAGCCATCCATTCATATGTGGCAATGGCAAGACCAATGGCAAAGCCTGAACCTGACATTCCAATCATCTGTTCAGCTGAGATATTGGCAGCAATCAGAGAGGCTCCAATTGCCCACCAGGGTAATGATTTGCTCGCAAGGAAATAGTCTTCAGCATTTCTGCCCGTGCCCTTTTTGTCACGGGAAACCCATAAACCAAGAGCAATCAGACCTACAGCATATACTATGAAGATCGTGTAATCCAGAAAAGCAAAATTACCGTTCATTTTGAAAGAAATTAGTTAGTTGCTGAATTAAAATCTCAAAAATAACATATATTATTAATTCCTATGGAATTTTTATTTATAATCTCTTTAAATTAATATCCCTCATTTAAGGGAAATACATAAGAATTATATTTACGTTTTATTAGCTTAAATTACGGGAAATATTTATTAAAAAATATGAAAAAGTCAGTTTCAAGGGGTTTTGCAAGTGATAACAATGCAGGAATACATCCTCAGATTCTTAAAGAACTCGAAAGTGTAAATAATGGCCATGTTATTGCTTATGGTGATGACCGGTATACCAGGGAGGCAGAAGAACTTTTCAGGATAATCTTCGGACCTTCAACAGAGGTTTATTTTGTTTTTACCGGTACTGCTGCAAATGTGCTTGGACTAACCGGGATAACAAGGTCCTGGAATTCAGTTATAACGGCTTTTACCGCCCACATTGGGCAGGATGAATGCGGGGCTCCGGAGAAATTTACAGGCTGCAAGCTGCTGACTGTTGATACAGGCGATGGTAAACTGAGAAAGGAAGACCTGGGGAAGCATCTGCATGGCTTTGATTTTGAGCATCATTCACAGCCAAAGGTTGTTTCAATTACCCAGGCAACGGAGATGGGAACAGTATATACGCCTGAAGAGATACGTGACCTGGCCGATTTTGTGCACAGCTATGATATGCTTTTACATATGGACGGAGCAAGGATTGCCAATGCCGCCGCTTCACTGAACCTTCCTTTCAGGGATTTTACCACGGAGGCTGGAGTGGATGTATTGTCATTCGGGGGCACAAAAAATGGAATGATGTACGGGGAAGCAGTCTGTTTCCTTAAAGAAGGTCTGTCTGAAAACTTTAAATATATCCGGAAGCAGGGTATGCAGCTAGCATCAAAAATGCGTTACGTATCAGCACAGTTTATTGCGTATTTCAGGAATGACCTGTGGCTTGAAAATGCAAGGCATGCGAACATGATGGGACGAAAGCTGGCTGATCGCATTGGTAAGATAGAAGGGGTAAGAATCACACAGGAAGTAAATGCAAACGGGGTATTTGTAATTCTGCCTGCTGAAGTGGCTGCTGAAGTGAGGTCAAGATATTTCTTTTACCCATGGAACGAGGTATTGTCTGAGTACAGGCTGATGACAAGCTGGGATACAACTGAGAAAGATATAGAGGGTTTTGCTGACCTGCTGGAAAAGAAAATGAAAGAATTCTATGGTTGATCTCAGGGTAATAAAAGGGAACTGTCACCATAACTGAGGAAGCGAAAATCATTATCAAGGGAATAATCGTAAATTCTTTTCCAGTCATCGCCTGCAAAGGCAGCCACAAGTAACAACAGTGTGCTGCCCGGCAAATGATAGTTTGTTATTAATCCTTCCGCTATTCTCATCCGGTATCCGGGGACTATTATTATACCCGTCCTGGCCTCCAGATATTGAAGCTTATTCTTATCCATGAAATCCAGTATTGTTACCATAGCTTCTCTATAGTCAATATCCGAATTATTATCATAGGGATACCATTGTTCAAGGCTGATTTTCTCACCGGGCACTATGGCTCCTTCCCTTATTTTATGCCCGATCCAGTAGAGGCTTTCAAGGGTGCGAAGTGAGGTCGTGCCAACGGCAATAACCCGCCCTCCGGTAATTTTTTCAATGACCTCTCTTTCAATCCTGAAATGTTCAATATGCATGCTGTGACCGCCTGCAGTAGCTGATTTTACCGGGATAAATGTTCCGGCTCCCACATGGAGGCTTATTGCATGAGTTCGTATACCTCTCTCCCTAAGGTCTGAAAGAACACCTTCTGTAAAATGTAAACCAGCCGTAGGAGCAGCCACAGATCCATCATCCCTTGAATAAACTGTCTGATACCTTGTTTTGTCAATGACCTCATCTTCCCTTTTGAGGTAAGGGGGAACAGGAACATGCCCTGCAATATCCAGTATCTCGCTGAAGCACAATTGCTCATTATCCCATCTGAACCTTACGAGACTTTCTTTTTCCATGCTTTCAATCTGCTCGGCATATAGCTTAACCTTATTGTTGTTGTACTGCAGTTCCATCTTCAGGGCGCCACTCTTCCATTTCTTACGCCTACCTACAAGACATCGCCATTCAACTGTCTTCCTCGCAGAAAAATTGCTCTCGTAATCTGACGGTTTTGCAGGTTCAAGACAGAATATCTCAATTATGGCACCAGTTGGCTTCCTGAATATGAGCCTTGCCCTTATTACCCTTGTCTGGTTATATACGAGAATATCACCTTCTGAGAGGTAATTGCCAAGATTATAGAAAATATCATGACTTATGCTTCCCTTATTATATATCAGCAGTTTTGATGAATCTCTCCTTTTTAAGGGATACCTTGCAATTTTCTCCTCTGGCAATACGTAGGTATAATCCTTGATTTTTATATTTCGGGGATCTTCAGTCACCTTGAACCATAAATATTAAAACGGGAACATTAAACTTTAAATGCTCACCCAGGATGGCCAAAAATAACTAAATTTGTTGGTAGCAGCATTTAAAATTAAACTAAAAGAAGCAATATGGTCTATAAAAGTATTGATCCGTACACAGGAAAATTGAATAAACAATATGAACTGATCAGTAACGAGGAACTGGAGAATATAATTTTTTCATCCTCGCGGGCATTCAGAAAGTGGAGAAAGCTGAATATTGAAAAAAGGCAGGATTATCTTCTCAGGCTTGCCGATCTCCTGGAGATAGAAAAAGACTTTCACGCGGCAAGCATAACATCCGAGATGGGCAAACCAATCAGTCAGTCTCTTGCCGAGGTGGAAAAGAGTGCTTTGGCCTGCAGGTATTATGGAGAACGGGCGGATGAGTTTCTAAAACCCCGGAAACATCCATCATCGGCAGGATCTTCAATGATACGATTCGATCCACAGGGGATAGTCCTGGCCATCATGCCCTGGAATTTTCCGTACTGGCAGGTAATCAGATGTCTGGCTCCGGCCCTGGCTGCAGGAAATACCGTCCTTCTGAAACATGCCTCCAATGTGCCTCAATGCGCTGAAAATATTGAGAATGCAGTTATTAAAGCAGGATTCCCGGCTGATGTATTCAGGAACCTTTTCATGGATTACAACCAGGTATCAAAGGTTCTGGATTCAGAGTATGTAAGATCAATAAGCCTGACGGGCAGTAATACCGCAGCAGAAAAGATTGCTGCAAAGGCAGGATCAAAGATCAAAAAACTGGTGCTTGAACTGGGAGGTAATGATGCTTTTATCGTATTTGACGATGCTGAACTGGAGAAAGCTGCAGAAGCCCTTGTTTACGGACGATTTCAAAATACGGGTCAGAGTTGCATCGCTTCAAAGAGACTCTTTGTTCATGAACGGGTATACCCCGAATTCCTGAACCTTATAACAGGACGAATTAAGACTCTCAGGATGGGTAACCCTTTACTGCAGGATACCTTTATCGGCCCCCTTGTGAATAAAACCGCGGTAATGGAACTGGAACGTCAGCTGAACCATACCGTTGACATGGGCGCCGAAATAATCCTGGGTGGTAAATACGGCAAGCCGCGTGACTGCTTCTTTGAGCCTACTGTCCTTGTTAATGTGTCCTATGAGAGCCCTCTTGCCAGGGAAGAAGTGTTCGGACCCATATTACCGGTTTTTAGTTTCAGGGATTATGACGAACTGGTTTGCAGGGTGAATGATTCAAGGTTCGGCTTAGGCTGCTCGGTATTTACCGGAAACAGTAAAATTATTGAACAATTATCTGAAGATGTTGATACCGGAACAATTGCATTTAACAGTTTTACAAAATCTGATCCGGCCGTTCCTTTTGGTGGGGTGAAGGAGTCAGGCTATGGAAGGGAACTATCTGAATATGGGCTTATGGAGTTTGTAAATATAAAAACTATTACTGTATTCTGATTGTAAATAATTGATTAACTTTGCAATGCAGCAAACCGTTCTGTCGCTCCATGCTAATGTGCATGGGGAGGAAAGTCCGGACAACACAGAGCACCATACTTCCTAACGGGAAGATACCCGCGAGGGTATAGTAACGTAACAGAAAATAACCGCCCCGAGCAATCGGGGTAAGGGTGAAAAGGTGAGGTAAGGGCTCACCGGGCCCCGTGGCGACACGGGGTGCCGTACGTCTTATGGGTTGAAAGACCATGTATACCGGCGCTGAGGATTGCTCGTCCGATGCCGGGGGGTAGGTCGTTAAAGCCGTTCAGCAATGACCGGCGTAGAGAAATGACAGGATACCAGTCTGTTTATCTCTGTGAGATTGAAGGACTGGTAACAGAATCCGGCTTACAGGTTTGCTGCATTATTTTATTAAAAAGACTGATTGTCCATTCTCCCTGCCAAATTCATTTCTTCCAGAGAATTTTTAGCCTTTCCCTGAATTCTTTTTCCCGTGCATTGTCTCCGGGGGTATAGAATTCCCTTTCACTTAATTCGTCAGGCAGATATTCCTCTTTCGTAAAATGACCTTCATATGAATGCGGATATTTATACTCTTTACCATAGCCAAGGTCTTTCATAAGCCTTGTTGGGGCATTACGAAGATGCAGTGGCACAGGCCTGTCACCTGATCGTTCAACCTCGCTGAGGGCTTTTTCGATAGCCATGTAGGCAGTATTGCTTTTTGGTGAACATGCCAGGTATATGGCTGTCTCAGAAAGTATTATACGTGACTCAGGCCATCCGGTAAGGTGAACGGCATCAAAACATGCCTGTGCAATTAAAAGTGCATTCGGATTTGCAAGGCCTATATCCTCTGCTGCAAGTATCAGTAGCCGTCGTGCTATGAATTTAACGTCCTCACCACCTTTCACCATCCTTGCAAGCCAGTAAACGGCAGCATTGGGATCGCTCCCCCTGATTGATTTGATAAAAGCTGAAATAATATCGTAATGTTGTTCTCCACCCTTGTCATAAAGGGCCATGTTATTCTGTATATGATTCATTACCTTTTCGTCGGTAATAATGATCTTCCCTTTCTTGTCAGCCAGTGCCTGGAGCTCAGAAAAAATGGTCAGCTCAAGAGCATTGTAGAGTTTACGGGCATCTCCGCCTGAACTTTTTACAAGGGCACTGTATTCGGTAATCTCAATATCCAGGTCCTTCAAGTAACGGTCTTGTTTTAAAGCCCTGTCAGCCAGAAGCCTGAGATCTTTGTCCTGGAGCGCTTTAAGTACATATACCTGGCAGCGGGATAGGAGCGGGGAGATAATTTCGAAGGAAGGATTCTCAGTTGTGGCACCTATAAGAATAATTATACCCTTTTCAATCGCACCAAGCAGGGAATCCTGCTGGGATTTGGAAAAGCGGTGGATCTCATCAATAAACAGGATAGGACTGGGATTATCAAAGAATTGCTGTTTTTTTGCTTTATCTATGGTTTCCCTTACATCTTTTACTCCTGAATGCACCGCACTTATCTGGTAAAATGGCCTTTTGTGCATTGAAGCAATTATCCCTGCCAGGGTCGTTTTGCCTACTCCCGGTGGGCCCCAGAGAATGAAGGATGGTATACCTCCAGATTCGAGGTTTTTTCTCAATGTGGAATTAAGTCCGGTGAGATGATCCTGCCCGACATAATCTGACAGGGCAGAAGGCCTCATCCTTTCTGCAAGGGGTTTGTTCGATAACATAACGATGTTTTCAGCAAAATTAGTAAATGAAAGCGAAATACCGGCAGCTTATTTATCTCTTCATTACATTGCAGAAGTCACGGTAGGCTTTCAGTATGTTACCTGCTTGTAATACAAGGTTTTTCGTTTCGGTCAGAAGATCAAGGTAGAGGAGTGTTGCCTTTGTTCCCGATGCACCTTTTTTAATTCGCTTTACCTGTTTCTTTCGAATGGTATCAATAAAATCAATAAGCTTGGCCTGCTTGTCAAAAGATTGCCTTATATTATCGAAATTATTTGATTTTAGAATGGCGACCAGGAAATTGAGGTATTCACCCAGCTCACGGCTGAGATTCGTGAGGTCATCCTGCTGTTCAGGGCTTAGGGGCTGATGATTATTATCAACATGCCTGTAGGCAGGGTTGAAAACATATGACAATGAATGTGCGCTTTCCCTGAGGTAATCGTGTATCTGAACATAATATGGTCCTGCATCTATCCTGGAATCGTCCAGTGTCCTGATAAACTTATGGACATTGTCCTTCTTCAGTTTTGCGGAAATATCAAAATGTTTTATTTCTTTTTTGATATTTCTGAGACTTTTCAGCTTTTCCTTCATGAAGGAAATTATAGTCTTATCATAAAGTGAGGAAACGGTAAGAAGCTCTTTAATGAGCATATCCCTGGTAATGTCGGTAATCGCCTCCTCGTTTTCAGTGGCTTCAAGTTCGGCCTCGCGGTCATTGGCCTCCTTGACCCTGTTTTTGTGTGCCTTGTAATTGCCAAAAAGTATTAAAAGGATTAAGACAATTACGATCAGTATACCTATGAATCCTGTCCAATTTATGAATAATGCTATCAGGAATGCACTGATAAAAGCAGCCATTGCCGTGAAGAACCAACCTGTAATCACAATCATAACCCCTGATATGCGGTAAACTGCGGTTTCCCTGCCCCATGCCCTGTCGGCCAGTGAAGTTCCCATTGCAACCATAAATGTAACATAGGTTGTTGACAGGGGAAGTTTGAGAGAGGTGGCAAAAGCAATTAATATGCTTGCTACCACCATATTTATTGACGCCCGCAATTGGTCAAATGAAGCATCTTCTTTTTTGTTCCTTTCTTTTATTTTGGAAGTATCAAACCTGGTATTTAACCATTTTTTTACATTTCTGGGGAAAATTTTACCAAAACCATCTGATATTTGCGTACTTAACCTTACCATCGACCGGGCCAGGCCAAGTGATTTAAACTTTTCTTCTCCTTCATCCTGTTGCGCAAGACTTATCTCCGTCTGGCTTACTGTTCTGGATTTTTTTGAAAACCAGAGTGCCAGAGCCATAATAATCCCGGCAATGAGGAGGAAATATGTGGGTGTTTTTATCTGCTCCGCAAGTGCTGTCATAGGTAATTGATCGGGCGAAATGCCACTGGCCATCCATGCCTTGAACGATTCGAAACCTGCAAGGGGCACACCTATAAAGTTTATAAGGTCGTTTCCTGCAAAGGCCATCGCGAGTGAGAAGGTACCAACCAGGACAATAATTTTCGTAATATTTATTTTAAATAACCACATCAGTACCTGGAGCAGGATTGTCCATCCGATGAAGCTGTAAAGAAGCAGGATACCGGTGTTATTCATTATCCAGTCTGTCACATTATCGCTCATGAAAGATGCTCCCTTGGCTCCTTTGATAAGCATGAAGTAAGTAATTGCCGTAATGGCTATCCCTCCCCATAAGGATCCGAAATACTTCATGTTTCTCTGGTAGTTGAAACTGAATAATAACCTGGTAAGGTACATTATAATCGCTCCTGCAGTGAAAGCTATTACAATCGATAGGAGGATCCCGGAAATAATTGCAAGAGCTTTGCTTGAATTAATATAGGTTCCCAGTGTATGAGCTCCTTCAGGATCACCAATAAGCTTTACCATTGCCATACCAACTGCAGCCCCGAGGAGTTCAAAAACAATTGATACAGTAGTTGAGGTCGGAAGACCGTATGTATTAAACAGATCAAGAAGAATAATGTCGGTAAGCATAACTGCCATGAACACTATCATAAGATCACCAAAGTAAAACTGACCGGGATTAAATATTCCTTTTCTTGCAACTTCCATCATCCCGCTTGAAAAAGTTGCGCCTATAATGACTCCGAGAGTTGCAATAATCAATATGGTTTTAAGTGAGGCAACCTTTGAACCAATTGCAGAATTCAGGAAATTAACAGCATCATTACTGACACCTACAATCAAATCAGTTACGGCTAGCAGGAAGAGAATCCCAACTATGAATATGTAATATTTTTCCATCTGGCTAAATAAAAATATGGGACAAATGTATCCAGCTATTTTTATTAAATAATTAATTTAATGTTAAGTAATTGTTAAGTAAATGGAGGATGTAGGTTAAGAGCCTGTAAAACAAAGTTTTATTCTTCCAATATGTTCCTGGCAGTATTCAGAATCCTGTCAAGGCTGAGGGGTTTGGTAAGGTAATCACATACACCTAATTCCTGGCTCTTTTTTATTGATTCCCTGTCAGATACTGCTGATAATATAACTACCGGAATATTTTTAAAGTCCTCATTTCTCTTCAAAATCTCTATGAACTCAAAGCCTCCCAGGCCGGGCATCTTGATATCCAGGAAGATCAGGTCGGGAATGTTTTTATTTACCATATCCAGGCCCAGCCTTCCATTGGTGGCTGAAAAGACACTGTAACCATTACGCTTTAAAAGTGATTCAAGAAGAACCAGATTGGTGTTTGAATCATCAATTATCAGTATATCCTTTTTACTCATCGGGCACCGGTTTACTTTAAATAGCAAAGATGATAAATTAAAAAATTTTATATGCGCCTTCAGCGGGAAAAAATATTACCATTTTATGGTGATTTAAATCATCATTAAAAAATAAATCATACATTTGCCTGTAATCACTTTGATTCTCAGGTGTAAACTTAATGAATGATTTTGGTTTGAATTCGGAATATAGAAATTCTCAGGATTTAATACCTGGTGATGGTATATTCAATTACCTGACCAGGGACGAGAGGGTAAAACTGTCGATGGGAGTTACCCTTATGACCTTCGAAAGGCAGGATATTCTTTTTAAGCAGAATATGCCATCCGATCACCTGGTTTATGTTATTAGCGGACTCTTAAAGGTATACAGCGGAGAAAGAGGCAGTCGTGTCGTATGTATTAAACTGTCAGGGCCCGGAACCTTTGTTGCTCTTTCCAGTGCCTTTGCATCAAATGTTTATGTGAATTCGGCCGCAGCAATTGAAAAGACAGTGGCTCTTATGATCAGGAAGGAAAGCCTGAAGGAAATTGTAAAAGGGAATGGTATGTTTGCTGTTTCGATAATAAATCTGATGGGAAAGGAGATCATTGATGTGTCCAACAAACTGGTTGCCTTTACAATGAAGCAGTTACCGGGAAGAGTTGCCGACCTGCTCCGCTATTTTTCCGAGGAAGTTTTTAAAAGCAATAAGTTTACTGTGTCATTAACCAGGCAGGAAATGGCCGAACTGATTGGTACAACCAAAGAAAGCCTGATCAGGACACTTAACGAATTTAAAAATGATAAAATAATAAGGCTTGAAGGTAAAAATATTGAGATACTGTCAACTGATCTGATTAAGGTACTGTCTGAAATTGGTTAATGGATTATGAATAAGCATTTGCTGTCCGGACTTGCAATGTTGCTACTTACGGTAGTAATAATATCATCATGCAAGGAAAGAGACTACGAGATTATAGAAGGAAGGGGCATAACAGGCATAAATGGCATGGTTGTTTCTGCCCACCCTGAAGCATCAAGAATAGGAACTGCAATACTCCTTGATGGAGGTAATGCCTTTGATGCTGCCGCAGCTGTGGCATTCGCACTGGCTGTCAGTTATCCTGCCGCCGGTAATTTAGGAGGCGGTAGCCTTATGGTTATCAGGGATGCCGAGGGTAATTACTCTTCACTTGACTGCCGGGAAAAAGCTCCTGGACTTGCAAGTCGTGACATGTATCTCGATGAATCGGGTAACGTGATTGAAGGAATGAGTACCGGCACACTTGCAGCAAGTGCAGTACCTGGATCGGTCGAGGGAATACTTGAATTGCATTCCAGGTTTGGTATTCTTCCATTGACGAAAGTCATCCAACCTGCAATTAACCTTGCACGAAAAGGTTTTTCCATTACAGCTAAACAGGCTGAATCATTAAATCATGCCCGTAATAGATTCATCCAGAGAAATGATCACCCCGTGCCTTTTGTAAAAGATGAAACCTGGTGCGAAGGCGATACCCTCATACAGGAAGACCTGGCCCGGACACTTGAGAGAATATGTGATTATGGTCGAGATGGCTTCTACGGAGGGATCACGGCAGATTTAATAGTTGCTGAAATGAAAAAGGGTAATGGCCTTATAAGCCATGATGACCTGGATAATTATGAGGCTGTCTGGAGAGAACCTGTGATTGGCACTTATGGGGCTTACAGGATAATATCTATGCCTCCTCCCTCCAGTGGAGGTATAGCATTAATGCAGCTCCTTGGTATTATGGAAGAAATGCTGCCTGAAGAGCCCGTTTTCCAATCTCCTGAGGAAGTGCACCTGATAACAGAGGCTGAGCGCAGGGTTTATGCCGACAGGTCATATTATCTTGGAGATCCTGATTATATTAATATACCTGTTGATGAACTTGTAAGTAAAGAGTACCTCCAGGAAAGGATGTCTGACTTTAATCCTGAAAAGGCTTCCTTATCGGAAGATATATCCCATGGTGCCATACCCGCATGGGAAGGTGAGGAAACAACACATTTTTCTGTGGTAGATAAAGACCGAAATGCGATCGCCTTTACGACTACACTTAACAGTGGCTATGGGAACTGCATTGTAGTGGAAGGCGCAGGCTTTCTTCTGAATAACGAAATGGATGATTTTTCATCCAAACCCGCTTATCCGAATATCTACGGCCTTATTGGCGGTGAAGCCAATTCCGTACAGGCTGGTAAAAGAATGTTGAGTTCAATGACACCCACAATCATCGAAAAAGATCAGAAACTTTATATGGTACTGGGATCTCCCGGTGGATCAACAATTATAACATCCGTATTTCAAACAATACTGAATGTAATTGAATATGGAATGAACATGCAAGAAGCTGTTGATGCTGCAAGGTTCCACCACCAGTGGATGCCTGATCTTATTTATTTTGAAGAAAAAGGAGCTGATACCCTCCTTATACAGAAGCTGGAAATGATGGGGCATAAAACAAGGCTTCGGTCATCCATAGGCAGAGTTGACGCAATAAGGATACTGCCTGAAGGAAGTATGGAGGCAGGTGCCGACCCCAGGGGGGATGATACGGCATGTGCTTTCTAAAACCGGGTTTTTACCTTCTCTTTGTAAATACAGGGGCTTTTTTTTTCATAAAATCAAATAAATTAATACTTTTATCAGTTGAAACAGTTACCAGGTAAATATTTGAAAAGTTTCAAATAGCTGTAATATGAAAAAAACTCTGATAATTGCCCTCATCATTCTGCTTATCATCCTTATTCTTCCGGCAATTGGATTTTTTGGATGGTTCTTTCAGGAAAAAAAAACAATTAATATTGTCATACTTGATAAAACAGTACACTCTCTCGACAGGGTAAAACATCGCTCACTTAACTGGGTATTAGCCAATGACAGGTTTGTAAAGGACAACATGCGCAAATATTCACCTAGAAAAGACTATTACGGCTTTTACCCAATAAAGCCATTGAGGTCCAAACAGTTCAGGAGAAATGATTTCCGCCTGGCCGAGGTGATTGACATTGCCCAGAACAGTGATGCATTGTATTATGCTGATACTTACGGTGTTTTCTTTAATGACTGGTATCAGGGAATAAACAGAAGCAGGTATTCAAGGAAACTTTATGGTGGATTGAATAATAATGATTATTTCCTTCTTTCAGAAATGAGAAAAAGGAATAAACTTACTATACTGGAATATAATACCATTGATTATCCCACCGATGCATATGAAAAATACCGCGTGGAGGAATTACTCGGGTTTAAATCAAGCGGCTGGTCAGGTCAGTATTATTCATCCCTTGATTCAGCCAGCCCCGGCCTGCCCCTCTGGGTAGTGGAACTTTACAAAAAGAAAACAAGGGAACCATGGCTATTTAAAAATGCTGGCGTGGTACTGCTTAAAGGAAAGAACGAAATACTGGTGCTTGAAGAAGGCACACACCTTGACAATGCCATGCCTCTCATAATTTCGGGGCAGGACGTGGCAGGGAAGTATAACCTGGCCGAACAGGTAGCTTTTGATAAGCCCTTTGATATAGTTGACCCAATAAATAATGAGGTGCTTTCAAATTTTAAACTGATGACCAATGAGGCTGGTAATTTGCTGCTGGATAAACACTTCCTGTCTGATGAATTCCCCGCAGTAATAGCAAATCCCGGTGACAGGCGTTCATTTTATTTTTGTGGCGACTTTGCCACAAGTAACCTGCCCCCGTGGACAGCCAGTTTTGGCTCTCTTAACATACTGAAAGGTATGCTCTATAAAAACGGGGAGATTAACGATACCCGCCGTTTCTTCTGGCAATACTATAAACCTCTCCTCACGGGTATACTCAATGATTATTATGTTGCTCTTGAAATGGAATAGTTATATATTGTTGATTGATTGCAGACAGGCTGTTTAACAGCCTGTTTTTTTTTAAATCCTGAATTATGAAAATATCATGGCTGCAGGCAGACATAGTGTGGGAAGATAAGGAGGCTAACTTCAGTAAATATGAATCACGGCTCACAAGTCTTAAAGGACAAACAGATGTGGTAGTGCTGCCCGAAATGTTCAATACCGGGTTTTCCATGGATTCTGAAAATCTGGCCGAAAATATGAAGGGTCAAACCATGAAGTGGATGAGTGAAATAACATCAGATACCGGTTTTGGAATGATAGGCAGCTTTATCGCTGCTGAAAATGGGAGATACTTTAACAGGCTTGTCTTTATGAAACCTGATGGTAGTTACTCTGCTTACGATAAAGGACACCTGTTCAGGATGGAAAAGGAAAATATGTTTTTTACAAAAGGGGAAAAGACAGTAATCGATACATACATGGGCTGGAACTTTTCCCTCCAGATATGCTATGACCTGAGGTTCCCCGTGTGGAGCAGGAATATTAATAATGCTTATGATATACTGGTATATGTAGCTAACTGGCCTGCAGCCAGGCGTAAGGTTTGGAATACCCTGTTGATGGCAAGGGCTATTGAAAACCAGTGCTTTGTACTTGGAGTGAACAGGACAGGCAAAGACGGTAACGGGATTGACTATTGTGGCGATTCTGCCCTTATCGATCCCCGGGGAAATATCGTGGTAAAATCTAAATTGAATACCGAAGAGCTAATCACATCTGAAATTTTTATTGATGATATGAAAGCTTTCAGGGCAAAATTCCCGGTATGGCTCGATGCCGACTCCTTTGAGCTGCGATCAGACAAGTAAAGCCTCATGCAATACCTGAACGGGATGCAAGGCCCTTCGGCCTGTTCCATCCTTTATCTGATGCCTGCAGCTTGTCCCGGGAGCTGCTATAATAACATCTTCGCCCGAGTTCCTCACAGTGGGAAATAATACCAGTTCCCCAACTTTCATAGACAGATCGTAATGCTCTTTTTCATAGCCGAACGACCCGGCCATACCACAACACCCGGAAGGTATCTCCTTTACACTATAGTTAACTGGTATTGAAAGCATTTCTATGGTGCTTGATGTATTTGCAACAGCCTTTTGCTGGCAATGGCCATGTAATAATATCTGTTTTGAATCTGTGCTGAACATTGATGGTTTGATATTGCCTTCTTTAAACTCGCGGCAGATAAATTCATCAATCAGTAAAGCGTTTTCTGAAAGTCTTAAGGCTTTTGAGCGAAGTTCTTCGCTTACCAGCTCCGGGAACTCATCCCTGAAACCCAGTATGGCTGAGGGCTCAATGCCAATGAGAGGGCTGTCTTTCGTAATAAGCGGAGCTAGCCTGATAACATTATCTGTTGCAATCCTGGCCGCTTTTCTCAATAATCCCCTGGACAGGAATGACCGGGCACTGAGATTGTGATCCGGTATACTTACACTGTAACCCAGGGCAGTTAACAACTTAATCGACTGTATGCCTGCCAGGGTGTCATTATAGTTGGTAAACTCATCAGCAAAAATATAAACCTTCTTCATGGGATTCACAGGATTAAGCAGGGGAAGGTTCCTTTTTGACCATTTTTTTAGCGTGGTCCTGTATATAAGGGGCATTGAACGTTCTTTTGCAAAGCCAATGACCCTCTTTATTAAACCTGATACGAACCTGTTCTTAAGAAAAAAATTATAGATTGCAGGTAAAATTGAACCCAGTTTATTTATTGTACTGATGTAAGCTATAAGAAGTGTCCGTACGGGTACCCTGTGATTATCGTACCAATGCTGCATGAATTCAGCCTTCAGCTTTGCCATGTCCACATTCGAAGGGCATTCACTCTTGCACCCCTTACATGAAAGGCACAAATCAAGTATACTGTATATCTCAGGATGGGCCCATTCATTGCCCGGTTTGTTTAGAAATTCCCTCAGGACATTTGCCCTTGCCCTTGTGGTGTTCATCTCATCCCTGGTAGCCATATAGCTTGGACACATGGTCCCTCCGATAATTTCACTCTTCCTGCAGTCGCCCGAGCCATTGCATTTCTCGGCTGCTCTTATATACCCGCCTGTGTCATCAAACCTGAAGCAGGTCTCCGGTTCCTTTACTTCCTGGCCGGGAGTATAGCGAAGACAGGTATTCATGGGTGGTGTATCTATAATCTTGCCCGGGTTTAATATACCTTCCGGATCCCAGGTATATTTTACATCCCTGAGTGTATTGTATATCCTGTTTCCCATCATCAGGGGAATAAATTCACCCCTTAACCTTCCATCTCCATGTTCCCCGCTTAATGACCCCCTGAATTTCTTTACAAGCATGGCTGTCTCCATCCCAAGGGTATGGAACAACTCCACATCCCCTTCTTCCTTGAGGTTTAAAACAGGCCGCAGGTGTAGCTCTCCGGTACCTATATGGGCATGATAAACACATTCTTTATTATATTTTGCAAGCATGCTGTCAAACTCATGCATGTACTGTGGCAAGAGTTTAACACTCACCGCGGTATCTTCCAGCAGGCTCACAGGTTTGGCATCACCTTTCATGTTGCCCAGGACACCGACACCGGCTTTTCTGAGATTCCAGACCTTCGGTATGTCATTACCCCATATCCTGGGGAAGGCATATCCGTAACCTTCCTTCCTCATAGCCTCTTCCATTGAATCACAGATTTGATTTATCTCTTCCTGGCTGTTCCGTGCAAATTCAACTATTAATATAGCTCCCGGTTTACCTTCGAGAAAAAATCTGTTTTTCCTTTGCTCAATATTATCCCCGGTAAGATCCAGTATCTTATCATCCATCATTTCTACGGCATCTGGATCATGCTGAAGGGCAATGAGATTGGCTTTATATGCTTCGTCCCTCTCCTTGAGATGAACACAGCACAGAACTTTAACAGGGGGCGGGAGAGGAACCAGGTTAAGCTTAATTTCGCTTACTATGGCAAGAGTCCCTTCTGATCCGGCTATCAGCCTTGCAAGATTGATATTGGTTTTGCTGTCCTTATTAAAAACTGAGGTTTCAAGCATCAGGTCAAGGGCATAACCCGTATTTCTCCTCGGTACCATTGGATCAGGGTATTCCTTCCTGATCTCATCTGCCATTTCCTTATCTGACAATATTTCGTAAAGCTTGCTGTAGATTTTCCCTTCAAGGCTGTTCAGGTCGCATTTTCTCCTGAATTCTTTATCCGTGAGCTCACCGAATACAACATTGCTGCTGTCACTGAGCAAGGCTTTTACCTCCAGAGTATGCTCCCGGGTGCTGCCATATCTGAGTGAATGCAGTCCGCAGGCGTTGTTACCGAGCATCCCCCCGATTGTACACCTGTTTGCCGTGGATGTTTCAGGACCGAAGAACAAGCCATATTTGGCCAGGGTTTTGTTAAGTTCATCAGGAATAACACCCGGCTGAAGCCTTACCCATCTCTCTTCAGCGTTGATCTCCAGTATGTTGTTCATGTGCCTGCTGATATCCACTACGATGCCGGGGCCTACCACCTGACCTGCCAGCGATGTTCCCGCACCCCTCATTATCAGGCTTGTTTTATTCGTGGTTGCATAATCAATGAGAATTTTAAGATCACCCTCATCAGCAGGAAAAGCTACGGCCAGCGGCTCTTCCCGGTACATTGAGGCATCGGTGCTGTAGATAGCCCTGGTAATGTTATCGTATTTTAAACTGCCCTTAAGTGAACCTGACAGCCTGTCAAGAGATTTATCGCGGTACATGTGCTAAAAATAGTTAAAAATGTGTAAAAATATATAATATTATCAAGCTGATAAAACTAATTTGCTATTTGATTCAAGGCATAAAAAAAAACGGTTTTTCTGACATTAATCATGTTATCCGGCTTTGAGGGTCTGAGCATTTTTTTATACTTTTGATGAATTATTTTTTTTTCATAATTTACTGATATACAATGAAATTAATAGATGGCATAAAAGAAAAGGCCCGACGGCTTAACAGACGTATAGTATTGCCTGAGAGTACCGAAGAAAGAACACTCAGGGCGGCAGACAGGATTATAGTTGAAGAACTGGCAAGGGTCATACTGATAGGTAATAGGGAAGAGCTTTTAAAGCAGGCTCACGATTTAAAATTGGATAATATCGGGAAAGCTGAAATAGTTGATCCTGTTAAGCACAGTAAAAAAGATCTCTATGTGGATATGATGGTCGACATCAGGAAGAATAAAGGTCTGACCAGGGAGGAGGCACTGAAACTTATAGAAAATCCACTCTACCTTTCAGTCCTGATGATCAAAAACGGAGATGCGGACGGAGAAGTGGCCGGTGCTGCCAATGCCACGGGCGATGTACTGAGGCCAGCCTTCCAGTATGTTAAAACTAAACCCGGCATATCGGTCGTCTCAGGTGCCTTTATAATGATCCATCCTGACAAATCATTCGGTAATGACGGGGTTATGGTTTTTGCTGACTGTGCTGTCCATCCTGACCCTACTGAAAAGGAACTGGCTGAAATAGCCGTTGCAACAGCCAGGACAGCACAATCCATTCTGGGTATGGAACCCAGGGTTGCAATGCTGAGCTTCAGTACCAGAGGCAGTGCAAAGCATGAAATGGTAGACAAGGTGGTAAATGCAACAAAAATGGCCAGGGAAATGGCTCCTGATATTGAGATTGATGGTGAACTGCAGGCTGATGCCGCACTGATAGAAACAATCGGGAAGAGAAAAGCACCCGGCAGCACTATCGCTGGAAGAGCCAACGTGCTGGTATTCCCCTCACTGGATGCGGGTAATATAGCCTATAAACTTGTACAGCGACTGGGTAATACGGAAGCAGTGGGACCAATACTGCAGGGTATGGCTGCCCCTATAAATGACCTCTCAAGAGGATGCTCGGTAGATGATATAGTTAGCCTGGTGGCAATTACTGCAACACAGTCTGCCCAGGCTACTAAACAAACGGTGTTTTAAGTGGGCCACAACCATTCATATTAATTCTTTATTAGTATATTGTCATATTAAAGTTTTATTCTCAAAATATATAATATAATTATGGTAATTCTTGTCCTCAATTGCGGTAGCTCTTCTATTAAATATCAGGTGTTTGATTTTGACAATGGCGCTGAAGTTATGGCCAAGGGCCTTGTTGAACGCATAGGTCTGATGGATAGTATTCTCACACATAAGCCTACCGGTAAAGATACTTATAAGACGATTACTGATATACCTGACCATACTATAGGCATAAACCTGGTTATTGAAGCGCTTACCAATAAGAAATGGGGAGTTATCAAAGATGTCAGGGATATATTTGCTGTTGGCCACAGGGTTGCACACGGTGGAGAGAATTTCACTGAAAGCGTACTGATTGACAATAAGGTAAAAAAAGATATCGAAAGGTGTGGTGAACTGGCTCCCTTGCATAACCCTGCTAACCTGAAGGGTATACTCTCAGTGGAAAAGCTGGTGCCCGGCGTACCCCAGGTGGCTGTTTTTGATACCTCCTTTCACCAGACCATGTCGGATTATGCTTATATGTACGCTATCCCTTATGAATATTATAAAAAATATAAGATCCGTAAATACGGTTTTCATGGAACAAGTCATAAGTTCGTAGCTAAAAAAGCTGCAGAGATAATTGGCAGAGATTTCAACAGCCTCAAAATTATAAGCTGCCACCTTGGTAACGGAGCCTCCGTGGCTGCAATTAAGAATGGTAAGTCAATTGATACATCCATGGGATTTACACCTGTGGATGGACTTATCATGGGTACACGAACAGGAGAAATTGATCCGGGGGTTCTTATCTATATAGCAGATAAAGAAGATCTTAGCTTGCAGGGGGTAAGCAATATGATAAACAAGAAAAGCGGGGTTATGGGTATCAGCAATATTTCATCTGATATGCGTGACCTCGAACTGGCAGCAGATTCAGGCAATAAGAGAGCTATCCTTGCCCTGGAAATGTATGCCTACAAAGTCAAAAAATTTATAGGAGCATATATAGCAGCTCTTAATGGTCTGGATTTACTTATTTTTACAGGGGGAGTGGGCGAGAATGATTTCAACGTCAGAAAGATGATATGCTCCGACATGGAAAACCTGGGTATTGAATTCGACAGTGAGATGAACTATGGGAAAAAGAGCCAGGATTTAGTTATATCAAAACCCTCGTCCAGAGTGACAGTTATGGTTGTTATAACAAATGAAGAACTGGTTATAGCAAGCGACACAAAAAATATTGTTGCCAGTCAGAAAAAAGTTAAAACCTAATCCATATTTACCATGACCCTGAAAAAGTTAAGTGAACTGCATAAACTGCTTGACAATAAACCCTTTAAACGCCTTGTCCTGGCTGCAGCCCACGATAGCCAGTCACTAGGGGCCGTTCTGAAAGCCGCAGCTGACAGAATTGTTCAACCTGTCCTTATCGGTGATGAAAAAGAAATAAGAAGACTGGCCGGGGAAGCTAATCAAAACATCGAGGGAATTAAGATAATAAATGAGCACGATGTAGAAAAAACTTCTGAAATAGCAGTAAAAATGGTGCATAACAGGGAGGCCGATGTACTGATGAAGGGGAAGGTGGGTACATCTACACTGCTAAAACATATACTTGATAAAAACTGGGGATTGAGAACAGGAAACCTTCTGTCGCATTTTGCTATTTTCGAGGTGAAAACCTACCATAAGCTAATTGCTGTTACTGATGTTGCCATGAATATTGCACCTAACCTTCGGGAAAAAATATCAATTATAAATAATTCTGTATCATGCCTTAACATGCTTGGTATTGATATGCCTAAAGTGGCTGTCCTGGGTGCGGTGGAAATGGTTAATGAAAGCATGCAGGCTACCCTCGATGCGGCTTTGCTATCCAAGATGAACCAGAGAGACCAGATTAAGAACTGTATTATCGACGGCCCTCTTGCCTTTGATAATGCAATAAGCCTGGAAAGCGCAATACATAAAGGAATAAAATCCGAAGTGGCCGGCGATACAGACCTTTTGCTTATGCCCGATATTGAAGTGGGTAATGTGCTTTATAAATCCCTGGTTTTCTTTGCCAAAGCTAAAGTAGCCTCTGTCATACTGGGAGCTGCGGCACCTATTGTACTTACCTCCCGATCAGACAGTGAACAGGCAAAATACGACAGCCTGCTGCTGGCTGCTGCAACAGCTAAATAAATATCCAATGATTACATCACTGGAGCAACTCGCTGAAATAGTAAAAGATAGAAAGGATAAACCAAGAATGGCCGTTACCTGGGCCCAGGATGAAAATACCCTGGGCGCAGTGGAAAAAGCAGTGAAAGCCAATATGATTGAAGCCTGGCTCTTTGGCGACAGGTCACGGATAGAGGATATTGCACGTAAACTTCGGCTTGACCTTGATCTTTTTAAGTTGCAACATGTTAATAATGAAATAGAAGCAGCACAGGAGACAGTCAGGCTTGTGAAATCCGGCGAGGCTGATATCCTGATGAAGGGCCTCATAGGCACTGATAAATTTCTGAAAGCTGTCCTTGACAAGGAAAAAGGGCTGATGAAGCCAAAGGCTGTCCTGAGCTACGTATGTGCCGTGGATGTGCCTGATTATCATAAATTGCTTTTTATTACCGATACTGCAGTATTACCCTTCCCCGATCTTGACCAGAAAGTGGCCATGGCTGAATATGCAATCGAAATGGCAGGAAAATTCGGGATCAGGAAACCCAGGGTGGCACTTATAGGAGCTTCCGAGAAAATGAGTAAACATTTTCAGAATGCAGTCGATTATGCTGTAATGTGCAAGATGGCTGAAAGAGGACAGATAAGTCCGTGCATAATGGACGGCCCCCTCGATATTTTTCTTGCCTGTGATAAGAAAAGTGTTGAAATAAAAGGTGTTGATACACCTGTAGGAGGAGATGCCGATATCCTTCTTTTCCCCTCTCTTGAAGCCTGTAATCCCTTTTATAAAGGGCTTATGCTTTTTGGAAGGGGGGAACTGGCCGGAATGCTCATGGGTACAGAGGTGCCTGTCGTATTAATGTCAAGAAGCGAAAGTGAAAAATCAAAATTCTATTGCATAGCCCTGTCATGCCTTATGTCAGGCAAAAATAATTAGCTCGATATATTATTATGGAAAGATTGATACTGGCAGTAAACCCCGGATCTACATCAACTAAATTCGCACTTTATAGTGATGATAAAATAGTTTTTAACGAAACAATAAGGCACAGCTCTGACGAAATATCAGGTTTCGGGAAAATAAGTGAGCAGCTTTCCTTTAGAAAAGAATTGATAATTAAGGAACTGGAAAAACGGGAAATAAACATTAAAAAGATAAGTGCTGTTGTTGGAAGGGGAGGGCTTCTTAAACCTGTTGAATCAGGTGTCTATCAGGTCAACCGGCAGATGTTAAATGAGTTGAAACGTGCTGAGCGTGGTGAGCATGCCAGTAACCTGGGAGGATTGATAGCTGCTGAAATAGCCGTCGATATACCTGGTGCACTTGCCTTTATTGTTGACCCGGTAGTTGTTGATGAACTTTATGAAGTGGCACGCCTTTCCGGCCACCCCCTGCTGCAGCGTAATTCAATATTTCATGCCCTGAATCAGAAAGCCGTGGCACGATCATATGCAGAGTCACTGAATAAAGAGTATGAGGATTTGAACCTCATTGTTGCACATATGGGTGGAGGAATAAGTGTGGGAGCTCATGTGAAGGGCAGGGTGGTGGACGTTAATAATGCACTTAACGGCGAAGGGCCGTTTTCACCCGAAAGGTCGGGGACACTGCCGGCGGGACAGCTCGTGAAACTGTGCTTCAGTGGTAAATATTCCGAAAGTGAAGTGATGAAAATGATTAATGGCAGGGGGGGGATGGTGGCCTATCTCGACACAAACAACTTTAAGGAAATATGCGAAAAAGCCGATTCCGGAGATGAAAAGGCACAACTGGTAAAGGAAGCATCATCATACCAGGTCGCCAAAGAGATAGCTGCCTGCGCTGCCGTGATGAAGGGACAGGTTGATGCCATTATACTGACAGGCGGAATGGCTTACGAAGATTCTCATAACGAATATATAAGGGAAATGGTTGGCTTTATTGCAAATATCGTAATATATCCGGGCGAAGATGAATTACAGGCACTTGCACATAGCGGATTTCTGGCACTGGATAAAAAAATACAGATCAAGGAATATAAGTAAAGCAAGCTATACCTCATTTCTCTTTAGGGATTACTCACCGAAACAGGTAATACCTTACCGTTGAATAATTTATTTCCCTCAAGAGCAAACCAGCTTATGAATCCAGCCATCTCCCCAGCCTTTAACGGTGCCCTGTAACCCGGAAATGCCTCTTTAAGCATCTCTGTTTGTACAGCCCCCAGTGCCAGGCAATTGAAAAATATCCCTTCCTTCTCATATTCCGAAGCAAGACTTTCCGTAAGATTGGCCAAAGCAGCCTTACCTGCACTGTAAACAGACATCCCGGGATACCTGGAACTGCCCTGAAAACCACCCATGCTGCTTATGTTTACTATATGACTTCCCCGGTGAAAGCTGCTGAATAAAGCTTTTATCAGAAGCATGGGACTCATAAAATTTGTTTCTGTCATAAGCCTTATCTCTGAATAATTTAAATCTGTGAAAGGCTTGTATATCAGTATTCCGGCATTATTTATCAGGATATCAATCTTTTTAAAATGAGAATCAACCTGTTCTAAGAAACCTTCAGGACTCCGGAGGCTTTCATTAAGGTCAGTGGCTATATAACTGATATTGTTGAATTCTGTCTCGCGGGAAAGCTTCTGAAGGAGGGATTCAGTTCTTGAAACAACCAGTATGCGATTATTTCTCTGTGCTGCAAGTGAAATGGCTGTCTCCCGGCCTATTCCCCTGCTTGCTCCAGTAATTATGATATTCATAAATTTTTATGCTTAAATAATCATTAATGCTAAAATTTGTATTATTGCAGACAAAGTTACATTTTTTAATCGTCTAACAGGTTTGAAATTGACCTTATAAAGATGGAAGATGAGAACGGTTATTTGTAAATATTTTTTGCTGCTTACAGTACTTTTCTTCCTTTCGGTTATAAGCTGCACCGGACAGACCGAAAGAGAAAAAAGGAAAGTAATCAGCCCTCCGGTAGCGGAACGGATATTCTTCGGAGGCGGCTTTGGCTTGCAGTTTGGTACAATTACGAATATAGAACTGTCACCGGTTGTGGGTATATGGCTGCTGCCCCGCCTTGCTGTCGCAGCAGGCCCCAAATGGCAATATTATAAGGACCCGATGGGGAAAACAAGTATTTACGGAGGCAGAAGCTTTTCAAGGTTTATGTTTGTTCGGGATTTCAACAGCCTCATACCCCTTGGAATAAATTTTGGCTTATTCGCCCACGCTGAATACGAAGCACTTAGCCTTGAACATGATTTCTGGACAGGATATCCCACCGGCGGTCCCAGGATATGGCAGCATACTGCACTTCTGGGACTGGGATTCAGCCAGCCTATAGGCGTGAAATCCTCGTTTAATATAAGCTTCCTCTGGGCAATCACTGGAACTGAATACCAGTTATACGATAACCCGGAAATAAGGATAGATTTTCTTTTTTAACCGGAATATTGACTCACCCCGCTATCGCGGAGTTTCGTCGAGCTCGTCACCCTCGCTTGCTTCCGGCAAACTCAGGTTCCCCGGTTCCAGTATTCCGCCATTCCGCTTTGTCAGGATATTTAATTGGCAGATTGCTGCTTTATCATTACTTTTGGCCACTTTAAAACAAATTAAATAAGAAGTTTATGGTAATTGAAAAAGACAAGATGGTGTCTCTGAAGTATGTTTTGAGAGAAGGCAGCAAAGAAGGTGATATAGTTGAGGAGGTTAGCATTGAGAACCCCCTGGAATTTCTTTATGGAGCAGGCCAGATGCTACCTCATTTTGAATCAAATATTGAGAACCTGGCTGAAGGCGATAAATTCGAGTTCAAACTCACATCCGAACAGGCCTATGGAAATAAAAGGGAGGAGTTGGTAGTAGACCTTCCAATGTCGGTTTTTGAAATTGACGGGAAAGTTGATGAAAACCTGCTCAAGACAGGTTCCCAGGTACCGATGGCCGACGCCCAGGGAAGGAGGCTCTTAGGAAGAGTCCTTTCACATACGGATAACTCGGTCAAAATGGACTTCAACCATCCAATGGCAGGGGCTGAATTGCATTTCACAGGAGAAATACTTGATGTGCGGGAAGCAACTGAAGATGAGTTAAACCAGTATAATGCAGGCGATTGCAGTACATGCGGGAGCCATGATGACTGCTCGGGAAATTGCTGAGAACACTGTTTATTGAATTTTATGCTGTATAATATTCCAGACTAATTCCTGGGATGATTATTATTCCTAATTTTAGGCGATTTGAATAAATATGAATATTCTGAAATGAAATTATGATATTTAGATGAAGCTGAAAAAGAAAAAATATCCCCTGTGGATAAAGATAATCTTCGGGATGATACTTGGCATTATATGGGGTCTTATTGCCGTAGAAACCGGACTTGATAAATTTACTGAAAACTGGATAAAGCCCTGGGGCACAATATTTATTAAGCTGCTTAAACTGGTTGCTGTTCCCCTTATTTTCGTATCTCTTGTCAAAGGAATAACAAGTATTACAGATATTACCAAACTGTCGAGGATTGGGCTGAAGACTGTTGGGCTGTACATGGCTTCGACGGTTATCGCCATTGTTTTCGGACTTGTCCTTGTCAATGCAATTAAGCCGGGTCATTCATTCAGCAAGGAGACAAGACAGGAATTTCAGGCCCAGTATGAGAATAGTGTCAGGGATTCAGAAGACATAGCCGGGCTGGTCAAGGAAAGACCACCCCTGGCCTTTTTCGAGGATATGGTTCCCGACAATATTTTTGCCGCCAGTGCCGACAATTCGAATATGCTCCAGGTTATATTCTTTTCAATACTCTTCTCCATAGCCATAATTATACTCGAAGCAAATAAGGTAACGGTAGTAAAAGAACTTTTTGACGGACTGAATGATATTATCCTTAAAATAGTGGATATTATCATGCGTTTTGCACCCATTGGAGTTTTTGCCCTGCTTTCTGCCCTTATAAGCGAATTTTCAGGGGATGTGCAGCTCTTTGTTGCCCTGGGTAAATACGCTATCCTTACCATTGTGGGCCTACTGCTGATGATATTCGGTCTTTATCCACTCTATATCAGGTTGTTTACCAAAGTTAAAACCAGGGACTTTTATAGGAACCTTCTGCCGGTCCAGATGGTGGCTTTCTCAACCAGTTCAAGCGCTGCCACACTACCGGTTACTCTCAAGCAATGTACGGAAAAACTGAAGATATCGAGGAGCGTCGCAAATTTTGTTCTCCCCGTGGGAGTAACAATTAATATGGATGGCTCATCCTTTTATCAGGCAATATCGGCCGTCTTTATAGCCCAGGTTTTTGGTCTTGACCTCGACATAGGTCAGCAATTAACCATTGTTCTCACAGCCCTCCTGGCATCCATTGGAGCCCCCGGAGTGCCGGGCGGGGCAGTGATAATGCTGGTTGTTGTGCTTAGCTCAGTGGGCATTCCCGCCGAAGGACTTGCTCTTATTATGGGTGTGGAACGTCCTCTTGACATGATACGTACTGTTGCAAATGTTACCGGTGACGCTGCTGTGACAAGCATAGTAGCATCCACTGAAAATGAAATCGGGGTTGAAGAATTTTATGATAGTGACGATAGCTAGTAATTAAAAACATACTATGTGGAAACATCTGCCTCTGTGGGCTAAGATAATTATTGGAATGGCACTCGGTCTCGTCTGGGGTATGATAGCTACCAGGACAGGCTTAAGCGATTTTACAATTGACTGGATAAAGCCCTGGGGAACAATATTCTTAAAATTGTTGAAGCTCATTGCAGTACCCCTTATCTTTGTTTCTCTTGTAAAAGGTATATCAAGCCTTACCGATATATCCAAGCTTTCAAGAATAGGAGTGAAGACTATTGCTTACTACATGGTTTCCACTTTGATAGCAACCACATTCGGTTTATTCCTTGTAAATACCATTAAACCCGGAGATACTTTCCCGGAAGAAAAAAGGGCGGAATTCGCGGCCAAGTGGCAGGGAACAATAGATCAAAGCCAGCTCCTTGCTGAATCAAGCGATCGATCACCACTCAGGTTCATTGTAGATATTGTGCCGGATAATATAATTTCTGCCATGGGCGATAATTCCCAGATGCTGCAGATTATCTTTTTTGCCATACTTTTTGCTGTCGCTATGATCCTGGTAAAGGAAAGCCAGGTAAAAACAGTAAAATATATCTTTGATGGTCTTAATGATATAATAATCAAAATCATAGAACTGATAATGCTGTTCGCACCCTACGGTGTTTTTGCCCTGCTCGCAGGTGTTGTGGTTGATTTTGCGGGGGATACTGATATTTTCGTTGCCCTGGGTAAGTATTTTGTAACTGTTATGGTGGGTTTGTTCATACTGATCCTTCTGCTCTATCCAGCCTACCTGAAAATATTTACACGAAAAATACCCGTGAGTAAATTCCTGAAAGCAGTGTTACCGGCACAGATGGTGGCCTTTTCCACAAGCTCGAGCGCTGCAGCCCTGCCTGTAAATATGAGACAAAATACCGAAGAGCTGGGAGTTTCTGAAGAAGTGGCCAATTTTGTTCTTCCCGTCGGTGTTACCATAAATATGGATGCAACAGCCTTCTACCAGTCAGTCGCCGCGGTTTTTATCGCACAAGTATATGGTATAGATCTCACAATTGCCCAACAAATTACCATCGTCCTGATGGCAACCATGTCATCTATCGGATCACCGGGGGTTCCGGGTGGAAGTATAGTGCTGGTTATTATGGTGCTTACCTCAGTTGGACTGCCCGTGGAAGGCCTGGCCCTGATCCTTGGAGTAGACCGGCCGCTGGATATGCTGAGATCATCAGTTAATATCACCGGGGACTCCACAATTGCGAATATTATTAATTACAGTGAGCAGAAAAGAAACAATAAAACAGCAAAACCCTTGCAAAACCCTCAACTCTGATTCCGGATAGCCGGTACGAAATCTTTAAAAACACTGTTTCATTCTGTTTCAATTAACAGGACAAAAATGCAATTATGCTTGTAATAAATTGTAATACAGGATGATAATATACATATTTCGGTATTTTGTCTTCATTGGAATCCAATTTTTATCTACAACAGGGAATACTCCCTTGAGAGAAATCATTCTTATTCAAATCCGGGAGTATTAACAATCCCTCCTGATCCGTATATGATTCTGAGCTGATTAATCTGATTCATAGGTAATAAAATAAATCCCTGGATTAACATAATCTTATAAACAGTGTAAGGGTGGGAGAGACTGGTTTAAATATATGTTATATGCTGTAGAATTTAGAAAAGTGAATTTTAAATGTTACATCTGGTAAAATTTGAAAGATTATTAAGGATTCACATCTGTAAACTATAGTTGATTAATCAAGGATATAAATATTTATAAATGTAAAGCGAAGTTATGGTTACATTTGTAATAATTATGATATTTATAGCAGATCAAAGTATATTACATTGTATACCAGACATATATAGTAATTATATCAGCTTATTATTCAACTGAACTGTAGACTTCCTGTATGACCAGGTTTAGATTACATTATAAATTGAAATTATAATACTATATACCAGTGTTTTATATATCTAATATCAATAAATACTTTAAATAAATGTATATTATAACTGATTGTATATTAATAATATAATTATTGAAATTATAAATGATATTATTGCTCCGTTTATAAATGTTACATATGTGAATTATTATTATTTACATATGTTAAACATATTTTATTTACATTTGTGAAGGTGAAATGTATTGACTATGAAAGACAGAATAAGGTTATTTATAGAGAAGGAAAATAAAACATCATCCCAGTTTGCAGAAGAAATTGGAATACAGCCTTCAGGTGTGTCTCATGTTTTATCCGGCCGGAACAAACCAAGTCTTGATTTTATAATCAAAATGCTGACAACCTATTCTGAGCTTAATACTGACTGGTTATTGTTCGGGAGGGGTGAAATGTACAGGACTGAGTCAGAACCATCCTTATTTGCCGGTTCAGAATCTGATTTACATGCCGCTGATAAGTCTGAATACAGGGATGTAAGCTTATTTGATGACGGACAATTGCAAAAGGACCCGGCAGAGACGGGCACTAACAGGCAAAATAACCTTAATGAGGGCCCTGGAGACTCTTTTTCAAAGGTAATAATCATATTCTACCCCGACGGAACATACAAAGAATATAAACGGCGTAAATAGCTTTATACTTATACCTTTTTCCTTTTCTCTTTTATTTATCTTTGTCATCAAAATTAAACAATGAGGATTGAGGATTTTGAACTGATAGCCAATCGCAGGCTTACCCGGGATTATTTTATTCTTGACCTGGAAAGCAAAGGAAATCTTCCTGAAATATTGCCGGGGCAGTTCGTTCAGATGAGAGTTGACAATGACAGGAAGGCCTTTCTCAGAAGGCCGATATCAGTTTTTGATGTTGATTACGATAAAAATATTATAAGCCTCCTTATTAAACAGGTTGGAAGCGGCACAAAGGCAATGTCCAGGCTTTCGAAAGGGGAAAGAATTAATATTATCTATCCTCTGGGTAACTGCTTCAGCCTTGGTCCTGAAAATACAAGATCTCTCCTGGTGGGAGGGGGAGTTGGAGTGGCTCCGCTTTTTTTTCTTGCAAGGATTTTAAGTGCCAACTCACATAAATTCAAGTTTTTACTGGGTTACCAGTCTTCTGAAGATATTATTGAAGAAGAAAGATTTGCCCGGATGGGTGATTTACTAATTACAACTGACGACGGCAGCTATGGCTATAAGGGATTGGTTACGGAACACCCTGAACTGTATGAATATAATTATGACCGGATTTATTGTTGCGGGCCTGAACCAATGATGAAAGCTGTTGCAGCTATTGCTCATTCCGGTAACAAATTCTGTGAAGTATCCCTTGAAAATACAATGGCATGCGGTTACGGAGTATGCCTTTGCTGTGTAGTCGATACTACAAGGGGTAAGGTTTGCACCTGTACTGAAGGACCTGTTTTTAACATAATTGAACTTAAATGGCAGATTTGACTGTAGATATAGGCAGACTTCCTTTAAAAAACCCTGTAATGACAGCTTCAGGAACATGTGGTTTCGGACCTGAACTGGAGCCTTTCATTGATGTTTCGTCGCTGGGGGCACTGATTGTGAAAGGTACAACACTCGAAAAACGGGAGGGCAATCCTTATCCCAGGATGGCGGAGACCGCATCAGGGATGCTTAACTCTGTGGGTCTGCAAAATAAGGGATTTGAATATTTCAGGGAAAATACTTATCCACTTATAGGCAGGTACAATACAGCTGTCATAATAAATGTAAATGGCAGTTCGATAGAAGAATACGTAGATCTTTCAGAAAGGATTAGTGAACTCGATAACATCGCGGGTATAGAACTCAATATTTCATGCCCCAACGTCAAAATGGGAGGTATGGCCTTCGGAACCCATCTTCCAACCACTGAAAAAGTTATCAGGGCAGTGAGAAAAGTCTATAGTAAACACCTGATGGTCAAACTTTCACCAAACGTAACCAATATTACCGAGTTTGCCCGGACTGCTGAGGACCAGGGTGCCGATTCAGTATCACTTATAAATACTCTCCTGGGAATGGCAGTGGATGCAAAAACCAGAAAACCGGCCCTTTCAACTGTTACAGGCGGACTCTCGGGCCCTGCTGTTAAACCTGTGGCTTTAAGAATGGTATGGCAGGTGGCAAATGCAGTTAAAATTCCTGTAATAGGTGTTGGAGGTATAATGAATGCCACTGATGCAGCTGAATTTATCATTGCAGGTGCCTCGGCAATACAGGTGGGAACAGCCCTTTTTGTCGAACCTGGCACACCCGTTGATATTATAAGGGAGCTGAATCAATACCTTGATAATAATGGTTTTAAAAGGGTCGCAGATCTCAGGGCTACCCTCGAAAGCTAATTTTAAAACATGTTTTTATTTTACTTATAATTTTCTAAATTTATGACCTCTAATTATTAAATATTGTTAATATTGGATCGACATGGTTAAAAACTTACAGATAGATGCTCTTGACAGACAGATATTGGACATAATAACCAAAAATGCCCGTATTCCTTATCTCGAAGTAGCCAGGGCATGTAATGTGTCAGGAGCCGCAATTCATCAAAGAGTGCAGAGACTAATAAAATCAGGTGTGATAAAGGGTTCAGAATTTAAGGTCGACCCCGTTACGGTTGGCTTTAAAACATGTGCCTATATTGGTATATTTCTTGAACACCCCGGTCATTACAGAAAGGTAATCGAAAAATTCGAAGAAATACCAGAAATAATTGAATGTCACTACACTACAGGCAATTATTCATTGTTCATTAAAGTTTATACAACTGATAATGAGCATCTCCGGGAAGTCCTGACCAACAGTATTCAAAAAATTGAAGGTGTTACCCGTACCGAAACTCTCATTTCCCTTGAAGAATCAATAAACAGGCAAATACCGGTTCTGTCAACCCGGGAAAATAATGACTGATAACAGTAAGATTTCTTTTGTTTAGGTGCCTGGGTGCCCTGGCTTGGCTTTCCCCGTTGCCGGTGCGTTAGGGAAAGCAAGACCTTTTTTGCTTTTTTACCCTCCTCACTGTTATGTTTTCCGGACTTATTCGTCATCAGTATGAAAACAGTTAAACTAAAACTACGAAAAGATGAAAAGAATGATTGCACCTGTCTTATTTTTTGTGTTTGCAATTTCATTGAATGCCCAGAGTTCAATAGACAGGTTATTTGAAAGATACCAGGGACTTGATGGCTTTGTAACCGTGACTATATCTGGCAACTTCCTTAAGATGGTAGGGAAATTTGATGATGGTGATGACGACTTCCTCAGGAATGCCGATAAATTTACTGCCATACGAATTCTTGCCCAGGAAGATGACAATATGGAGGTTGACAACTTTTACGATATTGTGATGGATGAAATCGATAAAGGAGGCTATGAGGAAATGGTCAGGGTCAATTCATCTGATTCTGACGTTAAAATCATGGTAAAGGCTGAAGGAAATGTATTTACTGAATTCCTGCTGGTAACAGGAGGCAGTGAAAATGCAATAATACAGATCAAAGGAAAACTGACCGAGGAGATGATAAGGGAAATGTCAGAATCGATAGATGATGATAATGTAATGTTCGGGATGAGATAAAATATTTATTGACTAAATTTAAAGCCTGGTTTACAGCAAGCCAATGGATTATGACCAGGAAAGAATTTGAAACTGACATAATACCCTTAAGCCGCACCCTGTACCGTTATGCCTTCCGCTTCATCTCAAATAAGGAAGAAGCGGAAGACACGGTTCAGGAGGTCTTCCTGAAACTATGGAAGATGCGTGATAAACTATCTGAATATAATAGTATTCAGGCTTTTACAATGACTGTGACCCGTAATCAATGCCTTGACAGCCTGAGGAAAAAGAAAATGGTTTTTTTTGATGACACCGGAAAAGATGACACCAGAGCCTCTGACATGAATCTTGAGAAGAGCATGGAGAACAGTGAGAAATTTAAAATAGTATCCGGGATAATAGATGCTTTGCCTGAAAATTATCGAACCGTCATACAACTTCGTGATATAGAAGGCTATGAATATGAGGAATTGGCGGAAAAACTGAATATGGACATAAGTAACCTGAGGGTGATTCTCTCAAGGGCAAGAAAAATGGTTAGAGAAGAACTAAAAAAAAAGAATTATGAACTGGTCAGTGCTTAAAAAATTACTTGAGAAGTATTATGACGGCACATCAACGGCAGATGACGAGCAAAAGATTCTTGAACTGCTTGAAAGGAATGATCTTCCGGCTGAATTCTATGACGACAGGTTGTTGATGGAAGGACTGCACGGGGGGAATATACCTGAACCTTCTCCTGATCTTAATGACAGGATTATGGCTGCCATAGATGAGTCAGAAAAGAAAATAATATCAGGTAAACGACGCTTGTACAGCATCGTGTCAGTAGCAGCCGGTCTGCTCATAATTCTTAGCTTCTGGTTCACCCTGGCAGATAAGCCCGGACTTAAGGATACTTTTGATGATCCACAGCTTGCCTACAATGAGACAGTTAAAGTGCTGTATCAACTGTCAGACAACCTTAACACGGGAAGAACCCATATAAAAGAACTTTCAATGATTAATGATGCAAGGGCTAAATTAGAACTGATATCCGGGTCCGGAAATGTCGTTTTACGGGAGCTAAACGCGCTCAGGTATATTGAGAACAGTGTTGAACTGTTGAATATCAATAATATAGATAAATCGAGGGAGCAAAATTAAAATACATGAAATAATGAAAAGGATAGTACTCTTATCATTTACCCTTATCCTGGCTGTTTCTTCATTCGCACAGAAGAATCCAATAGATGCAATGTTTGATAAATATGCAGGAAAAGAGGGCATTACTACCGTATATATCTCAAGTAAAATGTTCAGCATGATGGGAAAAGCAGACCTGGATGATGATGAACTGCAGGATGTAATAAATAACCTTAAATCAATACGTATACTTACTGTTGATGATGATGAACTAAATAAGAAGCTGAATTTCTTTTCTGAACTTGAGAAGGATCTGGATTTTAACGCCTATGAAGAGCTAATGGTGGTAAAGGGAAGTGACAGGGACCTGAAATTCCTTGTAAAGGAAAAGGGCAAAAGGATAGATGAGTTACTTATGATAGGAGGCGGTCCGGGTCAGAATGTGCTTATATCCATTAAAGGCGACCTCGATCTGGAAAATATTACCTCAATTAGCAAAGCCATGGGCATTGAAGAATTACAGGATAACGTAAAATACTGATTTTATGAGATATCTTTCTATAAGCCTCATGGCTGTGTTTATTCTTTCTTTCTCATCATGCTCGAATAAAAAGAACAATGATGATATATTCACCGAATTTGAAGGTGAAAAGGGTGTTTATATGGTGAAATTACCCCCCGCACTCTTCCTCAAGCTAACAGGTATGGAGGGAAATACTGTCAGGAACCACGATATGGGCAATATACAGCTTGTCAAGCTCCTGATATACAGTCGTGAAAATGATACTGACAACAAGAGGGGTCTGATGTATGACAGGATCAGTGGCAAACTGACAGATTATCAATATGAAAATCTATTTGGATTTAATTCAGGCAAGGCCTTTATTTCAGCATATATTCTTGAAAATGATGACTATGTAAGCGACCTGATGATACTTTTCAGAGAAAATGAATCGCTGGCCTGTCTTGGCCTGTCAGGACGACTCAAAGGGGAAGAAATCCTGAAATTTGCTTCCGAAATAGAATTCAACAAGCTCCGCAGTTTCATAAATCAGCACTGAAAGCTTCTTAAATCCTTTCCGACGCTTTGATTTAATTTATATTAATTCTACATTAGCATGCTAAAATATCATGCTATGATGAGAAAATTTAAAATATACCTGTACCTGGTGGCGACAGTTGTTCTGCTTTCTGCTTCAATCCCTGAAGCCAGTGCACAGATTGAAGCCGATTTCTTTAAAGCCGGTATAAATGACGGCATGCTGCTGATGGAGGCCTATATAGAACCTTTTGCCAATGCCTTTGGCGCAAGCTTTAATTCGGCATGGTATAATACTGCTAAACCCCATAAGTTAGGTGGCTTTGATGTAACATTAAGTGTTAGTGCCGGTTTTGTGCCGGCAAACGCACTGGAATTTGATCTTGCCGGTATAGATTTCTCCAGGCTTGAACTGCTTAATCCCTCCGGGAATACAATGGCTCCGACAATAGCGGGTTTGAACGAGGAAGGACCTGTCCTTCAGCTTGTGCAGGATGTGCCGGGAATGCCTGGCAACCAGGTTGAAATGGTTAATTTTAATTCTCCGCCCGGAACAGGCTTTGGCATCGTACCTGCACCAATGTTGCAGGCCGGTATAGGAATGCCGATGGCTTCAGAAATAAAGATCAGATATATCCCAACAACACCAATAGGCGAAGGATCGGTGAGACTTATAGGTGGAGGTCTTATGAAGAGTATAACAGACCATATTGCGGCTTTCAGACTCATCCCGGTCACTGTTTCAGCTTTTGGAGGCTATAATAATCTGAGGGGAATTATTCCAATAAGTGTGGAGCCAGATACAGATGCTAATTTCGAGAACTATACATTTTCAGACTTTAATAATCAGTCTTTTATTCTGGATGTATCATCATGGAATCTTTCAGTGATAGCTTCGGTCAATTTTCCCATTATCACTGGATATGCAGGCATCGGGTATGGCAAAACCACTACCATTATGGATCTTGATGGATATATCCCGCTACCGACCCTTGATCCGGATATTTCAACAACGAATCCTGTATATACTGATGCCGGGGTTGTGGAGGATGTGGAAGAAATAAGAATTGACAGTTATTCAGGCTTGAGGCTGAATGTTGGCGGCCGCTTTAAATTTGGAGTATTTACAATACATGCCGACTATACCTATGCCGACTATAATGTTCTTACGGCCGGCCTGGGTATCTCCCTCCGCTAAATGCTGATTATCACAAATCATTATCAACCTTATCAACCTCCATCACCCTTATCAACTCTGTCAACTTCCCTCAGCGTCTTAAACTATTCCATACAAACACTATAATTATTATTTTTGCTGCACAGAAAATATTCATCTGCGATGCCAGACCAGAAATCAGCCATAAGAAACAGGTACAGGTCTCTCCTGAGGGCTTCAACTCATGTTATTCAGAGCTCTGATGACCAGAAAAAGGTCAGAAAAGCTCTTGAAATCCTCGTTGATTGCCTGGGTGATACGAAGACCATCACCGGAGAATCATCAGTGATACACGCACTTACTGTTGCACGGATGATTGTGGAGGAAATGGGACTGGGATTACCCTCCCTGATAGCTTCCATACTTCACGATTGCGCCGGAAAGATTGACCTTGCTGACAAAAAGCTTGTAAAAACTTTCGGTGATAATGTACTCAAAGTTCTGAAAGGCCTGGCAAATATTGAAAATATTGAAACCACCAGGTCGGCATACCAGGCTGAAAACTTCCTGAAGCTTATTCCCAGCCTGGCTGAAGATATCAGGGTAATATTGATAAAACTGGTTGAACGTCTTGAGTATATGAGGAAGCTCGAAGGTGCTAAAACTGATGTCCGCCTCAGGCTGGCCTCCGAATCATACTTCCTCTATGCTCCACTGGCTCACAGGCTGGGACTATACAAGCTGAAATCGGAGATGGAAGACAGGGCAATGATGTACCTTGACCCGGCTGCATACAGGATGATTGAACAAAAATTAAAACAAACAACCTCCTCACGTAACAGGCTGATACGTGATTTCTCCTCACCCTTGAAAGAGGCACTTGACAGACAGAATATAAAATACGAAATAAAGGGACGTACAAAATCTATCCATTCAATATGGCAGAAGATGAAACGCCAGGGGATTGAATTTGATGAGGTGTATGATGTTTTTGCCATAAGGATTATCCTGAATAGCGATAAAGAACAGGAAAAAGCCGATTGCTGGAAGGTATATTCAATTGTTACCGATCTCTATCAGCCCAATCCCAGCAGGCTGAGAGACTGGATATCTGTACCTAAATCAAATGGCTATGAGTCGCTTCATACAACTGTGATAGGACCCCGTAACAGGTGGGTCGAAGTACAGATAAGAACTACAAGGATGGATGACATAGCAGAAAAAGGACTCGCTGCACATTACAGGTATAAAAGTTCGGAAGGCGACAGGGCTATTGATAAATGGCTCGTCCATATGAGGGAAATACTTGAATCATCAAACGGAGAGGATAAAGAGATTTTCGACCAGGTCAGATCAGACCTGTATACAGATGAAGTATTTGTTTTTACACCCAGGGGAGATCTGAAAAGACTGGCAGCCGGTGCCACAGTGCTGGATTTTGCATTTGAAATACATACACAGGTGGGAGAGAACTGCGTTGGGGCAAAAGTGAATGGACGAAACGTTGGAATTAAACATGTCCTTGAAAATGGTGACCAGGTGGCGGTAATAACTTCCAAAAACCAGAAACCAAAACGGGACTGGCTCTCTTATGTCGTTACAGGAAAAGCTAAAAACCGTATTAAAAGCGCACTGAACGCGGAAAAAGTTAAAGCCGCAGCTGAAGGTAAAGAAATTCTGGTCCGGAGATTGAAAAACTGGAAAATTACCTACGATGATGCCCTTGTGAAATCTTTACTTGACCACTTTAAATTACCAAGTGCAGGCGAATTGTATTACCAGATACAGTGTGAAAAGATTGATCTTCAAAATGTTAAAGATTTTATTAAAAGGGGTGAACAAAACCATGAAAGTGAAATTTCATCCGGGGGAGAATTAAGTAAAACAATACCTGAAGATGCCGGTAACGGGGTTGCTTCTGCTACCATGTTCCGTGACTATCTCATTATCGAGAATAAGGTTGAAGGACTCGATTATAAGCTTGCACAATGTTGTAACCCGGTACCAGGCGACAAAATATTTGGCTTTGTCACAATAAGCGAAGGTGTCAAAATTCACCGTGTAAATTGCCCCAATGCTCCTAACCTGATGGGTAATTATCCCTACAGGGTGCTGATGGCCAGGTGGACAAAAGTGAAAGACAGCCCGGCTTTTCAGACCGGTATACGCATTATAGGTATAGATGATCATGCCATGATAAGCAAAATATACGATGTGCTTACCTCATATAAGGTAAGCCTCAGGAATTTTAAATACGAGAATCATGACGGAATGTTTGAAGGCATAGTTTATTTATATGTTCCTAATATTAACATCCTTAATGGTTTAATAAAAAAGATTGTTTCCATTGAAGGAGTCCTTAAAGCCAGCCGGTATAATTGAAACTTATTTTGAAATATTCTTAAAATACATTAGATTTACATCATGCGGAAAATAGTATTTATATCGCTTCTGATTCTGCTCGGACTAAGCCTTAAAGGACAAAATCCTTTTATTAATCCGGGTATTTTTTATATGCCTGCTCCCGGACCTGAAAAATACTATGCTGATAAGAATGAAAAGGGAGGTTCAGATGACCATTCATGGGCAAGATACCAGCTTCGTACAGGTATAATATTTAACTCATTAAATGGCTATAAATCATATAGTTCATGGATATCACCTTCTGTATTAATTCCGGTAAATTCCAAATTTGCAGTAAGCATTGAAGGAACATATATCAATAGCTATTTCCCGGGATACACTGAAGAAAATGAGATGGACAGGACTTCTGATTTTATTTTGAATGTAAGCGGCATTTATTCAGTGAATGAGAAGATGACTGTCTTCGGGCAATATTCAAGATCCCTGATTAATGAGGGCATGTTCGGCCGGGATGGGTTTCAATCCATGACCCTTGGAATGGAATTCATGCCACTGCCCGGATTCCGCATAGGGGCAAGTATTACCAGCACCAACGGATTTAACCCTTATTATATGTATCCTTCTTATAGACCTTACCGCTACACCCCTTTCTACTAGATCCTGGGTACTCGTTGCTCGTTTCTGGTTTCTGGTTTTTTACGACACGATAAGTCGCGACGCTATTGAGGATTCAACCTCATAATTCATAATTGCCTCACACTGCTGGTGCGGTATTAGATTTGATTCAAGCTTCTTGCATCCTGTATTATTTCAAATCAATCTTAAGAGATATAGCAGGAATAATGGGGAATAGTGAAACTGATTTTAATGTTGGTATAACTGCATTGTTTGTGGAGCTGACTATAGTTGCATCCAAGTAATAATAATACGAATTTCTCCTGTTATAAACATTATATATGCTGAGTTCCAGTGCACCGGACCATTTCTTTCTTTCAAAACTGTGGGTATATGATATGTTAAGCCTGTGAAAATCCTTCATCTTGCAAGCATTTATCTCACTGTTGCTGTAGGCAGGGTGCATCAACCAGTAAGTTGAAACATCACCGTCAGAAAAGTCAAAGGATGCCATTGGTATCTCAAAACTGTTTGTCAGAAACTCATAATAACGGTTCTGCTCATCCTGGTAGCACACCTTTCTTAAGCGTAGTTGTTTTACTACCTTTATTTGTCTCTTGCCAGCTTCGTCTTCAGG
>Ga0136651_10000004_pt1 | contig 121031 bp, 103 predicted proteins | sample Mar14236cmmetaG_FD_94867 | JGI IMG/M metagenome (GOLD analysis project Ga0136651, IMG submission 94867) | Marine hydrothermal vent microbial communities from Guaymas Basin, Gulf of California to study Microbial Dark Matter (Phase II) - Marker... ... | reverse complement strand
TGGAATAATGGAACCGAGGAACCTGAGCTTGCGAAGCAATCGAGGGTAACGAGCTCGGCGAAGTCGCGGAATATATTTGAAACACATTTGGACTAATGTCCAAAAATATTATAAAAATGTTCAACCACTTATATTGGTCCTGCTATCAAAGCTTTTCAATTCGATACAGATGTTGAGGCTGACATAGCTGCTGTTGCTGCAATTCCCGAGGTGATTGCGGCCTGGATTTCAATTATGGCCGTTCTGATATCGGAAGCAAAAGGATTATCCTTTGTTATCTCCAGCAGTCTTTTCCTGATCTTTCTTCTTTCAGGGCCCACATTCGAAAGAACCTTATGCATTTTGCATGCAAACATAAGCCCAAGAACCATCAATTCAGCTTCATCAGGAATTTTTTCATACAGTATAATATCCTTATACCTGTTGATAAGATTCTTCCTGAATCCCGGCTTTGCCACATAATGTAACTTATATGGTATACCGATAAACCGTTTGTTATCCACTTTAAGGATTCCTTCCTTGACAAGGTATTTCTGCATCTCCTTCCTGTACCATGCAGATTTATTTCCCAGCCTTCTGACCCAGGTCTTAATATTACGCTGTCGGCCCGATTCCGCTATGGTTTTCAACATCCTTTCAGATGCAGGCACTCCTGTTGCTGACATATCCTTACCGGTTATAAGTGTATGCCCTGCAACTGAAATTCTTTCTGCAAGAGAAAGATCCATAAGCATAGCGCCAACTATGCCATAGGTAAGATAGTTCCCCAGTACCTGGTAGCGACCTGTATCGGGATTAAGTGATAAAATGATAAAATGTTCTGTTACTTTGTGATTCATGATATATTTCAAAAAAACTTATTCTCAACTTATTCAACTTTTCAGTCCATCATCTGCATGTTATATAACTTTGTATACAAACCATTCTTGTTTTTGAGAAGCTCATCGTGTGATCCCTGTTCCACAATACGTCCTTCATCCATAACTATAATTTTATCAGCTCTCCTGACTGTTGACAGCCTGTGTGCAATAACAATGGATGTTCTGTTTTTCATCAGTTTTTCAATAGCATCCTGCACCAGTCGTTCAGATTCCGTGTCCAGGGCTGAAGTAGCTTCATCCAGTATGAGAATGGGCGGGTTGGCATGTACAGCCCTGGCTATGCTGATACGCTGGCGCTGACCGCCACTCAGCTTATTCCCTCCTTCACCAACGCTATAATCATATCCACCTGCTGACTCAATAATAAATTCATGGGCATTGGCCACGCGTGCGGCCTTTTTAATATCTTCATGAGAATTAACATCGGAGCCGAAGGCGATATTATTACTGAAACTGTCATTAAACAATATGGCATTCTGGCTCACTATGCCCATTAAATCTCTCAGATCCTTCAGCTTTATGTCCCGGATATCGACACCGTCAATGCTTATACTACCCCTGTCAACATCCATAAACCTGGGTAAAAGGTCAACAAGGGTTGATTTGCCTGCTCCGGATTTGCCCACTATTGCCAGTGTTTCACCCTTATGAACCGTAAAGGAAACATCTTTAACTACCAGATCTTTACTGTAGGCAAAACTTACATTTTCGTATCTTATGGTTTTATTAAAAGACTTGAAGGCTACGGCATTTTCACGCTCGGTTATCACTTCCTCAGCATCAAGTATATGTTCAATGCGCTCAAGCGAAGCCATCCCTTTTTGAACATTGAAATAGGATGTGGTGATATTTTTAGCCGGTGGTATCAACTGGGAAAAGACTACCAGGAAGACTATTAACTGGTCAGGTGTCATTTCTGAAGACCCATTCAGCACTATTACACTTCCGAAATACATCACCATCATTAATGAAATCGTCGACAGGAATTCGCTTACGGGTGATGCCAGGTATCTTTTTCTCAAGACTCTCCTGTAAATCCTGGTAAATATGTTATTGATCCCTGCAAAGCTTTTCTCCATATTCTTCTCTGCATTGAATGCTTTTATTATCCTCAAGCCTCCCAGTGTTTCTTCCACAACGGATAATAGTTTTCCAAGCTGTTGCTGTCCTTTAAATGATTTTGCACGCAGGTTCCTTCCTATCTTCCCTATAATCCAGCCGCTCAGAGGCATAAACAGAAGAGAGAACAAGGTCAGTTTATAGCTTATGATAAAGAGGAAGACCAGGAAGATAATTATTGTTACAGGATCCCTGAGAAGCATGAGCAGGGAACCCATTACCGATACCTGGATCTCTTCAACATCATTTGATATACGGGTCATCACATCTCCTTTCCGGGATTCCGTGAAGTAGGAAATTGGAAGTCGCAATACCTTATCATATAATTTCTTACGCATATCCCTGACGGTTCCTGACCTCAGGTATGCAAGAGCATTATTTGCAGCAAAGACAAAGAGGTTCCTGAAAAGACTGGCTGTTATTACCAGGACGCAGACCCCTATCAGCGCTGCACCGGGACCTATCTTATCAATATAATGGCTTATCACATAATTCAGCATATCAGTGAACCATTCCCGGCTGAACTGGAAAACACCGGGATGCGTTGTTTCAGGTACTACACCAAATAATATCTTCAGAAATGGACTTATCAGGCTGAAGGTAAAAAGCGAGAATATTGCAGCCAGGATGTTAAATAAAATATTCTGACCTGCAAACCACTTATAGGGCTTAATAAATGACAAAAGAACCCTGAATCTCTTCATGCTTACAAGTGATTTATTTACCTGTATAATTAAAAGGTGTAACAGCCCTCAACTCATTTTTCACACTTTCCTTCACCTCAAGATTTTCAATAAAATCCAGCAGGGATTGTCTGTTTATATTTTTATTTGTCCGCGTCAGTTCCTTGAGGGCCTCGTAGGGTCTGGGATATCCTTCCCTCCTTAGTACAGTTTGTATTGCCTCAGCAACTACAGCCCAGTTATCATTGAGGTCAAGGTATATTTTGTCATTGTTGACAATAAGTTTACCAAGTCCCTTTAATATTGATAAAATTGCTATCTGTGAGTATGCAAAAGGAAGGCCTGTATTTCTCAATACGGTTGAATCGGACAGGTCTCGCTGCAGTCTTGATATGGGCAGTTTTTCAGAAAAGTGACCCAGGATAGCGTTTGATACTCCAAGGTTCCCCTCGGCATTTTCAAAATCAATAGGGTTTACTTTATGGGGCATTGCAGACGACCCTGTTTCGTTGCTGTTTATTTTTTGTTTAAAATAATCAAATGATATATAGAGCCATATATCGCGGCAAAAATCAATCATGATTGTATTGATACGTCTTAAGGCATCGGACATGGCTGCATAATTATCATAGTGCTCGATCTGGGTACTGGGCTTTGATCTGTTTAAGCCGAGTATTTCATTTACAAATTTATCAGCAAAATTATCCCAGTCTATTCGAGGGAAGGCAAGGTAATGTGCATTTAAATTACCGCTTGCTCCACCGAACTTGGCCGACCAGGGTACAGCTTTTAATTGTTCAGCCTGCACCTGGAGTCTTTTTGCAAAGACCTGTATTTCCTTACCCAGCTTTGTGGGTGTTGCAGGTTGCCCATGGGTCCTGGCCAGCATAGGTATATCCTTCCATTGGTCAGCCAGCTTGGATAACTCTGTAATAAGTCGATCCAGCATCGGAAAAAATACCGAATCAGCATAATCCTTCATGGATAAAGGTGTGGCAGTATTATTTATATCCTGTGATGTAAGGCCAAAATGAATAAATTCTGACCACTCACCCAGGTCAAATTCATGGAATTTTTCCTTTAAATAGTATTCAACAGCTTTTACATCGTGGTTTGTAGCACTTTCGATATCCTTGACGCGATGGGCATCATTTACACTGAAATCCAGGTAAAGCGATCTTAACAGGCTGAAATTTTCAGTCTTAAATCCTTTTAGCTGAGGCAAGGGAAGCTCGCACAGGGCTATAAAATACTCCACTTCTGACCTTATCCTGTATTTTATAAGCGCATATTCTGAAAAGTAAGCTGCCAGTTCTATGACCTTTTCCCTGTATCTTCCGTCGATGGGGGAAATAGCCGTTAATTTGTTTAGGTCCATTTTTAAAAAATTAGTTCCTGATTATGACCGGAGGTAAATTTACTACATTAGAGGGGGAAATAAAACTGAAATTTTGTAATTTCGATCATTTAAGCCACGTTTCAATTAATCATCTATGTTTGAAGTCAGGATATCGGCGGTAAGGTATTCCAATACCTATCCTTTAATTTATGGGTTGGAGAACTCAGGTATAGAGCTCAATGCAGAAATTGAAATTGACCACCCTGCAGATTGTGCAAAAAAAATAGTGGAAAGAAAAGCCGATATAGGTTTAATCCCTGTAGTTTCAATACATCAAAACCCGTCATTGTCGATAATAGGTGATTTCTGCATTGGAAGCCGGGGTCCGGTCAGAACGGTGTTGTTATTAAGTAATAAACCACCTGAAAAACTCGATACCATCTACCTTGATTACAGGTCCAGGACATCCGTTGCCCTTACCCGCCTCCTGGCAAGAAAATTCTGGAGGTGTAACTTTAAATGGGTGGAAACAGATCAGGACTTTAGTTTTTTAAATATAGCCGATAATGAAGGTCTTGTGCTCATAGGAGATCAGTGTTATGAGATGGAATCAAATTTCAGTTACAAAACAGATCTTGCCATTGAGTGGAACAAATATACAGGCCTTCCCTTTGTTTTTGCATGCTGGGTAGCAAATAAGAGTTTCAGCAGTAGTTTTATATCAAAATTCAATAATGCGTTGGCTTACGGTGTTACCAATATTGACAGTGTTGTTGAATATTACGGCAGGCGTGGATCCATGCCTCCTGATGTACTAAAGAATTACCTTACAAACAATATTGATTTTTTACTGGATGATGAAAAAAAAATAGCCATGCATACCTTTTTTAAGTATCTTGATGAACTTAAAGAAACCTGACATTTCAATAATAAAATTTATGGAACGTTTTCTTTCAATAATCTTTTATCTTATCGCAGTGTGCTGCCAGGTCTCATTCGCCGGGGAGCAGCCCCAAAAGGTACCGTCCGGTGAAAACGACCAGGTTATTGTATACAAATTTGATATTAAGAAAACCATTGCCGCTCCCATATGGCGAACAACCAAGCTGAGCCTCAGGGAAGCGACCGAGATAGGGGCCGACTATATCCTTATCCATATGAATACATACGGGGGACAGGTTGATATGGCAGACTCGGTCAGGACAGCCATACTCAACTATCCGAAGCCCGTGCTGGTATACATCGACAACCAGGCCATCTCCGCAGGTGCACTTATATCAATAGCCTGCGACAGTATTTACATGCGACCTGGAGGCAGCATAGGAGCAGCCACGGTTGTTGACCAGACAGGCCAGCAGGTACCTGACAAGTACCAGTCGTTTATGAGAAGCATGATGAGGTCAACGGCCGAGGCACACGGGAAAAAGCCCGTCGTGGTGGATGGTGACACTACATACGTATGGCACAGAAATCCTTCTATAGCAGAATCAATGGTTGACCCCAGGGTTTATGTTGAGGGTGTAAGTGATACCGGTAATGTGCTTACTCTCACAACAGTTGAAGCAATTGAACTGGGTTTTTGCGAAGGGCAGGCCTTAAATCCGGATGAAGCATTAAAGCTTGCAGGAATAAAAGATTACAGGATTGAGGAATTCAAGCCCGGCGGTACAGAAAAAATAATACAGTTCCTGATTAACCCTGTCGTATCAGGTTTATTAATTATGATCATTATTGGTGGTCTTTACTTTGAATTACAGTCGCCGGGCATTGGCTTTCCCCTGGCGGCAGCCGTATTTGCAGCTATACTGTATTTCGCACCTCTTTATCTTGAAGGACTGCAGGCAAACTGGCAGGTAGTAGTTTTTGTAGCAGGCATAATACTGGTCCTCGTAGAGATTTTTGCTATACCGGGCTTTGGAGTCACAGGAGTACTGGGTATTGCAGGAATAGTAGCAGGCCTGACCTTTACCATGATAGACAAAATCACCTTCGAATTCGGACCATCACCTGACGGAACAGGTATGCAAACAGCGATGGCTTCTTTTGCCATAGTTATATTATCGGTGTTCCTGGCATTTATACTTTCAATATGGCTCAGCAACAAACTTTTCGCACCATCAAATATCCTGGGCAAACTAGCTCTTCAGAAAATACAGGATGTGGATGAAGGCTATATAAGTTTCGACAGCAAGAAACAAAAATCACTGATAGGTGCCAAAGGCAAGGCTCACACAGTACTCAGGCCTTCAGGCAAGGTAATTATTAACGACGAAATTTATGATGCCCGTTCAGATATAGGATTTATTGACAGGGGTGCCAGCATCCGCGTGATAAGGGACGAAGCCGGCCAGTTGTACGTGTTGAAAGATGAATAATAAAGATGAAGGGCTACAGTATAAGAAACTATGAAGCTGAGGACTATGAGGCCGTCATAAAAATCTGGCAGGAAACGGGGATGGGAAGACCCGAACGCGGAGATGATAAAGACACCATTGAACGATGCCTGAAAACCGGGGGTAAGTTATTGATACTTGTTGATGATATAAACAATATTATTGCCGGCACATCATGGATGACTTGTGACGGCAGAAGATTATATCTTCATCATTTTGGTATAGCTCCCGAATATCAGGGTAAGGGATTATCAGGGTACCTCCTGGAAGAATCTCTCAAATATGTTAAAGAAACAGGATACCAGGTTAAACTGGAAGTGCATAGCTCCAACAGCGTGGCAATAAAACTTTACGAGAAGTATGGATTCAGTTACCTGGGTGATTATAAGGTATTTATTATAAGAAATACGGATGATGTTAACTGAAGGCAATTTCTTAAAAATATGTTAATAAGCGGCTACTGTTATACCGGCATGAAAAATTTATGTAACTTTATATAGTGAGGGTTAATTAAGGATGAAAAGCAGAACAATAACATTTAATAAACTCAGGGAGATAAAAGACCAGCTCCCCGAAGGAGGTGTAAAGGATATTGCGAAGAAGCTGGACATGAACGAAGAAACGGTAAGGAATTATTTTGGTGGCTGGAACTTTGATGAAGGCGAAAGTATAGGAATCCATCTCGAACAGGGACCGGACGGCGGCCTGGTTACATTTGATGATACGACAATACTCGAAATTGCAGAGAAAATGATAGCTTCTGATTAATAAGGGAAAGCCTCCCCCAGGCTGTTGCAGAATTACTTTTCCGGTCTGTATCCTAAAGTATTTTTTATTACTTTTCAGGTGAATTAAATCCCTGAAACAAATGAGACATTCATTAATTTTTACCCTGGCAGGTTTATTGATCTTATCGGCCTGCAATCAGAAAGATGAGGTAAACATAAACCTAAAGTACGATGACAATCTGAGCCTCGAATACCATGAAGTGATTGATGCCTACAGTCAACTTGCCGATTATTACCCTGAAGCCAGCCTGGTGGAGATGGGGAAAACTGACATCGGTAAACCCCTCCATCTTTTTATGATCTCGGGGGATCGCGACTTCAATCCCGAATCAATAAGGAAAAAAGGTAAATGCATAATTCTAATAAATAACGGTATCCACCCCGGAGAACCAGAAGGCATTGATGCCAGCATAGAGTTTTCCTGGAACCTTCTCAGAAACAAGGATAATTTGAAAGAATATCTTGATAAGGTCGTAATAGCCATCATACCGGTTTACAATATCGGGGGGGCACTTGACAGGAGCAAGTATTACCGGACCAATCAGAATGGTCCTGTTTATAAGGGCAGACGAAGGAATGCCCGCAACCTGGACCTGAACCGCGATTTTGCAAAGCAGGAAACAAAAAATGCACGCAGTTTTGTCAATATCTTCCTGCATCTGAATCCCGACGTCTTTCTTGATACACATACAACCAATGGTTCTGATCATCAATATACCCTAACACTGATAGCAACACTTTACAGCAAGCTTGATACAGCCATGGGTAAATTCCTTAAAGAAAAAATGTTGCCTGATCTGTACGACAGGATGGAAGAAAATTCCGATTATGGAATGATCCCATATGTTCAGATGAGCAACTATTTCGGAGACATCAAAGACGGGATAATGGCATATAATGATGATCCTTTTTATTCAACAGGCTACACCGCCCTCTTCAACTGCTATTCCTTCATGACAGAAACCCTTGTTTACAAGTACTTCCCTGACAGGGTCAGGTCAGTTATGGATTTTCTAACACAGCTGACAGCCTTTACCTATGATAATTGCAGCGTAATAAGACAATTGAAGGATGAGGCCGACAGAAAAGTAAGAGACCGGGAAACCTATCATCTCGACTGGGAGATAGATATGTCATACTCAGAAAAACTGCTGTTTAAGGGATATGAATATGCAAGACCTGAGCCTACGGAAGACAGGAGAACAAGAGGCTACTATGATCATGATCGTCCCTGGACCGACACCATCTCCTACTATACCAAATATGATCCTGTATTGACGGTAACAAAGCCCTGGGCTTATATTATACCCCAGGCATGGAGTGATGTGGTTGAGAAACTCTGCCATAACGGGGTGAAAGCGTTCAGGCTTGAAGAAGACACTGAGCTTGAGGTTGAAACCTATTATATTGATAAGACTGAGCCTTCAGGGAGGGCCAACCAGGGACATCACGTTAATCAGAATATAAAAGTGCGTCTTGAGAAACAAACGATACCGTATTATAAGGGTGATTTCCTTATTATTACCAATCAACACGCCAACAGGTACATTGTTGAAATGCTTGAACCTCACGCACCTAACTCATATTTTGCCTGGAACTTTTTTGATCCTGTCCTGGAGTCACATGACTTTTATTCCATCTGGGGTTTTGAAAGTCATCTCATGGAATTGCTCCATGAGGATGAGGGCCTGCGTACAGAAGTGGAAAAAAGGAAATCTGAAGATGAAAGTTTTGCGAACGATCCAATGGCTCAGCTAAGGTTCATTTATGAAAGAGCTCCCATGTATGAGATTGAGAAATACAACAGGCTTTACCCTGTTGCAAGGCTAATAAGGGAACCCCGGAACCTGGAGAGGGAAGAATATCATGATCTTGTGACTCCTTAAGATTCGGGGTGGGGTGCTTATTTTACCAGTAATACACCCCCTACTTTATCATGAAATCAATCACTTTCCGGTCACCTATATAGCCTGTTAACCTGTCGTTACGGTTTACGGGGCCCACCCCGGAAGGAGTACCGGTAAAAATAAGATCTCCTGTTTTGAGGGTAAAAAACCGTGACACACAGGATATAATACTGTTGAAGCTGAAGATGAGCAGTGAAGTGTTACCCTTCTGTACTGTTTTACCATTTTTTTCGAGTCGGAAGGAGATATTATTTACATCACCTGCTTCATCAAGGCTTATAAATTCACCCAGCGGGGCAGCCCCGTCGAATGATTTGGCTATCTCCCAGGGCTTGCCTGCAGCTGAAAGAGATGACTGAAGGTCACGTGCCGTCATATCCATACCGAGAGTAATACTGTCATAATATCTGGATGCATATTTTTCAGCAATAGACCGGCCAAGCTTGCATATTCGCAGGACTATCTCAGCCTCATAATGTATATTACCGGAAAAAGCCGGTATGAAGAAAGGTTTATTTTTTTTAAGCAGGGATGAATCGGGTTTAAGAAAAACAAGAGGTTCCCGGGGCAGAGGCTTGCCCATCTCCCGTGCATGGTCACTATAATTAAGTCCTATACAAATAATTTTCATTTTCTATCAGGCAATCTTAGCCATTATTAAATGCCCGCAGCTTTATTTCCGTAAGTACTTTCTTGGTGTATTCCGGAAAGTCACCCTCCATCATCCATGCAAAATAGCTTGGCTCATTCCTTAGGATTTCTTCGACAGGCTTGCCTTTATGTTTCCCAAAGTTGAACACTTCCTGTCCCTTTGAATTATAAACTATGCGTCCTGCCAGATCTGCAAATTTACTGTAGTGACTGAATTTAGCCAGTTCATCGACATCATTTTCAAGATCATCATACCTCTGAATCTGTGCTTTCAGTATTTCATAGGTTGCCTCGGTGTCAGCCCGTGCACTGTGAGCGTTCGAAAGTTCCCTTTTGCAATAAAATATATACGCGGCACTGAGTGTTCTCTGTTCTTTTTTATGGAATATAACCTGTACGTCTATGTATTTTCTTTTTCTTATATCAAAATCAATGCCCTCCCTGAGAAACTCCTCAGCCAGCAATGGTATGTCGAATCTTATAGCGTTATAACCGGCGAGGTCGCAGCCTTCAAGAAATTTTGCCAGGTTCTTCCCAATCTCCCTGAAAGAAGGACAATCCTTAACATCATCATCCGTTATGCCATGGACTTCACTGGCCTGGGGACTTATTGGCATACCGGGATTAAGACGTTTTGTAAACCACTCCTCCCTTCCGCCTGGATGTATTTTAACAACTGATATTTCTACTATCCGGTCCCTGGCGATATTTATCCCTGTAGTTTCAAGATCAAAGAAAGCGAGTGGCCGTTTGAGATTGAGTTCCATCCGGTTATCATGCATTTATCATCATAGGCATAAGAAGCATGAGCACATCTTCTGCTTCGTTATCAGTTTCTGAGGACAGGAACAGGCCGGCTCTGGTTGGATCGGCCAGTTCAATTACTACATCAGGAGATTCAATATTGGAAAGTATTTCCAGCATGAAGACTGATTTAAATCCAATCTCCATATCATCCCCCTCATACTGGCAATTCAGTCTTTCATATGCGGAAATGGAAAAATCGATATCCTGGGCAGATACCCGTATCTGGTTGCCTGTCAATTCAAGTTTTACGAGGTTACTGGCCTGGTTTGAAAATACGGATACTCTCTTGAGTGTATTTAACAATTCCACCCTGTCGATGGTAATCTTCCTGGGATTATTGGTGGGTATTACCGAATTATAATTCGGATAATTACCCTCAACAAGCCTGCAAACCACTTTATATTCTGAAAGGGTGAAAAAAGCATTCTTATCATCTAATTCAAGTGACACCTTACCTTCTTCCCTTGGAAGGATGTTCTTCAGTAATGAGGCCGGTTTCTTGGGCAGGATAAAGGATGCATTCTCCTCAGAGTGCGCATCGCTGCGCTGATACCTTACCAGCTTATGAGCATCAGAGGCTACAAAGGTTATCTTATCTGTACCGGCTTCAACAAAAATACCTCCCATAACCGGTCTTAACTCATCATCAGCAGTGGCAAAAACAGTTTTATTGATCCCCGACAGCAACAATTCAGCATCAATATTAAAGGCAACTTTTTTATCTTCCTTAATAGCAGGCAGCACAGGAAAGTCAACCCCGTTCTGGCCCACTATACTGAATTTACCCTTTTCAGAGCTTATTACTATCGCCATGGTGTCCAGGTTGATTTCAAAAGTAAGTGGCTGTTCGGAAAACTCCTTAAGTGTATCAAGGAGAATTCTTGCCGGAATAGCAATACTACCGTCACCCTCGGTATTCTGAAGGCTCATTTTGGTTATCAGTGTTGACTCAAGATCAGAAGCCGTTATCTCAAGCTTATCTCCCTCAAGCTTAAAGAGGAAATTATCAAGTATGGGAAGTGTGTTTTTTGAACTTATTACCTTACTTATACCCTGAAGATGACCCAGAAGCTCGGTACTTGATACGACGAATTTCATGTTTTATGTTTATTTAGTTTTACCAATTATCCCTTTAACAATAACTGAATGAGTTAAATGCCTGAAACAAAGGCATGTTTTATATTAATTACAGTTTATCAATATTAGTAAAAAAAGTTTTATCCTCAAATAAAAATCAATCTGAAATAAAATAGGACGGGCCTTTGATAAGAGGATCCAGGTCATAGTATTTAATTATTAACAAATCCTCTCCGTTAGTACTACCCCAGAGTCTGTCGGTATCTGTTACAGTATTACCCCCCTCCTTTATTATCCTTGTCCATGTCAACAGGCTGATTGTATCGGCTTCATCGCTTATTAGCTCCAGCTTAAAATATGGCGGGTCCTGCCTGATTGAATCCACGTCAGCCCTGTTCATCCCCGGGGCCCTGCCTTCAAATGGGACATAGGTGAAGTATGAAAGGTATCTCCCGATAGCCGTGGTGTCGATATTCTCATTAACATATATCCCATTTTTAAATAAGACCTCTCCCCCGTTCAACCTGATACTGAAAGATGAATCAGGTGTTTCAAAATATTTAATGTGTATCTCTTTAATCCTGTCGGGACTTAAGCTGAACAGGGTATTGGGCATCCAGAACCTTTCGTCAGCAACAAAGTAATTCCCCGGATCAATATCATAACCCGGAACATGAACAAAGAAAGGTTTTGCATTATTCCTTTTTCTCATAATAGACGGAGCTTCCGCGGAGGGCTTACTGAAAATATGGAAGGACTGGACAAGTTTTCTGCCGTCATATATCTTAATGTCTGTACGTTGCGTGTCACCATCCCTGAGTACATCATTAAAAACATTAGCTGATACAGGTGACTTAATTCTTATATTCCTGATAATCCTGAGTAATGATTTAACAGCCGGTTGCCGGGCCGGGAATTTTCCATTAACATACCATTTGTCAATCCCCCGTTCGAGGTTAACTGTTGTATTTTCCGCGACAATGGATATACTGCTAATACCTCCTGTATTTTCAAGGTTGAAAACAGAATTTCCTGCACCAAAAGGCACATGTCTCCCAATTATAAACAGTGCAATAATGAGAATTATTATAAATATCACTCCTGCTATACGTTTCATTCTATTTAAGGGCGTATTTCTTTTTCCTCAGAATCATAAACACTGCCCCGGTAATAAATAAGAGTAAGAGAGGACCCAGCGTATTTACCAGCTGCCATAAGATCCTGTTTTCCTTTATTTTATCCCTGTCGAGCAGTCTTATCTTCAATTCTCTTGATCGCAGGCTTATCAATTCTTTATCATCTACGAGATAATTAAGGCAATTTATTATAAAGTCTTTATTACCAAAAGTCTGCCCCGAGTACCTGTCCACACCCAGGCCCTGCGGAGTAATCCTGTTACCAATCACGCTTACCTCATTTCTTATTATATCGCCATCTGCTACAACTATCATTTTTGTATCTGTACTTTCCTTTTTCAGTTTCCCGCCCCCATAGGAAGTAATCCTGTTGCCATACAGTGAACTGAAATGACCTTCGAGCAGCACCGCAACCGGTATATATGAGTCTGTAAAAACCTCTTCAGGGGGAGTATTCTTATAGTCACCGAGCTTAATCAGCATGGGAGGATTAACTGTTCTGCTGTTTCTTGAGCTCGCAAGCAGGACAATTTTATTAACTTTCCGGTCCAGGCCGACTGTATCCACTGAATTTACAAACTCTGATTTCACCTTGTTGATATTTCTTGTCAGCGGGCTGTTCGAATTGGGCTGCAATAAGGGATAGTAGATCCAGGGAACGGGAATTATCTGCCGGGAATCCCTGATGGTTGACCTGACCGGTATAATCAGGCAGTCGGTGGCCTGTATCAGAACCGGGTTAATTCGTATACCGTATTTAAACAACTGGTCTTCAATATTCAAAGGCCTGTATAATGCAACAGTACCTCCCCCTGCAAGGCTGTCGGCACTTACCATAAGCTCATCAATAAGCCAGAGGACCTTGCCCCCGTTCATAATATACTGGTCGATTACAAGCTTATCCTCTTCACTGAATTCAAGAGATGGTTTGGCAATAATTATTGCAGCATAGTCATCAAGTATGCCCGGTTGGCCATTAATTGAGCCCCTGTCAACAGTGAAATACTTTGCCATCTCCAGGGTAATGTCTGCAACTTCCATCTCATCCAGCTCGCCATGACCTTCAATAAAGGCCACCTTATTTATTGTTCCCGAAATGAGGCTTGCTATTGGTTGTATTAACTCATATTCCAATCCTTCAACTGAATTTGACAGATTTACTTCAGCAGGAAGGGAGGGATTATTTTTAAGGAAGTTAATTGGCAGCTCCACAGAGTTATAATTCAATATCATCCCGGGGAATATTCTTTTTTCCGACCTGCCACCTTCCCCATCATTGTCAAACACTGTTACGGGCATCAGTCCCTTATTTATCAATGATATTTGCTGCCTGTTTCTTACCTCCTCCTCATCTGCTTCTGACGGATTGACAAACTGATAATCCACTTTTTTTCCAGAGTACATCCTGAACTCTTCGAGTGTCGCACGCACTGATCTTCTGAGCTTCTTGAATGCTACAGGCATCTCTCCGTCGAGATAAACCCGGAAAAACACATCATCTTCAAGGCCGGAGAGTATTTCTTTTGTCTGATCAGATAAGGTATGCCTCTTATCCGAGGTAAGATCCATTCTGAATGATATAAGTGAGGAGAGGAGGGCCAGCAGTATAAGTATGACGATCATCATGGTGAAGTTGCTGATTTTGCCTGCAGGCCTTTTAGTGTATGGATTTCCCCTGCCATATTTCCATCTGCGTGCCGACAGTACCAGTCTGGATGCTTCAGTAAAAATAAGCACACTTACCACGAAGTAAACAATATCTCTCAGATCAATAACACCCCTGCTAATTGATTTATAATGCTCATTTATCCCCAGCCCTATTATAAATTCATCAAGTTTCTTCAGTCCGGGGAGGAGGGCAAAAGAATCGAAACCGACAAAAAGGATAAAACCTGTAATGACGGCTATTATAAATGCCACCACCTGGTTTGAACTAAGTGTGGTGGAAAATATTCCTATGGCAGCGTAAACGGCGGCAAGGAAGAAGAGACCGAGGCCTGCTCCCATTGTACCCCCCCTGTCAATATTAGCCGGCGGGTCTCCGAGCACACTAACTGATATATAATAAATTACACAGGGTACAAGGGCCAGCAGCACAAGTGTAACTGCCGCCAGATATTTGCCATATACGATGTGTCCTTCGGTAAGAGGTCTTGATAGAAGCAGTTCCAGAGTACCGCTACGCTTTTCCTCGGCCACCATGCGCATCGTAACGGCCGGTACAAGGAAGAGAAATACCCACGGACTTATAATAAAAAGTGATTCCAGGCTGGCATAGCCGCTGTCCAGCACATTCCATTCACCCGGCAGGATCCACATGAATAAACTGTTAATGAGCAGGTAGACAAAAATCACGATATAACCTGTCATACCCGTAAAAAAACTGCTTATTTCTCTCCTGTATATAGCAAGCATTATTCGAAATTTGAATACAAATGTACTTAAAAAGCAGTACTTATCTCGACTGACGGCCTGACATCCTTTACATCAATTATTTTTAATCCGCGGAAATAAAAACCTATGATTTCCTCCATTGTAAATCCTCTTTCCGACATTACCCTTGCACCTTCCTGGCACAAGCCCACTCCATGACCATAGCCCCTGCCATTAAGAAGAATACTGTTATTACCGAGGCTTACTGAAAAAAAAGTTGACATCAATCCCCAGTCTTCCCTTATTTTGATAAGAGGAAATGAAAAGTTGCCTGCGGTATAGTTACGCTTTCTGCTCAACTGTTTAAACACCAGGTCATCATTATTCATGTGACGGTAGCCATGTTCACCCATGTAGGATATCCATTCTTCCATCCCTATTTCCTTTTTCCAGTGTGCATTTCTTGAAAAAGCGCAATACGGGTCGATCACACCTGACAGGTGTTGCATGGAGGCCAGCCATACATTTTCTGACGATTCAGTCTGACCCCCACAATTTGAATGAAAAGGTGCAAAAACAAGAAAGCTGTCGGCATCAGCCAGCACCAGGTCTCTTGTGGCATTAACTGCGTCATAAATCACCCCCACCTCTGATCTTCCGTGATATGCCTGGCAGTGTATCTTATCGCAAAGGTTATATCCGTCACGTATGTGCCTGTTAATATTCATGTAAAGATAGGTTCTTGCCAGCATTGCCTGTGCTTTGAAATACTCCAGATTGCCTTTAAAGCCAGCCTCTGCCTGCACAACGCCTGCCAGGTAGCTTTCAGTATCAATGGAATTAACAGCCATCAGTGATTCTATGTCTGACATAACAGTTAAATGGCCATAATATTTCCTCGGGCTTCCTTCCCGGAGATTATTCCTGACTGAAAAACAGGATTCCGGGCCACCTGCCTGCAGCCTTATGGAATCTGCTACCAGGGTACTGCCCGAAAGTGTGGTAACCAGCACTTTGTTTCCTGCCTTGACAATAAGGATGTTATCATTTTTTTTAAGGCTGGTATACTTTCTGCCCGCCAGCATTTCATATTCCCCCTCACATATATTCACTGTTAATGAAAATGACCGTTCGAGGCTCAGCAATCCAATTCTAATATTTCCTGCCATAGGATGCACTGTAAATGCTGACAGCATAAAAAACAGGAAAATGAAGCTTTTAAACCTAGTTAACATTATCAACCAGTTTGAGCGAGTGGTACATATCTTTTGCTATGCGTTCCGAGGCACCTCTTCCGGACAGTTTCTTTTTCAATACCGAATAATTAGCAATCATTTGCTCCCTTTTCCGGCCACCCGGCAGAATTATATTCAGCTCCGAGGCCAAACGTCTTTCATTAAGATCATTCTGAATAAGTTCCTTAACTATCTCCTTATCCATTATAATGTTGACAAGTGAAATAAACCTTATCTTAACCAGCATCCGGGCAACTGCATACGACAGGCCGCTGGTTCTGTAACAGACTACCTGTGGTATACCGGCAATGGCCGTTTCGAGGGTGGCTGTTCCGGAAGTTACGAGTGCCGCATCAGAATTTACCAGCAGGCTGTATGTATCGTCGTATATCACCTTAATGCTGCTTTCAACCAGGATACGTTCGTAAACCCCGGGGTCAACGGTACTGATACCTGCAACCAGTAACTGGTAATCAGGATAATATTTCTCCATCCCGGCCATTACAGGGAGTATTTTCCTGATCTCCTGTTCCCTGCTGCCTGCAAGCAGGGAGATAACAGGTTTATCAGCGAGTCCGTAGCGGGCCAGGAATTGAGGCCTTTTAGCAGCTGCTTTTATTCCCTTTTCTACTGTCTCAACGAGGGGGTTTCCAAAATAATGGACCCTATAAGCATATTTTTCAAAAAATTCAGGCTCGAAAGGAAAGATAACATACATCCTGTTTATATATCTCTTTATCTTCTTTATCCTTGATTTCTTCCATGCCCATACTTTAGGGCTTATATAATAGTAAACATTGATTGCATAGTTTTTCAAATACTTAGCTATCCTGAGGTTAAAACCCGGATAATCAATAAGTATGACCAGGTCGGGATTGAAATCAAGTACCTGCTGTTTGCATATCCTGAGGTTTTTGAATATTTTACCAAGCCTTATAAGCACTTCCCAGATACCCATTACTGCCAGTTCCCTGTAATGAACCAGGAGGCGTCCGCCTGATTTTTCCATTTTGTCACCACCCCAGCAACGGATTTCTGCTTCGGGATCAGTTTTAATGAGTCCGGCAATAAGGTTTGAACCATGTAAATCGCCGCTTGCTTCACCTGCAATAATAAAATATTTCACTACTGTCTATTTCAGGGTATATAGATTGAACTGCTTTCTCAGGTCGTCAATGTAACTATGGGCAGTCATGTCGATTGACACCGGGACAACGGAAACATAATTATTTTGCAGTGCCCACTCATCAGTATCTGTAGAATCAGGTTCATGATTCTGGAATATACCCGTTAACCAGTAATATGTCTTACCCATCGGATCCTTGCGCTTTTCAAATTCCTCACGCCAGTTACCCCTTGCCTGCCTGCAAATTCTGATTCCCCTTATATCGCTGTCCGTACATGAAGGAATGTTCACATTAAGGCATATGCCCTGAGGCAATTTGTTATTGCCCAGCTTATTCATAATTTCCCTGACATATTTTTTCGAAGCATTAAAATCAGCTTTTGACGAATAGTCGTTAAGCGAAAAACCGACTGAATCAATTCCGTACAAACATCCTTCAATAGCCGCTGCCATAGTGCCTGAATATATGACACTTACCGAAGCATTTGCTCCATGGTTTATGCCTGACACAACCCAGTCGGGCTTTCTTTCCAGCAGCTGGTTAACGGCAATTTTCACTCCATCAGTAGGTGTGCCACTGCATGCATATACCCTTTTCGTGTCGGTCTCCTTCAGCAATTTTACCCTTATAGGCATTTTCACCGTAAGAGCCTGTGACATACCTGAACGGCTTTCAATAGTTGATATAACGACCACCTTCCCGTATTCCTGCATAAGCTGCGTAAGAGTATTAAGCCCTTCAGCATAAAGTCCGTCATCATTTGTAAGCAGTATCAGCCTATCGTCTTTCTCAACCTTCATATCATAAAGCTTTTTTCACAAAATATATTTTAAAAACAAAGAATTATACAAAGATAGCTAAATACAATAAGTTAAATAAAGTAATTTTTCATCTCGATACTTTTTTAAAAATCCTTACTTTTGCCTGAGCCGGCAAATGGTGTTTTATTTCTGTTTATTTTCTATACGCATGAAGATTTCATATAACTGGATACGTGAATACCTGAAGACAGATAAACAAGCTGAAGAACTAAGCCCGATCCTTACAAATATAGGCCTGGAGGTTGAGGGTATGGAAGACTGGATATCTGTAAAAGGAGGTCTGAGAGGGGTGATAACAGGAGAGGTAAAAACATGTGGTAAACATCCAAATGCAGATAAACTTTATATAACAACTGTAGACACCGGCAGCGGTGATCACCTGAGGATAGTGTGCGGGGCACCAAATGTGGAAGCAGGACAGAAAGTGCTTGTGGCCACACCGGGAACTGTACTTGACTACCAGGGTGAGCCCTTCGAATTAAAGAGATCGAAAATCAGGGGAGTACTATCGGAAGGAATGATCTGTGCCGAAGACGAGCTGGGGCTTGGTAACTCGCACGAAGGTATCATGGTTTTGCCACAGGATACCCCTGTTGGTATCCCTGCGCATGAAATTTTCCCAGTGGAATATGATACCGTTTTTGAAATAGGGCTCACACCAAACAGAATTGACAGCGGATCCCATTTTGGAGTAGCCCGTGACCTGAATGCATATTTTAACCTGTTCAAACCATCGCGCATTTCGCTGCCTGCAGTCGACAGTTTCAGGGTCGATAATAACTCAAGGCCTGTAAATGTTACTATTGAGAATGAGGCAGATTGTATAAGGTATTCAGGCCTTACCCTAAGTGGCGTAAAAGTAAAAGAATCGCCTGAATGGTTGAAAAACAGGCTTAAAGCCATCGGGCTCAAGCCCCTGAATAATGTGGTGGACATAAGCAATTTCATACTGCACGAATCAGGGCAGCCCCTCCATGCTTTTGATGCAGATAAGATAGCAGGTAACAGGATTATAGTAAAAAATCTACCAGATAAGACAGGTTTCATAACACTTGATGATCAGCCAAGGGAACTGTCAGAAAACGACCTGATGATCTGTGATGAAGAAAAAGGACTGTGTATAGCCGGGGTCTTTGGAGGAAAAGGATCAGGTGTAACAGATAATACAGTAAATATCTTCCTGGAAAGTGCCTGCTTTAACCCAGTGTCAATAAGAAAGACAGCCCGCAGACACGATCTTCACACCGATGCTTCTTTCAGGTTTGAAAGAGGATCAGACCCCGAAATAACCACCTGGGCCCTAAAAAGAGCAGCCATACTTATTAAAGAAATGGCAGGCGGAAAGATAAGCTCAGAGATTGTTGACGTTTATCCAAGACGAATAGAAAAGCCGGTCGTTGACGTGAGCTATAAAAATATTAACAGGCTTACCGGCAAAGAGATAAACAGGAAAGATATTAAGAAGATACTAAACTCTCTGGACATAGAAACTGATGATAGCGGCGGTGATACCTTCAAGTGCAAGGTACCTGCCTACAGGGTTGATGTCACAAGGGAAGCTGACATTATTGAGGAGATACTGCGAATTTACGGATATAATAATATTGAGTTCACTGAAAAGGTGAACTCAACACTCAGTTTTTTTGACAAGCCAAATAAGGAAAAAGTAATTAATACCATCTCTGATATGCTTTCCGGAGCAGGCTTTACAGAGATAATGTCTAATTCCCTGAATCCTTCTGCCTGGTACCGTGAAAGCCCCGATTTTGATAATGATAAAATGGTTATCCTGGCCAATCCATTAAGTTCAGATCTTGATTGTATGAGGCAATCACTATTATACGGGGGCTTAAATGCAATAGCAAGAAATATCAACAGGCAAAATCCTGACCTGAGATTTTATGAGTTCGGTATATGCTACTTCCTTAAGGAAAAACAAAAGCCCGTGAACACAGTTGATAATTATCTTGAAAAACTGTCACTCGACCTTTTCATTTCAGGAAGCACAAGTCCGGAAAACTGGAATACAGATAAGAGGGAAACCGATTTTTACAGTATCAAATCCCTTATTGAAATCATACTTGAAAAACTTGGATTTGATTGTAATTCTCTTACAGCTGAAGTTAATCAACAGGATTATTATACCGAAGGCCTTACACTGAGCAGTAAAGGCGAACTGCTTGCTCATTTTGGAAAGATCAGTAAACATTATCTAAACAAGCAGGAAGTAAAACAGGATGTTTACTATGGCCATATAGAATTTGATACGGCACTTGAAAAACTGAAGCAACACAGTATCTCTTACAGGGAGTTGCCAAAATATCCATCAGTCAGGAGGGATTTGGCCTTGCTGGTTGATAAAGACCTAAGCTTTGATCATATTAAAAAGCTGGCCTTTAAAACCGAAAAGGACCTTTTAAGACAGGTTGGGCTTTTTGATGTTTATGAGAGTGAATCGCTGGGGAAAAATAAAAAATCATATGCAGTGAGCTTTATACTGAGGGATGACAAACGGACCCTGACAGATAAGATAACAGACAAGGTAATGAAGAAGCTTGTGGAAGCGTTTGAGAAAGAAACCGGTGCACAAATAAGGTAGAAATTCTTCATATGGGCTCATTGTTAAAAAGGATCGGTAATTATCTTTCACTCGTAAAATTCAGCCACACAATTTTTGCAATGCCCTTTGCCCTGCTTGGATTCTTTACGGCAATAAATACCGGGAATAATGCATTCACATGGCGATTATTCATCCTTGTTCTGCTGTGCATGGTCTTCGCGAGAAATTCAGCAATGGGATTTAACAGGTATGCCGACCATAAATTTGACAGGCTCAATCCGAGGACCTCCTCCAGAGAGATTCCTTCGGGTATTATAAGCCCGGTGTCAGCACTCATTTTCGTAATAGTCAATTCCATCTTGTTTATCATCTCTGCAAGTCTTATTAACAGGCTGACAATGTTTCTTTCTCCCCTGGCCCTGTTTATTATACTTGGATATAGTATGACCAAACGATTCACCTCAGTGAGTCACATGTTCCTGGGCCTTGCCCTGAGTCTCGCACCTGTTGGGGCATATATAGCAGTCACAGGCAAATTTGCCACTGTCCCGGTTTTATACAGTTTAATTGTCCTATTCTGGGTAGGGGGATTTGATATAATATATTCGCTTCAGGATTCAGAATTTGATTCAAATAACAGGCTGTTCTCTATACCGGTTAAGCTGGGTTTGAAGCAAGCCCTGATTATTTCGGCATTTCTTCACTTGCTTGCAGTGCTTTCTGCTATAATATCAGGTTTTACAGCTCATGCAGGCCTGCTTTACTGGATCGGGACAGTAATTTTTACCCTGATGCTTATTTATGAACATATCATTTTGAAACCTGGCGACACTTCAAGTATATTAAAAGCATTCGGTACGATTAACAGCTATGCCGGAGTTTCTTTTTGTGCATTTGCAATAGCCGATCTCTATATTCACCTTTCATTATGAGACTCATGTTATCGGTAATGATTCTGAAATAATTTGACATTTTCCAAACCGGAATGCGGAGCTCCTTTACCCGGCATCAAAACCTGAAAATCACTGATATACCTATCAGCTCCTTGAATTGCACCTTTGGTACTTTCCTGGGGCTTCCATCCTCATTCAGTACCTGCTCATTATTATCATCCAGAACAGGTATAAGGGTATCATCATCATATATAAGATGTGTATTCAACCTGATATCAGTAAACCAGTTAAGCTTAGTCGTAGCAATCATTTCCCAGTCGATATCAATATTAAGGGGGTTATGAATATAATTGGTAAACAGTCTCAGTTTATTTACCACAGTAATCTGTTCAAACAGGGTAGTTTTATGGCTTATCTGTGCACTGATACCCGGTTCATGTCTTGATCTCTGATCGGCATGCAGGCCGTGTTTTGTTGGATCAATCATCGCAGTGTCAGGCACGAAGGTCCCTTTATATGATAAGGGGGCGAAGTTAATAGAGGTGTTATCGTTAGGTTTATAATCAAGCCCCAGGCCCAGTGTAAGTGAAGCGGGGTTAAAAAACTTGGATACCACAACTGAATCATTTGGATAATTATAGCCAAAAGCCAGCTGTGTTTTAAATAACATTGTAGTACTGAAATCAAACTTGCCAAATGCTTTGTTATTGAATTTTGAAAGCAATTCAATATCATCAATATTTTTACGGATACCGCTACCCGCACCTGTAATCAGGCCGAATTTTATCCTCCCGGCATTATTCCAGGTCATATTCAGATCATTGTTTGTATAACTTATCGTACCTGTAATATCCAGCAGGGTTGAGATATTGCTCTCTCCACCCTGCACCCAGTTTTTAATCATAGCCTGGTTAAAAACAAAAGATGCTTCCGACAGGAATTTCCAGTACTGGGGTTTTACTTCTATCTTACGGACTTCTGCCAGTTTTGAATTATCAACTGTTTTAGTCTGTACCCTTGCATTTGCAATATTTGGTGCCTTGCCAGGTCGCCTGAAATGCACTCCTCTTTCAACCACTATATCAATTGAGTCAATAGACGTACTACCAACCCAGACGGATACTTCCTCATCCCATTCATTTTTAAGCCATAACCTGGTCATCCTTGATGTATTCCGGCCCAGCCACACGGGAATTGAATTATTTGTCCCGGTAATGATAACCCTGCTTGAATCATTTTTTTCAATATACTGCATCACCTTATTAACAGCTGACTGGATTGAATCTCCGACAAGTGGATAATCGTAATACAGGAAGGGAAAATCAGGGTTCCCGCTTATTACCTTTTTAAGAGTATCGGATATCACAATAATAATACTGTCATGCTTTTCCGACCTCATATGCAAAGGTCTCTTCCTTTCTGTCTGCACAAAAATATTGCCCAGATCTCCCGGGTCAACAATCATCAGACTGTCCCTGATACTTAAAATGGTGTCTGCTGCCTCGTGCAGGCGCATGGTATCAGTAAGAGTCATATCTGTATCAGCCATTAGCGGATCAAATATATCCTGTTCTTCCTGTTTGCTCCGGCCTCTCTCACTTTCCGAAGGGATAGGTATATGAATAGTATCCCACATAAAAAAACTGCTTTCCGGTATTTTTATCTTAGCCCAGTCATACTGTCTGACATAGTCACGTGCTACGTACACCGGATCATTGGTTGCTTCAAAAAGCAAGCGCCTGATGGATTTTCTCAGAGGATCGTCTTTACTGTTCCAAATATCACTCTCATACCATGAGGAGAGATATTCAATTGCCTCTTCGATATCAAATTCTACATCTCTGCTTTTCAGGTTTGCCAGTGAATCCACCATTGCAGGCTTCATGAACGTATCAATAACAAACCCGCCAGAGTCCCTGCTTGTTTTCTCCTGGGCCAAAACAATGTTTGTCTTCAGGGAAATCAATAACATAAGGGTTAAAAAGCAGGGACATGTTCTGATAATCTTAAACATATTTAATTGTTGGTCAAGTTAATAGTGCTTTATGATACTGTTTTATTTTGCAAAAGCAATGCCAAAATTAAGGCATTTCTTGAATAAAACGGGATTTGTTTAAAAACTTATATACATCAAAATATAATTTTGATGTTGGTTGTATTTTCATTTCTTTTGCATGTCAATTTTAAAGCTTCCCATGAAAGACATGACTACAGGTAAAGAAGGCAGGCAAATTCTGCAATTTGCATTGCCAATGCTTGCGGGCAGCCTCTTTCAGCAATTTTACAATATTGTTGACAGCATTATTGTTGGCAACTTTATTGGTAAAGAAGCACTTGCTGCAGTGGGAGCCTCCTTTCCTGTAATCTTTGTCCTGATATCAATGATCATAGGGCTGGGGGCAGGGATTACTGTGGTGATATCACAATATTTTGGGGCCAAAGACTATGCCAGTGTAAGAAAGGCGATTGACACCATGTATATAGGAATGTTTTTTGCCTCCATTGTTGTAACAATTGTGGGCCTTATCTTCAGTGAGGAGATATTCGTACTGTTAAACCTGCCGGAGGAAGTGATGCCAATGGCCCTTGAATACCTTAACATTTACCTGCTGGGCATAGTCGCATTCTTCATTTTTAATGGAACCAGTGCTATTTTAAGGGGCATGGGTGATTCAAAAACACCACTTTATTTTCTTATATTATCAACCCTGACCAATGTGGGTCTTGACCTTCTCTTCGTTGTAGTTTTCAATATGGGGGTTAAAGGAGTAGCCCTGGCAACCGTAATAGCCCAGAGCGGTGCATTGGTGACTGCCATTATCTATCTTAACCATTATCACAAAATAATCGATATAAAACTGCGGGGACTTGTATTCGACAGGAAGATTTTCAACCAGAGCATCAGGATTGGATTGCCAACCGGTTTTCAGCACAGTTTTGTAGCACTTGGCAGTATGGCAATAATGGGGGTTGTGAACACATTCGGCACAAATGTGATAGCAGCTTTTTCAGTAGCTGCGCGACTTGATGCTATTGCTACCATACCTGCAATGATAATGTCACAGGCCCTGGCAACCTTCGTAGGTCAAAACCTGGGAGCCAATAAATCGCACCGTGTAAAAACAGGCTTGTTGTCGACCATCCTCCTGACAGGCATAGTTACAATAGCAACAACGGCAATAATTATATCTTTTGGCGACCTTTTTATGGATGCCTTTACCAACGATCCCGACGTAATAGAAATTGGTTCGGACTACCTGACGATTGTGAGCCTGTTTTATATTGTGTTTGCGTTTATGTTTACATTTAACGGTGTGATGAGGGGCGCCGGTGATACCGTAATCCCAATGATATTCACCCTTATTTCACTCTGGCTTGTAAGAATACCTTTTGCAGTATTCCTCTCTGACAGGTTTGGCGAAACAGGTATATGGTGGTCGTATCCAATGAGCTGGGTGATGGGATTAATTATGTCATGGACTTATTATCTAACAGGCCGCTGGAAGAAAAAGGTCATTGTAAAACCACGGCTTAGAGAAAAGCCCGATTTTTAATACATTTGTTCAACATTTAAGAAGATATGATCAGATCGATGACAGGTTATGGATCAGCTTGCGCTGAAACTCCTGAAAAAAAGATTACTGTAGAGTTACGCTCTCTGAACAGTAAGCAAATTGACATAAATACCAAGATCCCATGGTATTACAAAGAAAAAGAAATTGAAATCAGGTCGAAAATAAGTCAGGGGCTTACCAGGGGAAAAGCAGACCTTTTCATTACTGTTGACTCCATTGATGATGAAAACATACCCACGCTAAACAAAGCAGCCATAAAAAGTTACTACAGGCAGTTGATTGATGTGGCAGGCGAACTGTATATTGAAAACAGGAAGGAATTACTTTCGATTATTATGAGGCTTCCCGAGACACTTAAAACTGAAAAAAAAACGATCAGTGAGGAGGAATGGGAAATTTTAAACGGTCTGCTGGACGATTCCATAACTGACCTTGACAGCTACAGGCTGGAAGAAGGTAAATCGATAGAAACAGACCTTCGTGAAAGAATCAGAAATATCGAAACTCTTATCAATGAGATAATTCCTTTTGAAAAGGAAAGAATCAGCAGGATAAAGGAAAAAATAAGTACCAGCCTTAAACAGCTGGAAAATGAAAATGCCGATGAAAACAGGCTTGAGCAGGAAATACTGTATTATATTGAAAAACTGGACATAAACGAAGAAAAAGTAAGGCTTAAAAAGCACTGTGATTATTTTATTGAGACTCTCGAAACTGAGGATGCCAACGGCAAGAAACTGACCTTTATTTCACAGGAGATGGGAAGAGAGATTAACACCCTGGGCTCAAAGGCAAATGATGCAACAATACAAAGGATAGTGGTAATGATGAAGGATGAACTGGAAAAGGTTAAAGAACAGTTATTGAACGTATTATGAACAATGAACAAATTTATGGCAAATTAATAATAGTATCTGCCCCATCGGGATCGGGTAAAACCAGCATTGTCAAATACCTTCTGAAACATATTCCGGATCTTGGTTTTTCAATATCAGCGACAAGCAGGTTTCCCCGCAAAAATGAAAAAGACGGCTCAGATTATTATTTCCTTTCGGCAGATGAGTTCAGACGTAAAATTGAAAATGATGAATTCGTTGAATGGGAGGAAGTGTACAAAAACACATATTACGGTACTCTGCGCAGTGAAATTAACAGAATATGTGACAGCGGCAGGCACATAATATTTGATGTTGATGTTAAAGGAGGCCTCAGGCTTAAGAAAGAGTTTGGCTCCAGGGCAATGTCATTATTCATAAAACCTCCGGGCATTGATGATTTGAGGCAACGCTTAATAAAAAGAGGCACAGATCACCCCCGGGAAATTGAAATAAGGATAAATAAAGCCAGGGAGGAAATGGGAAAAGCCCTTTTTTTTGATAAGATTGTTATAAATGATGTTCTTGAGAGAGCATGCAGGGAAGCCCTGGAAATTTGTGAAGGATTCCTGAATTACAGATAAAATATGAAAACAGGACTTTACTTTGGCTCATTTAATCCGGTGCATATAGGACATCTGGCCATCGCAAACTATATTTACGAATATTCACACCTTGACGAAATATGGTTTGTTATAAGTCCGCATAATCCACTTAAACAAAAAAGCAGTTTACTGGCCGATCACCACAGGCTGCGCCTTGTTGAAATAGCCATCGGTGATGATCAGAGGTTCAGAATTTCCGATATAGAATCAAAACTCCCCCGCCCCTCATATACCATTGACACACTGGCCCACCTGAAGGAAAAATACCCGCAAAGGCAGTTTGCCCTGATTATGGGAAGCGATAACCTCCTGACCATTAATAAATGGAAGAACGCTGATATACTTCTTAACTCCTGCAAGATCTTTGTTTATCCCAGAAAAAACAAAGGCAGGAAGCCTGTGCCGGATGTGAAATCAATGCTGCGGACGGCCGATATTGAGATTGTTAATGCACCTGAAATTGAAATTTCAGGTACATTCATACGTTCGGCCATAAGGGATGGAAAAGATCTTCGCCATTTCCTGCCCCCGGGTGTATGGCAATATATCAGGGACATGCACTTTTATGAGTGATTTTCTTGCATGGTCTTCTGAATGATCTCCATCCCCCGGGAAAGGGCTTTTTTATTCATTGGAATCAGGTGATGATACCTTTCGGGGAGTGATTTTTTCAATCCCGTGAGTACATTTTCCATCTTGAGAACGGATTTTATTTTAAGGTATCCTCCAAGGACAATCATATTGAAGGTTTTGGAGCTCTCCATCTTCGTGGCTTCTTCGGTTGCATCTATCCTGTAAATATCTATATCAGTCCTTTCAGGATGTCGTGTGATCCCGTTACCATCATATATCAGTGTACCCCCCGGCTTAACCGCCTGTTCAAATTTATCGAGTGATTGCTGATTCAGTATTATAGCAGTATCAAAGCTCCTGAGTATGGGACTGCTGATTCTTTCATCGCTGAGGATCACCATAACGTTGGCTGTACCGCCGCGCATTTCCGGGCCGTAAGAGGGCATCCAGCTCACCTCCATATCCTGCATGATTCCCGAGTAGGCCATTATTTTACCCATCGAGAGTACACCCTGTCCGCCAAATCCGGCTATTATTATTTCTTCTGTCATAAATTTAAGTTTTCCATTATTATTAAGACTTTTATTCCTCAGGGACTTTAAAATCACCCAGCGGATAGAATGGGAACATATTTTCTTCCATCCATTTATTTGATTCCACCGGTGTCATTTTCCATCCTGAAGGACAATTGGAGACAACTTCGATGAAGCAAGTTCCTTTATTATGTTTCTGATATTCAAATGCTTTACGAATTGCCTTCTTCGTTTTTCTCACATTACCCGGCTTATGCACGCTTTGCCTGGTTACATAATAAGTTCCCGGCAGGGTAGCTACTATATCAGTAATTTTCAATGGATTACCCATTAGTTTTACATCCCTGCCATAAGGAGTGGTGGATGATTTCATCCCCTCAAGTGTGGTTGGGGCCATCTGTCCTCCGGTCATCCCATAAATACCATTATTAATAAATATTATAAGGATATTTTCTCCCCTGTTGCAGCTATGAATTGTCTCTGCCGTTCCTATAGCTGCCAGGTCTCCGTCGCCCTGGTAGGTAAACACATATTTTTCAGGCAGCAGTCTTTTAATGGCTGTAGCCAGTGCGGGTGCCCTTCCATGCGCGGCTTCCTGCATATCAATATCCAAATAATTATACATAAGCACAGAGCAGCCAACGGGGGTTATCCCTATAGTTTCCTGCTGGATACCCATTTCTTCAATAACTTCAGCCAGAATCTGGTGAGTTGTCCCATGTCCGCAACCCGGGCAATAATGCATAATATTGTCCGTCATCACGGAGGATCTTTTATGGACCAGGTTTTCGGGCTTTATGATATCTTTTACACTTATATTATCTGCCATGATCTTATTCTCCAATAATTTTAGTTTTCAAATTCTCAACAACTTCCTCAGGTGTTGGTATTATTCCTCCCATCCTGCCAAAATGTTCTACCGGCACCCTGCCGTTAACAGACAGTCTCACATCTTCTACCATCTGTCCGGCACTCATTTCTACCGAGAGAATTCCTTTAATCCTGTTAGCCATTTCACTGATCTCTGTTGATGGAAAGGGAAAGAGTGTAATTGGTCTGAGAAGGCCCGCTTTTATTCCTTCTTCCCTGGCCAGTTGAATGGCTTTCTGCGATACACGTGCACTGGTACCATAAGCCACCAGCAAATATTCGGCATCATCACACTGAAAAGTTTCAAACCTGACCTCTTTTTCCTGTATCTCGCGGTATTTTTCCTGGAGCTTGATATTAAATTGTTCCTGCTTATAAGAGTCAAGATCAAGTGATGTGATAATATTTCTCTCTCTGTCGGGTGTCTTTCCGGTAGTTGCCCATGCAGGCAGTTCTTTTTTTCTTTCCTTCTGAGGTTTAAGCCACACCTTTTCCATCATTTGACCAATTGCACCATCTGAAAGTATCATTGCGGGATTTCTGTACTTGAATGCCAGGTCGAAGGCAAGTTCAACAAAGTCGGCCATTTCCTGGACCGAAGACGGTGCCAGCACTATTAGCCTGTAATCGCCATGTCCACCTCCCTTGGTTGCCTGAAAATAGTCAGACTGGGCAGGTTGTATGGTCCCGAGCCCTGGCCCACCTCTCACTACGTTTACTATCAGGCAGGGCAATTCAGCCCCTGCAATATAGCTTATCCCCTCCTGCTTGAGTGACACCCCGGGTGAAGAAGATGACGTCATTACCTTCTTCCCGCAACCCGCGCCACCGTAAACCATGTTAATGGCAGCCACCTCACTTTCTGCCTGCAGGACTACCATACCGGTTCTCTCGTGTGGCTTTTCCGCTGTAAGGTATTCGAGTACTTCACTCTGAGGAGTGATGGGATAGCCAAAATAGGCATCGGTACCGGCCCTGATTGCTGCTTCAGCAATAGCCTCGTTGCCTTTCATTAATCTCAGTTCCTTTTCCATATTTTATTTTTATGCTTTTATAAATTAAATCTTTACCCGGTAAACGGTTATTACTCCATCGGGGCAAACCACGGCGCAGTTTGTACAGCCTGTACATGCATCCATGTTGACAGCTTCAGCATAATTATAACCCTTGCTGTTTACTTCAGATGCCATGGCAATAACCTCTGTAGGGCATGCAGTAACACATACACCACAACCTTTACATTTTTCTATATCGAAAACTATTGATCCTTTAAGTTTGGCCATATTCTTTATATTAAATTGTTAATCTGTTATTTAAAATCTTCATAAAATCTCTGCAATCTGGTCTCAAGCAAGGGGAACATTGTCCTGGGTATTTGTGACACACAGGCTCTGAGTCCCTCTTTCTTATCACTCCCGGTTATATTCAGGGTTATGGCACTGATTCCATAATAGAGCAATTTCTCGAGCAATTCACCACTGCTCATACCCGGAAAGGAAATTGTAAAATAGAAACCGTCGGCTATGGGCCGGTCTATGTCGGTATCATATACTATTTTAAAGCCGTTAGCGATAAACATCTGTTTTATCATCCTGGCTCTTTCTCCATACTCTTTGACTTCCGAAATATAATTATATTCACCATTGTTAACTGCTTTCAACATAGCATATAGTCCGTACTGGGCTGTATGCGTTACCCCTGCTGACAATGCGTATAAGGCCCCGAAAACCATTGCATGACCGAAGAGGTCGCTGGTATAATACCTTTTAAGGTCAGGAAAACGACGATTATAAAGTGTATCGGATATAACAAGCATGCCAACTCGCTGACCGGCATAGCTGAAGGCTTTAGAGCTGGATATAAGTAAGAGATAATTGTCACAGTATTTTGCAACTGTTGGCTGAAACGGAGCCTTGCCGGGTGTGCCGTAATTATTGCGGAAATCCATACCAAAATAGGCCAGATCTTCAATAACAACCACATCATACCTGGTTGCAAGTTCACCAATTATTTTTAATTCTTCATCGGTGAAACAAATCCAGGAAGGATTATTTGGATTTGAATACAGGATGCTTGACACTTTTCCTGTTTCCAGGTATGATTCAAGCTTTGCCCTCAGTTTTGTGCCGCGGTAATTATAAACGTCAAATGACCTGTAATCCTGGCCCAGTATTTTCACCTGCTGCTTCTGAACCGGGAACCCAGGGTCAATAAACAGGGTACCTTCCCTTGTTCTGTCGTTCCTGTTCACTACCATGAAGCCTGCCATGCCCCCCATCAGGGATCCGACAGTAGGAATGCAGCCCCTGGGATTAACATCAATATCAAGGAATAACTTGATGAATCTTGATGTTTCATTCTTCAGTTGCGGCAAACCTTCAACATTTGGATATATTGATGTGACACCGTCGTCCAGAGCTGCTTTCTCAGCTTCGATACCAACAAGCGGGGATGGTAATCCGGGCACTCCCATTTCCATCCTGATGTATTTCTCACCCGTTTCTTTCTCTATCTGGTTAACCAGCTTTACGATCTCCCGTATACTTGCATTATCGAGTGAATCCAGTTCACTCTCTCTGATCTTGGCTGCAACTATCAAAGAATTGATAGGTGTATTTCTCATAAATATCAGTTTTATTCATTTTCAAAATGAACAGGGGCAGTCTGTTCAAACCGCCCCTGTCCTTATAAGTTTTTCCTTTTCCATCAGAAATACTTCTAAACCCATGAGCATAATAATAATGTGAGGTAATAAGAACCGTTTACCATGATTATCATTCTTTTGCAAAAAAACAATATTCAAAAACATACTCTACTCAAAGGGAGTTTAAATATACAAATTCTATCCTCAATTCAAAACATGTTAAACATCAGCTTTGGAAACGGCAGCAAAAGCCAGTATCACTCCAAGTATGATGCCGTAAACAGCTGCAATGAGTACCCTGAACTGTTCTGGCATCAGGAAATTTAGTGTCTGCGCAGGTATCCAGAAAAAAATTATGGTCTTTTTCAGTACAAATCCAAAATGAGTATCCCAGTCTATTTGCTTTAATATCTGGCTTACCTTTATTCTTGAGAAGAATCCCTGCATCGTTCCTCCTGTCATTTCAATGTGTGAATCCGTAATCTTATGCACGGTCATTAAAACGGGGGCATAAAAGATATTTAACAGAAAACTGATGCTGAAAGCCACTCCAAGTTTTCCTGCATTAAATGAACCCTCAATTGCATCTACCGAGCCTTTTAAGCCTGCAAACTCCAGGAGTATTGGCACCCCCCTGGCAAAGATTATGAAAGCAGCCTGAATGGTAATCCCGAGTATACCCCACACAAAAGCGCGGGGCAGTATTCCGAAGCCGGGGGCAGTATAGCGGCCTGTTTTTATCCTCAGACCTATTAATTCACCCGTGGTAGCCAGGATGGCAAACTTTATAAAACTTGTCAGGAAAGGATATCCCGAGTAAAACCTGTCATAATAATCATACAGGGTCTCACTCACAATAAAAGGAGTAAGAATAATTGTCAGGAATAAAACAATATATATATCAGACCTCTTCATAAAATTATAATATGTTACTGCTCATCCCGATTACGCGGGGCTCGGTTCATTATTTTTCTATTCTTATTCTTGCGTCAACTGCCTTAACCGTTTCCGGGTTTCCCATCAAGGGATTAAGATCCAGCTCGGCTATTTCAGGCGCTTTTTCAAGCAAGGCTGACAGGCGCATCAGCACATCGGCAAATGCTTCGATATTAACTCCCTGCTGTCCCCTGGTTCCTTCCAGCATCCTGAAGCCCCGGAGTTTTTCTATCATGTCATTTGCTTCACTCCTGCCCAGGGGAACCAGTGCACTGCTTACATCTTTCAATACCTCAATGAATATTCCTCCCAGGCCGGCCATTAGCAGGTGACCAAAATCTCCCTCTTTTATTGCTCCTGCAAAAAGCTCCTGTCCCCTGATCATAGGTTGTAAGAGGACAGCTCTGACATCGTCAATAGCCATCAGGCGTCTGAATTCAGATACTGCTTTTGCACTGCTGTCTATATTCAGTACAACTCCACCTATGTCGGATTTATGTACGGGTCCAACTACCTTCATAACCAGCGGGAATCCGAGTTCAACTGACTTTCGTGCTGCTTCATCCTCAGTTGAAACCGTCACCTCTTCCACCCTGGCTATTCCGGCAGCATCAAGTAAGGCCCTTACATCCTCCGGTGCGACATAACCATCTTTATTTCGGGATATTACATCTCTTACTGCCCTGCTGTCTATTTCCGGCTTATCATGAGTATCACCCCCATAATAAGGCACATTCATAACCCTTCCAAGGGCATGTGCAAAAACCACTTCATCGGGAAAATTAACATTTCCCTTTTTTATAAATGTCATAATTGCTTCTCCGGCATTAATCAATGAGGGCAATATGGGGTAAACCGGTTTCTTTCCCGAGCGCATTTTTTGGTGCAGGACATTATAAACTTCATCGACGGGAAATAAGCCAGGGCTTCCAAAGATTACAGCTACTGCATTTATCTGATCAAAATCATTTTCGCATGCGTCAAGTATAAATGCCAGTTGTTCCGAAGTCCCTGTGGCAAGGAAATCTATTGGATTAGCAACAGATGAACCAGGGAACAGTTTTTCAAGCAGGGCCTCTGCCTTACTGCCCTTGAGATGAGGAATTTCCATCCCCTCTTTTGAAAGGGCATCCGTCATCATTACGGCCGGTCCGCCGGCATGTGTAACTATAGCCATATTTTTCCCTGACGGCAACGGACTTAACAGGACTGCAGCCACTGCAGCCATTTCATGTCGACCATAACACCGTATTATTCCTGCCTTCCTGAAAAGTGCATCCACAGCCACATCAGGGCTTGCCATAGCTCCTGTATGTGATGATGCAGCCCGGCTCCCTGCCTCAGATGAGCCGGCCTTGATTGCAGCTATTCCGCATCCTTTCCTTATGAGGGAGGATGCATGCCTGAGGAGCATTTCCGGTTTGCTGATATTCTCAATATATAATAATTTCACCCGGGCACTCTTCCCATGCTCATAGGTCTCGTCCATATACTTCACCACATCCTCAACTCCAACCTGTGCACCATTTCCAACGGAAAATACACTGGAATAGCGAATACCATTTGGTATGGTTGCTTCCATGATAAATACGGCAGTGGCTCCTGAACCTGAAATAAGATCTACACCATGAGGATCCAGGTCAGGAATTGGTTCCGTAAAAACACCGCTGTAAACAGGGTTGAGCACCCCGATGCAGTTGGGTCCAATAAGACAGGCTCCAGCCGAATCAACTATTTCCACAATCTCCTCCTCCAGCCTGGCTCCCTCTTCGTCCTCTTCCCCAAAACCGGCCGAAAGGATAATGAAAGCCTTTGTATTCTTTTGATAAGCCAGTATCTCCACTGTCTGTTTACAGTACTTTGCAGCTATGGCAATTATTGCAAGGTCAGTTTCAGGTATATCTTCAGGGCTGCTGTATGACCTCAGTCCCTGTACCTTATCTGACCCGGGATTTACAACATAGAGTTCTCCCTTATATTCACCGTCAATGATATTTTTTAATACCTTGCCTCCCGGCTTTGATATATTATCCGATCCCCCCACAATAACAATATTCCGGGGATTTAACAGGTAATTATTAATCATAGTTTTATTATTAGTCGGCAAATGGATTCAAATGACTGCCAATGTATGAAATTCAATCAAATCATACAATGATTATTATTAAATGTTGAGTTGTTGAACCGAGCCGGGTGAGTACCTGAGGTTTAGTGGATGAACCCTGCGAGCCTGGCGAAGCCAATTGTTGAATTGTTGAAGTTTTTTCACTTCAGTAATCTGAATAATATATTCACAGCGTCAGATATGCAAGTTTCACAGATATTTTCAAAAACATTTTCCTCAACCGCCTTTTCATGTTCTTCAGGTGAATCCAGCTCATAGCCGATAAGCTCCATGCAATTTGTGGTTTCATGCAATTTTTTAAATTCCGAATCAAATTTCCTTATCAGCTTATAGGCTTCATTTGTTCTCTGGTGATTATCACTGTATTTATTGCCGCAATAAATGCTTATTGCCATAAAGCTCCCGGTAACCGCTCCGCAGGTTTCCTGCATATGACCCATTCCGCCTCCGAATCCTGATGCAAGTTTTTCAAGAAGTATATGATCTGTTTCTATCTTAGCTGCCATTGAAACAAGAACTGATTGTGAGCAATTATAACCTGACCTGAATCTCATCAAAGCTTCATTCTTGATACTCTTTTTATCCATCATAATTTGTTTGGTTAAAACAAATTTAGTGAATAAGTGTATGTCATCAAACCCGATTACTCAGGCGTCCCCAGCGGACGGATGCGCCCAGGACTATACCTGGGCTCACAATTATCAGATTCTTAATAATATACTGTCCTTCAAGAGTCAGGGAACAAGGAAAAATATTGAACACCCCTGAGGGTAAAAGAAAGACAGGCAGAAATGTTCCAATCATCTGTATGAAGAGTAATAATAATGTCTCTCTCAGAAATATCTTAAGTATTAACCCCAATCCTATTACAAATTCAAGTGTGGCAAGACCATATATAATTACCGTATCAGAAAATAAACCAAATGTAACTATACTGGTGGTCCTGACAGCGAGGTCCTGAGCATGACCAAGTCCGTTTTATTCGAAATCATAATTAATTATTTACTGATATTGTAAACAGCCAAGGGAAGGTTTGGTTTTTTATAACGCGGATTATTTTAACTCTTATATTCATTTTCAGCCCGTCATCAGGCGATGATTAACGGAGTACTCTCCTCGGGGGATTTTAACTGATAATATCATCCTTTCTTAGTATATTTGTGGACGCACTGAAGAGAATGAAAAATAACGTAAAAGACATATTGGAGGGCAGAAAATTTGATGCTGAAAAAATAATAACTCTGCTCAAAGCTGAAGGAAAAGAAAGGGATGAGCTATTCAGGGAATCAGCCCGAATTAAGCATAATTACACAGGCAATAAGGTTTACTTCAGGGGATTAATAGAATTTTCAAATATTTGTGAAAAGAACTGTTACTATTGTGGGATCAGAAGGGATAATAAAAAATTCAGAAGATATAATCTTACTGATAAAGAAATCAATGATGCTGCCATTTATGCCCATAAAAATAATTTCGGTTCAATCGTACTGCAGTCGGGAGAGCTTAGTAATCCTGACTTTACCGCAAGAGTAACAGGATTACTGCAATCCATCAAAAAGCTTTCTGACGGGAAACTGGGGATTACCTTATCTCTTGGCGAACAGAGTAAGGAAGTTTACCGGGAATGGTATGAAGCGGGAGCTCACAGGTACCTGCTCCGCATTGAAGCATCAAATCCGGCCCTTTATGCAAAGCTGCATCCGGATGATGAACTCCATAGTTATCATAAGAGGCTTGAATGTCTCAAAACATTGAAGAAACTTAATTACCAGACAGGTACAGGAGTAATGATAGGATTACCCTTTCAGACATATGAAGACCTGGCATCTGATCTGCTCTTTATGAGAAACTTCGATATTGATATGGTTGGGATGGGGCCTTATATAGAGCATTCCAACACTCCGCTTATAAAATATAAAAATGACATCCTTCCCATCGCTGACAGATTTGATCTGTCCCTGAAGATGATAGCCGTGCTACGGGTTATAATGAAAGATATAAATATTGCTGCCTCAACTGCCCTTCAGGCAATAGACCCTCTGGGCAGGGAAAAAGCTGTTCAGGCAGGTGCAAATGTTATCATGCCTAATATCACCCCGGGCATCTACCGCGATGATTATTATCTCTATGATAACAAACCCCGGACAGGTGATTCACTGGACGACTGTATAGAAAGCCTGAAAAAGAGCCTGAAAGAGGTGAACGCAGTACCTGGCTATGGTGAATGGGGTGATTCAGCTCATTATTTTAAAAGGAGAAAGAATAGTGGCAAATAAATTTTCTGAAATTGAATTAAATTAATTATACCGGGATGAAAAATAAAATTATTGTACTTGGCACGGGGCTGGTTGGTTCAGCTATAGTAAAAGACCTATGTAAAGATTACCTTGTTACGGCTGTTGATATTTCCTCAGAAAATATTAATAAGCTTAAAGGGCTGGAAAATGTAAAAGCTGTGACAGCTGACCTTTCCGATTCATCCATAATTAAAGACCTTGTTCGTGGCTATGACCTGGTAATAGGAGCCCTTCCGGGACATATGGGTTATAAATCGGTCAGGGATACGATTGAGTCAGGAAAAGATATGGTTGACATATCTTTCTTCCCCGAAGATCCCTTCGGTCTTGACAGAATGGCCAAAAACAAGGGCGTAACCGTTGTTACCGACTGCGGTGTGGCTCCCGGGATGAGTAATATTATACTCGGGCACCATCATTCGTTGATGAGTGTTGAGAGATATGAATGTTATGTTGGCGGGCTTCCGTTCAGGAGGGAATGGCCCTGGCAGTATAAGGCAGTATTCTCTCCCATTGATGTGATAGAAGAATATACGAGGCCTGCACGTTACATGCTTAATGGTGATATTGTCATAAGAGAAGCGCTCTCAGAGCCAGAATATATTGAATTTGACGAAATAGGAACCCTTGAGGCATGGAATTCAGACGGTCTGAGAAGTCTTCTGAAAACAATCCCGGTACCCAATATGATAGAGAAAACTCTAAGGTACCCGGGAACAATAGACTATCTCAGGATGCTCAGGGAAGCCGGTTTCTTCAGCTATGATGAAATTGAAATAAATGGTCAGAAAATAAGACCCATTGACCTTACATCACGGCTGATGTTCCCCCGGTGGCAACTTAAAGAAGGAGAAGAGGAATTTACGGTTATGAGGATAATAATAGAAGGCAGGGATAAAGGAGAAAAGTATGTTTACAGGTATGATCTTTTTGACCGTTATGACAGGAAGACCAATATTACCTCGATGGCCAGAACGACAGGTTATACATGTACTGCTGTGGCAAACCTGATAATGGAAGGCATGTACGAATCACCCGGTGTAAACCCTCCGGAATATCTAGGCAGAACAGAAGGACATCTTAAATTCATACTGGGGTACTTGAAGGAACGGGGGCTTGTTTATAAGTTTGAGAGGGTCTAAGGGGAAAAGGTAATATAACTGTTCGAGACCAGAAAGGAGAAAGCTGATTTCAGCCAAAGGTAATTGTCCTGACGGAAACATCCCCTAAATCATTCAGTCTTTGTATGAGTTTGTTCATTTCAGAATTATCACCTATAAGTTCCAGCAGGATCAGTCCCATTTCTTCACCGTTTAATTCCTGATTAATACCCAGCCGGGTTCTGATGGTGCATCCGAATGAAGTAAGCACCTTCTGGACTTCACTGATTATTTCAGACCTGTTTTTAATTATCAGACCTGCAACTGCAACTGTTGAGCCAGCAGGTATCGTACCAGGTTGGCCTGTCCGTTCTCCGGGATTCATCCTTTTGATCTCTATTCCATATATCTTATCCAGGTCTTCCATAAGATTTTTTTCACCCAACTCATCATTCTTGAGGTGAAGAAGGATATAGGCCTCCCTGCTGCATTTGTCCTCATTCAGTTCATGGAAGCCAAGCCTGGATTTTATTATTGCGGAATGTTTGCTGAGAACCTTCTGTGTATGTCCTGATTCCTTTATCCTGTCGATTACCCTTATTGCTATTATTCTCACCATAATTAATTACTCCGATTAATTTAAAAATAAAGATCTCTTTCTCCCTTTTTTATCCTCTCTATCCTCCCCCTGGTTTTTGCGGCCACATCTGCATCTAAAACTGTCAGTCCACGTTCTATTGCTCTCCATCCTTTTTCTGCAAGCTGTTCATCTGCATAATCTACAAGGTATTCAGCCAGGGTAAGTGCAGCATTAGGGGAGCAATATCGTTTGATGAACCCGGGTACTGAAAACTCCATGAAATGTTCACCTGTTCTGCCCAGCCTGTAGCATGCTGTACAGAAAGACGGCATAAAGTTATCATCCAGCAATTCGTCTATCACTTCCGCCAGGGACCTGGCATCATTGATCATAAACTGTTCCCTGTTAAGATTCTGCTCCTCATTTTTTATATCTGAATATGATCCAAGTTCAATTTTTGTACCTCCGTCAATCTGGGACACTCCAAACTTTATTACTTCCCTCCTCACATCATGACTTTCCCTGGCTGTCAGGATCATACCTGTATAAGGCACCGCAAGTCTGAGTATAGCCACAAGTCGCTTGAATTCATTATCCTTCACTTCAAAATCCTTATTCATATTTATGGTAGCAGCATCCTTCAGCCTGGGGAATGAAATTGTATGCGGGCCCACATTATAGCATGCCTCGAGGTGGTTCGTATGACGGACCAGGCCCAGCACTTCAAAACGCCAGTCATACAATCCGAACAGGGCACCTATGCCTACGTCATCAACACCTGCCTCCTGTGCCCTGTCAAGACCTGTCAGCCTCCAGTCATAATCGCTCTTTTTACCGGCAAGGTGATACCATTTATAAGCTTCAGGATGATATGTTTCCTGGAAGATCTGGTAAGTCCCTATTCCTGCTTCACCTACTGTTCTGAAGCCCTCAATATCCAGGGGAGCAGCATTAATATTCACCCTCCTGATCTCACCCCTGCCCTTTTTGACACCATAAACCAGTTTCACGGTATGTGCTATGTATCCGGCAGAATATTTAGCATGTTCACCGTAAACCAGTATAAGGCGTTTCTGCCCGTTATCTTCAAGTGCCGATACTTCTTTGACTATTTCATCATCGCTTAATGTCCTTCTTACAGCCTCGGTATTACTTGATCTGAAACCACAGTACTTGCAGTTATTGCTGCAGTAGTTGCCTATATATAAAGGAGCAAAGAGCACAATCCTGTTTCCGTACACCTTCTCCTTTAACTCACGGGCACCGGCCTTTATCTCCTCGATCACCTCGGGATCGTCAGCATTTATCAATACAGCAGTCTCCTCCAGGGTCAGCCTGTTCTTGTCGAGCGATTTGGCTATTACCTCTTTTACCCTTCGTTTATCCGGTTTTGTGTTGTTTATTATATGCCAGATCTCATCAGGATTAATAAAGGATTTCATCCTCTGATCCCTGATTGATAATTTTTCAGGATTAAATTTCATATCATTATTTGAACTTAAACTAATTAAACCTCATGCAAATAAACCAAATCCAGGAGGTGATTACAATGAATTATATCATATCCTTCTAAAAAATCAGTTCCTTTGTTTCATTGATTAACTTTTCCGGGACCCGGCAGAAACCAGGTGATTCAAACTCTATTTTCCCGCCCATTCTTTTATGAAAATTAAGTCTTAACCTGTCGTTAAGAGTAATACCCGGATCAGAGCTTTTAAAAAAAATAATTGCCACCTCCCTTCTTCCTCCATTTTTTTGTAGGATAAGAGCCAGGCCACGTGTTTTTAACCCGTCCCCGGGAACACTCACAGCGTAAGCACCCGGAAGCGGAAGGAGTTTATCCATATCTTCAATTCTCAGCAATATTCCTGTATAGCCATTAAGATTAGTCACCGGTTCCCATTTCTCAGGTGAGCCACTTATAAAATAGAAGTGATCAAGATAGGCGTTTACCCTTTGAATATATCCTTCTCCCAGGGCCTTTCTTATTTGCGTTGAGCTCACTGTTTCATTCAGCACTTCCTGTTCGGGAATCTCTTCTGCCTCAAAGCCATACCTGGCAGATATTGACTTCAGGTACTGATAATCCCCTTCCTTATTGTGTCCAAAATGGTGGTTATAACCAACCACTATCACCCTGGGCCTGAGTTTAGAAAATATATATTTTTCAATGAATTCACTGCCCGATACCCGTGCAAATTCTTCAGTAAATTCAACAAGGATAAGGTTATCCAGTCCCTCACTTTCAAGTAATTCTATTTTTTCATCCAGAGAAGTGATTAAACGTAAATTTTTACCTGCAGTGTCAGGATAAAGTACCTTGCGGGGATGGGGATGGAAACTTATAAGGACTGATTCCCCCTCATATTCTTCTGCAAGTTTTTTAATTCTTCCAAGTATAGTCTTATGACCATAATGTACACCATCGAAGGTTCCCGTTGTAATAACAGGATTCGTTATTTTCTCCAGCTCCTCAAACCCGTAATATACCTTCATTCCTTGCTCTTGTCCTTATCCTTCTTTCACAAAATATGCGACTTTCTCAATTGATGTAATCATGTCATACTCTTCAAGATAGACATTTAGTGGTACATTCAGGGGAACAGTTGTAAAGTTTAGTATGCCTTTTATCCCGGCCCTTATTGCTGCATCAGCGACAGGTCGGGCAAAATCGGGAGGTATTGTCAGTAAAGCAATGGTAATATTCTGTTCGTTTATAATATGCTCCATCTTTTCAACGGGATAGCATCTGACTCCTGCTATTACCCTGTTAACTTTCTGGGGATCATTGTCGAATGCAGCAACAATATTGAGCTTGGATCTTTTGCCCTTGAAGTAGGAAGTTATGGCACGTCCAAGGTTTCCTATACCTATTACTGCAATATTCTGGCCTTGTTCGGAATCAATTATCGTACCAATAGTATCTATAAGCTCCTTTACATCATAACCTTTTTTCTGAACACTCGAATACCCTATGAGCATCAGGTCTCTTCTTACCTGCACTGCAGTTATATGCAACAGGGCAGCCAGTTCATGGGAATATATGTAGTTATTACCAGCAGCCAGGTAGCCCAGAAGGTTCCTGCGGTAACCACTCAGCCTTTCAACAGTTTTTCCTGGTAGTTTTTTCATCCTTATGATTTTGTAAACTATACAAATATAAACAATAGAATGATTATCATTCTTTTTCCTGCCTTACTGGAAGTTTCAATTTAAAAACACTTCCTTCATCAGGCCTGCTAGCAACTGTTATCGAACCCTGATACAAATCCGCAATCTTTTTCACGATCGACAAACCCAGTCCGCTTCCGGCAATATTACGTGTTTTATCATTTTTAATACGCACGAACTCATTAAACAGAACCTGCTGGTCTTCACTGCTGATTCCAATACCAGTGTCCTTCACTTCCATTACGGCATCGTTCCCTTCCCTGTCGATTGTGATAACAACCTGTCCTCCCTCTTTATTATATTTTACCGCATTTGAAAGCAGATTATTGAAAATGATGTTCATATCCTCTTCATCGGCTGAAATAATAACATCTGATTTTTTTTCAATTACTATTGAGACATCTTTCTGTATGGCAAGTGGATTTATTGTTTCTACACATTGTGTCATAAGCAAGGCAGGATCTAATTCAACCACTTTATCTTTCTTCACTTCCAGTTTTATCTTGGTAAAATCCAACAGATCCATAATCAGGGTACGCATTCCCTGGATACGCTGTATTGATCTTTCAATCATCTCAGCATAATCGTTTATATCGTTCCCAGCCTCCCTGTCTCTCATCATATTCAGATAGCCTTCCACCGCATTCAGTGGTGACTTAAGCTCATGCGACAGAACCGACAGGAACCGGAACCGGATCTTTTTCCCTTCCTCCTTCATCCTGCTTGTTATCCTTTTAAGATATTGCTGCTTTGTTATATTCTCAATCGAGGATTTAAGTTCCTGCGGTGTGAAGGGTTTGGGTATAAAATCGGTGGCCCCGTCCCTTGTAGCCCTCAATGCCACGTCGAGCGATGCATATGAGGTAATCATTGCTACAACAATGTCATAATTTTTCTGCTTAATATAGTCAAGTACTTCAACGCCGGAAATTCCGGGCAGCTTATTATCCAGCAACACTATATCCGGCTGTTCACTGTCTATTATCTCAAGGCCCTTTTCACCTGTCTCAGCCTCAAGCACCTTATAGGTATAGGCTTCATCCATAAAAGGATATGTAACCCGGAACCTGTTCAATATCCTGCTGACGCCAGATCTGATTCCGGCTTCATCATCCACTATCAATACCTTTAATTCAGCCATCTCATATTTTTAACAGGCGTTTAATTTCATCGTTTAGCTGTTCAGCTCTTACTCCCTTTTCAAGGTAAGCATCTGCCTTTATCCACCTTCTTTCCTCCTCTGAATCCAGGCCGAAAGACAGGCCTGTTTCCTTAGAAACAGAGGTAGCAATTATTACAGGAAGGTCCGGATATTTTTTCTTCAGTTTATAACAAAGTATAAAACCACTGTCATCCTGTTCCATCATGAGGTCAAGCAGTGCAATATCCGGTTTTACAGTATCTATAATATCCTCTGCCTCTTTCTGACTAACAGCACTTATCACATTATACCCTGCTTTTTCAAGGTGGACTACCGTTTGAAAAAGGTAATCCGGATCATCATCAACAACAAAAACTGTCTTCTTTTTATTCATTTGTCCTTGGTATGCTTATAATAAATTGTGTCCATGTAGGGCCTTTTCCCGGATTGCTGTTTGAATCGACCTTTATCTGGCCCTTATGCATCTTCACTATACCATAGGCAGTTGCCAGCCCAAGTCCGGTTCCGCTACCTGTCTCCTTGGTAGTAAAGAATGGCTCAAATATCTTTTCTCTTTTATCTTCGTCTATGCCGGGTCCGTCATCCCATATCTTCATTTTGACGTTTTTATCGGTATCCTCCAGGGTAATTTTCACCTTCCCCCTTCCCTTCATTGCATCCACCGAGTTTTTAACCAGGTTCGAGATAAGCTGTATCATCTGTTCGCTATCCATCATGGCAGAAGGATTATCCGATCTATCCTCCGTTATTAAATCAATGCCTTCGGGTATTATAAGGGACTCAAGGCTTTGCTTAACGACTTCGTTCAGGTTGGTATAATCATGGTTTACCTGGCTCTTCCTTGCAAAATTGAGCAGACCTGATACAATTTTTTTACATCTGGCCGCCTGCTCGGTTATCAGGTTCAGATCATCCCTTAAAGGATCATCTTCTGCACATTCTTCCAGTAAAATATTACTGTACATAATTACCACGCCAAGAGGATTATTCAGTTCGTGAGCTATACCTGCAGATAGCTGACCCATGTGGGCAAGCTTTTCTGATTGTCTGAGCGCCTGCTTCATTGAACTCAGCTTTTCATTGGAAAGAGCCAGATCATTTACAGAATTGTGTAACTGTTCTATTGTAAATGGCAGGCACATCTCCACCTCGGCCAGGCCCTTGCTTATTGCAACAGCATGTTCAATACATGTCTCATATCCACAAGCACCACAATTCAGATGATCTTTGATACTGGTTTTTCCCATCAGTCTCAGGACATTTTCAATCTCAATATTTCCGGGGCTTTCAAGTCTCCTGTCATCCGGTTCATGCTTAACTGACAGGTCAAGATCATTCATTCTGATGAAATATTCCTTCCATTGCCCATGATCCGTTGACTCGAGTTTTTTACGGGCATAGCTGCTTACATGAGCTCTGCGGTTGTAATATTTTCCGCGGTCGGTAAATCCTGGTCCCATAACACAACCCTTACAACAGAGCAGTTCAAGGTGCTGGTCATGAATCTGGCCTTCCTCAAATTCTTTAATGGCCTCCTGGAAGGCTGTTCTTCCTTCAGCAGCTATTATATTTCCTGAAACGGCATCATCATTAATACCTGCTGTCTGAAGCAAGCCCCTGGCTACAGGGAAAATAGCACCTTTACCTCCCAGGGGAGGGTCAAATTCAGTTGGTTCAACATTCTCCGGGCTTATGCCTTTGTCTGCCAACATGCTTCTCAGTTCAGTAAAAGTAATTGCCTCATCAACCTCTGTACTCTCATCTTTTTTAGCCACACAGGGCCCTATGAATACAATTTTAAGGTCCTTCCCGTGCAGCTTCCTCATGGCCCTGGTCATCGCTACCATCGGAGAAACCACCGGGGCCAGGTTAGCCGCCAGGTTAGGATGATAGTATTTAATAAATCTTGATATTGAAGGGCAGTCAGAGGAAATATAATACTTCCCTTCGGAATTATTCAGTAGCCGACGGTAGCGGTCGGCTACAAGATCAGCGCCAAAGGCAACCTCACTTACATAACTGAAGCCCAGGGTCCTTATCATTGAAACAAGGATCCTGTGGTCCGGGAGGTCGTTGAATTCTGCAGGAAAGCTCGGTGCTATTATCGCTGCAGTATTTCCTGATCTGAGTATTTCCCCCACTATATCCTTTGTCCACATAAAGACTTTTGCTCCCTGGCTGCAAACCTTGGTGCAATTTCCACACGCAATACACCTTTCATGTATTACCTCTGCCTGTCCGTTTTCTATCCTTATAGCTTTGGCCGGACACTCCCTCACACATGTATAGCATGTCCTGCAAAGTTCCCTGCGTGTATAAACCAATTGCCTGTTCCTCCCGAGCGAATTCATAGAAGGACGTCCTTTTTTGAATATTTGTTTCTGAATATCTTTTTATCTGATATGTCTTTATCAAGCGGAAGCCATTTTTCATAAAAATTTCTAACTGCCGGATTATCCACTGGCATTTTAATGGCAGAATTTTCTTCACTTTTGTATATCATCTTAAGACGGTCTCTGACCGACTCACCATTCTCATCACTGTTAACTCCGCCTCCATTCACGCAACCTGACTGGCAGACCATTATTTCAACCATGTCATAATGGACCGATCGCATTTTACTCCTGAGCATATCCAGGCCTGCAAGACCATCAATGACTGCAAAGTTATACTCATGCTCACCTGCTCTTACCATCAATTCCCTGAAATCACCTGCTGCTCTTAATTTTCTCATATCAGAGGAAGAGAGCTCTATGCCATTATTCTGAGCAATAATTTTTACAACTGACTCGGTCAGGCCCCCGGAAATCTCGGTCATTAATGCCGAGAAACTGGCAAGGTTCATTGGTTCATCAACATTCCTTCCATCAAGCACATCCATATTTATACCGTAAAGCCTTAGAAGCTGCGCCAGTTCACGCACTGTAAGTATGGTTTCTATGTCACTTATTCCCTTCCTGGTCATCGCATCCCGTCGGGCTTCATATTTGGCCGCCGTACAAAGGGTAGCTGATACAGAATATATATTTTCGGGGTTTACTGCCTCGATACCGGGGACCAGTGCTTTAATTACTGCTCCTGTAATTTGTTGAGGCGATTTCAATCCAGATAGCTTTTCAAGAATACCGGGCATAAATTGTTCTGCATATTTTACCCAGGCAGGGCAATGCGATGTATATATAGTATCATTCAATTTACCGGTTTTGTTATTTTCCAGCATTTCCGTCAGTTCATTTATCATTATATCAGAACCAAAACCTGTGCAATAAACCCTGTCAAATCCTATCCGGTAAAGCGCCTCATTCAGCTTTTTATCAAAGTTCTGAGAATATTTTAAGCCCATCTCCCGGGCAAGCGAGAAGGCCACGAGTGGAGAAAACTGAATTACCTTCAGTGTATCTTTCTTTGTAAGATAATCCTGGACCTCTCCTATATTGTATTTTTCATGAAGGGCACCGGTAGGGCATACATTAAGACACTGACCACAATGTATACAACTTGAGAAATTAAAATCCTTATCCATTGCGGTACCTATATGTATGGCCCTTCCCTTTCCAATAAAATCCAGGGTATTTACTTTCACCACTTCCTCACATATACGAACACATCGGCCACATAGGATACATTTTGACAATTCTCTTGTTATGGCAGGACTGGACTGGTCCAGCTTGAGAGTCATTTTTTTGCCACTTAATCTGCGTTCCCGGATATTGAGTTCACTGGCTATTCTCTGTAATTCGCAGTTAAGATTTCTGTCGCAATAAAGGCAATTGTCAGGATGATTTGACAGCAGCAACTCAACTATGGCCTTTCTCGCTCTGATAACCCTGGGGGAATGAGTTTCTATCTTCATCCATTCCCTTACAGGTTCAGAGCATGCTGTGACAAGCATATCCTCACCTTCCACCTCAACCACACATATCCTGCATGCTCCTGTTGGTGTAAGATCCCTGAGGCGACAGAGAGTGGGTATATTTATACCATTCCTGTTCAGGGCGTTGAGAATTGTCTCTCCCTTTTCAGCCTTCAGTTTCTTACTGTTTACTTCTATAGTTATCAGCATAATAATTACTTTACTGAAACCGCATCAAACTTGCATACATCATAGCATATGCCACAACCCGTACACTTTTCCTCCACAATAAAAAAAGGCTGCAACCGGGTCCCATAAATGGCATTTACCGGACATTTATCAGCACACAGGGTACATCCGGTGCATTTATCAACATCGATAACAAAGGTACGAAGGCCATGACAGCGATTTGCCCTGCAACGGCGGTCAAAAATATGTTCTTCCAGTTCATCCCTGAAATCAGCAAGGACAGAAAGAAAGAAGTTGGGTGCATTCTGGCCCAGTCCACAAAGGGAGGTTTCCTTCATTACACTTGCGATATTTTCAAGCTGCATTACACCCTTAAACCTCTCAAGGGTTGTCATTGACGATTCAACAGGTGGTTTTTTAACCACACCTGATAATATTTCAAACATTCGTGATGTACCCTCACGGCAGGGTATACATTTCCCACAACTCTGGTTCTGCATATATTCCATCTGGTATCTTGAAAGATCAATAAGGCAGGTATTCTCATCAATTACAACGAGTCCGCCCGACCCCATTCCTGCTCCAGCCTTCTTCAATTCTTCATAATCAATGGCAATATCAAGCTTTCTTTCGGGGAGGAGATAGCCTGACATCCCTCCTATCAGCAGCGCTTTCAGGCCCTTGCCTCCTGCAACGCCCTCACCAGTATACTCTATCACTGACCTTAGGGAGGTACCCATCTCTACCTCAATAATACCCTTTAGAGCTGATTTACCTGAGAGGTAGAATACCTTTGTTCCCTTACTGCCAGGAGTTCCTGCCGCGCTGAACCATTCAGGCCCGTTTTTCATAATAAGAGGTACATTCATCAGGGTCTCCACGTTATTGATAACGGTTGGACAGTTATTCAGTCCCGAGGAGGAAGGGAAGGGGGGTTTCACCTGTGGCATACCCCTTCTTCCTTCAAGGCTGCCTATCAGGGCTGTTTCTTCACCGCATACAAACGCTCCGGGATCGATCCTTAATTCTATATCCAGGCCGAATCCGCTGTCGAATATATTATATCCCAGAAGGCCGTAATCATATGCCTGTTTTATGGATTCCTTTAACACTGAGATTGTATAATCAGCACCGTTTTGTATATAAATAAAAGCCTTTGACGCCCCCATGGCATAGGATGCTATTGCTATGCCTTCCAGCAGTTTGTGTGGCTGCCCTTCTATCAGCATCTTATCGGTAAAAGCACCCGGATCGCTCTCACGGGCATTGCAGACAAGGTATTTTATTTCAGAATCTGAAGCCAGGGCATATTTCCATTTTCTACCCGTGGGAAAGCCACTTCCGCTTCTGCCCCTTAAACCGCTTTTTTCAATAATGTCACATACCTCTTCAATAGTGTAACTACCCAGCGTTTTCACCAGTGTCTTATATCCTCCGTTCGCAATATATAATTCAATATCAGCAGGTTCATATGACTCACCCTCGTTCAGCAGCCATCTCTTCTGAAACTTCATAAAGGGATGATCGGAAAGGTAGCTCAGTCCGGGCCATTCTCTGAACTTATTAGTTCCCTCCTGGCCCAGGAAATCATCAGTTGGGATTTCATAATGCAGCACTCCGTTCAGCAGGCTCTCAACCTTCTCAGGATATATATTCCTGAAAAACAAGTTATTTTTACCCGGCAGCCTGATCGTTACCACAGGGTCAAAATTGGTAGCACCAGACCATCCACCTTTCATAATGCCTGCCTGCACGTCATAGTCAAGGAGATATTGCATAACAGCTTCATAAGTTTTACCAGCACCGGAAATAATACTTCCGCTGTTGAATGACACTGAAATAACAGGGATATCTGAATTGATCCTGCTAATTTTATCCAGGACGGTCTGCACATCACTGCTTACAGTATCGGAGCGATTAGCAAGTACCTCTTCTATAAGGAAGCTCCTGTTATCTCCCTCATTATATTTATATGCCAGCCTGCTCATCCTTCTTTATCCTCCCGAGTATTTGTCTCAGTTCTCTTTCTGAACCAATTGTATAATATTTGTCATTAACAGCTATCAGGGGTCCAAGATGACATGCCCCCATACAATCCACCATCTCAATGCTGAACCTGCCGTCAGCTGATTTATCACCCGGTCTGATCTTAAGCTCTTCCGCCATAACATCGACAATGCTAAAAGTCCTGTTCACATAGCAGCCTGATCCGTTACAGATACGAATATGCACCCTGGCCTTTGGTGAAAAAAGAAAACCGTCATAAAAACTGGCCACGCCGTATATCCTTGTAGTACTTATTCCTAGAAGTTCGCCAAGTTCCTTAATTGATTCCTGCGAAATAAATCCCTTTTCTGCCTGAATTTCCTGTAACAAAGGTATCAGGTCGTTCCGGCCGGAAATTTTATATTTACCTGAAGTATTTCTTGCTTTTTTATCCATTTTCAGATGGAAATATTCGTGCATTACAAATATAAACAATATAAATATTGTTACACAATAAACAGTGTTATTTTATTAACACTTTGAATAATCTTATAATCCAATATTATTTATCTGTTAATCTATTGTTTAACATTCTTATGACTTTCCGGATGCAAAATTTCATTATGTGAACACTATATGAAAATGTATCATAATATATCTTTAAAAGGAATTCTATTTTTTAAAATCTGTATTAATTAATTGATTAAATTTGAAATGTTATGAAATAAACAATAAAATTGAAAAGCCATGATGAAATAAGGATATGCCCTGATAATTGCCAAAAAGGGCCAGAATTTCATTTAACGATGAAATAGGCGGGGATATAAAAGGGTCAATATCGAAGAGTTACTTAAGGATAAGCTCGATATTAACAAATAATTAAACAAGCCACTATGGAGCCAATCATGTACATTGACCAGGATAAATGCACCGATTCATACAGTTGTATCAGGGTTTGTCCGGCAAAGGCCATTGAGGTAAAGGCAGGCAATCAACATCCTGCTGTTATTTCTGAAAGGTGTATTGGCTGCGGACTATGTTTTATAGCCTGCCCGGCGAAGGCTATCAGATTCAGGGATTCAACGGAAGAAACGCTCAGATTACTCGGGAACGGAAGAAAAAACATAGCACTGGTTGCCCCCAGCATAGCCTCAGAGTTTGATGATATAACCGATTACAGGAAACTTGTTGCAATGGTAAGACAACTGGGCTTTGACCATGTGCACGAAGTTTCTTTCGGGGTTGATATAATTGCTGCACGCTACCGTGACTTGTTCGAATCATCTCAGGGCAAGTATTTTATCACGTCAAATTGCCCTGTCATTGTAAAGATGATAGAGAAATACTATCCCGGGCTCGTTTCAAATCTTGCCCCTCTTGTATCTCCCATGACAGCCACCGGGATGATAGTAAAAGAGATATACGGAAAAGATGCCAATGTTATCCACCTTGGGCCCTGTATCGACAGCAAGGATGAAGCACTGAGAGAGAAGGGCAAGAGTGCAATTGATTCCGTTCTCACCTTTATTGAACTGAGGAAGCTTTTCGAAGAAGCAGGGATAGAAGAAAAGAAAGTCAAGTTTTCTGATTTCGATCCTCCATATGGCAATTATGGCGCTTTATTTCCAATACCTTCAGGAATAATATATGCCGCAGGAATAGAACGTGACGTTATGGAAAGTGGCATTATTACTGCATCCGGAAAAGACGACACAAGCGAGGCTCTTAAGGATTTCCACGGTCACATTGATACCATAAAGCATCATTTCAACCTTTTCTTTTGCCAGGGCTGCCTGCTGGGTCCCGGAATGGATCACCACAGCGAAAGGTACAGGAGGCGTAACCTGGTCAGACTCTACACTGATAAAAGGCTTAAGGAACTGGACAGGGAGCAATGGGAAAAGGATATGAAGAAGTGGAGTGTGCTTGATTATTCAAGAAAATTCAGGGCAGATGATCAGAGAATACCTGAACCCCCTGAATCGGCCATTAATGAAGTACTCAGTATAATAGGAAGAACAGGTAAGCTGATTGAAGACAACTGCAGGGCATGCGGCTACGAATCGTGCCGTGATTTTGCAGTGACGGTGGCCATGGGGCTAACAATCCCCGAGATGTGTCACAAATATAATATCAGAAACAAACAGGAGTATATTGAAAAACTGAGAATAACAAACAAAAAATTATCAGAGACTCAAAAAGCCCTCCGGGAATCGGAAGCTCTTGCACACAGGGAGAAAGAGCTGACCCAGGAAGCGTCAAAAACGGTTAATTCAATGCTTGAGAAACTGCCCTCGGCAGTGGTAATAGTCGACGAAAACCTGAAGGTAATTCATTCCAATAACTCTTTTATAAATATTGCCGGAGAAGATGCCGTAAATATTTCAGAAATCATACCCGGGTTAAAGGGTGCTGATCTTAAATCATTACTGCCCTTCAATGTTTATAACATGTTTACCTTTGCCTTGAGGCAGAATGAATCCGTTATTAACAGGGATATAAGATTCAATGAAAAGATGCTTAATATTTCAGTTTTCCCGATAAGCAAAAGCAAGATAGCCGGAGCTGTAATACGTGATATGTTTTCACCTGAGGTTCAGAGGGAAGAAATAATTACACGGATTAATGATGTGATTGAAAAGAATCTTGATATGGTCCAGAAAATAGGCTTCCTCCTCGGAGAAGGAGCTTCAGAGACTGAAAAAATGCTTAACTCAATACTGGAATCATACAGAGAAAACAAGGAAGGGAATAAGACTAAAAATTTATAAAAAGGCCTGTGAACAAGGAGTTTCACATAGAAGTAGACTGTCAGCAGAGAAGTCATTATGAAGAGAAGATTTGCGGTGACGTCTTTCTTTCAAAAAGAATCAGGGAGGAAGGAAGGATTATTGCCGTACTTTCTGACGGTATGGGTCATGGCGTAAAAGCAAATATTCTTGCAACGCTGAGCGCAACCATGGCATTAAATTTTACTCGTGAACACAAGGAGGTGGAAAAGATTGCATCAATAATAATGAACACCCTGCCAATATGTTCCGAGAGAAAGATAAGTTATGCCACTTTTACCATAATTGATATTGAAATTGACAGAAGAGTTACAATTCTCGAGTTCGACAATCCTCCGTGCATTGTAATCAGGGGCACTGAAATATATGAGCCCTCCTGGGAGAAAGTAGAGCTTACTGAGGGCAGGCATGCCGGCAGGCAGCTTGTAACATGCTCTTTCACTGCCGGGAAGGAGGACAGGATAATATCATGCACCGACGGGGTTTTACAGAGCGGACTGGGCAGTGAAAGCTATCCTTCCGGATGGGGCAGGGAAAATTTAATAAGTTATTCGAGAATGATAATATCATCTGAACCAACAATATCAGCAGGAAAGCTGGCTGCAAAAATCGTTACCATGGCTCATAAGAACGATGGATACAGGTCCAGGGACGATACAAGTTGCGCCGGAATATATTTCAGGGAACCCAGGAAGCTGCTGCTGTGTACAGGTCCTCCTTATGAGAAGGACAATGACAGGCTGCTTGCATCAAAGGTTATGGATTTTCCTGGAAAGGTAATTATTAGTGGTGGTACTACAGCAGATATAATCGCAAGGGAAACAGGGAAGGAAATAACTGACAACATGGTTTTTGAAGATCCCGAACTGCCGCCTGAAAGTTTTATTAAAGGAATTGACCTTGTTACCGAAGGTATATTAAGCCTTCAAAAAGTAGCCGAAATTCTCGGGAATTATAAAAAATACAAACCTGGTAAGGGACCGGCTGATAAAATAGTAAGGCTTTTTATGGAATCGGATGAGATCATGTTCATTATTGGCACTAGGATCAATATTGCACATCAGGATCCAAGCCTTCCGGTTGGTCTTGAAATAAGGCGTAATGTCGTGAAGAAGTTAGCTTCCCTGCTGGAAGAAAACTGGCTAAAGGAAGTCTACCTTGAATTTATTTGACAGGCATGATATTTTTCAAGATAAGCAAACAAAACAGCCTGAACACAGGGAAAACTTAATTTTTGAGGCAATGATCCGCATAACAGTACTTCATCAACTTCATTATCATCAACTTCCCCCCCCATTACCCCTACCACTGCATAATATAATCTTCCGGCCCTGTCCCTGCCCTCTTCACTGACTGTATAAGTTGCAATACACTCAATAGTATATTTCAAGGCCCCGGTTTCTTCCTCCAACTCCCTTCTGGCTGCATCATCAGCATCCTCGGAATGATTGATATGACCTGCCGGAAGCTCATATGCCTTTCTGCGTTTATTCCTTATGAAAATCCAGTTATTTTTGTGCCTGGCTCCTATTATTACAAAGGTAAGACCATAAGCCGGAAGAAAGTCCGGAGAATGAAAATCCACTTTCAACATACTGGCATCTGTTTTTTTGCAAAAGATAATCATAAGCTTCCACACTACCGAGCGAAAAAAGTATCTTTATCCCTTCAAACAAAATTTATTAAACAAAGACCACTGAGCAAGAGAAAAAGAAATAAAGGGCATCATGTAATATGGTGGGTTTTTGCCGGCCTGATTAGCCTGTTTGTAATTACCATCCTGATTGGCGTCTTCCACGGGAGGTTTAATTTTAAATACAAAATTGTGGAAATAGAATATGATGGGCTGCCTGCCACGCTCGACGGACTTACTATTGCCCAGATCTCAGACCTCCACCTTAAGAGCTTCATCAGGCACCAGGATAAATTAGTACAGGTCTTTGACAGTATTAATTCCTATAAACCCGATATTATAGTCAATACCGGTGACTTTGTCACCTGTCTCTGGAACGAAATGGAACCATTTACAGGCATTCTTGGATCATTGCAGGCAAGATATGGAGTTTATGCCATTCCGGGAAATCATGATACAGGTCTTTACAGCAATGCTTACAACCGTGAGAATTGTGATGAACACCTTGACATCATCAGGAAGATGCTGGAACATTCTTATCATACCTGTCTAAACGACACCAGCATCCTTATAAGTATTGATAGCCTGACAGTTTCGCTTACAGGGATAGTCACATATGGCATGGTTCCTGATCTTTATTACGGTGATACGGAAGGTGCCCTGAAGGGCACCGACAGTGCTGATTTCAATATTTTACTGACCCATGATCCCAATCACTGGTTGCGTGAGATTCAGTATAAGGATGATATTGAACTGACCTTGTCCGGGCATACACATGGAATGCAGATAGGAATAGTGCTGCCTGGATTTCAAGTTAGCCCGGCAAGCCTCCTGTACCCTGCCTGGAACGGACTTTACGGCGGTAACAATAATTTTCTTTATGTAAACCGGGGACTGGGCACCATAGGTGTCCCCGCACGCATTGGCATGTCACCGGAAATAACTCTAATCAGGATAAGAGCCGGGGCCGGAGGTAAATAATATACCCGGCTGGCAAATTTAGCGTGGAATCTGCTAGTTTCTTCGCATTCTGTTACGCCTTAATTCCTGCATCCTGGTATTGTAGGTTTTAAAGCGTTCTTCTCCGAGAATACCTTTTAATTCCTCATTCTGCCTGGTGATCAATTCATTCATTTTATCCCTGTTGGCACCGGGTTCACCTCCCCTTTCCATTTCGCTGAACATTTTCTGCCGCTCTTTTGCATACTTGACAAACACTTCCTTTACGGCTTTTTCTTCCTTGTTATTTTTCAGTTCGATGATCTCCTTCATCTGTTCAAGCTGACGCTTTGCCATCTCATCCGGGTCCGCCTGGCGCATCCCCTGCCCTCTCTGCTGACCAAAAGCAGATGTCATAATCATAGAGAGAATGAGCACTCCCATACCTTTTATTATCTTTTTCATTCGTTTAAAATTTTATATTTATTAATAACACTTACTGATTAGACAAGCATGATCCGACTTTTATTCCAGCCTTCATACGACTCTGTACCCGGGTCAGAATTACATTACTACCTGAATATAAATCCTCCTTTCAGGGGGTCATCGCTGTCGATCCAGAATTCATGACTACCGGTGTAATATGCCTTACCGGTAACTTCAGGAATCACTGCCCTGTAAGAACCATACTCCAGTACTTCCTTTATCTCAACATCCATGGTAGTCCCGAGTATGCTTTCTATAGTAACACGCTCGTTAATTGACAGTTCTCCTTTGGCAAAATGAAGACCGGCCCTTGCACTTATCCCCGTACCCGTAGGAGAACGGTCCACTTCACCCTCGGCAAAGACACATACGTTTCGGCTCCAGTTATCAAGGTCGTATGCTTTGCCGGTAAAAATTGTACCGTAAAGGTAACTAAGCTCAGGTTCAAAAGGATGGTCTGTCCTGAAATTCTCCATTACAGCCGATTTTATCTTTTTACCGTAATCGATTAATTTATTGTAATCGCCGGCATCAAGATTAAGGCCAAGGTCACCGGCATCGCAAAAAGCATAAAAAGCGCCTCCGAAGGCAACATCAAAAGTAATACGCCCCAGTCCCCGCACCTCCAGTGTTTCATCCTGTATAACAAGAAATGAAGGCACATTCAGAAACGAAACCTTCTCCACTTTTCCGTCCCTTAAATATGCTCTTGAACTTACCCTCCCGGCAGGGACATCAATTTCCAGGACAGGATTCTTCCCCTCTTTTTTTACAAAACCCGACTCAAGGGCAAATCTTGTAATGGCTATTATTGCATGCCCGCACATGGTACTGTAACCTTCATTGTGCAGAAAAAAGGCGCCAAAATCAGCTCCGTCAGAGGATGGTCCTGTCAACACGGCGCCGTACATGTCGGCATGCCCCCTTGGCTCAAACATTAATGCAGTGCGTATATTATCATAATTAGCAGCAAAATACTTTCTTTTCTCCAGGATTGTATTACCCTTTAAATCGGGTAAACCTCCGGTAATTATTCTCAGTGGCTCACCACATGTGTGCATGTCAACGGTTTTTATTACCATCCTCTTATCAGCGGGGATAAGATATCTCTCCTTGTTGTCTGTGGTCATAATCAGGTTTATTTCATGATTTATATATGCAAAATACGATTATATATGATACTATAATCCCTGATAGAAACCTTTTTTCAGGCTTGAAGGATTTAGTATATTGTATACACATTATAAAAACCTAATAATAAAAATGAAACGAGCATGAATAAATTTAATTTCTTACTTTACAATAGAAGATGATTAAATTTTTCATGCGGGAGCGAACCGGGCACAGCGAGCTCACGAACAGTTTTACTGTGAGTAAGCGCTTGCATTCGTTCTCAAATTTTTAATTAAATTATATTCAGTTAATTATAAAATTTTAAACGAATGAAAAATATTATTTATCAGGTTGATGCTTTCACATCTGAAGCTTTCAAAGGAAATCCTGCCGGTGTATATATTACCGATAATTTGCCATCGCCTGAAAGGATGCAGAACATTGCAATGGAAATGAATTTATCTGAAACCGCTTTTGTTATGCCACGTGGAAATGAATTTGAGATACGTTATTTTACCCCGGTAAGCGAGGTGGATCTTTGCGGGCATGCCACTCTATCAGCATCTCATATACTTTATGAAACAGGCATTGTAAGCGCGGGTGATGCCATTAAATTTCATTCAAAAGCCGGTGAACTGAGCATAATAAAAAGAGGAAAGAGTATAGTTATGAATTTCCCTGTATACAGCCTCAGGAAAATCGACATACCCTCTTCATTCAGACAAAGCACAGGCCTTGACGCGCTTGAATTGTACCAGAGCGACTATAACTGGAAGCTGGTTCTTATGCGTTCGGAAGATGAAGTTATTGAGGCGAGCCCGAATCCTGATACACTACTTAATGCAGGGCTGGGTGAACTAATAGTGACAGCAGTATCGTCAAGACATGAATTTGACTTTGTGGTCAGGTGCTTTGTCCCGAATATGGGTATCGCTGAAGATCCGGTGACAGGATCAGCACACTGTGCCCTTGTTCCCTTCTGGAATATGAAAACAGGCAAGAAGGAGTTCAGGTCTTTCCAGGCCTCCAGAAGATCAGGTATTTTGAAGGTCAAACTCATGGACAAACGGGTTGAAATAACAGGGGAGGCAGTTACTGTTTTTAAAGCTGAATTGCTTATTTGAGAATAAACCTAATTTTAGTAGCTTTGCTCAGCTAAAAAATTAGCCTGTCATTCAGACAGATATAAATATAATTAGAACCAGGAATGAAAATAACCATTATAGGAACCGGCTATGTCGGACTGGTATCAGGGACCTGTTTGGCTGAAACAGGGATAAGTGTTCAATGTATTGATAAAGACAGGGATAAAATTGATAAGCTAAACCAGGGCATAATCCCGATTTACGAACCAGGACTTGCACCAATGGTTAAAAGAAACATTGATGCAGGAAGACTGGAATTCTCAACTGACATAAGAGGAGCTCTCAGGGATTCACAGGCAGTATTAATTGCCGTAGGCACACCGCCTGATGAAGATGGAAGCGCCGACCTTAAATATGTTATGGCTGTGGCAGAAGATATCGGCAGGTACATCACAGATTATATCCTGGTTATAATAAAGAGCACGGTACCAATTGGAACAGCGGAAAAAGTGAGAAAGAAAATTGCAGGGGAATTAGCGAAAAGGGATGTTATAATTGATTTCGATGTTGCCTCCAATCCGGAATTTCTCAAGGAAGGTGATGCAGTTAATGATTGTATGAAACCTGAAAGGATAATTGTAGGGACTGATTCAGAAAGGGCATTCAGGCTTATTGAAAAAATGTATAAACCCTTTGTTCTGAACGGGCACCCGGTGATATATATGGACATACCTTCTGCTGAAATGACCAAATATGCAGCCAATGCCATGCTTGCCACAAAGATCAGTTTCATCAACGATATGGCCAACCTGTGTGAAAAGGTAGGAGCCGATATCAATATGGTCAGAAGAGGCATTGGGTCAGATTCACGTATAGGAAATAAATTTATTTATGCAGGTCTGGGCTACGGAGGCTCTTGCTTCCCGAAAGACGTTAAGGCCATTATCAAAACCGCCGCTGATCATGGCTATGAATTAAGAGTAATGAAAGCCGTGGATGAGGTCAATGAAAGTCAGAAAGAATCAATCTTTTATAAGGTCTACAGGCATTTTGGTGAAAATATTAAAGGCAAGAAAATCGGACTCTGGGGGCTGTCATTTAAACCCAATACCGATGATATGAGAGAAGCACCTTCATTAACACTCATAAACCTCTTCCTTGAGCATGGAGCCGAAATAAGCGCTTATGACCCCGTAGCCATGGATGAAGCTAGGAGAAGGCTGGATGACAGTATCAGCTACTCTGAAGATTCATATGGGGCACTGGTGGATGCCGATGCCCTTGTACTGGTAACTGAATGGAATGAATTCAGGAATCCGAACTGGACTGTTATTCATAAAATAATGAAGAACAGGCTTGTATTCGACGGCAGGAATATTTATGAGAGAGAAGTGCTGGAACAGGCAGGATTTGTTTATTATGGAATAGGAAGATAAATGATGAATAAGATACTTGTTACCGGAGCAGCAGGCTTCATAGGATTTCATCTTGTGAATAAACTGGCCGCTGAGGGCCATACAGTTACAGGCCTGGATAATATTAATGACTACTATGACCTCAACCTAAAATATGACCGGCTGGCCGAAACGGGAATACAAAGGGAAGAAACAAAATATGGGAGGCTCACCCCCAGCCATAAATACCCGGCTTACAGCTTTATCAAACTTGATCTTGAAGACAGGGGGGCTCTTGACAGATTATTCCTTGAATCAGGATTTGATTACGTGGTAAACCTGGCTGCCCAGGCAGGTGTGAGGTATAGCATCGAAAACCCGATGGCTTACATTAACAGTAATATTGTTGGCTTTGCCAATATACTTGAAGCATGCAGGCATAATAAGATCAAGCACCTGGTATATGCGAGCAGTTCAAGTGTATACGGACTGAATGAAAAGATGCCCTTTTCTACTGATGATAATGTTGACCATCCAATCAGCCTGTATGCTGCATCCAAAAAATCCAATGAACTGATGGCACATACCTACAGCCACCTGTTTGAATTACCCACCACCGGACTGAGATTCTTTACCGTTTACGGACCATGGGGAAGACCTGATATGGCACTCTATATTTTTACGAAAGCAATAAGCGAGGGAAGAAAAATACAGATAAATAATAAGGGTAACATGAAAAGGGATTTTACCTATGTAAGCGATATAGTTAATTCCCTTTCACGAATTATCCATACCATACCGGCAGGAAATCCTGACTGGTCAGGTAAAAACCCACAGCCATCTTCGTCACCTGCAAATTACAGGGTATATAATATAGGTAATAATTCACCTGTACAATTAATGGATTTTGTGCATGCCATTGAAAAAGAACTGGGGGTGGAAGCAAATAAAGAATTTCTTCCCATGCAACCGGGTGACGTTCCTGCCACCTGGGCGGATGTAAGCTCCCTTATCGAAACAATAAAATATAAACCTGCCACACCTGTTAAGGAAGGAATCAGGAGGTTTATTAAATGGTATAAAGAATATAATAATATCAGCTAATTATACCCCATGAGTAATTAGTCCAAAATTATCAGGATGCACACCTGCTAAAATACATATAGCATCACTGCCAGTTTAATCTAGACAAGGAATACAGACCCCGATAATGGATTTATTAGAAAAAACAATAAAGGCCGCAATAGAAGCAGGAAGGGCAATTAAGGAATTATACGATGGCGGGAATATCGAAACACAACTGAAAGAAGACAGGTCGCCCGTTACAAATGCAGACCTGGAATCAAATAATATTATCAACGGCTACCTTTCCAAAACCAGCATACCGGTGCTCAGCGAGGAAAATATAACTATCCCTTACAGGGAAAGAAAAAGCTGGGATGAGTTTTGGCTTGTCGACCCCCTGGATGGCACAAAAGAATTCTTGAAAAGAAATGGTGAGTTCACCGTGAATATTGCACTGATAAATGAAAGTATGCCCGTTCTGGGAGTTATTTATGCGCCTGTTACGGGAGAAGTGTATTTTGGGAGCTCAGACAAAGGCTCGTTTAAAACCATGGTTAAAGAAAGCGGTAATGATATTAAAGCAATTATTGACAGGGCTGAGAAACTCCCCCCCGCAAAGGTATCCCCGATAAACAGGGTCGCCGTTAGCAGGTCTCACATGAATGAAGCAACTGAAAATTATATCAGGGCAAGATCGGCGACAACAGGTAAGACCCTCCTTGTTTCAAGGGGTAGTTCATTAAAAATATGCCTGGTGGCTGAAGGTGCTGCCACTTATTATCCTCGCTTTGGCCCCACAATGGAATGGGATACTGCAGCAGGGCATGCCATTCTTAGGTATGCGGGTAAATCAATGAGAAGAATTGATAATGGAGAAGAATTGAAGTATAATAAAGAAAACCTGCTTAATCCTGACTTTATTGCTGAATAAGTTATCTTTGCAAACCGGATTTGAGAAATTGATAAAAACCGAATTTGATATTTAATGACCAAGAATAAAGAAAAAAACAGTTATACATTGACTCATCTCCGTGAACTGGAGGCAGAGTCAATACATATAATTCGTGAAGTGGCATCTGAGTTTGAAAACCCGGTAATGCTGTATTCAATTGGCAAAGATTCCTCAGTGATGGTCAGGCTGGCTGAAAAAGCCTTCCACCCTGGCAAGGTACCCTTCCCCCTGATGCATATTGATTCAAAATGGAAATTCAGGGAGATGATAAGCTTCAGGGATTCCTATGCGAAGAAGAATAACTGGGACCTTATTATTCATTATAATGAAGATGGATACAGGCAGGGAATAGGACCATTCACCCATGGCAGCAAGGTTCATACGGATGTAATGAAAACAGAGGCCCTGCTGAGCGGACTGAATAAATATAAATTTGATGCCGCATTTGGTGGAGCGCGAAGGGATGAGGAAAAATCAAGGGCCAAGGAGAGAATATTCTCCTTCAGGGACAGGTTTCACCAGTGGGATCCAAAAAACCAGCGACCCGAACTGTGGGATATATATAACACCCGCGTACATAAAGGGGAATCAATAAGGGTATTCCCACTGAGTAACTGGACCGAACTGGATGTGTGGCAGTATATACGCCTTGAAAATATTCCCATTGTGCCGCTCTATTTTGCAAAGGAAAGGCCAATAGTTGATATTGACGGCAATCTTATCCTTGTTGATGATGACCGGATGCCTCCCGAGCTGGCAGCCAGGGCTGCAATGAGAAAAGTACGGTTCCGTACACTGGGGTGTTATCCCCTGACAGGGGCAGTGGAATCAGATGCTGACACGATAGAAAAAATAGTGGAAGAAATGATGACTATAACCAAATCGGAACGGACAACGAGAGTTATCGATTTCGACCAGGATGCCAGCATGGAACAAAAAAAGAGAGAGGGATATTTTTAACAGCCAGGCACCTTCCGGGGACAAGTATCTGAAAACTGAAACCCCGGCCGGTATAAATAGAGAAAGTGTTGATTAATTGATTTATAGTATAATGAATAAAGAACAAATTGATATAAGGGATTTTCTTGACCAGGATGAGAAGAAGGACATGCTGCGGTTCCTTACGGCAGGATCAGTGGATGACGGTAAATCAACCCTTATCGGACGCCTCATGTTTGACAGTAAAAAACTGTACGAGGACCACCTTTCAGCACTGATAAAAGACAGCAAAAGAGTCGGGCATGCAGGAGATGATATAGACTATGCACTGCTTCTGGACGGACTCAAGGCTGAGCGTGAACAGGGTATAACCATAGATGTGGCATACAGGTATTTCTCTACCAATAAAAGAAAATTTATTATTGCCGACACCCCTGGTCACGAACAGTATACCAGGAATATGGTTACCGGTGCTTCCACGGCAAACCTGGCAATTATCCTTACCGACGCCACCAAGGGAGTTATCACCCAGACAAAAAGGCATACTTTCATAGTATCACTGCTGGGCATAAAACATGTTGTGCTGGCGGTAAACAAGATGGACCTGGTAAATTATGATGAAAAGGCGTTTGAAAAAATAAGTAAGGACTATAAACGCTTCATTACACAGCTTAATGTGCCCGATGTTGAATGCATACCCATCTCAGCGCTGAAGGGTGATAACGTGGTGAATGTTTCTGACAGGATGAAATGGTATCACGGCAAAAGCATGATGGAATATCTTGAAACCGTACATATAGGCAGCGACCATAATTTTGATGATCTCCGCTTCCCCGTACAATACGTTCTCAGACCCGACAAGGATTTCAGGGGTTTTACCGGCAGGGTGGCTTCGGGAGTAATAAAGACCGGTGATGAAGTGATGGTCTTACCCTCAATGATGAAATCCACAGTGAAATCCATAATGACATGCGAGGGCAAAAGCAAGGAAGCCTTTCCTCCTCAATCTGTAACAGTGACGCTGGCAGACGAAATTGATGTCTCAAGAGGTGAGATGATAATACATACTGATAATGTGCCAAAAATTGACAGGCATTTTGAGTCGATGCTTGTATGGATGGATGAGGTAAGAATGGATATTTCCAAGACATTTTACATTAAACACAATACAAATACTTCACGTGCCCGCATAGACGAGGTACAGTATAAGATTGACGTGAATACACTCAGGAGGTATAAAAAGGATAAATTCATGCTGAACGATATTGGCCGTGTTGTAATAACTGCCAATAAACCGATGTTTTTTGATCCATACAGCAAAAACAGGAACACTGGCTCTTTTATCCTGATTGATCCTGTAAGTCACAATACCTGTGCAGTAGGCATGATAATCGACAAAAGAGCAAGTGACAAATTACCATCAAGGATAACCGATATTGACCGGGAAAAAATTCGCAGTGGTAAAAGCCTGGTAAGTATGGAGCAACGTATCAGCCGCAATGGCCATACAGGAGGAACTATATGGATAACAGGCCTTCACGGATCAGGTAAAAACGATCTTGCCTACACTCTGGAGAAACAGCTCTTTGATATTGGGGCTTCAGTTGTGTTACTTGATGGAAGTACTGTCAGAAGCGGGCTGTCAAGGGAGCTTGATTACTCACCAACCGACCGGGCAGAGCATCTGCGACGGGTTGCACATATAGCCCGCATTCTGAATGACCAGGGTATTATTGCAATATGTTCCTTTATCTCCCCCAATGAAAATATAAGGAAGCAGGTAAGGGAAATAATAGGCCCTGATCGCTTCATCCTGGTTTATATGGATGAAGAAATTGGATACTGCAGAACCAACAAGCCGGAACTGTATGAAGGGGCTGAAAAAGGAAGAATATCAAATATACCTGGTGTGGATATTGATTATGAGGCTCCTGGAAAGCCTGATTACATACTGAGCCATAAGAGCACGGGGAATGAAATTTTAAATATTATAAACGCAATACATCCTCCCCTGTCATCCTGACAATTCCCAGCCGTCTTCGTACACACGGTGCATAAGCGCTTTGGCCTCGTTGTCTTTTATGATCTTGCCAGTACTGGTATCAATCGTAAGCATCCTTCCCAACCTCTGGGATATATTTCCCAGGTGGCACAGGTTAACACTTACAGCACCATCGTCCACAGGTGCATTGAGCCTGGTCCCGTTTCGTATGCCCTCCAGGAAATTATACATATGAAGCACATCCAGGCTACCCGATCCCCTTGTGCCTGTTGTTTCACTTTTTCCTGTTTCTTCCTTATTCTCAATAAGTTTACCTGCCAGGTCATACATCTCATAGCCATTCCTGTGAAGAACGAAAGATCCTTCAGTGCCCTGTATAAGTGCACCTCTGTCCATATTATACTCTTTCATTCCATTGCAGCTTTTCCCTTCCCATGTTATGAGCTTATCATCACCATACTGGTAATTTACTACCTGAGTATCACAGAACTCCCAGTCATCATCCTTAAAATGTAATCTGCCACCCATGGCCGACACTTTATCAGGATAGTCAACTCCCAGTGCCCAGCGGCATATATCAACCTCATGTGTTGCATTATTGAGCAATTCACCCGTGCCCCATCTCCAGAACCAGTGCCAGTTATAATGGACTATATTATCACGGTAATCAGTCCGTGGTGCCGGTCCCTGCCAGAGATCCCAGTCAAGCCAGTCCGGCACCGGGATAATTTTCCCGACACCTATTGGTCCTCTCCTGTTGGCATACCAGGCCTTTCCAAAATAGGGTCTTCCTATATCACCCTTTATTATCCTTTCAATTGCCTCAATACTCGTTGGAGCTGATCGCTGCTGATTACCCATCTGTATTAATTTCCCCGTTTGCCTGTATACCTTTACCAGTATCTCATTCTCAGCTATATTATGACTTGAAGGTTTTTCAAGGTATACATGCTTGCCTGCCTGTACAGCCATTATAGCCATGTGAGCATGCCAGTGGTCGGGCGTTGCAACAGTAATTGCATCAAGCGACTTATTCTCCAGCAGCTTTCTTATATCTGTTATGCCTGCCGGTTTACTCCCATTAATTTTACTGACCTCTTCTATACTCTTCCCTGTGGCCCTGCTGTCAACGTCACATATATGGGATATTGCAGTTCCCCTGCATCCCAGCACGGCCTGTATATTTGCCAGTCCCCTGCTGTTAACACCTACGGCAGCAAACACGACAGTGTCGTTTGCACCAACAATCCTCCGATAACTTGCGGCACTCAGTCCCATACCTCCAATAGTGAGTCCGGCGGTTCCAAGGGCAGTCTTTTTAATAAATTCTCTCCTGTGGCTTTTCATAATAATATTTTAAAGTTCCCTGATCTTGATACTTCGGAAATATACTTCAGAGCCCTCATGGTTCTGCAAGAGTATGTGGCCTTCCTCCGCCTCGCCAAAGGCGGGCACATTACTGAACTTGCTTCCTGCAATCAATTCTTTCCACTGATCGCCTCCCCTGTAATATTCAAGCGTCATCTGGTTATTAAGCCAGTGTTCAACATGGCTGTCCTTAACCACTATCCTTGCCCTGTTCCATATACCCGGACCGTTATCCATCGGATTAAGAGGGCTGATAAGATCATACAATCCTCCTATCCTTTCCTTCCCGGGCAAAGAGGCGAAAGCTCTCCCGTCAATAATCTGGTACTCGCAACACAGGTTAAAATAAGGATCATCTTCATTTTCACCGCTAACAAAATATTTGATGCCGCTGTTAGCTCCATTCAGGTATTTAAAGTCCAGAATAAGCTCGAAATTGCTGAAAGTATTATCAGTGATTATATCTTTCCCCGGGCCTGTTCTTCTGATCTCTCCTTCCTCAATAATCCATCCCCGGACGGGGAAAGGCTCTTTATCAACTGACTGCCATCCGTTAGCGGTATTCCCGTCAAAGAGTAATTTCCATCCTTCTTCCATTTCTCTTGAACTCAGGGTATTGACAAGATAACTGTTCTCCGGAATCTCCTTAGTATACGGACTTGCATATGATTCTACATCTTCAGTAATTATCCTGATATTTTTCCATATAACCTTTTTTCCAGCCTTAGAGCTGTCAGCGCCGATACTGTGAACCTGCAGGCCTATAAATCCGGAAGCAGTCATATCATCAACCAGGTCGGCACATGGAATGCCATTGCACCATGTTCTTATACTGTTACCGATAGCCTCAACCCTGAAATGATTAAACTGACCATTAACAAAAGCTTTACGGCCTTCCGGATTACGGTCGAGCGGATAAAGCCACAATCTCCTTGCTTCATCAAAGATACCACCCGACCATGCTCTTGGCTCCGGGTCAATCTCAACCTGGTAGCCATGCACCCTGCCATTGTCATAGCCGGAAAGGCTAAGGCTACGGATCTGAACTCCCGAGTTTATTGGCGGGTCAATGAGTACCTCAAACTCAAGAATGAAATCATCATAATGCTCCCTGGTACACAGAAATGAATTTGGTGAATTTATCACGGTTCTGCCTTCTATCGTCCCATCTACAAGCTTGTACACGGCTCGTCCGTTCAACTGTTCCCAGTTATCAGGATTATCCCCGATAAGATCAGTCCAGGGATCCTTTTCGTTACATGAAGCCAGTGTCAGTCCTGCAAGAAGGATTAATAATACCGATTCTTTCATGTCTTACTGTTTTTTTTGTTTCTGAAGGGAAATGTCACCAGGTAAATTATTAACCTGAGCAACCAGAGCAGTGCATATAATATAAACATTAATATAAACACCACATGGAGCTGGCTGAGAAGCTCAATCCACCCTGTATCGTGTTTGATTATACCTATAACATTAACCACTACTGCAAATAAGAATATAATTGCCAGTATAATAAGTTCTCTTCTTATCCAGCTTCCTTTTATCACGAGGTCTTTCATAATTACAGTCTTTATAAAATATATTCCTCAGGGAATGTTATCATTTCGCCTTTCTTTATGGCCTCATTACCCAGCAAGGCAGCTATGGCGCCATAATATGCTTCCCTGAGTAAGATATCGCTATGACGGTTTTCCCTTATCATCTGTGCAAAGCCTTCCATTTCGAGTGCAGTGCCATCGTCTTCAAGGTCCACTTCATAGATATACTCACCCTTCGCTTCCCGGGCTGTTTCAGGCACCCAGCTTTTACCACCGAGAGGGAGGGGATCAAAGATCTTATGTTCAATATTATTAAGCAGTTGCAATATGCCAGGTGCCGGGGGAGGATTTTCTGAATACATTTTTCCCGTTTCAAGTTCCATAGTGCCTTTTGGGCCCATAACCTGTTCTTCCAGGCCGTAGTGAGCATTGCTTATCATTGAATCATAGATTAGTGTTGATCCGTCGGGGTATTCATATACCAGGTTCACATTATCAAATACTTCCCTTCCATCGTGCCAGTAATTTATACTACCCGTACCGGCCACCCTGCGGGGAAAATCCTTTTTAATAAAATTTGCCACCTGTATCTGATGACTTCCCAGCTCTGTCATAAGTCCCTCCGAATATTCCCAGTACAGTCTCCAGTTTATCTTTCTTTCGAGGCCTGGTTCAGGCACTGCTCTTCTCCAGTCGTTATTTCTGTGCCAGTAAGCCCGTATCTGTGTTATGTCGCCAAGCTGTCCACTGTTTATCATCTCAAAGGCTTTCAGATACCTCGGGTTAAACATCCTCTGGTGACCGATAAGCAAAATCTTTCCTGTTTGAAGCTGTGTTTTATACATATCAAGGCACTCACGGGGGGTTTTGGCCATTGCCTTTTCACAAAAAACATGCAGCCCTGCCTGCAGAGCATCAACAGACATCAGCGAATGCAGGTGTAAAGGGGTAGCGATAATAACTCCGTCAATATCTCTTCTTTCAAGGAGCTTCCTGTAGTCAGTGAAAGCCTCTGCCTTACCACCAGTCTTTTGAACTCCCATAGTAAGATTGGGTTGGTAATTGTCACAAACGGCCACTACCTCAATCCCCGGAATCAGGTTCAGATGATCCATTAAATACTGGCCGCGTGAGCCGCTGCCTATCAGTCCCAGCTTCACCTCTTCAGTTGTTTCCCCCTGGTCCGCTGCCAGAGTTCTCAGATCGGGTAAATGGGAGCCCAGGAAAAGTCCCCCGGTAATAAGAGCTGTCTTCTGAAGAAATATCCGTCTGGATTGTTTGTAAGTCATTTGATTACAATTGAGTTAATATGTAAAGATACCCTGAAGGGAATAATTAAAAAATTTCCGTGACGACAAAATTCTTCCTTAGATCATAAATTACGGCAAAGGCTTCTTTACCTGATCTGTCAAAGCCACCTGCCAGACAATCAAAGTCAATCAAAAGGGAAGTTGACAGAATTTCAGCCTCCAGGGGATCATCGGAAATAACTGATACCGTGCGTGGTTCATCTACAGATTCTCCTGTTCGCGGATCAAAAACATTATAAGAGGGTGTAAATATACCCTTATCATTCACAAAACCAGTTCCCGAAGTTGAGATGCTCTTGTTGGTGAGCCCGGCCAATCTGGCGACTGATTGCTTTTTATAAATATCAGTGACAGCAATTGGCCAGTGGTTACCATGAGGATGTGCTCCGAGAGCAAGTACCGAACTTTCACCGAAACTGATGAGTGCATTATTTATTCCTTCAGATACAAGTATTTCCTTTACTCTTTTGATTGCCAGTCCCTTACCAAAGCCACCGGAGTCTATTTTCACATTCTCACCATGATATCTGACTGTTTTACGGCTCTTATTAAGCTCCACCAGGCCTATTCCTGATGATTCAATCAGAAAATATATTTCAGATTCTTTTCTTCTTTTCTTCCTGGAATCAGATCCCGTCAGTTTACCCTTTCCAGGGTCAAAAACACCATTTGTCATCCCATAATAATCAATACATAAAGTGATAGTATCAAAGAGGCAGGGGCTTACATCAATATCATTTCCATAAGCAGTTCTGTTGAGTATAGACAGTTCACTGTCAGCTTTGTAATTGCTCAAAATATTTTCGAGTTTATCCAGTTCATTGCTGAGGCGGGTGGCCAGTATATCAGCCTTTTCATCCCCAATATTTATGAATACGGCATCCAGCCTGGTTCCCATAGAGAAAAAATTCCTGTACTCTGTATTCATTACTAAGAAATTTTATTCTATATCACTGATTCTGTGTTTTTTGCACAAACTGCGCTCTGATTATTTGCCGGTTCAGGCTTCCAGGCTCCTTCCTGATAATATCTAACATTCATTAAGCAAAAAACAAATAAGCTATAAATATGGCCGCTATTATCCCTGCAAAATCAGCTATCAGCCCGCAGCTTACTGCATACCTCGTATTTTTTATTCCTACCGATCCAAAATAAACTGCAATTATGTAAAAAGTGGTATCGGTTGCGCCCTGTACCGTAGATGCCAGTCTTCCAACAAAAGAATCAGCTCCATAGGTAGTCATGGCATCAACCATCATTCCCCTGGCGCCTGCTCCACTTAGAGGTTTCATCAGTGCGGTAGGCAGGGCACCGGTAAAACTGGTATCCATACCTATGCTGCCAAGAAGAAATTTTAGTCCGTTTATCAGCATATCCATTGCCCCGGAAGCCCTGAATACACCTATTGCCACGAGTATGGCAACAAGAAAAGGTATAATTCTTACAGCTATCTTAAAACCGTCTTTGGCTCCTTCAATAAATGTTTCATACACATTAATTTTTTTTACCAGTCCCAGGACAATAAATGCGATTATTACGACAAAAAGTATAAAATTGGCTGCGAAGGTTGAGATCCTGGTGATATCTTCTTTTGGCAATGAGCTGAAATACCAAATAACAGCTACTATGAATGCAGTCATTCCACCCAGGTAAGCCAGGATAACCCTGTCGAACAAGTTAATTTTTTGCATTACTGACACTGACACCAGCCCGGCTATTGTTGAAAAAAAAGTAGCCAGAAGGATGGGAATAAATATATCGGCAGGATTTGCAGCTCCAAGCTGTGCCCTGAAAACCATAATACTTACCGGTATGATAGTTAAACCTGAAGTATTCAGCACAAGGAACATGATCTGGGAATTGGAGGCTGTATCCTTCTTACTGTTAACCTCCTGCATCTCACCCATGGCTTTCAGTCCCATCGGTGTAGCCGCATTATCAAGCCCCAGCATATTTGCAGCCAGGTTCATAATTATAGACCCGTAGGCAGGATGCTCCCTGGGTAGTTCAGGAAATATACGGCTGAAAAATGGCCCAATAATTTTTGAAAGCATCTTTACCATTCCTCCTTTTTCCCCTATCTTCATTAAACCCATCCATAATGTCAGAACACCTGTCAATCCCAGTGAAATTTCGAATCCTGTTTTTGCACTGGCAAAGGTTTCGTTTACCATATCAGAAAAGACCTGTGTATTGCCCGTAAAGATCAGCTGCCCGAGGGCAAAAATAAAGGCAAGAATGAAAAAAGCTATCCAGATATAGTTCAGGGCCATTCAAAAGAGTTTGCAACGAATATACCAATTAAGCTATAATATTCAAAGAAGGAAGGTTCAGGGAAAATTCCATAAAACATACAAATTTTTAAAGAGGCCCGTTTTTGAGAAAGAATCATAATATACTATCTTTGGACCAGGGTCCGGGTGCTTACTTCATAAAGGCAAACATGAGAAATATAATTACCACCAGGCATCTGACTTTTTTCAGTCTTCTTTTTTTCATGCTGTTACCATCGGTCCGGGGAGAAGATATCACCATCACCGGCAGGGTAACCAATTCCCGGGGAAGAGGGATAGAGAATGCCCTTGTTGACTATGAAATATATTCAAAACACTTTGCTGCCCGCTCAGGTACTAATGGCTATTATTCGATTACTATACATGGCACGTACCAGGGTGAGGAAGCAGGATTCAGGACCTGGCCCCCCTTTCCCAATCCTTCTGACGGCATTGTAAGGATCCCGATATCCGTCCCGTCACCGGGAGATGTCAGCTTCTCTGTGTATAGCCTTTCCGGTGCAAAAGTATTTGAAAAAGAATTCAGCAACCTGGATGCCGGCAGCTACCGGGTGGTCTGGGACGGTTCCAGGGTAGCCGGTTCCGGAACCGGAGCCGGGTTTTATATCTATGCCCTTACATATGGTGGTAAAACAGTGTCAGGCCGTATAGTTATAACCGGGAATAAAAATGCGGGAAGCGGGCTGGCATATATTGAATCATTTAATATTCCAGGGTATGAAAACATGGGAGCAACCATACCGGGGATCCTTCAGGCTTTAACAACTGTTAGCGCAGAAGGTTATCATAGCCTTCGCCATACGGGAATAACTTTCACGACAGATACGGTAATTAATTTCACACTCATGCCACTGGATAACATGCCATACGCCATATCTGGTGACCATATAGGGAAAAGGGATGGTACGGGCTACCTTCCTATTATCCTTAAGGGAATAAACCTTGGTTCATCACCTCCAGGCTACTTCCCGGGCGAGATTGCATACGCAATTCCTGGAGAAACCTATGAGAGGTGGATCAGAATGATGGCCGAAACAGGCTTCAATGCAATCAGGGTATATACACTTCATCCTCCGGTTTTTTATGAAAAGCTTGCCGAATACAACGCTGAGAATCCTTCCGACCCACTCTTCCTCTTCCAGGGAATATGGCTCGATGAAATTAATGACGGAAGCTCAGCGGATGAATACGACCTGTTCAGGAGAGAACAGCAGTTCAGGGAAAGCATTCATGAGCTTATAGATTGTGTCCACGGCAACAAAAGCCTGCCTTTCAGGCCGGGAAAGGCTTACGGAGATTACAGTACTGATATTTCCCCCTGGGTGGCAGCTTATATAATAGGAAGAGAGGTGTCTCCCCAGGAAATTGATTCAACCAATACTTTTAATAGTACTGTAAAGGATTACATTGGATACCGTTTCTCAGTTACAGATGCAGACCCTTCAGAGGTTTTCTTTGCAAGGATGCTTGATGAGACCATACAATATGAACAGACAGAATATTCATCCGGCAGGCCTGTAAGCATATCAAGCTGGCCCACACTTGATCCTCTTACACACCCTACAGAGATATATACTGATGAAGATGTTGAATCGATCGATATAAAAGTTATTACTGAACAGGGAAATGAAAAACTTCTGTTTGCCAGCTACCATGCCTATCCCTATTATCCCGATTTTGTAAGCGATGAACCTGAATACCAGACTTACTATGATGATATTGGTCCCAACAGCTATTATGGATATATCATTAATCTTCGTAATTATTATGGTGATATGCCTCTCGTAATTGCAGAATTTGGCGTTCCCTCATCAAAGGGGAATGCCCATAATTCATTCAGCGGAATGAACCATGGCGATAACACGGAGACCGAGCAGGGTGAGATGAATATAAGATTGATGAGGAACATATTGAACGCCGGTTGCGGAGGAGGTTTCATGTTTGCATGGATGGACGAATGGTTCAAAAGAACATGGATAGTCCAGTATCTTGAAGCTGCCGGATTCAAATCCGGAGATGAATTTATTTATACGCGTCAGCTCTGGCACAATCTGGCATCACCCGAGCAAAATTTTGGTCTCATTGGATATGAGCAGGAAAGAGATTTTCCCGAACATGAATATACTATTGATGGCGAGCCGGACAGTCAGGTTTCAATCACTGCCAGCGGTAACAACCAGGTATTGAAAATAACCATTGATACCGGAGACCAGGTACCCGCAGGTGACTCAATAATGGTTGCCATTGACACTTACCGTTCTGATATCGGGGAATCGGTTCTTCCGGGAGAATTTACGATTAACAACAGGGCAGAATTTCTCCTCAAGAGTATAAGGGGCAGGGATACTTCAACCCTGTATGTTACTCAAGCATATGATATGAAGGGATTGACACCAAGATTTAACTTTACCGATCCGGAAATACAGAAGTTCAGATCTGTGGTAAGTGATGGAGCAGCATGGAAAAGGGTAGAATGGATAAATAATGGCTACACCTTTTCAGAAACTGTACCGGGGAATATACTGACCGGATATGGCTCTGCCCCTGATCCTGCATTCGGTGAGGGAATGAGCTGGAATGAAAACCAGATCATCATCGAATTGCCGTGGACGCTCTTACATTTTTTCGACCCCACAAGGATGTCTGTTATTGACGGGGCTTCATCATGGGATGGTGGCTACCACTGGGAAATTGAAGAAAGTGAAAGTGACGGTATTGCCCTGAGTGTAGTTTTAAATGGTGAAAACATAAATACCCTGTCGCGTTTTACATGGCCCGGATGGCTGGTTGTACCTTCAACCACGGAGAGGGAAAAAGCTTCTCTCAGTATAGTAAGGGACGGACTTTCGCTTATACCTGATTATTATTATTGAATTTTTTGCGCCTGTTATTCTCCATTTCAAAACCGCGCCTGTCGGCTCCGCCTCCCCATCCCTGTTTCCCCAGCAGGTACTGAATATTGCCTATTACCGCAAAGGTAGCATGAACGGGATAGAAAAAAGGTTCAAAAAAAGCAACCATTATGAGGCGTATGACATCACGTCTTCTTTCATACTTGTGAAAAGTAATTTCTTCAAACAAAACCGACCAGGTTGAAAGGCTTACGGCAAAAGAATAAATGAATAGGAAGAGCAAGAGGAAAAAAGGCCAGTTAAGCATCCCCAGTATTGCAAGTATAAGTGTGTATGCCATACCTCCGAAAGCAATGAGTGGAGCCATCCATTCGAAAAATAACCAGTATGGGTAGCCCAGAAGTCCCAGCCTGCCATATTTACGCCGCAAGAATATTTTTTTATGTTTTGCGAGTGATTCAACCAGTCCCCTTGTCCAACGCGTGCGCTGACGTTTCAGGGACTTAATATCAGAGGGAACTTCGGTCCAGCACAGCGGATCAGGAATATAAGTTACCTCGTAATCGATTTCCTTTTCAGCCATATAACGCCTCATTCTTAAAACAAGCTCCATATCCTCACCCACAGTATCCAGACTATATCCTCCTGCCGCTACAAGTGTTTCCCTGTCAAACATACCCATGGCTCCCGATATCAGCATGAGCCCGTCGAGATGACTCCATGCCATACGACCAAGAAGAAAGGCCCTGGTATATTCAAGTACCTGCAGACGGGGCAGGATCTTTTCAGGAATATGAATGCTTCGTATAAAACCCTTCTCCACATCACATGAATTTACTATTCTTATTACTCCACCTGTACCAATTACCTTCCTGTCTTTTATCTCAAGGAAGGGCTTAATAAGCTTAAGTAATGAACCGGGTTCAATAATTGAATCTGCATCAATGCTCACCACCAAGGGGCTCCTGGAGATATTAACACCTGCATTCAGGGAGTCAGCCTTGCCTCCATTCTTTTTATCTATAACAGTTAACCTGTTGAATGAAGGATCTTCTGACCTGTATACTCCTCTTATCCTCTCACAGGGTATACGGTAATCAAAATAATAGTTAACCTTTACAAGCTTATAGGCATCCTTTATTTTTTTAAAGGTATCATCCGTAGAACCGTCATTTACTATTATTACCTCAAAATTATTATAATAGAGTGATAGCAGGGTGCGTACATTATCAATAATTGTCTGGCTCTCATTGTAAGCCGGGGCAATTACCGAGACTCTGGGACTTAAAGGAGTGCTAACCAGAGAGTTATAATTAACAAAGCTATTTTTACGCAGATATTTTCTCAGCCTGAGAGCAGAAAAAATGCCAAGAAGGAGGTAAGACCCTATAATAAAAAGGGTTATTATAAAAATAATATTTGTGAAAAAACTATTCATTATATTTTATTAATAAATCCTACGATCGAGCACATGCCTGATAATAATATTATAATTCTTATATTCAGATTTCATGAGTTTCACAAGTTCCTTTATACCCGGTTCACCCATGTTTTCAATTGCCTTGGTTGCCTCAATCTGCAATTGCACGTCATCCTCCTTGTCCAGCACCAGCTTAAGGAAACCAAGGTATGACTCGTCGGGCATTTTACCCATTGACCTGAGTATCTCCAGGGAATTATTGTAATCCTCGTTTTTATACATACGTTTCATTACTCCCAGTGTGCTTTTCATCTTCAAATCACCGGCTACCTTTATGACCAGTCCCCGTACATCCTCATTGGGATGTCCCAGAACCCTTCTTACATCATCTTCTGTTTCATTTTGCCGGAATTCCCTTATCATCCTTAGTGCAAACATAACCACCGTGTCATTGGGTGAATCTATCCACTGGTTAAACAGAGGTACTTCGATAGAATGCTGGACTATCAGTTCATGCAAGGATATCTGTTCCCATAAGGAGAAAGGTCTTTTAAGATGGTACAAAAATTCAAACGGTTTATCCTCACTGAGCCTCACGAGAGCTATCTGTGCCTCCATCCTCAGTATTTCATTATGGGAGTTCAGGGACCTGTATATTTCATTATTAGCATCCTTGATATTCATAAAGGCAAGCTCCCGGAAACCTTTTATCTTTATATGCCACCTCCTGGCATTAGCCCTGCATACAGAGTCATAATCAAGTCCCAGTTCGAGGTATAATGACCTGAGCTTCCCCCATGAATCACCTTTCAGGTTTACGGCAACATCCTTCATCTGATCAATCAAAACCTGCCTTCGGTATCTGTTTGAAGCAATTTCCCTGAACATTTCCAGATCAGCCTCACCATAGAGGTAACTAATAATAAGTTGCTGGTAATTCTCAAGAAGGTACTGGTTAAGTTTTTCCCTCCTTTCCATCCTGCGCCTGTTCAGCAAAATAATAACCAGTAAAACCACCATGGTGCCTGTTGACAGGATAATTATAACGATAAGGAAGGCCACCAGGGTAATCGATTTGCCAAAGTAGTCGAATCTCTTAAGCCACGGGTTATGTGCATCAAAAACACCCTCACTTCCAGAAATTGCATCTCCGCTTATCATAGACCTGAAACCCGGAAATATTATTTCCTCATCCCTCTGAAAGGGTATCTTTACCGAATCACCATATAAAGAATACAGGATCCTGTCAATAATTTCTCTCACTAATGATTGATCTATTCCTGAAATTGTATCCGGGGGATTGGCCGGACTCAGATCCCGGCGGGAAGCCCTGACTGTTCTCCCTGCTGAGACATTTGCTGACTCCTGACTCTCCTTTAAGAGGACCTGTTGCTGATCAGTTCTTAACCAGACTAGTTGATAGTCAATTATTTCATGACTGGCCAGCACGGTTAGGGCTTCATTAACCTCTTCCCTGTCCTTAAATGTAAATAGCCTTACCTTATAAAATTCATCTTCAATAACAATCTCCAGGTTTTTAGTTTCAAACATCCAGGGCAGGACTTCCTCAATTGAATTCTTCAACTTTTCAGCATTTTTATAATTCTTAAATGCTCCGAGTTGAATTGCATAACCTCTCCGGGGTATGATAATGCGTTGTTCAGTTAAACTGTGAAAAAGTGTATTTGGAGTGTTTTCTCCGGGATGGTTTTCTGATATAACCTTGTATGTCAATTTACCAGAGAGCAAACCACCGGCTTTTAGCTCATGATTGCCCGGGAGCATTAATATTATCAGCATTATCAGATAAGCCGGTATTTTCATAATTACTTCTGTGGGCTAAAATAAATATTTAAGAATCCTTCGAACCTGTTACGTTGTTGCTCATCCAGGTATTGCTCACGGGAATATCCTGCACCCACCTTGACTGTAAAGCTTTCACTTAATTCCTTATTCACAATGAGTTTGAAAGCTGCTGCTTTCTGTCTGTCGAGGTCAACAGCGAGGTCCCATGGTTCATCAGGTGCCGTACCGGCTCCTGCAGTAAGCTGGATATAATCAGTATCATTACTGTATCTTCTGGCACTCAGGAAAACTGATGCCGATGTCCCTGCCTCCTTCAGGTGAACATAGGTCCTGGCTGAAAACCAGTACTTACCCGCATATTTCTCAGCAGAAAGAGCAGGTATAATAATATTCCTGTCAAAATAGAAATATGATGCTCCTGCTGAAACTGCCCACCCCTTATTCAGATTTAGCCAGTATTCTGCTGCAGCCCTGTGTTTTGGAAAATATTTGAACGGGCTGTAAGCATATGCCAGCCAGGCATAAGTCCTATTGCTTATTTCAGGCCAGAACTCTCCCTGCACCTGTATGCCTGTTTCCACTATCCGCGGGTCAGTAGCAGCGTGCAGATTACCGAAATTAACCGTTCCCAGTATCGGGCCCACCGGTGTTTCATATCTGGCACCAAGCCGGAAGATTTGCCAGAATCTGGAATAAGGTTGCTTAAAAGTGTCAAAATTATATCCCAGAAAAATATCAACACCCCTTGCAATGGTATCGACAGGAATATCATTCGCCCGGGTAACATCCCCTGATTTTACTGAAGATGAATCAGGTAACATACGCTCATTATCTGAACCTGGCTTAAACCATTCGCTTATCGTTTCCCTCGCAACAATTGCATCCTCATGTTCCGGTTGTACCGCAAGAAGTGAATCCAGCATTTCAATGGCATCTTCATACCTCTCCTGCCAGGCAATTATTCTTGCCAGAAGAACTGCGGCATCACCGTACCCGGGATTCTCCCTGAGCAGGTCGCGGGCCAAGGCTTCCGCCTCTTCCAGCCTTCCTTCATATGCTATTGTACGGATGGTATCATAAGCTGCTTCCGGATTATCAGGGATTACCTGTGCAGATGCATATTGAGTGATGCCCGGTAGAATTAAAATTGCCAGAAGGGCGGTAGTAATGTACAAATATTTCATAGCCTGTTATTTCAAAAGGGAATCGACTTTGGCAATAAGCGCCTCATTATCAATAGGTTTGACAAAATAATCACTTATTCCCAGTTCCCAGGCATTTTCCTGCACATGCGGGTCACTAAAAGCAGACACAATAATAACAGGGATCTTGCTCTCCATTTCATTCCGCAGATACCTGACCAGTTCCAGCCCACTATGATATGGAAGATGAATATCTGCAATCACCAGGTCGGGATTTCCCGTTGTAATCTTTTCCAGGGCTTCATTGCCGTCAGATGCTATCTCAACAGTATAGTCCCTTCTTTTCAACATCGTGGAGATTACCAGTGATGCCAGTTTGTTATCTTCACAAATCAGAATTTTCATTTTTCAGTCAGCTTTAAAAAATGCCTGATTCCCTTAAACTTGATATAAATTTGCCACTATTATTACTAAATACAAAATATCCCGGCAAAGTTTTGATCAATCAAGCAATACAGGTGACAAGTGTATAAATTTCTTTATATTAAAATAACTACAGTTCCTTAAGCCTTATGTTTCTGAACTTTACAACTGAACCGTGCCCAAGAAATCCAATATGTCCACTTTTGCGTTTTAATCCGGGATGGTCATGATTATCCATGGTTCCATGTTTTATTGCTTCGCTTATATCTCCATCAACTATAACAGTTCCGTTGAGGATTACCCTGATGGCTGTTCCGTCCACAATTACTTCCTGTTCATTCCATTCACCCAAAGGTTTGAGGAAACCTTTTTTTGCCGGGATTACACCGTATACCGAACCATGGTACTGGTAGGCTTGAAGCTTAGAGTAAATTTCAGCTGTGTTATCGATAATTTGCAATTCCATACCCACATAGGCAGCATCTCCTGTAAGAGGGGCACGGATGCCGAGCCCGTTATTTGCTCCCGGGGTCAGCTGAAACTCAAATCTTAAGATAAAATTGCTGTATTCATCACTGGTAAAAAGATTTCCTCCGCTGCCTCTTTCAGGCCTGACAACAATATTGCCATCCTCCACGACGTATGTTTCCTTGTCCCCAATCCAGTTATCAAGTGTTATCCCGTCAAACAGGACCACGAATCCATCCTTTTTCTCCTGCCCCGTGAGAACAAAGCCGGTAACTGTTTCCTTCTCAGTCTCCTTCTCTTTCTCTTCACTTAATATAGATTCTTTAACCGAATCCAGCCTTTTCTCAAGGATGGTTTTTTGATCCTCCCTGAATGCGTAGGGAGCAATTCTCCGGAGTAAGCTTAACTTTTGTTTATCAGGCACAGGCGCAGTATATACCTTATCTATATAGTCATAAAAAGCTTTTTCTGAATAGTTCTTATTCCCGGAAGCGCATATATCATACAATACTTCGGAAGAACTAAAATCGATCCAACTGGCCAGGGCATCATATGTTACTGCCCGCATTTCCGCATTGCCTTTCTCAAATTCCTCATAAACAGCACTAAGGGCTTTCTGACCGCCAATGGCAGCAAGAACAGGTATAAATCCGGCCTTTTGATCAGATTTCTTCATTGCTTCAATCAGCACAGAAGCTCTCTCCTCCTTATTGTTGATCTGATTTGCTGCAGTTACAAGAGCCATCTGAACTTCTATTTTCTCGGTTTCATCTGATACATTGAGCATAAGATCAATAAGCAGTTCCTGGTCATCAGGGCCTGCCAGGCTTTTCAATTCTGAAAAGGCAACTGTCCTGAGTTTTGGGTCAAAGGATGACGTATACTGCATAATAGTATTGAAAAACCTGTTCTCTCCACCTGATGCCAGTAATATTAACATGGTGGCTTTTGTATTATTACCCGATCCTTCAAGAGCCCCGGCTATGAGGTCCCTTTTTTTGCTATCGAGCACCGTCAGAAGGGCCCGGTAACCCGCTACCTGGTCATCAACGGTTTCATATGATCTTATATAATCTATAAGCTCACTGACGGAGTCCCTCCCCTGCAACTTTGCCAGTGCCATAGCTGAAGCAGTGCGAACCTGGGCAGAGGGGCAGAAAAGACTGGCTTTTATGGTGGAAACAGCAAGTTCATCGCCTCTTTCTCCCAGCATGTTTATAATTTCGGCTTTACGTTCTTCATCCACAACACTAATCAGGGTTATCCATTTCCTTGTGGCTGCTTTGCCGGGAATATCCCCTGTCAGGTTAAGGATGGCTTGTCGGTATTCCAGTTCACCCGACACGAATCCCGAAAGAAGGTAGTCAATAGCTTCGTAACCCTTATAGTGAACCATTGCTTCCAGGGCAGCTGTTTTATATTGGACGGTAGCCTTGCTGAAAATTTCCCTGCATATTTTCTCCATTGTCCTCTCATCTCCTTTATCACCCACATTTCTTGCATACTGCACCAGGGCAGCGGTAGCCCCCGTTGCATCCCATCCATATGAAGCATCAGCTGCAGCAGCATTCAGAGTTGCATATACATTCTCGTGCGCACTTTCAGCCATGGCATTAAGAGCTGACGATTTAATTCCGGCGTCGCCCCTGAGATACCAGAAAATATATTCAGTTGTAGCCTTATCGGACTTCATCCCCGCAAGCTCATTCATCACCGATGCCGGGCAGGGCAGGGACTTTATCTGCAGGCTCATGGCAAGAATATCTTCTTTTTTTGGCGAGTTACAGGAAGCAATGACAGCCACAGCAGGCTCACACATGTCGGCATCGGTCAGGAAACCCGAAGCAAATTCTACTGAGCGTTCCGTTCCCATATATTGGAGCTGTGAAAGAAAGAAAGATCTTACCATGGTATATCCCGATGCATAAACAGCCTCAATACATTCTGATTCCCAGGCATATTTTTCCGGCTCATGGCCGTATTCCGAAAGATACCGGGAGTAGCTCTCAATGGCAAACCTCGCCCTTGTGTCATTTCCGTTTCCGGGAGGTACTATCATGTTAATAATCTGTTGCCTGCCTTCCGGCCCAAGTTTAGTCATCTCCTCCATCTTCATCCTCAGATCAACAAGATTATCAACAGGCATCCTGGCAAGAAGATCGGCTACTTTTGTTTCTGTAGTGCGCTGATCCTGTGCATATCCCAGTACTGAACCAATTATAATAAATGATATGATAAATATTTTTTTCATGATGCCTGATATTAAATTGTCCATGGTCCTCTCATAGGCTGATATATCAACCTGTTAGCTCCCTCGTCATCAACGAATCGTTGTTTAACAGGGTCATAGGTCAGGTTTCTTCCCAGTCGTACTGCGATAACCCCAAGGTTTACTATTGTGGCTGATCGGTGTCCGTTTTCTTCATTGAGAGCAAATTTATTCCTTGTGCGTACGGATTCACTGAAGACAGTAAGCTGAGGCTCCGGTTCCGGAAGACTCTCAATCAGTTTCTGAATACCCGGTATGGTTGACCGGAATCCTTTGAACACTTTGCCATAAGGGCCCTCGATATATGCAGCATCAGAGTCAGCATTTGCCCCGTCAAGCACTATCTTACATCCATCAGCATATGTATATTCAATTCTTCTCCATGATCCTACTGCATCATAATGTTGCTGTGGAGCATCCACTTCGATACAAACAGGGCCTGTGTCATCCTTACCCAGAATATATTGGACAGGATCCAGGTAATGTTGTCCCATATCTCCCAATCCTCCCCCATCATAATCCCAGTAGCCACGGAACTTAGAGTGTACCCGTTCCGGGTTGTAGGGTTTATACGGAGCCGGGCCAAGCCAAAAATCATAATCAAGGTTATCAGGGACAGGCACAGGATCAAGCTTATGTTCGCCACTCCAGTAAAATTTCCAGTCAAAACCCGTATTTCCGCTTATTGTCACTTTTAAAGGCCACCCGAGAGCCCCGCTGTCAATCAGTTTTTTCAACCGGTTCACTGTTGTGCCAAGTCCATAAAACTGATCTTTAAACCTGAACCAGGTATTCAGCCTGAACATACGTCCATATTTTTTCACGGCTTTTACAACTTCTATCCCTTCCCCGATGGTTCGGGTCATAGGTTTTTCGCACCAGATATCTTTTCCCGCTTCAGCAGCCATTTTTGCCATTATCCCATGCCAGTGCGGTGGTGTGGCTATATGCACAATATCAATATCGGGCCGGGCCAGCAGATCCCTGAAATCATTGTAGGTATCCACCCCCTTCCCCGCCTGTGACAAGGCAAGGCTAAGATGATCGCTGTCAACATCACATAGGGCCAGTACTTTTGTTCCCTCGTAAGGTATATGACCACGGCCCATTCCTCCTACTCCAATAATCCCCTTGGTAAGCTGATCACTGGGTGCAGTGTACCCCCTACCTCCAAGAACATGCCTGGGAACGATTGTAACTGCAAATGCAGCAGCAGCAGATTTCTTTATAAAATCCCTCCTGCCTTTCTTATTTCCATTCATAGATAATAATTTGTTTTTGTATAAGTTGGTTCAGTATATCTTCGAGGATAAGTTTCTGAGCTGCATCATGGTACAAAGTATTGCCATAATTATGACCAATAAATGCTCAGCAGGCAATTTACGAAAAAGGACGATTATACCCTAATATATAGGGCTGGACTAAGACAATGTTTATTTCACAAACGCTTTTACCACCATGGCCGGCCGGCTCGACTGGTTGCTAAGAATATACTCCCCGGCAGCTGCCGGGACCACAAAAGTCTCAGCATAATTAAAATGCATTCTTAGGCCCCTTGCTGTTTCAAGTATTATACTCTCTCCTTCGACGATATTAAGCACATGACATTTATTTCCATTCTTTATCAGGATCCTGCTGCTGAATTTATACCTGTGTATGTCATAAAGATGTGTGGGATGGGTCTGGAGGTGTTCCAGCAACCAGTCATCGCCTCTGGCAATTACTGTGGGTTTACATAACAATTCCTTCTTCACGGTAACACCCTTCCTGTTAAAATAAAGATTCTCCATCGCCCTGCCTATATTAAGAGATCGTGGCTGGCCATCCAGGTCAGGCCTGAGCCAGTCGTACATCTTAAAAGTAAAAATATAAGGTGTTGAACTGATTTCCAGAACCAGATTATTTTTACCGGAACCATGTACGGTGCCGTAGGGAATAAGGAACAGATCATGCTTTGATGACCGGTGTGTAAGAACATGCCTGTCAATTTTAACAGGCACCCTGTCTTTGTAGCTCTGCTCCAGTTCATCCCTGAACTCAAGAGGATCGATGCCTTCACTGAAGCCAAGGAAAACCACGGCATCATCCCCGGCATCCATTATATAATAAGCTTCTTCCTGGGTGAAATTTTCACCAAATTCCCTTCTGATGTATCCGGGCCGGGGATGGCACTGAATCGACAGGTTTCCACCGTTAAAGGTATCAAGATAATCGAAACGTATAGGAAATTCATCACCGTAAACTTCATGACAATCTCCAAGAACATTCTTCGATTCCTGCATCATCAGCAGGTCAAAAGAAAATTCCAACATAAGTCCATTGCTTTCAAGGATTAAACCGTTTTCAGGACTTATTAATTCAAATGACCAGGCATAATTAGCGACATTCTTGTTGAGCCCCCTAATTCTTTCCTTAATCCAGTTGCCTCCCCAGGGACCCGGTTCGAACCACGGCCGTACCCTGAAAACATTATGCGACATATCCTTCATGGCATATCTCAGGTCCACACCCTTAATAAATGTTATTTCCCCTGGTCTTTGCCCATCAATAAAGATGTCTATTTCAGGTAGTATAGATTTAATATGCCTTCTCTGAACAACCCAGTCAACAAAATAATTTCTCTTGTAATCATATTTAGGATTGACCGGGAAAGAGCCTATATGAGTCTTCAAGCCTGCTCTCGACCTGAACTGAACCTCATTCTTTGGAAGATCAATGTAAATAAGAAAGGCATTTTTATCAACCAGTGATGCTCCTGTTCCGTAAATTATCCTGTAAGCATTTCTTCCCTCTTCCCTCAGCTCTTCAATTTTTTCTCTCACAAAAAAATCCAGGATATCCATATCTGTCCTGGTACCAAAGAGTGGATCATCACCCCCGGTAAATTTGGATACCTGTTTTTCAATCTCATCCTCAGGCTTCAATGCAACCTCAATATTTATGAACCGGGGCAGGGGTCTTTTGTCTTCTATAAAGCATTTTCCCAGGTCACAGGCAATTTCATCGAAAAGAACACCGGCAAAACCATCAATTACAATGGTTCCTTCCCGGGGAATCAGTGATACCAGGTCTGAAAAGGAGCTGAAGATATTTCCCCCTTTAATTGTATATACAGGATAAATATCATAATAAGTTTGTTGATCCTGCCTTTTTGCCAGAGGCAGGAGATACTGTGAGGTGTTTCTTACAGTTTTTTTCATTTATGACTTGGCGGCATGAAATCTGAATGCATAGAGGGCGGCTGCCAGCAGGTAAATCATGCATGCCAGCAGAACAGCCATTCCAAAAAGATTGGTACTTATATCAGTAACCCAGCCCATCAGCAGCGGTATAACTGCTCCTCCTGAGATGGCCATCATCATCAATCCTGAGATCTCATTCTTCCTGCCGGGATATTCTTCAACGGCTATTGAAAATACAAGGGGAAATATATTGGCCACAAAAAGACCTATTAAGAATGTTAGCACCCAGGCGGCAGCCTCCGAGCGCAGAACCAGTATGGCCACAAAAGACAAAATCCCCAGAATGCTTGTCCAGATATTGAACTTGCGCGAAGGAATTCTTGTAAGCAACAGTGCCCCCCCAAAGGTCCCGAGCATTCTTCCAAAGAAGTATACACTTCTTCCTGACTCTGCCACTGTTTGTTCCAGACCGAAGCTCTTAATAAAAAATTGCCCGGAATTGGAATTAAAACCCACATCAACACCAACAACAACGAAAATTGCCAGTACCATTAATAAGACAAATTTGTTCCCTAACAATTTGAAAGCGGATGCAAAAGATGCTTTTATTTCACCCTCTCTTGATTCATCGATCTTTACTAAACCCAGCCACAAAACTGTTATGATAGATACAATTCCATATACCAGGAAAAGAATTTTCCAGTCACCGAGCCGTGAGGCAAAAACTGCCGCTAAAGGAGCTCCAAGCATGGAGCCTATTGCTTTAATAAACTGTGAGAAGCTTAAAAAACTTGATGCCCTGTGGCCGGGGACTACATCAACCAGCAGCGGGTTTGCTGATACCTGCACTATGGTATTGCCTATACCCAGAAGGGCAAATCCTGTCAGAACCATGGCAAAGGAATAGAAAAAGAAGGGTACCAATAATCCAATGGCTGTAACGAGCATTCCTATGTTAAGCATGAATCTCTTGCCCAGCCTCGACTGCATTACACCCACAGGTACCGAAAGGAGGAAAAACCAGAGGAAGGCAGCAGAGGGGATGAGCTGTGCAACAGTTGCACTCAAATCCATATCAGAGCTGACTCTGTCGACCCCTATGCCAACCAGGTCGACAAAACTCATTACGAAAAAAGACATCAGAACAGGCAGTACCCTGTATAAATTGATTTTTGAACTCATGTTATTGGTTTTTTTTCAATTACATATACTGAAGTGATCCCCTCACTGAACTCCAGAACAAATTATCGAGAAGGTAAGCACTGCCCAGCAGGGCCGCATCTTCCTTAAGTTCGGACAGGAGTGTTAGGGTATCGCACTTTTCTGCTTTCATTTTCTCTTCCATCGACGGACCAAAGAGACCATATGCACGTGATATATTCCCACCCATGACAAGGACTTCAGCCCCAAACTTTATCAGGTAAGGCGAAAGAAAGGCCCCAAGGGAAGTGCCGAATTCAACAAAGATATTCCTTATATCCCCATCATATCTTGCAGCTTCAGCAATTTCCCTGACCCCCTGGCTTTCCTTCCCGGTTATATCTTTATACCTTCCAATAAACCAGCGTGTACTGAAATAGTCATCAGCAATTCCATCACGGAAACTGATGTGATAAACACATCCCAGGTCAGGAACCACATCCCCGGTTACCACAGGTACCCTGTCAGCAACAAAGGCTGATCCCAGTCCGGTTCCAAGGGTTATTGCCATTAACCTGTTGCTGGCGGCAGCCTTGCCTGCCCAGGCCTCGCCTACAGCAAAAGAAGAAGCATCATTCATGAATCTTACAGGCATTCCCGGTTGTAAGCTTAAAGATTCTGCTATGGCTTCACCGATATTGATCCCGTATAGTTTTTCGTACTTGGGCACTCCTTTAATAAGACAAATGCCATTTACATAATCGAAAGGACCCGGCATTGCAAAGCCAATGCCCTTAATATTATCCAGTCCAAGTTTTTCAAATGTTTCAGACAGTGCCTCCGACCACCTGCTTATGATTTCATCTGCCGTGCCTTTATTATCCACAGACCTTTCGGTAAGGGTTTCCCTTATGATCCTTCTTTCATCCAGGTCAACAGCTGCACATGTAATATGACTGCCTCCTATATCAACCCCAATAGAGTAATGTTTTTCTATCATATATCATAAAAATAAACAGGGGTGAAAATATCCAATTAAATTATCATCACCAAATGAAAAAAACAGGCTGAGGCATTGGAGGGATGAATTATGAGAGAAATAAAAAGCCCCGGTGTTTTTCCGGAGCTTTTATATAGCAGCAAATAGAACAGGCTTATTAAAAAGCAAATCTGTAAAATTCATCTGGAGCCGGTGAGGCAATGATCATATCTTATCTGTTTCAACAACTTTTCCCAGTATGTCTGCATAAGGAACCATCAGGTAATCTTTACCTCCAAATTCGATTTCATTCCCGGAAAAATTTTTATAAAAGACCAGGTCACCAACGCTGATTTCCGCTTTCTCGATAGCACCCAGAGCGGCAACCCTTGCGTATTTAGGCTTCTCTTTAGCAGTCTCAGGAATTATAATACCTGACGCCGTTTTCTCCTCTTTAGAGCCTTCGAGTTCCAGGAGCACCTGCTGATTTATTGGCTGTAACTCTTTCATTTTTAGTCTTTGTTTTTGGTTTTTAATAATATTTCATCTATCGCATGTACAAAAATCTCCCTGGTGGCTTCTTTTGTCTGTCCGATACCATTGAACATCTGTGGCATCTCACCCATAGGTATAAGGAGGAAGGCAGGAATACTCCTGATGCCGAATGCTGCAGCCAGTTCCCTTTCTTTCTCGGTGTCTACCTTGTATATGTATATCTTTCCTTCATATTCTTCTGCAAGTTCATCCAGTATGGGACTTGCTATCTTACAGGGCTGGCACCAGTCAGCATAGAAATCTACTATAGCTGGTTTATCTCCTTCGTAAACCCATGATTCAGTATTCTTCTCATAATTATAAACCTTTGCAAGAAATTCTGCTTTGGTAAGATGTATGGAGCCTGACTGTCCCTGATCTGATGACACTCCGGTTTCCTTATCATCCTTCTCCTTATTATCTGCCGCAGTGCTTGTTGAACATGAACTGACCGCAACCATAATTAAGATTGCCAGAAGAGCATAACTAATTTTTTTCATATCATGTGTTTTAATTTAATTTCCTGATTCAAGCAAACTATCTATTTTCTTTTTATCGAAGCCTACTATAACATGACCATCAATGTCTGTTTGAGGAACACCTTGCTGACCACTTTTGTTTACCATTTGCCCGGCAGCCTTCTGATCAGCCGATACATCAATGTCCCTGAACTGTATTTTCCGTTCTCTGAGATAGGATTTTAAGGTATTGCACCATGTACAAGTGGGTGTTGAGTAAACCGTTACATTCTTTTGCCTTTTCTCCTCACCGGACTGCATTCGGGGCTGTGAACCTTTGATGGCAGAAATATAAAATTCTTTGCTGTTACAGCCTTTAATTAAATTTTTAAGTATGCCGGATCGGAATTCAAGAAGCGCAGGAACCGACACAATACCATATTCCGGGTGGATATCTCTTACAGCGGATACATCAGCTTTCATGAATACCAGTCCTTCAGACAGACTCTCTTCAAGTTCATCAAGTACATTAACCGCACAGTTACTATTCTCGGTACCACTTTTATACAGGAGCAGGAAAGCCCTTTCATTTTTCCCTGTTATCTTCCTCAGATCTTCAAGCGATGAAATATCCCTTATGTCCATCATTCTTTATTTATATAGATATCGATATATTTACATATATCATGCCACAAAAATATTAAGATTTTTTGACATAATATACATGTAGTTTTGTCAGTCATCACCTGCTACCCGAATTCTCCAGGGTTTAGCGGGCGCGCATGACTCGGTTGCAGTATTGCCCGCCACCTGCTGTCCACAATCACCAGCCGTTCCTGGCTCCATAAAAATATGTTATCTGACATAAAATCATTTTTTTCAATTATTTCATAGTATCTATTTTAAATTGTAATTTAGTACGTGTAAGAGGATCTTGTATCACATTCATACATCCTTGATTACTGGATACTTATGAAGTTCATTAAAAAAGCATTATACCTGATATTAAATGAAAGGGTTTATTTCAGGATAATAAGCAGGTTTTTTTTCATACTGTATTTTGCAGGTCTCCTGAAGATTTCCGGTAAATTCAAAATGCACTATTTTGTTAAAAACCTGGTAAATAAGGGAGATACGATCATTGACATTGGAGCTAACCTCGGCTATTACACAAAAATTTTCGCACGGGCAACCGGGGAGGATGGCATTGTATGGGCTGTTGAACCTGTCCCCTTATACCGTGAAATATTAAATATTAACACCTCCGGCTTTTCAAACATTATAATACTACCATTCGCACTTGGTGACAGGGAGTCTGTCGAAAGCATGAGAATACCGGGTAACGAGCCTTTCAGGCACGGGTTAATGCGTATTGCCAGAAATGCTGAGCCTGGAGGTAAAGAACTTACCGTTGAGGTAAAGACGCCATCAATGCTCTTTGGCAGGCTCGAGAAGGTTGATTATATAAAGTGTGATATCGAAGGTTATGAAAAAAGGGTTATACCGGGATTCATTGAAATAATTAAGCGGGATAAACCGATCATACAGATTGAACTGGACCCTGACAACAGGAGGATAATAAATGATTTATTAGTAAACGAAGGCTATAATGCATTCATCCCGGAAAAAAAAATTCTTAAAAGTGTTAAATTATCAGAGGTTTTTAATAACGATATTATATATATACACAATGATAGGCACGAAAAAATTATAAACTTAATAAACAATTATTATACTTAACCTAATAAATCCAAGTTATGCCAAAAGTTACAAAAGAACATGCCCTCAAATATCACAGTACAGGGCGTAAGGGAAAAGTTGAAGTAATACCAACCAAACCTTTCAGCACCCAGTTTGACCTGAGTCTGGCTTATACCCCGGGAGTAGCCTTTCCGTGTAAAGAAATAGAAAGCAATCCCCTGGATGCTTACAAGTATACTGCCAGGGCAAACCTGGTTGCAGTAATATCGAATGGCACCGCAGTTCTTGGTCTGGGTGATATCGGAGCCCTGGCCGGCAAGCCTGTCATGGAAGGCAAGGGACTCCTGTTTAAAGTTTTCGGAGATGTTGACGTATTTGACATAGAAGTAGATGAGAAAGACGTTGATAAGATGGTCGAGTTCTGTAAAAAAATATCACCTACTTTCGGAGGTATCAATCTGGAAGATATAAAAGCACCTGAATGTTTCGAGATTGAGGAAAGGCTGAAGAGGGATCTTGACATTCCTGTTTTTCACGATGATCAGCACGGAACTGCGATCATATCAGGGGCAGGACTTCTAAATGCTCTTGAAATTTCCGGTAAAAAGATTGAAGACCTGAAAATGGTGGTCTCCGGGGCAGGAGCCGGTGCCATCTCCTGCACCAAATTATATGTTGCTCTCGGTATCCGCAAGGAAAACATAGTAATGGTCGATTCAAAAGGAGTGATAAACAAAAAAAGGACTGATATAAATAAGTATAAGGCTGAATTTGCCACTGACAGGGACATATCAACACTGGCTGAAGCCTGTGTTGATGCCGATCTATTCCTTGGACTCTCCGTTGCCGGTATAATGACGAAGGAAATGCTTGCCACCATGGCCCCGAATCCTATTGTATTTGCAATGGCCAATCCTAATCCTGAAATAACCTATGAAGATGCAATGGAAACCAGGGATGACCTCATCTTTGCTACAGGCAGATCGGACTACCCAAACCAGATAAACAACGTGCTCGGCTTCCCCTTTATCTTCCGTGGCGCACTCGATGTTATGGCAAGAGACATTAATGAAGAGATGAAGCTTGCAGCTGCCTGTGCACTGGCCGACCTGACAAAAGAACCGGTTCCCGATGAAGTAGCGAAGGCATATAATGTTGACAAACTTGAATTTGGAAGGGAATATATTATTCCTAAACCGCTCGACCTGAGGCTTATATCCCGGGTTGCCCCGGCAGTGGCTAAAGCAGCCATGGATTCAGGCGTGGCCAGGAAAAAAATAACAGACTGGGACGAGTATAAAAAGAACCTGGACAACAGGGTAAGAAAACATATCCAGGATATTGCCAGTGTTTGTATTAAACCAATCGAATACTAGAAAGACAACAGCAAACAGGATGCCGCTGGGGCATCCTGTTTTTATTTGTATGCATTCATCACAGGACCCTTGCTGCCCGTTGATTCACCCCCTGAAACAGCGTCCATCCTCTCCCTGTAAAGCTGGCAAAGGATACCTGAAATCTGGTTAACGGAAAAAGAGCTACGGTTAAGAGTAACATCAAACAGGTAATCCAGATTGATAGGTTTCTTATCAAGGAAATTGAGGATAAGCGTATGTCTTTTTTCATCGGCATCGACTATAAACTCCTCGGCGGCCTCAATATCAAGTTTTTTTTTCTTCATAATATTCTTCACCCTCCAGTAAAAAGGTGCCACCAGGCGAACATGGAGAGCTTTTTTTACAGAGCCCGTGAGGGCAACTCCTCCCCTCCCAACAAGCACCACATATCCTTCCTTGCATATGGTTAAAACAACTTCCTTTATTGTTTTTCTGACCTTGGCGTCACTGATGTATTTACCCGATATTGACATTAGAATTTCGGAAAAACCCGACAATTCATGTCTTTTAACATAACTTTCAACATTGTGAGCGCCCGTGTTAAGTTCACGTGCAGTATTCACCAGTATTTCCTTGTCAATCCATCTCCATCTTGTACTGTTCTCTTCCCTGTTAAGCCTGATAACCAGCTTTTTTGCAACAGCCACTGCATCACAACCCGTAAGTCTGGATATTGTTATAACGGGTCCAAAAACTTCGGAAGCATCTTGCAGGACATTATCCCTGTACCTTTCATCAAAGTATCTGAAAAATTTCTCTTTCATTAGAAATAATTCTGAGGAACCTGAAAAAAAATAAGTATCCCGGCCAGCCGGGTGAGAACAGCTATAAGTTACAAAAAAAATGAGAATAATTAAAACAATTTATAAGACGGGCTCGGCAAGTCTAAGACTAAAGAACGAGACCCGTGCTAAAGAGGTAGCTCTTTAGAATGTTCAGCTTCCACTTCTTCTATGGTTTTTGGTTTTGGTTTACCAAGCAGTTCATAGCCTGTATCGGTAATCAGGAAATCTTCTTCATTCCTTATACCACCGAAATTCCTGAATCTATTAACTCTGTCAAAGTTGATAAACTCCTTGTTATTGCCAGTTTGTTGCCACTGGTCGATTAATTCAGGTATGAAATATATGCCGGGTTCAATAGTCAGCACAAAGCCGGGTTCGAGCTTACGGCCCAGCCTGAGAGATTTTATGCCAAACTGGGTGGGTCTCTCCTGACCGTCCCATCCTACATATGTTTCGCCCAGGTCTTCCATATCATGCACATCCATTCCCATCATATGACCCAGTCCACAGGGAAAGAAAAGAGCATGAGCACCACTTGCCACTGCATTATCTACATCACCCTTCATAAGTCCCATATCTTTCAGTCCCCTTGCAATAACCCTTGCTGATTCAAGATACACTTCCCTGAAGGCTATGCCGGGCTTAAGCATACTGATTGCTGTATTATGGCTTTCAAGGGTAATATCATATACATCTCTCTGCAGGGGCGTGAAACGGGGATCAACGGGTACTGTACTTGACAGGTCAGCAGCGTAGCCTGATTCAAGCTCTGCACCGGCATCCAGGAGGAATAATTGTCCGCTCTTCAACGTATTTCCATGATAATGGTTATGCAGTGTTTGCCCGTTAACGGTAGCAATAATGGGAAAGGATATTCTGGCTCCCACTGCCTCAGCAGCATGATTAACAGCAGCTGCTATCTGGGCCTCTGTCACACCAGGGGCTGCCATTCGCATTGCAGTACGGTGCATATCAACAGATATATCGGTAACTTTGCGAATTTCTTCCACCTCTTCAGGGGTCTTATAATTTCGCTGTCTGATCACTGCCAGTACAAGGGCGGTGGAAGATTCAGCCTGTGATTCAGCAGGCAATATACCCAGCCACTCAAAGAGCTTAATCTTGTTTTCGGGCCTGTAGGGAGGAAGAAAATGTATGGTCCTGTCCCCGGTATTTTCTTTCCGCAGAAGTTCCACAAGAGCCTTTAAAGGCTGAGCCTTTTGAATGCCAAAGGCAGCGGCCCTTTCCCGTATTGTTGGCTGTGGGCCCATCCATACAAAATCTTCAACTGTAAGATCATCACCAAATATTATATCTTCGCCAGTATCACAATCCATAATACCGGCCAGTGACGGGAAATTCATTCCGAAAAAATACCGGAAGCTACTGTCCTGGTGAAAATGAAAGGGATTATCGGCATAATTCATCGGACTTTCATCATTGCCCAGCAACAATATGAGGCCTGAGCCAACTGATTTCTTAAGTTTTTCTCTTCTTTTTATGTATACTTCTTTTTTGAACATGATAGTGTTTTTTTTTATAATGATTCGTGTTCTGTTCTTCTTATAATTTCATTCTGCAGGTCCATACCCAGGTCATTAAAATAATCGCTGTAGCCAGCAACTCTTACAATCAGGTCCCTGTAAAGTTCCGGGTGCTTTTGTGCGTTCCTCAAAGTATCAGCATCAACAACATTGAATTGCACATGATGACCATCCATCTTAAAATAGCTTCTTATAAGTGCGGTAAGCTTCTGGTAACTGTCCTCATCCTCGAAGAACCGGGGACTGAATTTCTGATTAAGCAATGTTCCCCCTGTTCTGAGATGATCTATCTTGGATGCTGATTTTATCACTGCCGTCGGACCGAGCCTGTCAACTCCCTGGAACGGGGATATTCCTTCAGACAGTGGGACATAGGCACGTCTTCCATCGGGTGTTGCTCCAATAACGGAACCGAAATATACATGGGATGTGGTCGGGAGCATATTTATCCTGTGAATGCCACCTCGTGGTGTGCGATGGCCATTTACTGCATCATAGAATGCTTCAAACACCATAACGGCATGCTGATCGGCATAATCATCGTCATTGCCATATTTTGGTGAATTATAAACCAGGTCATACTGAAGCTGATCATAACCTTCGAAATCATTTGTCATTGCATCAATCACCTGCTTCCAGGTATATTTCTTCTTATCATAGATATTATACCTTATGGAACTGAGCATGTCAGTTATTGTGCCCAGCCCTACTCCCTGTATATATGTGGTATTATACCTTGCACCTCCGTCATTATAATCCCTTCCTTTTGCTATGCAGTCTTCTATCAGCAATGAGAGGAAGGGTGCCGGCAGATTCCCTGCAAATATTCTCTCAATGACGTTGTTCCCACGAATTTTTGTAGAAGCAAAATATTCAAGCTGCTGCCTGAAAGCCCGGAAGAGATCATCAAAGTTCTTAAAATCCTCCGGATTTCCGGTTGGCAGTCCCACTGTCTCTCCAGTGCGCGGATCGATCCCGTCATAAAGTGTAATCTCAAGAATCTTTGCAAGGTTAAAATATCCGGTAAGCCAGTATGATTCGGTTCCGAAGGCACCCGTTTCGACACAACCAGATGCACCTCCGTTGCGTGCATCAACAATAGATTTACCCTGTTGAATCAATTCCTGGATTATAGCATCGGTATTAAAGCATGAGGGCTGACCAAAACCTGTTTTAATGATATCAAGGGCCTTATAAATAAACTTGTCAGGACTTTTCTTTGAAACCTGGACCATGGAACTGGGCTGCAAAATCCTCATTTCTCCTATAAGGTCAAGCAGCATATAGGTTATATCGTTTACGGCATCTGTTCCGTCAGGTTTTACCCCACCAAGGTTAATAAGGCAAAAGTCAGTATAGGTATTACTTTCCTGGGCTGTAACTCCCATTTTCGGAGGTGAAGGATGGTTATTAAATTTAACCCAGAAGCAGCCAAGTAATTCATAGGCCCTTTCCTCTGTCAGTTCACCCTCGGTTTTATCCCTTGTATAAACCGGTAACAGATGCTGATCCAGCCTCCCCGGATTAAACGAGTCCCACGGGTTGAGTTCTGTAACCACACCAAGGTGTACAAACCAATAATGTTGCAGCATTTCATGAAAGGTACCAGGAGCATGAGCCGGCACTTTACGGCATATCCTGGCCATTTCTTTCAATTCAGTCCTGCGTTTTTCATCTGTGCTCTCTGAAGCCATTTTTTCAAGCTCATCAGCATTGCGGTTTGCATACATTATTATGGCATCACAGGCTATATCCATTGCCTTCAGTTCTTCTGCCTTATCATATGCATAACGATCTCTGTAAAAATCAAGGTCCTGTATACTTTCCTCAATTTCTTTTTTCAGGTCAAGGAAACCGGTGCTGAATAATTTATAACCCAGGACTGTATGACCAGGAGCTCTTTGCTCCTGAAATTCAGTAAATACACCTGCCTTATAGGCTTTCTTCCATGCCGGGGTCATGGCTTCCATAATTTTGTCCCTGTTACTCTTACCCCTCCAGTATGGGATGATCTCTTTCTCATAAATATCTTTTACCTCCTTACTTACCTTAAAAGACACTTTATCCCTCTTATCAAGTATTTCAAGATCATCCAGGGAATGCAGGCTTATTTCAGGATAGGTTGGAGTAGCTTTGGGAGCCGGTCCTCTCTCCCCCACTATAAGTTCACCTTCATTAATACATAGTTTTTTATTCCTCAGTATATATTCAAATGCCCTTGCCCTTCGAACGGGCACTGACACTTCTCTTGCCATGTCACTTTTATAGAATTCTGTTACCAGCAAGGCCCTCTCAGCTGATATTGTTTCAACAGCATTAAGGCTTTGTTCTCTCAATTTTATTACTCTGTCTGTCAGTTTCATATCCAATAATTTTATCCGCCAATTTTGACATTTACACCACTTGCCGCAAAAAAGTCCTTCACTTCGTTCATTCTTCTGGCAGAGGGCTGTTCAATATTCTGCATCCTGTACTCAAGCTTAAACTTCCTGTATTTTGAACTCCCGATCCTGTGATAGGGTAAAAGGTCTACCCTTTCAATATTTGTCCCCTGCCTTCCGGCAACGAAATCCCTGAGTGCATTCAACTGCCCTTCATCATCATTAAATCCGGGAATAAGGGGTATTCGTATGATCACCTTCTTCCCTTTTTCAAGTATATGCTTATAATTAGCAAGTATCAAATCGTTTGATACCCCTGTGAATTTTTTATGTTTCGCAGGATCAAGGTGTTTTATGTCAAAAAGGAAGAGGTCGGTTAGGGGGAGTATTTTATCAATTACCGATCTTCTGGCATAACCTGAAGTATCTACAACTGTATGGATACCCTCGTTACGGAAAAGCTTAAGCGCTTCTGAAAGGAAGTCATCCTGCACCAGGGGTTCACCTCCGGAAAATGTAACTCCGCCGCCGGACTCTTCAATAAAAACCATATCTTTTTTTGCTATATCCAGTAATTCCGCCTCAGTATAATATTTCCCTACCTTTTCATTAACTGTAAATTCCTTATCCCCTATCCTGTCGACTCTTTCAACTTCCTGAACATCCTTACTGATACCTTCGGGATTATGACACCACCAGCATCCGAGCGGGCACCCTTTCATAAAGAAAGTTACCCTGATACCCGGCCCGTCATGTATTGCATACCTTTTGATATTGAATATCAAACCTTTCATGGTTAATAAGATAAATGTTTATAAGATTAACTGGGGAATGGGATAAGGAAGCTTAAAAAGGTAATTCGTAGAACATCCAGCATTCATACAAACGCCTGCCGATACGGTTATACATAAAACTATGAGATAGTTCCCGGATCATTTTCCCTTTTTTTCCATATGCAAGATACGAAATTTTTTAATTCCAGATATCTGTTTTAATATATTTAACACCCTTACCTCCATTTAATATTTTGAACCATAATCCCAGATTACCTTACATATTAATGGAGTTTAAGATCATTAACAAATAATTAACAAAGATTTTTGCAACAAACAATTTCTTTATGCGTCTGTAAAATGAACATTAATGATTCACGGTTTTGGGACAGGTTAACTGTGATGATAGTCAAATCAAAAAAGTGCAGCCATGAAAAAATTCTTATGTTTCCTTGCTATTGCTTCAGTCCTCAGTCTTGCCGGTTTTTCCAAAGGCCCGGTTGCCCAGGGTAAAACTCACAGTTGCCTGGGGAATTATGTTGTTGACAAAGCCGTCAAACCAATATCTGTTGATGGTAAAGAACTTGAAACTTTCATAGTTAACTATGAAAATTCAGACCTCAATGTCAGGATAGGCATTGACAGGTCTGACAAAAAATGCACCAGATACATTGTATTGTCGGATGATCTTGAAATTCAGTACATGTGTAACGGAAAGTACTTTGGCGTGCAACGCCTCAATAAGAGATACCAGGATGACGGTTTATCCACATCTGAATTGTCACTTGATCGTGAGGAATACTATCACCAGAAAGTGATAACACAGTCTGTAACAAGTGAGAAGGACCACTTAAAACTGATATCTGTTTATTTTCCCAGGCTGGTAAAAAATTATGAAAAAGTCTTTGCATTTAAATAGATGCAAATGTTAACCAGATAGTTTCTTCTACTATCAAGTTTTAGGTTTTGTTGTTCAGGATGGGCTTACTCCCCGTAGGCTTATCCTGTTTTTATTTGGTTCAAAATATTTTTTTTATGTCCCCTATTTTGATATTTTTGATCAACTAATGACACCATGAAGAGGGACAATTCTGTAAAAATAGTTATCACCCTGCTCAAGCTCCTCCTAATCTTTATCTGTGCCCCCAATGCCAGTGGACAGACTAAGGTCGAAAATGGATTCCTGGACCTCAGATCCGCAGATTTTACGGAGAAAATATATAAGCTCAACGGAGAATGGGAGTTTTACTGGAATAAACACCTTCTGCCTTCTGACTTTAAACAAAGGGAAAAACCGGTTCCCGATACCTGGGGGAAAGTTCCTTCCTACTGGATAAAATATGCAGATGAGATACCAGGTATTGAAAATACCGGATATGCAAGCTACAGGATCAATATTCGTTTCCCTGAAAACATCAGTGAAGTAGTCTTTGATATACCTGTATTTGATGCAGCATTCAGAATATATATTGATGGAAAATATGTCGGAGGCAATGGTCTGGCCGGTAAGAGTGAAGCGGAATCCAAACCCGGATATGATCCGTTCACCTACACACACAAAGTTACAGATGAGACGGTAGAAGTAATAATAAATGTCTCGAATTTTCACCACAGGAGGGGTGGTTTCTGGATACCTATGAAAATAGGTATCCCTGAAAAAGTATCTGTGAGCCTGGAACGACAGAATTCAATTTCAAACATATGTGCCGGTATGCTCCTGTCATTTGCCTGTTTCTTTTTTGTTTTCTTTATGATATTCAAGGGTAATGATGCAACACTTTTCTTTGCCCTTGCATCAATTGGCATACTTATCCGGGGCATCAGTACAGGTACTTACCTGATTTTTACCTTTGTTGATATTAACTGGATAACACTGATAAGACTTGAATATACAGGTTCATTTATTGCACTTATTTGTGGTGCCTGGTATTTCTACCGGATTTATCCTGATAAATACTTTAAAATAATCTGTACCATAATCACAGTTTTATTCTCCTCAGGCATAATATTGGTTCTGACAAGTCCTGTTTTGATTTTTTCCCATTCAATCAGGATATTCATACCGGCCATTTTGCTGATCCTGTCGTATTACGGTGCAAGAAGTATAATTTCCATGCTTAAGGCAGAAAGGAAAGGCATATTAAACACAATAGGATTCATAGCCTTGCTTATTGGCGTAATAAACGATTCAATACTGTCTACATCAAACACTTTTCTTTTCAGCAGCTATATACTCCCATATGCCACAGTAGTATTTATTTTCATGCAGGTGATAATACTCATCAGTATCTGGGTTAACTCCTTCAAAGAAGAAAAACGCCTCCTTGCAGAACTCGAATATGTAAACCAGAACCTTGAAAAGATTGTAAATAAAAGGACATCTGAACTTTCAAATCAAAAAAGCGAGCTGGAGAGGCAAAAAGAGGAGATTCAAAAAACAAACGAAGAACTTAAAAAGAATATAACAATTAAGAACCGGGTATTTTCTATAATAGCTCATGATCTGAAAACTCCGGTGGTCAACCTGGCAATGCTTACTGACAATACAAGAAATTTAATCGGAGAGGAAAAACGTGAAATACTGACTGAAGAAATTGGCAAACAGCTTGATTTTACAATTAATCTCATCGACAATCTTCTTATATGGGGAAAAGCCCAGCAAGACCAGATCGATTACAGGCCCGGCAAGTGGAATATGACCGATATCGTACTTGATTGTTTCAACTTGCTTAACGCCAGGGCTCAAATGAAAAGCATACAATTCAGTTATTCTCACAGGGGATCACCGGAGGCATGGTGCGACAGAAACCTTGTTTCAATCATTCTCAGGAACCTTCTTACAAACTCAATTAAGTTCACCCCTGAAAAAGGTAAAATATATGTGTCAGTGGAAGAAATTACTGATATTAATCCTTATTTAAAGGTTTCTGTGAAGGATACCGGTGTGGGAATTGATTATGACAATCTTGAAAAACTGAGAAAAAACGAGATAATCAAAAGCACCCCGGGCACCCGGGGTGAGAAAGGTACCGGTCTTGGTATACAACTGTGCCATGACCTTATAAAGGTCAGTAAGGGCAGGATGCATATAACAAGCACCAGGGGGGAGGGAACAATAATAAGTTTCACCCTCCCCACCCAATCATGGCCGGGAGATTAAGCAGTATTTAGTATTGTCCGACACCCGGTATCATATTATTCCACTATAGTCATTTCTTCCAGCAAATATCCCGCACCTGCAAACTTGTCAATAAGGAACAATGCATACCGTATATCAAGGCTTATATTACGACTTTGTTCCGGGTTAAACATCAGGTCACTCATAACACCCTCCCAGGCACGGTCAAAATTAACGCCAATCAAATGGCCTTCAGCATTTATTACAGGGCTTCCTGAATTTCCACCCGTTGTATGGTTATCAGCTATGAAGCACACAGGCATTTTACCATCCTGTGCATACCTGCCATAGTCCTTTTCATAATACAGTTCTTTAAGCCTGTCAGGCACATCATAATCATATATTTCCGGATTATCCTTTTCGATTATCCCCTCGAGTGTTGTATAATGAGTATAATACACCCCATCTCCTGGTTCATAACCACCAACTTCACCATATGCGACCCTGAGGGTAAAATTGGCATCAGGCCACAGCAACTCATCATCTGCAAATTCTATCTGGGCTTTCATATAAAGCCGGTCAAGATTAGCTATTTCCCTCGATACTTCCATATATCCCGGCCTCACCCTTTCATTTAGGAAGGCGTTAACCCCCCTGGCCAGAATAAATAATGGATCTGCTTCAAGTTCACTGATAAGACGACTATCGAAGGCAGATACAAACTGGGCGGCTTTCTCATGATTGGTAAATACACTCTGTCTGTAGATATCCTCCGCCATAAACCGGAAATCACCATTACACGACCTGTACAAATCCCTGTATTCAGGTATTTGCCACTTATGATCAAGATTATTCCCGTATAGTTCCATCATCGCTATGAAAAGCTTCTCGTCAGTTGACCTGTTATAGTTACGATAGAAATTAGAGATACGGGAAGAAAGTCTTTCCAGTATAGCTTTTATCTCATCATCGTCCGCTTCATTATGCACTGCTTCCACAAGGGGAATAAATGAAGCAGCCATTGTAATGGCTTCCACCCCACTTCTCCCAAGGGTTTCTGAAGTATATGAGTTTACCAGGTAATATTCCTGCATCTTGTCATACAGTGTCCTGTATGTGGGTAGTATATGCCCATAAGCCCTGTCCCGCCTTCTTTTATCTTTTACCCAGGCAGAGAATTCCTTCTCGAACTCTTTTTTCTTATTTATTGTTTCAAGCCTTTCCATACCCGTCTTCTCACCTATCCATCTCTTCCATGAATTTGATATTCCTGCGGCTTTGCTGGAATACTGTATCCTGACTGCGGGATCAGCATCCATATCTTTCTTGATTATATCTAACTTGGTGCCCCTCAGTTCAATCATGCTGGGGTATACATAATCAAGCAGCATAGATATGTGATATGAAGGAACGTATTGAGAAGTGCCACCGGGATAACCAAAGACCATGGTAAAATCGCCCTCAGCAACACCTTTGAGTGAGATTGGAAAATGGAAACCGGGCTTGTAGGCAACATTTTCCTCCGAATAGTCTGCAGGCCTGTTGTTCTTGTCAGCATATATCCTGAACAATGAGAAATCGCCGGTATGCCTTGGCCACATCCAGTTATCGGTATCACCTCCAAACTTACCAATAGCCGATGGCGGAGCACCTACGAGCCTTACATCCCTGTAAGTCTCATTGACGAAAAGAAAAAACTGGTTACCCATATAGAAAGGCCTCACAAAAGCCGAATAATTATTCCCCTCAGAGGCTCCGGCGACAATCTCAGAAATATTTGCTTCAATTATTTCATTTCTCTCTTTTTCTGACATCTTCTTTTTCACACCCTTCAATACCCTGTCAGTAACATCTTCCATATATTTCAGAAAGGTTACCGTGAGACCCGGATTTGGAAGTTCTTCCTCACGCGACATAGCCCAGAAACCATCAGTAAGGTAATCGTGTTCAAGACTTGAATGTGCCTGTATGCGGCCATATCCGCAATGGTGATTCGTAATTAACAGTCCTTCGGGGCTAATAAGCTCAGCCGTACATCCTCCCCCGAATATCATTACACCATCTTTCATGCATGCCTGGTTTACACTGTAAATATCTTCCGCTGTCAGCTTAAATCCCTTCTCCTGCATTATCTCTATATTAAACTTCTCTATCAGCAGGGGTATCCACATCCCCTCGTCACTCCTGGCAAAAGGAGCAGTTAACAGCAAGATTGTCAATACAATAAATAATTTCTTCATATACATATAATTTAATAATTGATAATATCCGCTATTCAATAAAATTCTTCAGTTCCCTGTACAATCTTTGTACGGGAAGACCCATGACATTAAAGTATGATCCTTCGATTTTTTCAATCCCAATATACCCGATCCATTCCTGGATACCATATGAGCCGGCTTTATCGTATGGTTCATAATTATCAACATAGAACTTTATTTCCTCATCCTGCAATTTAGTAAAATATACCAGAGTTTCGGAGTAGAAAGATTTCATCCTCTCATTATTTGCCAAACATACGGCAGTAATCACACTATGCTTATTGCCTGATAATTCTTTCAGCATTTTAATGGCACCGGCCCTGTCAGGCGGCTTATTAAATATTTTACTGTCCTTGCAAACAATTGTATCCGAAGCAATTACCAGCAGGTTCCCACTCCCGCCCTTTTCTTGTTTAATGACCCAAGCAGCCTTCCTTTCAGCAAGGCATATCGCTATTTCTTCCCTTCCAAGCTCCCCGGGATAATTTTCATTTACACCTGGTATTACCACCCTGAAACTAAGACCCAGGGCAGAAAGCAATTCTTTCCTTCTCGGTGAACGTGAAGCGAGTATAATATCTTTGCTTTTAAGTTTCTGTATAAGCATTCCTATAACGAGAGTCCTTTATCAATGACAAACCTGAATAAGAGGGTGTACAGGATTCCTGTCAGCATTGCAAGCTTTATGATTGAACTCACTGTTCTGAAATGTTCTGCCTGTCTCCCCCTGACAAGGAAGAGGATACCAAATACCAGCGGAAGCACTATGGCCAGCAAAATATATAAAAGTGAAATAATATCTTTAATATATAAGGCCCACATTATTATCATAAGAATTATTGTTGCAGCAATTATAAAAAATGCCACAAGCTTCGACACCCTGATTCCGGCAACCACCGGAAGTGAATGGCTGCCATAAACCCTGTCACCCTCAAAATCTTCCATATCTTTTACTATTTCACGGGCCAGGGTTGTAAGAAAGGCAAAAACAGAGAAACCGGCCACCCAGTAAAAAACGACATTTATTGTTGAGAGGCTAATAAGTTCAGAACCATAATAATTGTAAACGGCAAGCATCTCGAATACAAGCACAAGTAAGGGAACCATTGAAGTAAGCAGGGCAACGACAATATTACCAACCAGGAATTGTTTCTTATAAATAACTGAATAGAAATACAATAAACCCGATACTAAAAGAAAGAATATACCCATCCAGAAATATCCTGTTCTGTATGAAACCCAGAAACCGATAATCACACCCAGGGCACTTAGAATATTATGCCACATCATAGCTCTTCTCCTCGGTATTTTGGTACCGACTATCACCTCCCCTTTGTTGACCAGGTCAGTTCTTATGTCGAAATAATCATTTATAGCATAACCTCCGGCTGTAATAGAGACTGTAGCAAAAACAACCAACAGAAAATCTATAAAGGGGAGTTGAAGGCTAATATAACTGGCTGGTCCTTCAGGCAATATTCCATCCAGAATCATATTTGCTGCCAGAGTATCAATCAGCGCAAATTTTATGAGAAACTGGGTGATAATTATTATCGCCAGATTCTGCCACCTGATAAGTTTAAAAAATGCTATCATAATTACCAGATAAATGCATCATTATTCATCCATTTTCCATGCAGTCTCATTACCTGCTCTATCACATCCCTGACACAGCCGTCACCGCCTGTTTTGTCAGAAATATACATGGAAATTTGCTTTATTTCGTTATCCGCATCTCCCGGACAAACGGCAACACCTGCTATTTTCATGACATGATAATCAGGTATGTCGTCGCCCATATAAAGAACCTCTTCTCGTTCAAGATTTGAATCACTGATGAATTTATTCAATATATCTGCTTTTTCTGACACACTCAGATAAACGTTTTCAACACCGAGTGAATTAAGTCTTTTCCTAAAGGGGACTGAATTACCTCCTGATATAACACATACCTTATAGCCGTTTTTAACAGCAAGCTGCAGGGCATAGCCATCCCTTAAGTTAATGGTGCGCAAGGGGTTACCATCGATATCGAGTGTTATGGTCTGTTTTGATAAAACCCCGTCTATATCAAACACAAATGCCTTAATCCTCTGTAAATCTTCCGTGAAATTAGCCATGTAGTCAGCCGGTATACTTATTAATTATTGAATCAGTTATCACCCTGTAAATTTTTTGCAAATCAGGAGAGAAAGATAATAAATCCAAATGCTTTTCAATAGTATTTTTATCATTTCTTACAGCAGGTCCTGTTTGTGATTTCTCCGGTCCCATATCTGCAGCTTTTTCCATTGTTTCCCTCATTAAAGGCAGCAATACACCAAAATCCATTCCGGCCCTGGCCGTAATCTCTTTGCCCGAATAATACATATGATTTACGAAATTACATGAGAATACAGCAGCAAGGTGAAGATATTTTCGCTTCTCGCTGTTCAGCGTAAAGACTTTTTCGCTTAATGAGTACGCAAGTGATCTCAGCACTTTTTCTGTTTGATCATCGCTGGCTTCAATAAAAACCGGAATTGATGTGAAGTCATATTCCCTCCCACGGGTAAATGTCTGCAAGGGGTAAAAAACTCCATGGCCCGATATTCTTTCACCAAAGACTTCGAGCCCAACGCTTCCTGCAGTATGTGCGATGATCGGATTACCCTTAACCTTTAGCTTCTTTAGTACACTCTCCAGCGAATCATCATTAATTGCAACTATCACCACTTCCGCATCCCCCGGTATTATCAACTCATTTCCATATGCACATCCAAGTACAGAAGCCAGTACAGCTGCCTTTTCACCTGATCGTGATATAAGCTTTAAAATGCTGTGTCCTCGTTTAATTAATTCTTTGCCAAGGGCTAAGCCTAGCCTCCCGGCACCGATAATCACTATTTTCATAATGCTGGTAACTGTTTTATTGCTTTAAGATAGGAAAAAAACAATTTACGGACTAATTGTTGAAAGGCTTTAGCAGTTGAGGAGTATATAGGTAGTATAAGCCATCAATGCCTTAAATTCATCTGCTTAATAACAAGCAAGGAGCAATTCTTCACTTGAGCTTCTGAGGGAAAGGCAAGCAAGAAGCAAGGAGCTTACTTCTTCCCGTACAGATCCTCGTAGATATCAGTCATTTCAAAATCGTATGCCTTGTACATATATGAATAGTAAGAACCACTGCTTGATTGCATTACATAATTGCAATTCCAGAAAACATGACCATCAACGAGAACATAGGCACCATAGTCAAATTTCTTCATCTTACTCATAAATGCTGAAGGATTACAGACATAATAAGTAGTGTAGGGATTTGATATGGGCGTAAACGTCGCCTGGCCATAGGTTGTGTCAGGGTAGATATAAACCGGGAATCCAACCACTTCATTTATTATATCACCGCCACATCCGCATTTCGCCTGTTTCTTACATGAGCCCACCGATAATACAGCAAGTAGAATAAGGGAAAATAATATTTTATATGGTATTTTCATAGATAGGGTCTTACATGACAAAGTTACAAAACAAAAATGTTAATCAAAACACTTAAGGGATCAGCATTGCGCTCTAATAATCCTCATAAGCCTTTACAACAAAAAACCTGCCAGGAAAGTGTCTTCGAGGCAGGTTTGATAACTCAACAATTCATCAGGCCTGGGCTGTTGGACCGCCAAAATTCATTGGCATCACAGGCCCTGAGCCTTTTACTTCTTTTATGGGACCATGCACAGCCTCATATTTTTTTATATTATCAGCAAGGGCACCCAGAAGTCTTTTTGCATGTTCAGGAGTAAGAATAACCCTTGATTTCACCTGGGCCTTTTTTATTCCTGGCATTATTCGTACAAAATCAACTACAAATTCGGAAGACGAATGTGTTATAACCGCCAGGTTTGAATATATTCCCTGGGCTACTTCATCATTAAGCTCAATATTAATCTGGTTTGGATTTTTAGGTTTTTCAGCCATGGTTATTTATTGTTTTTCTTCTTCAATTTCTTCTTCCACTTCACTTTTAGCTCCGCGAACCAGTGCGTCATATTCTTCCCTTGAACCAACGACGATATTATTATACAGCCTGTCGCCTGTTCCTGCAGGTATAAGATGACCAACTATAACATTTTCTTTTAGTCCTTCGAGAGTATCTACCTTGCCAAGTATTGCTGCTTCATTAAGTACCTTGGTTGTTTCCTGGAATGAAGCTGCCGAGAAGAAACTGTTTGTCTGAAGAGCCGCCTTTGTAATACCCTGCAGCACCTGGCTTGAGGTAGCAGGTATGGCATCGCGTGCTTCTACTATCTTCTGGTCTCTTCTCTTGAGCATTGAGTTTTCATCCCTCAGTTTACGGACAGTTATTATCTGACCCAATTTAAGAGTTAGTGAGTCACCTTTGTCCAGAACAACCTTCTTGTCATAGATCCAGTCATTCTCATCCATAAACTCAATCTTATCAACTATTTGTTTCTCAAGGAACCTGGTGTCACCCGGGTCGATAATCTCCACTTTACGCATCATCTGACGTACAATGATCTCAAAATGTTTGTCATTTATTTTTACACCCTGCAACCTGTAAACCTCCTGTATTTCGTTTACAATATATTCCTGAACTTTTGTTGGTCCCTTGATAGCAAGTATATCAGCAGGGGTTATGGCACCATCAGACAATGGAATGCCTGCCCTTACATAATCATTTTCCTGAACCAGTATCTGTTTTGAAAGCGGGACAAGATATTTCTTGGTCTCACCGGCTTTTGACGTAATAATTATTTCCCGGTTACCCCTCTTTATTTTACCAAAAGTTACTTCGCCGTCTATTTCAGATACCACAGCAGGATTGGAAGGGTTACGTGCTTCAAACAGCTCAGTTACCCTGGGCAAACCACCAGTTATGTCTCCAGATTTACCGACAGCACGTGGAATTTTTACCAGTATATCACCGGCATTGACCCTGTTACCTTCGGTCGACACAAGATGGGCCCCTACGGGAAGATTATAAACCTTACTTACTTCCTTCTTATCTCCCACAATCTTAATAGTCGGGTTTTTCGTCTTGTCCCTGGTTTCAGTAATTACCATCTCCTTGAAGCCTGTCTGTTCATCCGACTCTTCCCTGAAGGTAACGCCTTCAATAAGGTTCTCAAATGTTATCTTACCTGCTATTTCGGATATAATTACAGCATTAAAAGGATCCCATTCACATATCAGGTCACCTTTTTTGATATCATCACCAGGGTTAATATACAGTTTTGATCCGTAAGGTATGGTATGTGTGGTAAGCACAATACCTGTGTTCTTATCAACAATCCTCAGTTCACCAAGGCGTCCGATAACTATATTAACCTTCCCGATATCAGTATCCTTTTCAACCACTCTCAGCTCATCAATCTCAGCCACGCCATCATAACGTGCTATTATGCTTGATTCAGCTGTAATATTCGATGCCGTACCACCCACGTGGAAGGTACGAAGGGTAAGCTGTGTTCCCGGTTCTCCAATACTCTGGGCAGCTATTACACCTACTGCCTCTCCTTTTTGAACCATATGTCCTGTGGCCAGGTTGCGGCCGTAACACTTGGCACAAACACCCTTTTTCGATTCACATGTAAGTACGGATCTTATCTCTACCTGCTCAATGGGCGAATCCTCTATCTTCCGGGCCAGGTTTTCCGTTAATTCAACTCCGGCATTAACCAGCAATTCACCGGTTAGGGGATGATAGATATCATGCACCATTGTGCGTCCCAGGATTCTTTCATAAAGTGTTTCAACCACTTCTTCATTCTTTTTTATTGCCGTGGCCACCAGTCCCCTGAGGGTTCCGCAATCTTCCTCAGAAATTATGACATCCTGTGAAACATCAACAAGACGACGGGTAAGATAACCTGCGTCTGCTGTTTTCAATGCAGTATCGGCCAGTCCTTTTCGTGCACCGTGGGTTGATATAAAATACTCCAGTACAGATAATCCTTCCTTGAAGTTTGACAGGATGGGGTTCTCAATGATCTCGCTCCCGGTTGAGCCTGACCTTTGCGGTTTTGCCATAAGCCCCCTCATACCTGACAACTGTCTGATCTGTTCTTTTGATCCCCTTGCTCCTGAATCAAGCATCATGTAAACTGAATTGAATCCCTGTTTATCACTGGACAACTGCCTCATCAGTGTCTGTGTAAGCTTTGCATTAATGTGGGTCCATATATCAATTATCTGGTTATATCTTTCATTATTGGTAATGAAACCCATATTATAATTTGAGAGCACATCTTCAACCTGGCTGTAACCTTCATCCACAAACAGCATTTTCTCATCGGGCACAATAACATCTTCAAGGTTGAACGAGAGTCCTCCCTTAAAGGCCATTGCATATCCCAGATCTTTAATTGCATCAAGGAAGGCTGCTGTTTTGGCTGTACCTGATTTTTTAAGCACATTACCGATTATGTCTCTCAATGATTTCTTGGTCAGCAGTTCATTTATAAATCCAACTTCTTCCGGTACATATTCATTGAAGATAACACGTCCCACCGTTGTCTCGATTAAGTGGTTGACCCTCTTTCCATCCACCACATCATCAACCTTTACTTTAATAACGGCATGGAGGTCCACTTTACCTTCATTATAGGCAATTGTTGCCTCTTCAGGTGAATAAAATATCAATCCTTCACCTTTAACCTTAATCTCTTTGATGCTTTCCCTTGCCTTGGTAATATAATATAATCCGAGCACCATATCCTGTGAAGGAACGGTTATGGGGGCACCATTGGCGGGGTTGAGAATATTATGCGATGCGAGCATCAGTATCTGGGCTTCCAGTACTGCAGCATTACCAAGTGGAAGATGCACTGCCATCTGGTCTCCGTCAAAGTCGGCATTAAATGCCGTACATACCAATGGATGCAGCTGTATTGCCTTTCCTTCAATCAGTTTGGGCTGAAAAGCCTGAATACCGAGCCTGTGAAGAGTTGGGGCTCTGTTCAGCAATACAGGATGTCCTTTGAGTACATTCTCAAGTATATCCCAGACGACGGGATCTTTCCTGTCGACTATCTTTTTTGCTGATTTAACTGTCTTTACAATACCTCTCTCTATCAGTTTCCTGATAATAAAGGGTTTATAAAGCTCGGCAGCCATATCCTTTGGTAATCCACATTCATGAAGGTTCAGTTCAGGGCCTACCACAATTACTGAACGGGCTGAATAATCGACCCTCTTACCAAGGAGGTTCTGGCGGAATCTCCCCTGCTTGCCTTTCAGGCTGTCGCTTAATGATTTGAGCGGACGATTGGCATCGGTCTTCACCGCATTCACTTTTCGTGAATTGTCAAACAATGAATCAACAGCCTCCTGCAACATCCTCTTTTCATTTCTCAGGATCACTTCAGGGGCCTTGATCTCTATTAACCTCTTAAGCCTGTTATTCCTTATTATAACCCTCCTGTACAGGTCGTTAAGGTCGCTTGTGGCAAACCTTCCGCCATCAAGAGGTACCAGCGGCCTGAGTTCAGGTGGTATAACGGGTACTACTTTTATGATCATCCATTCAGGCCTGTTTATATTCTTGGAAGCCCTGAAGGCCTCAACAACCTGAAGCCTCTTCAGGGCTTCATTCTTTCTCTGCTGTGAGGTTTCAGTACTAGCCTTATGACGCAATGTATATGAAAGATCATCAAGATCAAGCCGGCTCAGAAGCATATGCAATGCCTGGGCCCCCATTTCGGCAATGAATTTGTCAGGGTCATCATCCTCAAGGTACTGGTTTTCCCGTGGAAGACTCTCAATGATATCCAGGTATTCTTCCTCTGTCAGAAAGTCAAGGTAGTTTATACCGTCTGCCTGCTTTATCCCGGGATTAATGACAACATAACGCTCATAGTAAATAATTGAATCCAGCTTTTTTGTAGGCAGTCCCAGCAGGTAACCTATCTTATTGGGAAGTGACTTAAAATACCATATATGGGCAACAGGTACCACAAGTGATATATGCCCCATGCGTTCACGCCTAACTTTCTTTTCAGTTACCTCAACACCACAACGGTCGCATACGATACCCTTATATCGTATTCTTTTATATTTACCGCAATGGCATTCATAGTCCTTAACAGGTCCGAAAATTCTTTCACAGAACAGGCCGTCGCGTTCAGGCTTGTATGTCCTGTAATTAATTGTCTCGGGCTTAAGCACTTCACCGCTTGAACGATCCAGAATTTCTTCAGGCGAAGCCAGTCCAATCGTAATCTTCGAATAGTTTGTTTTAGCTTTATTGTCTTTCCTGAATGACATATGTTGTAATTATTATTATCAAAAAAATCAAACAAAAACCCTAAATCTGACTATCAGTCCAGGTTGAGACTCAATCCCAGTCCCCGCAACTCGTGAAGCAGCACGTTAAGTGATTCCGGGATTCCGGGCTGAGGCATTGGTTCACCTTTTACAATTACCTCGTAGGCTTTTGCCCTTCCAACGACATCGTCAGATTTAATAGTAAGTATTTCCTGCAGTATATGAGCTGCACCAAATGCTTCGAGGGCCCACACTTCCATTTCACCAAAACGCTGTCCTCCAAACTGTGCCTTACCACCCAGCGGTTGCTGTGTAATCAGTGAGTAAGGTCCTATTGAACGTGCATGCATCTTGTCATCAACCATATGACCCAGCTTAAGCATGTATATTACACCTACGGTAGCCGGCTGATGAAATCTCTCACCCGTACCCCCGTCATAGAGATAGGTAGTACCGAACCGTGGCAGTTTGGCCTTATCGGTGTACTCGGTTATCTCATCTATTGTTGCCCCGTCAAATATTGGGGTTGAGAATTTCAATCCCAGCTTCTGGCCGGCCCACCCCAGGACAGTCTCATATATCTGTCCGAGGTTCATCCTTGAAGGTACACCAAGGGGGTTCAGTACAATATCAACTGGTGTTCCGTCCTCAAGGAAGGGCATGTCTTCGGCTCGTACAATTTTTGCCACTATACCCTTATTCCCATGCCTTCCGGCCATCTTATCCCCAACTTTTACCTTACGCTTCTTCGCGACATATACCTTGGCAAGACGCATAATTCCCGCAGGTAGTTCATCCCCTATGCTAATATTATATTTCTTACGCTTGTAGATGCCATCAATTTCCTTGTACTTGATAAGATAATTATGAAGCAGTTGTTTGATGGTATCATTTTTCTTCTTGTCTGTGGTCCATTTATTTGGATTGACATTAAGAAAATCAATTTCCTGAAGCTGCTTCAGGGTAAACTTTGTGCCCTTTGGTATTATGTCAACATTCAGATAGTCCTTGACTCCCTGGGATGTTTTCCCGTTAACGAGGATAAAAAGTTTATCCACCAGTCTCATCTTCAGGTCTTCTGCACCCTTCTCAAACTCCGCATCGATTTTTTCGATCAATGGCTTCTCAACAGTCTTTGACTTACGGTCCTTTACTGCCCGGGAGAATAATTTTTTATTTATTACCACCCCGGTCAGTGAGGGTCCTGCTTTCAGTGAAGCGTCTTTTACATCACCGGCCTTATCCCCAAAAATTGCCCTCAACAGCTTCTCTTCAGGAGAAGGATCAGATTCTCCCTTGGGCGTAATTTTTCCAATAAGTATATCACCTGGCTTTATATGAGCACCAATACGTATAAGTCCGTTCTCATCAAGGTCCCTGGTTGCCTCTTCACTGACATTTGGTATGTCAGAGGTAAGCTCTTCAACACCTCTTTTGGTATCCCGCACTTCGAGAAGGTATTCATCTATATGTATTGATGTAAAGACATCATCCTGGACAACCTTGTCAGAAATAACAATGGCATCCTCAAAGTTATATCCTTTCCATGGCATGAAGACCACTTTAAGATTACGACCGAGTGCCAGTTCCCCTTCCTTTGTACCGTATCCCTCGGTGAGTACCTGACCGTTCTTAACCTTGTCGCCTTTTTTTACGATGGGAACCAGGTTAATGCAGGTATTCTGGTTTGTCTTCTGGTATTTTGGAAGTTTGTACCTTTTTATATCATCATCAAAGCTTACAAACTTTTCTTCATCGGTACGTGAATACCTTATAACTATTTCTTCAGCATCAACATATTCAACCACACCATTACCCTCGGCCACTATAAGAATGCGCGAATCCCTGACCATCTTGTCTTCCAGCCCGGTCCCGACAATAGGTGCCTCGGGTCTCATCAGGGGGACAGCCTGTCTCATCATGTTAGAGCCCATCAGAGCACGGTTGGCATCATCATGTTCAAGAAAGGGTATTAATGATGCAGCAATTGAAGCAATCTGGTTAGGAGCCACATCCATCAGATTTATCTTCCCTGCTTCCTCATGCGGATAATCAGCTTCAAAGCGGGCTTTTACCTTTGGATTGACGAAATTTCCATCTTCATCAAGCGGCGCATTGGCCTGGGCAATTATTTTTTTTTCTTCTTCTTCGGCGCTCAGCCAGACCACACCGTTGTTTGAAAGGTCAACCGCGGCAGCTTCGACCTTCCGGTATGGTGTTTCTATAAAGCCAAGATTGTTTATTTTTGAATATACACACAAAGAGGATATAAGTCCTATATTCGGGCCTTCGGGCGTTTCAATCGGACACAGGCGGCCGTAATGGGTATAGTGTACATCCCTTACCTCAAAGCCTGCCCTTTCACGGGAGAGGCCACCCGGCCCCAGGGCCGACATACGTCTCTTGTGAGTCATTTCGGCCAGGGGGTTAGTCTGGTCCATAAACTGCGAAAGCTGGTTTGTTCCAAAGAATGAATTAATAACCGATGAGAGGGTTTTCGAATTAATCAGGTCAACGGGTGTAAAGACTTCGTTATCCCTTACATTCATCCTTTCCCTGATTGTCCTGGCCATACGGGCCAGGCCAACACCAAACTGATTATATAGCTGCTCACCCACTGTTCTGACGCGGCGGTTACTGAGATGGTCAATATCATCAATATCCGTTTTTGAGTTAATCAGTTCAATAAGGTATTTTATAATTTCTATAATGTCCTCTTTGGTAAGGACCTTAACATCGGAGTCGGTATTAAGACCCAGCTTGGTATTGATCCTGTAACGGCCCACTTCACCAAGGTCGTATCTCTTATCAGAGAAAAAGAGTTTATCAATAACGTCCCTGGCGGTTGCTACATCGGGCGGCTCAGCATTCCTTAACTGCCTGTAAATATATAGCACTGCCTCTTCTTCAGAGTTACAGGGGTCTTTATGCAAGGTATTGTAAATAATTGCATAATCAGCTACATTCTGATCTTCTCTGTGCAATAATATATCCTTTGCACCTGAATCAACTATCAGGTCAATATGTTCATTTTCAATAACTGTTTCACGGTCAAGGACTACTTCATTCCTTTCAATGGATACAAGTTCGCCGGTATCTTCATCCACAAAGTCTTCGAACCATGATTTCAGGACTCTGGCAGCTAATTTTCTTCCTGCCAGTCTCTTAAGATTTGTCTTGGAAACTTTTTGTTCTTCCGCGAGATTAAATATCTCAAGTATTTCCTTGTCGCTCTCAAAGCCTATTGCACGCAGCAGAGTAGTAACCGGAAGTTTTTTCTTACGGTCAATATATGCGTACATCACGTTATTTATATCGGTGGCGAATTCGATCCAGGACCCTTTAAAGGGGATGATTCGTGCCGAGTACAGTTTTGTACCGTTGGCATGGATACTCTGACCGAAAAAAACGCCGGGTGAACGGTGCAGCTGTGAGACCACTATCCTTTCGGCACCGTTAATTACAAAGGTACCTCTGTCCGTCATGTAAGGAACCGTTCCCAGGTACACGTCCTGTATAACGGTATCAAAATCCTCATGTTCAGGGTCGGTACAGTACAATTTAAGTTTTGCTTTCAGCGGGACACTGAAAGTCAATCCCCTTTCAATACATTCTTCTATGGTATATCTGGGCGGATCGACCGAGTAATCCAGGAACTCAAGAATGAAGTTATTCCTGGTGTCACTTATAGGGAAATTTTCATTGAAAACCTTGTATAATCCCTCATCTCTCCTGTTCTCGGGTGTTGTTCCCATCTGGAAGAACTCCCTGAACGACTTCAATTGAACCTCCAGGAAATCAGGATATTCCAACTGATTTTTTATGGTTGCAAAACTGATTCTTTTATTACTTTTTGAGGTCATTTATTATGGAATTATTTGAACTTGTTATTTAACGACAAAAAGGCTTGATCCCGATTTGAGCCGGGATCAAACCTATAAATCTTTACAGGGTAAAGCTTATTTAAGTTCAACTTCGGCTCCTGCTTCTTCAAGTTGCTTTTTAATGCTTTCAGCCTCATCCTTTGCAATACCTTCTTTAATTGGTGAAGGTGCAGAGTCGACCACAGCTTTAGCTTCTTTCAGTCCCAGGCCGGTAATTTCCTTTACAAGTTTAACAATCTGCAGTTTCTGCCCACCCGGAGCATTAAGCACAACATCAAATTCTGTTTTTTCCTCAGCGGCGGCTGCATCGCCTCCGGCTGCAGGACTGGCAACAGCAACAGCTGCTGCAGCAGGTTCGATACCATGCTCTTCCTTCAGTATGTCTGTAAGTTCTTTTACCTCTTTTACAGTTAAGCCTACTAATTCTTCTGCTAACTTTTTAAGATCTGCCATCTCTCAGATTATTTTTAATTGATTATTATTTATCTAATTGTCTCTTTTTGAAAGTGCTTCAAGCACTCCATGAATATTATTTGAACCCGACTGCAATGCAGATATAACATTCTGCACAGGTGAGTTTAGCAATGCAAGCAGATCGGCAAGAAGTTCATCTTTTGACTTGAGTGCTGCCAGTATGTCGAGTTGATCATCTCCTATATAGACTGATTCCTCAACAAACGCACCTTTCAGTACGGGTTTATCATGTTTCTTACGGAAGTCCTTAAGCATTTTTGCAGGAATGTTCCCCGTATTACTAAACATGACAGACGTAGAACCTTTCAGAACCTCATACAGTTCTTCAAAGTTTTTTTCAGATTTATCCAGGGCTCTCTTGAGAAGTGTGTTTTTCACGACAATCAGTTTGATGTCCTTCTCAAAACAGGCTCTTCTCAGATCCGATGTATGAGCAGCATTAAGCTCGGCGGTATCGGTCAGATAAAAATGGCTGTATTCTTCGAATTTTTCAGCCAGGCTGTCTATTATTGCTTGTTTTTCTTCACGTCTCATTTTTCCTCTTATTTTCAGATTTTATCCTCCAGACCCTTGGGGTCAACTTTTATACCAGGGCTCATTGTGCTTGAAAGGAATATACTTCTTATATATGTTCCCTTGGCCGCAGCCGGCTTAAGTTTATTGATTGTTGCTATAAACTCTTTCGCATTATCAACAATCTTCTGAGGTTCAAATGAAACTTTCCCTATAGAGGTATGAATGATTCCATATTTATCAACCTTGAAATCAATCTTACCCTGTTTAACTTCAGACACAGCCTTACCTATATCCATTGTCACAGTTCCACTTTTTGGGTTAGGCATCAGTCCACGCGGACCCAGTATCCTTCCCAGGGGACCGATCTTACCCATAACGCTCGGCATGGTAATTACCACATCAATATCAGTCCATCCGCCCTTGATTTTCTCAATATATTCATCAAGTCCGACATGGTCGGCTCCGGCTTCTTTTGCTTCTGCTTCCTTGTCAGGAGTACATAATACAAGTACTCTTGTTTCTTTTCCTGTTCCATGAGGAAGGGAAACAACTCCGCGAACCATCTGGTTTGATTTACGTGGATCAATACCTAACCTTACATCCAGATCAACCGAAGCATCAAACTTTGAGAAAGTAATTTCCTTCACCAGCCTGGCTGCTTCGCTCAGTGCATAAAGCCTGTCCCTTTCGATCATCTCAAGGGCCAGCTTTTTGTTCTTGGTAAGTTTAGTCATATTATCCTTTAATAAATTTAGTTACTACCCGGGTATTCACCCTTTACGGTTATTCCCATACTTCTGGCAGTACCGGCTACCATCTTCATGGCTGATTCAACCGTGAAACAATTTAAATCCGCCATCTTTTCTTCAGCAATCGAACGCACCTGGTCCCAGGTAACTGAAGCTATCTTGGTGATATTCGATTCTGACGAACCCTTTTTCACCTTTGCCAGCTCCATCAGTTGAACGGCTACCGGTGGAGTTTTGGTTACAAAATCAAATGATTTGTCACCATAAACTGTAATAATAACCGGAATAACCTTTCCTGCCTTATCCTGGGTCCTCGAATTAAACTGCTTGCAGAATTCCATTATATTAACCCCTTTGGCGCCCAGTGCAGGGCCCACAGGTGGTGATGGATTAGCTGCACCGCCACGTATTTGTAACTTGATAATTCCAGCAACTTCTTTTGCCATAATTCACATTTTGCTTAGTTTACGCGAGAGCTTGGCGGTCACTCAGGAAGCATTATAATTGTTGTAACCACCAATATCTTTATTTAAATATTCTTTAACTTTCTTTTTCAACCTGCATAAAGCTCAGTTCAAGAGGTGTTTTCCTTCCGAAAATCTTAACCATTACCTTAAGCTTCTTCTTCTCATCATTTACCTCTTCAATAATACCCGTAAAGCTGTTAAAAGGACCATCAACGACCTTAACCGACTCCCCGACGTAAAAGGGTACATTTATTTCCTCATCGCTGGCTGCCAGTTCATCAACCTTGCCAAGTATCCTATTTATCTCAGATTTTCTCAGGGGTACGGGTTCACCTTCCTTGGTTCCGAGAAAACCTATAACGTTCGGAATATTTTTCAGTATATGAGGGACCTCTCCCACCAGGGCAGCCTCGATCAGGATATAACCCGGGAAAAAATTTCTTTCCTTGCTTATTTTTTTTCCTGATCTTATCTGGTATACTTTTTCCTGCGGTATGAGGACCTGAGAAATGTAATCCTGTAGTTCAAGACGGTTAATCTCGCTTTCGATATATTCCTTTACCTTTTTTTCTTTCCCCCCAATCGCACGTAGTACATACCACTTCTTTACATTCTCACTCATCGGAACGTCATGCTTTTAATATAATAACCTGTATACAAATGACATAATATTGTCGAAAGCATAGTCCATTACCCATACTGTCAGAGCAATAATCAGTGAGGCAATCATTACCACGGTGGTACTGTTTTGCAACTCACTCCATGTCGGCCATGTTACTTTATGTATAAGTTCAGTAAACGACTCCTTTATGTATCTCCTTATTTTCTTCATTTCATAAACAGTTTGCACGGGAGGAGAGACTCGAACTCCCGACACCTGGTTTTGGAGACCAGTGCTCTACCAGCTGAGCTACACCCGTATACCGGACTGCAGGGAGTGTATAATCACCCCCCGCAGATAAAGCAGTTAATATTATCTTATTCAATAATCTCAGTTACCTGGCCCGCACCTACGGTTCTTCCACCTTCACGGATTGCAAAACGCAGTCCCTGGTTAATGGCAACAGGAGTAATAAGGAATACTTCAATAGTAACCCTGTCGCCCGGCATAACCATTTCTGTACCTTCGGGAAGCTTAACTTCACCTGTAACATCAAGAGTTCTCAGATAAAACTGTGGACGGTAGTTATTATGGAAAGGAGTATGACGTCCGCCTTCTTCTTTCTTCAAAACATAAACTTCAGCTTTAAACCTGGTATGAGGTGTTATTGATCCGGGTTTGGCCAGTACCATACCTCTTTTAATCTCTTTCTTATCAACGCCACGAAGTAAGAGCCCCACGTTATCGCCTGCCTCACCACGGTCGAGTATCTTACGAAACATCTCAACACCCGTACAGACAGTCTTCCTCTTCTGGGCGCCAAGGCCTATCATTTCAAGTTCATCACCCGTATTTACCACACCTGTTTCAATACGTCCTGTGGCAACAGTTCCGCGACCCGTTATTGAGAAGATATCTTCTACGGGCAGCAGGAATGGTTTTTCATTATCACGGGGAGGTATTGGAATATACTCATCAACTGTTTTCATGAGTTCCATTATCTTTTCTTCCTCCTTGGGATCACCATTCATTGCACCAAGCGCAGATCCAAGAATGACAGGGACGTTGTCTCCATCAAATTCGTAAAAATCAAGAAGTTCACGTACTTCCATTTCCACGAGCTCGAGAAGTTCAGGGTCATCAACCATGTCAACCTTGTTAAGATACACAACGATCTTAGGCACGTTTACCTGGCGCGCAAGCAGGATATGCTCACGTGTCTGAGGCATTGGTCCATCGGTTGCTGCAACAACGAGAATTGCTCCATCCATCTGGGCAGCACCGGTTACCATGTTCTTTACATAGTCAGCGTGACCCGGGCAATCGACGTGTGCATAATGACGATTTTCTGTCTGATATTCAACATGGGCTGTATTAATTGTAATACCCCTTTCCTTTTCCTCGGGAGCATTATCAATTGAATCAAAGTCTCTTATATCTGAGAGACCTCTCTTCGCAAGCACCATTGTGATAGCAGCAGTCAAAGTAGTCTTTCCATGGTCAACATGACCGATGGTTCCGATATTTACGTGCGGTTTCGACCTGTCAAATTTTTCTTTAGCCATAACTCCAACGTATTAGTATTAAAATTTATTCGTTAATAATATTCATTTTTGAGCCGATGACGGGAATTGAACCCGTGACCTCTTCCTTACCAAGGAAACGCTCTACCCCTGAGCTACATCGGCAAAGAATAGAGCGGGAGACGGAGCTCGAATCCGCGACCCTCAGCTTGGAAGGCTGATGCTCTACCAACTGAGCTACTCCCGCTTATTTCCATAACAGAGGCCATTTTCAACAACCGTCTGCAAAAGTGCCGGCCCTTTATCCTTGTTCAGTGGGGAGAGCAGGATTCGAACCTACGAAGTCATTCGACAGCAGATTTACAGTCTGCCCCAGTTGGCCACTTTGGTATCTCCCCTTCAAACGCAGATGTCTTTGTAAGACATACACTTGCATCATTTCAATGAGCCGATGAAGGGATTCGAACCCCCGGCCTGCTGATTACAAATCAGCTGCTCTGACCAGCTGAGCTACATCGGCAATTTTAAAGAACGCTAATAATTAAGGACTTCTACCCTTGAAAATCGGTTTGCAAATGTAGAAATATTTAATTTAAACAGCAAACTAAAAGGATAATATTTTTAAGACTCTGATATTACTTGCCTCTCATCTTGTCTTTCTGCTTTGTAATCTGCTTTTTCAATGCCTCTATAACGTTATCTGTTGCTTCTTCAAATGTTTTGCTCTGCTTCTTTGCAAATAAAGGCCCCCGCGGATATTCAATCCTGATCTCAACAAGCTTGTTCTCTTTCTCCTGGTCCTTGATCACACGTAAAAATACCTCAACAGCTATAATATCATTGCTGAACTGACTCAGCTTATTTACCTTCTGATTAATAAATTTTATTAATTTTTTGTCTGCATCAAATTTTACTGAATGAATCTGGGTATTCATTTTTTGTCCTCCTCAATTTTTTTTCGCTCTTGGATGAGCCTGTTTATATACGTTTTTCAACTTTTCAAATGTATTGTGAGTATAAACCTGGGTAGCTGACAGATTGGCATGGCCCAGTATTTCCTTTACTGAATTCAGATCAGCCCCGTGATTAAGCATGTGGGTAGCAAAGGTATGTCTCAGCACATGAGGGCTCTTTTTTTCAATGGTTGTTACCATATCAAGATATCTTTTCACTGTATTATAGACAAATTTGTCGTATAACTTGTTTCCCCTGTCGGTTAGAAATAACCAGTCCTCCCTGTCGCCTTGAAAATAATCGTTCCTTATATCTGTATATTCTGATAAACTCTCAGTAAAACTGCCCAGAAGAGGTATAATTCTTTCCTTGCTACGCTTACCAAGTACTTTAACTGTTCCTTCCCCGATATCCACATCATTCAGCCTGATGCCAATCAGCTCAGCTTTTCTCATTCCTGTTGTATACAACATTTCAATTATAGTACGGTCACGCTTCCCGCTGTATCCTTCCCCGAAACTGTAACTGTCGAGCAGGCTGTCGAGTGATGTTTCTTCAATAAAAACAGGTAGTCTCTTTGGTCTTTTTGGCAGTATAATATTTTCAGCGGGATTGATCTTTATTATTCCGGCCCTCATATTATAACGGAAGAACGTTCTCAGGGAAGAAATTTTCCTGTGAACGCTTGCTGCCGAATATCCTCTGTCAAGCATGGAAATAATCCATGAACGTACTTCTGTTGAACTTATATCGCTCAAATCACCGGAGCCTTTATAAACATTTATAAATGAAAAAAACTGCCCGATATCGTTTTCATACGAACGAACAGTATGTTGAGAATGATGCTTCTCAAAACGCAGGTAATCAAGAAATGATTCCTTATTAACCATAGAAGGAACCCTGTAGGTTAAAAATGACAGAATTACTCTTCTCCTTCCTGTAATTTCTGTATGTAAATCGCTTTCTTCACTTCTTCCCTGCGTCTCACTGAAGGTTTGACATGGGCCTGACGAGTCCTGAGCTCACGCACAACACCCGTTTTTTCAAACTTGCGCTTGAATTTCTTCAGTGCCCTGTCAATATTTTCGCCTTCTTTTACCGGAACAATTATCATAATCTAATTATTGTTTTTAAAAATTGAGCCGCAAAGATAGAAAGTGTAATCATTTTTTCAAAACAATATTAAACAATATTGTCTTCAGATGTGAATAAACCCTCATAAATTTGAATTCAACCAATCCTAAATATAATTATATAATCCGAAAAAAGCAAATGATTTAACATAATGCATTAAGACCCTGTTATTTGAACTCGAGGTAGGGCTCCAGCCTTTTTAACTCTGTATCGCTGAAAATTCTGTTGCGTATTAAGTCTGAAATACCTGTAACGGGACCTGATAACCTCCTGTAGCTTACTATAGCCTCAACCTGAGGCTGATTTATATAGGGATGTCTTAAGAGGTCAGAATAAGATGCAGAATTGATATATATTTTTCTTATCATGCCGGTATCACAGGTAAATATGTGACGGTTCATTTCAATTACATTCTCATTAAGTCCGTATACATCATACAACTGGTCAACGCTGTGAAAATAACCCAGGAGGTAACGATATTTGATAATTCTCACGGCCAGTACAGGACCTATGCCGGGTAAAGCTTCAAGTTCAGCCGAATCTGCTCTGTTTAAATCAAGAAGATGTGCCTGTTTGCTTCTCTGCCTCGAATCTGACTGATCCTGCTGGTGAAAACCTGACTCCCCCTGCTCTGTCCTCCTTAGCATGGCAGGGTTCTGGAGAAGCTCGTAAGCAGAAGGTGAAGCCTCAGTCTCACTGTCCTCCCGGGTTTCAGAGAAAGCAGAAGGCTCCGAATCACGCTTTCCACTTGCACTTCCGGCCATCCGGATAACCAGGACAACAAGCAGGATACCCAAGAGTACTATCGACCCGGTTCTTTCCCTCCTTGTGAAACCAAACCACTGTTTCAGGAATTTTCTGAAATTCATAATATGTTCTTTGCAGTGAGACAATGCAATATACAAAAATCAAGTATTAATTCCGGGGATGAATAGAAGAATTATGACTGTAAGAAATTAATCATGCTATTTGACCAATAATATTTTTCTCACTTCATGTATAACAGAACTTGAGAGTATGATGTAGTAAGGGCCGGGCGACAATACTGAAGCATTAAGCTGGCAGCTGGTTCCGTCAATTATTTCCTTGTACCTGAGGCTTCCCATAAAGTCATAAAGCCTGAGATTATATCCTGTATGATCCTCATTGAAAAGAACTTCTATTAATCCTTCATGTACAATCACCCTGAAATAATTATATGTTATATATTCTATAATTATTTCCAGTGTAGTACTTATCCCTGAGCCATCATTTGCTGTAGCCCTGACAGTTACAATTCCCTCGCTGATTGCGGTAAGCAGTCCTGTGGAACTAATCTCAGCCTCTCCTGTTCCGTTAATAACCTCCCATGTTACACTCTGGTCACTTGCATCTGCTGGATTTATTACAGCCTGAAGCTGAAGGGTTCCGCCCGGTATATTTATTGAGGTCTGTCCTCCCTCACTATTTATCGTAATACCGCTCACTGCTACAAATTGGTTTGTGATAGTAATCGTAAGCTCCCCGTACACTCCCGAACCGTCATTTGCTGTTGCCCTGGCTGTAACCGTTCCATTTGAAACAGCGGTTACCAGTCCTGCCGGGCTGATCGTTGCCTCACCTGTGACATTGACAATCGACCAGGTAACCGTCTTGTCAGTAGCTTTCGCAGGCGTTATATTAACACTTAACTGGAGAGTCCCGTTAAGGGTGCTTATTGTACTGGATCCACCGGCACCGCTGACAATTATATCTGTTACCGGCACTATCTGGTTGGATATGCTTATTACCAGTTCTCCATATACACCTGAGCCGTCATTTGCTGTTGCCCTGACGGTGACTGTTCCGTTGGCCACAGCGGTAACAAGTCCCGAAGAGTTAATTGTAGCTTCGCCTGTGCCATTGATTATAGACCAGGTAACTGTTTTATCTGTGGCACCTGGTGGTGACACAGTTGCCGTTAGCTGCAGTGTTCCGCCGTCAGTGCTTATTGTGCTTGAGCCTCCCGCGCCGCTTACTGTTATACCTGTTACGGGTATTACCTGGTTTGAAATAGTAATTACAAGGTCACCATGTACGCC